>ENA-OFCX01000064-OFCX01000064.1-metagenomes-genome-assembly--contig:-NODE-64-length-53738-cov-4.447833_pt1 | contig 53738 bp, 44 predicted proteins | sample MGYA00153384_OFCX01 | MGnify analysis MGYA00153384
ACACATCCCGGACAGAACTTCTGCGACATCACACTTATCGTGGCGGCCCGCGTCGCATGCGGGCCATGCGCCTAGGCGCGCCGTGGCAGTTGTACGAAATCCTCGCACAAAACACAGCGGCTGCGCCACGCAAAACGGCCTCGCACGGAGCCCGGCGGCTGCGCCTCGGTTATGCATGAAAGCCGTTGCCGTTGCTGCCTGTTACAGATGCCAGTGCCGATGACTTCGCAGCTACGGCGTCCAGCGCTGGTTCGTGACGTTCACGTCGGGACGCGCTCCGTCCGGATCGAGCACGATCGATCGCACCGACGTCGCATCGCTGACGCGCAGCAGCTGCACCGCGTGCTCGCGGAAACGGAACGCCGGAATCACGCTGCGCTCCACGCGGCCATCCACCCGCGTCACCGCGATGGGCACCGAGAGATGCGCACCACCGCTGCTACGGATGGTCACCATCAGCGTGTCGCCCATGCGCGCGACGCCATCGATGCGCGCGTCGAAGTGGCCGGTGCCGCGCACCCATTCCTGCACGAATGCCTCGCGCTCGGGCCCGGCGGCAGCGAACACCATGCGTGTGAAGTCCGGTGGATACGGGTGACGCCCGGACCACGCCGCCCCGTACGCGCGCAACGCCTGCACGAGCGTGGCATCGCCATACTCGGCGCTGAACGCACGCAGCACGACGACCAGCTTGTCGTAGCTCGCCGCGGTGTAGCTCAGCGAACTCGCGTAGTGATCGGCATGCGTCAGCATGGATTGCTCGGCGCGCGTCGCCAGTGCCGTGCGATAGAGATCCGGCAGGCTCTCAGCGTCGCCGCCACGACCATCCACCTGCCGCAACAGGCTGCGCTCCATCCAGCTTGCCATGCCCTCGTCCATCCAGGCAAAGCGCCGCTCGTCGCTGCTCACCTGCATGGGGAACCACATGTGCGCGACCTCGTGGCCGATGGTCGTGAGCAACTCGCGTGCGTCATTGCCCACCGACACGGCGGTGAGCATCGGGTATTCCATGCCACCCGCCACCACGCCTTCCACCAGCGTGAGTTGTGGCCACGGGTACCGCCAGAGCACTCGAGAGAAATGCTCGATGCCTTGCCGTCCCATCTCGGCCGCATTGCGCCACGCTCGTTCACGCGGACGGTAGAACGCGTTGATGAGGACAGTGTCCTGACCCGCGGCGCCAGCGACGCGCGGCACCACTGCAGCCATGGCGTCCCACGTCACCTCGCGCGAGATGTAGAACGCAAAGTCGCGGACGCTGTCGGCCCGGAAGTGCCACTGCAACCCGGCAGGTGTCCCAGGAGCAACCGTGGCGGCGCCGGCGCTACGCAGGCTGTCGTTCACGATCGGCACAGCCACGGCGGAATGCGCCGCACGCTGCAGCCGCGCACGCGCCGTCGGCGTCAGCACATCGGCCGCATTCTGCAACGTGCCGGTGGCGGCAACGAGGTAGCCGGCCGGCACCGAGATGCGCACGTCGTAGTCGGCGTGATCCTGGTGGAATTCACCCGTGGCGAGATAGGGGTCGCTGTCCCACCCCGCGACGTCGTCGTACACGCTGAACTGGGGATACCAGTACGCGAGCAGCGACACGCCGCCATCGGTGCCCTGACGCGGCGCCGCGGATGACGGAATCGCGAAATGCCAGCGGGCCTGGATGTCCACCGAATCGCCAGGGAGCAACGGGGCCGCCAGGTTGAGCCACGCGACGGTGTAGTTCACGCGCAGATCCGGCGTCACCTCTGGCGCGCCGGCGGCGGCACAAAGCCGCTCCGGCGCCGCGCCGCGCAACCGTGCGACGCAGAAGGCATCCATGACGAGCCCGCCGGTCATGGGCACATCCTCATTGTGTGGTGCGCCGGCCCTGAACAGATTCTGCGCCAGATTCAATCCGATGACACGCAGCGTGTCGGGCGAGCGGTTGCGATACCGCAGTACGCCCTCGCTGCGCAACGTCCCACCACGCGGATCGACGCTGGCGCGGAGTTCGTATCGCGCACCCTGCACCCAGTGTCTCGGACCGAGCCGGCCGTCAACGGCGCGAGTCTGCCGTCTGAGCGCCGCCGACCAGAGCGAGTCGACAGCGCGAACGACGCGCTGGCCATCGAGCACTCCACGCGCCGGCTGCGCATGCAGTGCATGGGCTGCAGCACATGCGAGCGTGACGATCAGCCAACGCGCGCGGCGGTGCACTTACCGCTTGGCGTTCTTCGCGCCGTTCCAGAGCTGGCGGAAGAAGGCAATGCCGATCGAGATGACGGCGGCGAAGATCACGCCGACCGAAAGGCGCGCGATGTTCGACGAGCCAATGTCCAGACCCGCCGACTCCGGCGTCACCGGCGTCATGACCATGTAGAACCAGAACACGTAGAAGGCGGCGGCGGCGAGGGCGACACCCAGTGCCGCGAGGGCCTGAAGCTTGAGCATGATGATGTGCAGTGTGAGCGGTCCGAGCCCGGACGCGCGACGGGGTGACCGCGCGCCGTGCAATTGCAAAGATCGCCGGAGCAGCCGGTGCGGGCTAGGGGCGCAGGAGCTCCTCGCCGGTGCTGGTGATCCGGTGACTGACCCACGGCAGCACATTCACCGCGGCCCCGTCACCCACGGCGACGCTGCCACGCAGCCGCTCGATTGCTGCCGCGAGCGCGACAGACGTGCGGGCGTGTACCGTCGCCAGGGGCTGACCAGCCGTCACCGCATCGTTGACGCGCACGCGCAGCACCACGCCGACGGCCGGGTCCACGACATCATCCTTCGAGGTCCGGCCACCGCCCAGCGCGATGATCGCATGTCCCACCGGTCGCGGCGGAATGGCCTGCACGACTCCGCTGCGTGTGGCCCGCACGTCGCCCATATGGGGTGCCGACGGCAGCAGGCCGGGGTCGTCGATGCAGCGCACGTCGCCGCCCTGTTCGGCCACGATCTCGCGGAATTTCTCCAGTGCCGCCCCGCTGTGCAGCGCGTCGAGCAGAATAATGCGGGCATTTTCCGCCGTGATCGTCGGCCGCGCCAGTCGCAGCATCTCGATCGCGAGCGCCTCGGTCACCGTCCACAGGTCTGCCGGTCCGTTCCCGCGCATCGTCTCGATGCATTCGCGCACCTCGAGCGCATTGCCACAGGCGTTGCCCAGCGGTCGGTCCATGGCCGTGAGCAGCGTCACGACGGGAACCCCTGCGGCCTCGCCGAGCGCGATCATGGTGCGCGCCAGCTCCAACCCGCGATCGAGTTCAGGGAGGAATGCACCGCTCCCGCGCTTCACGTCCAGCACGAGGCCCGTGAGTCCCTCCGCCAACTTCTTGCTCATGATGCTGGCGGCGATCAGCTGAATGCACTCCACCGTCGCCGTGGCATCGCGCAGGGCGTAGAGCCGTCCATCAGCGGGCGCGATTTCCGCGGTCTGGCCGATCAGCGCACATCCGATGCGTTCCAGCTGCGCCGCAGCCCGCGTCAGGGAGAGGTCGGTCCGAAAACCGGGAATGCTTTCCAGCTTGTCCAGCGTGCCGCCGGTGTGGCCCAGACCACGCCCCGACATCATCGGCACCGTCACGCCGACGGAGGCAAGCAGCGGAGCCAGGATCAGTGATGTCTTGTCACCGACGCCACCTGTGGAGTGCTTGTCGATCCACGGCGGCGCGCCGGCGGGCCGCTGCAGCACCTGGCCGGAGCCCAGCATCGCGGTTGTCAGTGCGCGCGTCTCATTGCCATCGAGACCGCGAAAGAAGATCGCCATCAGCAGCGCCGCCAGCTGGTAATCAGGCACCGAGCCGGCAGCGGCGGCCTTCGCCACGCTTCGGAGTTCGTCGTCGGACAGACGTCCGCCATCCCGCTTGCGCTCGATCAGGTCGCGCAGGATCATGCGTCGATCCGGATCGGGTATCGCGGGGTACGCTGCGTGCATTGTTTCACATGGTTCCTCATCGTGCTCCTCGAAAAATACCGACATGTTTCTGACATCATTGCTGCGACGCGCGCAGCTGCTCGCAGTGCTGTCATGCGCTGCCGTGTTCGTGCCGCGCGCTGCTGCCCAGTCGAACGATACCGTCGTGCCGCTGGCCGAGCGTGATCGTGCCGCGCGCAATTTGAGTGCGGCACTGGGTCGATACGAGCGCGCGCTCGCCGGCGAGCCCGCACGATACGACGTGCTCTGGCGTGCGTCACGTGAAGCGTCGGAGCTTGGCGAATCGGCGCCCGATCGCGCGCAGCGCGCGGCGCTGAACACCAGGGCGGAAGGGTACGCCCGTCGTGCAGTCGCCGCCAACGCCGGTGGTGCGGACGGACACTTCGTGCTCGCCGTCGCACTGGGACGCACCGCACTGTCGCTTGGTGCACGCGATCGGGTCCGGTATGCTGCCGAGATCCGGAGTGCGGCGCTGGCCGCCATTGCGATCGATGCGCGTCATGCCGGCGCGCTGCACGTGCTTGGCGTGTGGAATGCGGAAGTGATGCGGTTGAACGGCTTCACGCGATTTGCCGCGCGCAACCTGCTCGGAGGCAGAATTTTCGATCAGGCCAGTTGGGCCGAGGCGACGCGGTATCTCGAAGCGGCCGTCGCCGCGGACCCCGGTCGCATCACGCATCGTCTCGACCTCGCGGCAGTCTATGCCGACACCGGCAACAAGCCGCGTGCGCGCACGTTGTGCGAAGGTGTGCTGACAATGCCGACTGTCGAGTACAATGATGGCCGGTACAAGCAGCAGTGCGAGCAGTTGCTCCCCCGTTGGCGGTGATGACGGAGCAGATGTTCTTCAGCTTGCGCCGGGCGCAGATCTGAGCGCGATCCAGACGAAGCGACGCGCTGATCAACATTACGGAACTACGAAGCGGCGAGCCCTTTCAAGGGCTCGCCGCTGTCGTATTCGAGTGCACCCACACCGAAATCAGCCCATGCGATCCAGTTTCCGACGCACCTGACGGCTGCGGCGACGGAGCTGTCGAGACAGTTCATCGGTCGTGTCGTTCACGGCATGGCCCGCGGTCTGCCGCAGCCCCGCCGCGCGGCTGCGCAGCACGCGACGCATATCCTGGCCGGTGCGTGGTGCCATCATCAGCGCAATCGCCGCACCGATCGCAGCACCAGCGAGTACGGCCAGCGCGATCGTGCCCACATGCGACTCGCGGTGCTCGACAGACTCGATCCGCGCGTCGTCGATGACCTCGTCATCTTCGTAAATCATGCAATGCCTCCTGTGAAGCGGTGTCGTTTCCTGCTGTATTAACGTACCCGACAGAGCAGTTTCCGTGCCCGGCCCGCTCACTAACCGCGGCGCAGTGCAGGCGGCGCGGCGAGTAGATTCGCGGTCGACCTCATCCGCCCGACATCATGCCGAACTCTTCATCCCCGGACACATCAGCGGTCATGCAGCTCGCAACGCGCGCCAGCGAGCTGCGCCTCGAGCTCACTGAAGCAAGCTACCAGTATTTCGTACTGGACAGGCCGACGCTCAGCGACCGCGAGTACGATCTACGGTTTCGCGAATTGCAGGACATCGAGCGTGCGCATCCCGAGCTGCAGGCCAAGGACTCGCCCACGCGGCGCGTCGGCCTGGAGGCGCAGTCGGCACTGCCGAAGCATGTGCATCTCGTTCCGATGCTCTCGCTGGACAACGCCTTCGACGAGGCCGAGTTGCTGGCGTGGGACGAGCGGCTGCGTCGCCTGGCAGGAGACGTGGTGGACCGGCTCGGGTATTGCTGCGAATTGAAGATCGATGGTGCCGCCGTCTCGCTCACCTATCGTGACGGGGTGCTGGTGACCGGTGCCACACGCGGCAGCGGCACGGTGGGCGAGGATGTGACGCCGAACCTGCGCACCATGCACGACGTGCCGCTGCGACTGAAAACCGATACACCGCCGGCGCTGCTGGAAATCCGCGGTGAGGCGTACCTGCCGTTCAGCCGCTTCGAGAAGATGAACGAGGAGCGCGCGAAGGCCGGTGAGCCGGTGTTCGCGAACCCGCGCAACGCCGCCGCTGGCGCGCTGCGTCAGCTGGATCCGGCAGTCACGGCGCGACGTCCGCTGCGCTTCTTCGGCTATTCCGCCGTGCATCCCGATGGCGTTGCGGCACTGCCGTTCACCACCCAGCAGCAGCTGCTGGACGCGCTGCAGGCGTGGGGCATTCCGGTGGCACCCGAGCGACTGGTCTGCACCACACTCGCGGCGGTGAGTGCGTGGGCGACGCGCGTTGAGACGGAGTTCCGCGCGCAGATCGACTTTGCCATCGATGGCGCGGTGATCAAGGTGAACGCGCTGCCGCTGCAGGAGGAACTGGGCGAGGTGAGCGGTCGCGTGCCGCGCTGGGCAATCGCGCGGAAGTTCGCGCCGGACATTGCCGAAACCACGCTGCTGGGCATCGGCGTGAACGTGGGGCGTACCGGGTCGCTCAATCCATTCGCACAGCTGGACGCGGTGGAGATCGGCGGTACCACGGTGCGCATGGCGACGCTGCACAACTTCGACCTGATCATGGCCAAGGACCTGCGCGTCGGTGACCGGGTGCAGGTACAGCGGGCGGGCGAGGTGATTCCGCAGGTCATCGGCCCGGTGCCCGAGAAGCGCAGCACCACACATCCGCTTGCCCCGTTCGAGGCGCCGACCATCTGCCCCTCGTGCGGCACGCCGGTGCGGCGCGACGAGGACGAGGTCGCGCTCTACTGCCCGAATGTGGCCTGCCCCGGTCGGCTGCTCGAGGCGCTCGTCCACTTCGCGAGCGTCGACGCAATGGACATCCGGGGCCTGAGCTACGCGCGCATCGAACAGCTGGTCCAGACGGACCTGGTGCACGATGCAGCAGACTTCTTCACGCTGACCGTGCCCCAGCTGCTGCCGCTGGACCGCATGGCGGTGAAGAGCGCAGAGAAGCTCATTGGCGCGATCGACGCCGCAGTCTCGCAGCCACTGTCACGGTTACTGGGCGCGCTGGGCATCCGGCACGTCGGCGGCGTGGCCTCGCAACTGCTGGCGCGTCGATTCGGCAGTCTCGAAGCAATGCAAAGCGCATCGGTCGAGGAGATCATGGCGGTACGCGGCATCGGTGCGGTGATCGCGCAGTCAGTCCGCGAATTCCTGGACGATCCTGCCGCACAGGAACTGGTGCGCAAGCTGGTCGCGGCCGGCGTCCAGACCACGGAGCCCGACGTGCAGCGAGGGGACGGCCCGCTGACAGGCCTCACCGTGGTGCTGACGGGCACACTGCCCACGCTGTCGCGGTCGGATGCGACGACGCTCGTGGAGCGCGCCGGTGGACGTGTGACCAGCAGCGTCTCGAAAAACACGTCATTTCTGGTGGCCGGCGACGAGGCGGGCTCAAAGCTGGACAAGGCGAAGACGCTCGGCGTCGAGGTGCTCGACGAGGCGGGTCTGCTGCGGCGCGCCGGATCGGCGTGACCGCGATACGCCACCTATCTGCGAAACGCCTCGTACACCGGATTCAGCACGAATTCGCCGTTGATCAACAGCTCCCGGTCCCACGGCAGCACGATGGCCGCATCCGTTGCCATCGCCGCGAAGTCCGGTTCGTAGGGTCCGGTCCGGAAGCTGACGGCGGTCTTCACGTCCGCAGCGCCGAGGTTCACCAATGCAGCGCGCGCGAGGCGAATGGTGTCGCCGGTGTCGCAGGTTTCGTCCACCAGCAGCACGCGCTTGCCTCGTGCCGCGGCCGGTGCCTCACCGAAGATGGCCGGCGTCTCGCGGACCTGCGCCTCGGCGCGGTAGCGTCGGCTGACCATCATCGACACGAATGGTCGATCCAGGATCGACGCAATGGTGGCACCTGGGATCACGCCGGCATTCGCGATGCCGATCACAATCTCCGGATCGAACTCGCGCGAGACTTTCAGGGCCAGTGCACGCGAGAGCTCGCCGAACAGCTGCCATTCCACTTCCATCACGCCCTTGGCGGGATCGATCGTCGTGCGACGCGGGGGCATCAGGACATCTCCGGAGTACGGTGAGGTGAACGGACTGTGCGCATGATTCGATGCGCGACCGGACTATTCTGCGCGCCAAGGTATACGGAATGTCATGCACATGCAGTGGCGCAATCATTGCCCGAATCGGTACCGGGAACATAGCTTGTTCCGAATCACGAGCTCCTGCCGCCGCGTACATGCCCAGGGTTTGCGAACTTTTTACACTGGACCGTTTTCATGACCTGGTTACATCGAGTCTCCGATGGCATGTCGCGTTTGCTGGGCGGCCACCCGAGCGCACGTGAACTCGGGCTCAAGCGACCTGATTTCGTCGCGGAAGGATTGTCGCTGGAGAAGTTGAACGATCTCGACGGCGCGCTGACGTCGTATCGGCTTGCATTGCGCACGCAGCCCGATGATCCGAAGATTCTGCTGAACATGGCCATCGTGTTCACCAAATCCGGCCGGTCCGACGAGGCGATTCGCAGCTACCGAAAAATTCTGGAATCGATGCCCACGCATCCTGGCGCGACGTACGGCTTGGCATTCCTGCTCGCCAAGAAGGGCGACACGGACGGGGCGATCCAGAACCTGGAGACATTCCTCGCCACGGCGCCGTCAGGCGGTGAGAATGCCCGCTGGCTGTCGCATGCGCGCGCCACCCTTCGCGTCTGGCGTGGCGAGCCAGCGGAGGTCGCGGCGACCGCCGCGGATGACGTGGGCCGTGAGCCGGTGGACACGCCGGTGCGCCACGCGGCCGTGCGTGACATGCAGCCCGATGACCAGCGCGACGACGTGCACGGCGACCTGCAGGGCCTGAAAGCCACCGGCACCGACGGCCTCCGTCACGGGAATGACCGCTGATCAACCCCTCGGTCGCGTGCTCGCGGTCGTCAGTCAGAAAGGCGGAGTCGGAAAGACCACCACGGCCGTGAACCTTGCCGCCGCCTTCGCGCGGCGCGGCCTCAAGACCTTGATCGTGGACGTGGACCCGCAGGGCGCGGTGCGCTACGGCGTAGGCCTGCGCAAAGGACATGCGACGGTCGGTTTCGCGGATTACCTGCGCGGTACCGTCTCGCTCCGGGACATCATCTTGCCCACTCAGCTGCCCTGGCTGCGTGCGATGCTGGTGGGCAGCGTGAACGACGCCGCGGAGCATGACGATTATGCCCGTCGCGCCACCGAGACACACCAGCTGGCGCAGCTGCTGCGCGTTGCCCGCGAACGATGCCATGTGGTGGTCGTGGACACACCGCCCGGCCTTGGTGGCATCGTGCGCGCGGTGCTGGGGCTGAGCCAGCATGTGATCGTGCCGCTGCAGTGCGAGCCGCTGGCGCTGCAGACCACGCCGCAGATGCTGCGTGGCATCCAGGACGCGCTGCAGTCGAACGACCAATTGGCATTGGAAGGGGTATTGCTGACCATGTACCAGGCCGGCAACCCGAGCAGCGAAAGAACCGCGCAGTACATCCGGCAGCATCTCGCGCCGAATCTCGTGTACGACATCGTCGTGCCCCGCTCCATCGCCGCGGCCGACGCATTTGCCGCCGGGGTGCCGGTAGTGCTGCGCAATCCCACCGATCCTGCGGCACTCGCGTATTCAAATCTCGCCGGTCGACTGGCGGAGCACTTCGCGTGATGCGCATCAGGCGCAGCGCCGCTGCACTGTTGACGGCCGCGGCCATCGTGGCCTGCACCGACGTCAGCACAGACCCGCAGGTGCCGCTCTCACTGCAGTTCGATACGCTGCCGGCACTGGCCGTGGTGGTGGGCGATACACTGCGCGGCGGCGACCTGCTGCCGGCGCGGCTTCCGGTGCGGGCATTCAGCGGCTCCGGCACGGCGATCGCGGATACGCAGATCCGCATCGTCGGCGTGGACACGGTCTCGCGTCGCGCCTTCACGAGGATCAGTGGACTCCGACTCGTGGGGATGTCGGAAGCACCGATTGTCCGGATCGTCGCGCAGGCCGGTTCGCTGCAGAGCCAGACGCAGACGTTCGCCGTGGTGCCGCGTCCCACCGGCGTGCGCCTCGGCAGCACCGACATCGACTCCATCGTCTACGATCGGCCAGACACGTCGACGCGCTTCCGCAACCTGAACGTGGCGGTGATCCGCAGGGTGGTCGACTCGGCGGAAGTGCTGCTGAACGGGCTTCCGGTCCGGTTTCGCGTGACCGGATTCACGGCGTCGCTGCTGGACTCCGTGCGCCTCGTGAACGGAGGCAGCGGTCGTGACGCCACGGGATCCGTGATGACCGGCGGGGCTGCCACGATCCGGATCAAGACCTACGCGAAGCCCGCGGCCAGAGGTCGCGGCACAGTGACGGTGGAAGCATCCTCCCGCGCCTTCGGAACGGAGATCCCGGGCAGCCCGCTCGTCATCACGGTCAGGCTCGTGCCGTTCACGTTACCGCCCTGATTCGATCAGGGTGGCAGCTGCCGCCCGCGACGCTGGCGCCACCATGCGCACTGCCATAGCCTCAGCCTGTCAACGCGCAGGTATCAGCCGGGTTCGGCAGGCAGGCTGCTCCCGCAGACATGAGGCACGGAGGACGTATGGCAATGATTCCGGCGACCATCGAAGTGAGCACCTCTGCGGCAGGCTCGTTCATCGTGCATCGCGGTCCGCCGCGTGTCGATCCGGGCACACTCACGCAGCTGTTCTTCGATGCGGTCGAGAAGTTCTCGAAGCCTGCCGCGCTCCGCTTCAAGCGTGACGGTTCGTGGCTCGACATCTCGCATGGCGAATTGCTGCAGCGCGTGCGACGCGTGTCGCTCGCGTTGCAGGACCTGGCACTCTCGCGCGGCGATCGCATCGCGATTCTCTCCGAGAACCGGCCGGAATGGGCAATCGCGGATTACGCATGCCTCACGGCCGGCATGGCCGATGTGCCGATCTATCCTACGCTGCCCGCCGAGCAGATGGTGCACATCCTGAACGACAGCGGTGCGGTAGTGATGTTCGTCTCGACGCCGGAGCAGGCCGCGAAGATCGCGCGCATCCGGCCGGACGTGCCCTCACTCAAACGCGTCATCAGCTTCTGCGCGCCGGCACCGGTCGGATGCGACATCACGATGGATGAGTTCATGGCGCAAGGCGCGGCTCTCGACACGGCGGATCGTGCGGCAGCGTGGAAGGCCTCTGCACTGCAGGCGCAGCCGGATGATCTGGCGACGCTGATCTACACATCGGGCACGACGGGGTTGCCGAAGGGCGTGATGCTCACGCACGACAACCTGTTCAGCAACGTGCGTGGCTCGCTGTCAGTGCTCGAGCCGCAGGACGACGATGTCGCACTGAGCTTCCTGCCCCTCTCGCACATCTTCGAGCGCATGTGCGGGCATTACATGTTGTTCGCCGGCGGCTGCACGATCGCCTACGCGGAATCGATCGATTCTGTCGCAGCAAACCTCGTCGAGGTACGGCCTTCGATTCTCAGTTCGGTGCCGCGCATCTACGAGAAGCTGTACGCGCGCATCATGGAAGGGGGCAACGCCGGCTCCGGCATCAAGAAGGCCATCTTCCGCTGGTCGCTCGGCGTCGCCGACGAGTGGGCCGACACGTATCTCGCCAAGCGCCAGCCGGGCCGCCTGCTCGCGTTCAAGTATGTGATTGCACAGAAGCTGGTGTTCAGCAAGATCAAGGCGAAGCTTGGCGGACGCCTGCGCGTGGCCTGCAGCGGAGGCGCACCGCTGGCTGCGACGATCAACAAGTTCTTCGTGGCTGCAGGTCTCACGCTGGTCGAGGGCTACGGCCTCACCGAGACGAGTCCGGTGATCTCGGTGAACCGCTTGAACAACATCCGCATCGGCACGGTCGGCGAATTGATCGCGGGTGTGGAAGTGGCAATTGCGAAGGACGGCGAGATCCTGACGCGCGGACCGAGCGTGATGAAGGGCTACTACCGCGACTCGCAGGCGACGACCGAGGCAATCGACGAGGCACGCTGGTTCCACACGGGCGACATCGGCTCGATGGAGGACGGCTTCCTGCGCATCACGGATCGCAAGAAGGACATCATCGTGACGGCGGGCGGCAAGAACATCGCACCGCAGCCGATCGAGAACCGCGTGGTGACGAATGCCTTCGTGAGTCAGGCCGTGATGATCGGCGACACGCGCAAGTTCCCGGTGATGCTGGTGGTGCCGAGCTGGGACGCGCTGCTGAAGTGGACCGCCCACAAGGGCATCACCTCCACCGACCGCACGGCACTGCTCACGAACGCGCAGGTGGTCGAGAAGCTGGATCGCGAGGTGCGCGGCGAGATGGAAGGACTCGCAAAATTCGAGGCGCCGAAGAAGATCGCGCTGCTCGAGCACGAGTTCACCATCGAGGGCGGCGAGCTCACGCCATCGCTCAAGGTCAAGCGTCGCGTGATCAACGAAAAGTACAAGGGCGTGATCGACGCACTGTACGACAATGACAGCGCCGGCGAGTGAGCCGTGCTTCGCGGCGATCACGAACAACGTCTTGACGCAGAAGTGAGCAGCCGCTGTTGTTACAAGTTGCGAATCATCTACGGCTCGAACAGCGGTTTCGCAGGTGCGCGACGCAGCGGCACGAGGGCGCTGGCCACCGGAAGGCGCTCGGCAACGGTCACGTGCCCGTCGCTCGCGAGGGTGCGCCAGAGAGACGGATCGAGTGCAGAGCTCGCAGGCAGCACGAGCCTGCCCGATGTGCACACCACACGCGACGCAGCAGTGAGGAATGTGTCGCTCGCATGCACCGCGTCGAGCGCGAGCCCCCGGATCGAGCCGGTGGCAAGCGGAATGCCTGTCAGCGGAAGGCGCAGGGTGCTCACGTGATCGTCAAGCTGGACCAGGCACTGCGCGTCGCCCACCAGGAACGACACCGTCGGCACGAGGGTGCGCAGCGGTAAAACGGCGCGCGACCAGCCGCCCGTCAGCATCACCGGCAGCGGCGCCTCGACCAGGTGCAGCTGCGCGGCCAGTGCGAACGCGAGTTCGGTGTCCATCGGCCCCGATGACGTATCCAGCGGCGCATCGCTGAACCGCACCTCGCCCTCCACGATTTCGTAACTCGCCTTGCACACCGGGCACCCCAGCGTACCCACGATGATGTGCCGCCCCTCGGCGTGCGTGCTCGCGGCCACCAGCCAGCTGTCTTCGTGCGGCGCAGGGCAGCGCAGGATGTCGATCTGCTCTGTGAACATCGGCCTAGCTGCGCGAGAGACGCAATTCGTCGATGTTCACGCTTGCCGGGCGCGAAACCGCGAACCAGATCGCGTCGGCCACGTCGTCGGCCCGGAGCATTGACGCGCGCGGCGTGAAGCCGGGGCGTTCGTCGGGGTTCAGCGGATCCCAGAGCGGCGTGTCCACGGGCCCGGGCGACACCAACACCGTGCGCACACCCGTGCCGCGAAGCTCCGCCCGCATCGCCTCGTGCAGTGCGCGCAGGCCGTACTTACTGGCGGCATACGCGCCGTTCTCTGGAAACACGTTCCGGTCTGCAACGGAGCCGAGCGTCACGATGGTGCCGGACCCACGCGTGCGCATCTCCGGAAGCAGCGCCCGCGTGAGCAGGAACGGGGCAACGAGGTTCGTCTGCAGCACGGCGCTGAACGCCGCCGGGTCCATCGTCTCCACCGTCGCAAGCTCGAACAGTCCCGCGTTGTTCACCAGCAGATCAGGCGCGCCTGCGAAATCAGACGTGACATGACGCGCCACCTCCGCGACAGCATCAGCGCTCACGAGGTCGCATGGGTAGGCGTGCGCCTGATCCCCCAACGCAGCGGCCAGCGCCTGCAGCGGCGCGGCGGTTCGCGCCAGCAGCGCCACGCGCATACCCTCGGCGACGCAGCGACGGGCGAGTGCGGCGCCAATGCCGCGTGAGGCACCGGTGATGACGGCGGTCGGTCGTGTGGTCATGGCAGCAAATGTACCGCCGCCGGCACGATCGAATCGCGCCGGCGGCAGGTTGTGCATGCAGGATGTACTGACCCTTCGACACCAGGCAGCGCGCATAACTAGACCAGACCGTTGGCCGGACCGGTCAGCGTGGCGAGTGCGCCAGTCGCAGGAATTCCTCACGCGTCTTCGCATCGCTGCGAAAGTTGCCGATCAACGCTGAGGTGATGGTCTTGGAGTTCTGCTTCTCCACGCCGCGCATCGCCATGCACATGTGTGCACACTCGATCACGACGCCCACGCCCTTGGGCTTCAGCACATCCGCCAGCGCCTGCGCGATCTGCTCCGTCATGCGCTCCTGCACCTGCAGGCGACGCGCGAACACGTCGACTACGCGCGCGAGCTTGGACAACCCGACCACGCGGCCATCCGGGATGTAGGCGATGTGCGCCTTGCCGAAGAACGGCAACATGTGGTGCTCGCACATCGAATACAGCTCGATGTCACGGACCATCACCATGCCGTCGGCGTTCTCCTCGAAGAGCGCATCTCCAATCACGTCGACCGCGTTCATCTCGTAGCCCCGCGTCAGCCAGGCCATCGCCTTCGCGACGCGGCTTGGCGTCTTCAGCAGTCCTTCGCGATCCGCATCCTCGCCAAGCAACTCCAACTGACGGCGCACGAGTGTCTCGTACTCGGCCAGCGCGGTCCCGGAAACCGCAGGACGGACGCCATCGAATGCCTCGTCGGGGTCGATTGACCTAACTACCTGAATACTCGACATAATTGTTCTCGGTCTCCCAGAGCCGGAGCCTGCTCAACATCGCAGGTGCCACGTGCGGCACGATCGCATTCCAGCAGGCCACCACGATGTTTTCAGCCGTCGGATTGATCCCGCGAAGAATCTCGACTTCGAGGTTGAGGTTGCGGTGATCCATTGCGTCGATCACCTCACGTTCGACGAGCGCCCGCAGGTGGCCAAGGTCCATCACATACCCCGTAACCGGATCTATCTCACCCGAGACAGACACTTCGAGCGTGTAGTTGTGCCCGTGCCAGTTGGGGTTGTTGCATTTCCCGAACAGCCGCGTGTTCTCGGCATCAGAAAGCTCGGGATTATGAATACGGTGCGCCGCATTGAAGCGGAGTCGCCGCGTGGCAGTGACGATCGGCATCGAAACTCGGTGATACCCATGCCGTGCACGAGGGTACCGGCCAAAGGAACATCGCGACCGGACATCATGTCGCCGCTCTGTACGAAGAAAATACCTCGTGTCCGCGTTCCCGCTCACACAAACAAGCATGGGCGCCCCATGCTGGGACGCCCATGCTCTACAGAGTGGAACGAGAAGGGGTTTTTGAAGCCCGTCGATACGCTACAGCCCTCACCCGCAGCCTTTCGCCTTCCCCGCACTGGGGCATGACGTCAGCACGATTTATCGGACTTCCTCGGCAGACTTATCGGCTCAAAAATAATGCCTTCCCGTTCCTGATTTCCTGTGATGCGAAGAAAGTACGACACCGCAACGACATTCGTCAACTGGACGGACGGCTGGTGAAAATCGTCACACGTCGCAGTCGCGTTGCACCACCATTACCGATTCAATACACCATTCAGATTTCCCAGTTCGACAGCATCACGCCATCGTCAGGCTGCGCGGCTTCCGGATACGACGCCAGCGTCATACGCAGGTCGGTCCAGCGCACACGTCCACCCCGCTTGATCAGCGCCCCATACAGCCTCGTGGCATCACCCTGCACCCGGATGGCCACGCGTCGGGTGCCGCAGCGACGTGCATACTCCGTGAGGTGCGTGACCAACTGCAGCGCATCGCCATCAGTCTGCGCGACGAACTTCAGCACGCGCACCTCGTCGCGTGCACGCCCTTCCACCAAAGGCGCGGAATGACAGATCGCAAACGCCACGATCGCCTCACCGCGATACAGCAGCACCGTGTCACCGAGTGCGAGCGAATCCGTGATGCGCATCTCACGCGTGAAGTCGTATCCCGCACGCATTGTCTCAGTGAGATCTGCGCATTCTGCCATCGCGTCGTCACGATCGAGTACCGGCAGCCGGCTGAGCAGCGTGATCGCACTGTCGCTGGTCGCTGCATCGAGTGTCACGGTCATCGTGAGCGGACCGGGCACAAAGCTCAGCTGCGAATAAAATCCGATGTTGTCCATCGTGCGCGGCATCGTCTCGAGTCCGATCACGCGGCAGCCGGAGGACCGCAGGTGCTCCATGCCGAACTCCACGATCGTGCGTCCCATGCCGCGCGCCTGCAGCTCGGGCGCGACGGCGAGTGGCCCCATCCATCCCTCGAGTCCGCTCCGGTGCGCGATGTTGAACGCGGCCACCGTGCCGCGATCGGTTCGCCAGAGCACCGCGCCAGCGCCGGCGCCCGCGATGGCGTAACGCCAGATCAGCGGGTTCAGAAAGGGAACACGAACACCGACCATGCCGTCCTTGCGATAGCGCTCGGAGAACGCGTCGCTGAAGACGGTGTTCACCGCCGCGATGTCGTCCGGCTGGATCGGCTCCGGGCCCGTGATGACGGGGTCCGAACGCCACGTACGCAGACTCGCCACCGTCAGACCTCCAGTCCCGCCAGGGATTCCTGCTGCAGGCGGCCGCCGTCGCGCTGTTCCACGATCGCGCGGCCCGTTTCCTCGTCGACACACACCTCGAGCACGCGATCCAGTCCATCGCGCACCGCGTCGATGTGCGTGATCACGATCACCTGCTCGAACCGATCCTGCAACCGCCGCAGCAGCTCCACGACATTTGCACGACGCTGATCATCGAGCGACCCGAACACCTCGTCCAGCACCAGCAACGAGAACGGCTGTCCACTGCGCTCGGCAATCAGCTGCGACACGGCGAGACGCAGCACGAGGTTCGCGAGATCCTCCTCGCCACCCGAGATCACCTGCCGCGGGATGCCGCTGCCGATGAGGATGATCTCGTAGTTCTCGTCGAGTTCGAACTCGTTGTAGCGATCGTCGGTGAGGTCGGTGAGAAACGATCCCGCGATCTCGCCGAGTTCCGGACGCAACCGCGCATTCAGCTCCGCGCGCAGCTCGCCATATGCCGCGTCGAGCTCGTCGTGCACGCGACGCTCCGTCTCGAGTTGCCGCTGCTGCTCGCGCACACGAGCGGCCTGCTCGGCGGCGGTCATCGCACGCGCCAGTGCGCCCGCCGCGTTGCCGGCATCGCTTTCGGCACCCGCGCGCACGACAGCCGCATCCTGCCGTCGCCGCGACGTGCCGTCGAAGGCACCTTGCACCGCCGCATGCTGCTCGGCGCTGAAGCCATGCAGAGTGCGCGCGGCGCGCGCGGCGTCGACGAAGGCGTGTGCGACCTGCAGTGCCTGCGCTGCCGCACCAAGGAGCGTCACTCGATTTGGCAGATCATCTGCCACGCCCTTCGCGGCAGCGTGCTGCACCTCGAGTGCGGTCAGCGTACTGACCGATCGGCGAAGTCCGGCGTGATGCGCCGCGTCATACTCCGACGCGAGCTCGATGACGGCACGCGCGCGCTCGTCGCGCTGCGACGCGAGCAGCGTGAGTTCACGCGCCTTCTCTGCCTGCTCCTTGATCGCCTGCTCGATCTTCAGCTCTTTCCGCTCCAGCGCACGCACGGCGGTGTCCATCTCGACACGCGACGCGTCCAGCGCACGCAGATCGTCCGGCTCCACCTGCAGCTGCTCCTCGCGCTGCTTGAAGTACACACCTTCCACGCGCAGCACCTCGAGCTTGTCACCAAGCTCCTCCACCAGAGCGGCATGACTGGCGCCAAGCGGACGAAGGCAGGTGGGGCATGGCGCGTCGGCACCGAGCTTCTTCAGTGTGTCGTACTGTGTCCTGATGTCCACATACTCGTCGCGCTTCTGTGCGCGCCGCGTCTCGACTTCCTGCTTGTCGCGGACCCAATCGGTACGACGTGCGCTGGCGGCCTCCAGCGCCACCGCCGCCACCGCGCGCGCATCGACGAGCGCCGCCAGCACGTCGGTGCGCAGCGTCGCGGCGGGCGCGAGTTGCTCGAGTCGCGCCGCGGCGGCGTCCACGCTGGCGGTCAGTCGCGCGATCTCTTCCGTCAGCGCCTGTCGCCGCGCCGCCTGACGCGATCGCTCCTCGAGCAGCTGCAGTTCCGCGCGCAGCGCCAGCAGGGGCGCGAGTTCCGTCAGGACTGCCGCCAGGCCACCTGCCACCTGTTCCGACTCGCGCACGGCGGCCTGCGTGCGCTCCACGTCGCGCTGCGCCAGCGCGATGCCTGCCTCGGCGCGAATGATCGCCGTCTGCAGCTCCACATCGCGCGCGAGCGCACGCTCCGAGGCACGCCAACGCGGTTCGGCCTGCACGAGCAGCGCGTCCATCTCGCCGAGCGACGTCATCGCGTTCACGAGTGCAAATTCTGCGGCGCGCACGGCGAGTTGCGCGGCCTGTACTTCCGTCGCGAGCAGGTCGGCATCCGCCATCGACTGCGACAGCGCGCGCAACGCCGCGATCACCTCGCCACGCGTCTGTCGTGCGACTTCCTGCGCCTTCTGCAAGCGGTCATAGCCAAGCACGCGCGACAGGAAGCGACCACGATCGGCCGCACCCATCGCCGCCATGGCCGCGAGATCCTTCTGGCCCGTGAAGTAGGTGGTGAAGAACTCACGACTGGTCATGCCGAGTCGCTGTTCCAGCAGAGCACCAACGGACCCGATGCTGTTGGCGACGGGTGTCGTGCCACCATCCACGTACAGTTCGGCCGACGTCAGACCGCGCACCACACGATAGCGGTGAGGGCCGAGCTCGAATTCCAGTTCCGCGCGGACCGATGCACGTGGCGCGGCTCCGTGGAACTTGATCGATTCTCGCGTGCCGCGCGCGACCGTGTTGCCGTACAGCGCCCAGGCAATGCCTTCCAAAATCGTCGACTTGCCCGCACCGTTCGGCCCGATGATGCCGGTGAGACCATTCTCGAACTCGATCAGCGTGTCGACATGCTGCCGGAAGTTCTGCAGCCGGAGTGCGCGCAGTCTCATGGCGCGTCAGGTCCCGTGAGCATGAAGCCCGCTTCGGCGCCCGGGTCCTGCGTCAAGGCGATCGGCTCGCTGACGCGCTGCAGGTATTCCATGCCGAGCGACACGAAAGCGGCGCGATCGAGGTCGTTCGAGAGCACGCGAGTCTCGAGCTTCTGGCGCACCAGCATCGGCAGCGACGGACGCGCGCCGCCGGCACCCGATGCCATGCGCTGGCGCACGAGTTCCGGCTTGCGCGTGTCGAGCTGAAAGTGCAACGCCCGACGCTTGTACTCGCGGATCGCCTTGTGATCGAGGTCACGCGCGACATGCCGCGGGATCTCGCGCACCACGAGGCGCACCACGACATTCTCCAGACCACCGGGTACCTGCCTGACGCGATCGGCGACCAGCGCATCGACGTCGGCGGGCGCAAGTGCATGCGCATCGATCGGCTCGAGGTCGATGAAACGTCGCTCGGCGGGTACGGGCACAAAGCGATGCGCACCCGTCGCCAGGTCGTGCATCACGAATCCCTTGCCCGGCACACCATGCTGACGCTGGTCTGCCAGCTCGCCCCACGCGTTGCTGCTCACGTAATCCAGAGAGCCTGCATACCACGCGCGCTCTGCCACCTGCCGATGCACGTGATAGTGCCCGAGCGCGACGTAATCCCACGGCGACTGCTGCAGCTCCTCGACCGTGACTTCACTCGGGTTGCGGTCGAGCATTGCGGCGTGCTCCGGAAGCACGCCCTTCACCTCGCCGTGAAGTAGCAGCACGTTGAAGCGTGCCGATGCATCGGTGGTGAGTGCGGGCAGCGGCTGGCCGAGCGTGTCCGGGACCGCGAGCACGGCCAGGTCGAGATCGGGAAAGGAGAGCCGCGTCGCCTCCTGCTCGATCACCTGCACACCCACCGTGCGGAATAGCGCGAGAATGCAGCCCGTCTCGGCGGCGCGAGGCAGATCGTGGTTGCCCGCAATCATCACCACCGGCGTGTCCGGCAGCGCACCGCGCAGTCGCGTCAGCTCGCGCAGCGCGTACAGGATCATCGGGTTCGACGGGCGTACCTGATGAAAGACGTCGCCCGCGATCAGCACGAGGTCCGGCTGTTCCTCGATGACCAGGTCGATCGCACGCCGCGCGGCACGAGCCACATCGGCCTCGCGCTGATTGTTGCCTGCAGAGCTCAGCCGCTGGAACTGGCGGAAACCCAGGTGCAGGTCGGCGAGGTGGGCGATGCGCATGGTGGAAGATAGGCCATGCGAACGGGGTGCGGTGCGCGTGTGGTGGAGATCGCGGTATGACGCGCGGTGGCGTTCGATGGCCAGCCGTCCCGAGTCGAATGGTTCGCCAATCCGATCACCTCGCCGCGCCGGAGCGGCTGCAGCACGCGCAGCCGCTGCGTCCTGCTGCATCTGGTTCAACGACAGGTCTTCCAGATCGGCGTGCAGCGTGGTGTCGTACTGCTGCATGCGCTGCGCGAGGTGGTCGGCAACGTGTTCAGGCCCCGTGACGGCGGCACGTTCACACAGGCGTGAGTGGGCGCTCCGGCCGCGCATCAGGCGACAACGTCGCCGGCTCATGCACCCGTTCACGCTACTTTTCGCCTGGACCCACTGCTGCCCACCCTGCTCCACTCCCCGCGCCGTCATGACGCCCCGATCGTTTCTGCAGCTCCTGCTTCTCGTCGCGACACTCTGCGCCGCACACCTGCCCGCACAGGCAGCGCCCCTCGCGGTCACCCTCTCCGGCAGAATCATCGACGCCGACTCGAGGAGTGCGATGCCATTTCTCACGCTGCAGCTGCGGACCGAGAGGGACAGCGCCTTCACGGGTGGGCGGCTGACCAGCGAGGCGGGCGGGTTCACGTTCACCGGCGTGAAGCCCGGGACGTACATCCTCTCGACACGCGCCATCGGCTACCAGCCCGTGCGTCAGCGCGTGCTGGTCGGGGAGCTGAGCGCCTTCCTCGATCTCGGACTGGTGCTGATGCGGCGCGAGACGCGCACACTCGGAGGTGTAGTCGTCACGGCGAACACCGATGGCGTCGCCGCGACACTCGATCGCCGGACCATCACCGTCGCGGATAACATCAGCCAGACAGGCGGGTCGGTGCTGCAGGCGATGTCCACGGTGCCTGGCGTCACGGTGAGTCAGGACGGCACGGTGCAGATCCGGGGCAGTGATCGCGTCGTGGTGCTGATCGATGGCAAGCAGACGGCCCTCACCGGCTTCGGGTCACAGGTCGGCCTTGGCAACCTGCCTGCCTCCGCGGTGGAACGCATCGAGATCATCACGAACCCTTCTGCGCGTTTCGATGCCAATGCCAGCGCGGGCATCATCAACCTGGTGCTCCGGAAGCAGGAACAGCGCGGATTCAACGGCACCGCCGGCTTCACGGGTGGCGCCGGCGCCCTGTGGGTCAAGCGGGAGAACCTGCCGACGATCCGGCCGCAGTACCGCGCGACGCCGAAGCTCAACCCGTCGCTGGCGCTCAACTATCGCAAGGGCGCGACGAACAGCTTCGTGCAGGGCGACTGGCTGCATGCGCCGACGCTGAACAAGAACGAGTTCTCCACGCGCACCTACGACGACGGCACGGTGATTCTGCAGCAGGTGAAGCGGAACCGGCGCACCGACTACGGCACGCTGAAGGCCGGCGTCGACCACGCGTTCAGCGATCACAACACGGTGAACGTCTCCGGACTTTTCAATCGCGAGAAGATCATCGACAACGGCGACAACCCGTTCTTCGAGGGCTCGCTGCAGAACCGCTACCGACTTTGGCAATTTCTCGAGGATGAGGTGAAGTACACGGCCTTCGGCTCCGCGGTGCTCACGCACAGCTTCCCGCAGCCCGGCCACAGCCTCGCCATCACCACCAACTACTCGTTTCACCGCGAGGACGAGCAGTATTTCTTCACCAACACGCGTCCTGCATCGGTCGGCAGGGATGCATTCAAGCTGCTGTCCGACGAACATGTCGTGGACCTGAACGCCGACTACGTCCGGCCACTGCGACAAGGACGCCTCGAAGCCGGACTCAAGTCACGCTATCGCTCGATCCCGGTAAATATGCAGTTCTTTCCCGGGCTCGACTCGCCGCTGGACACCGGCGCCGGCGGCTGGGCAAAGTATCGCGAGACCATTCCCGCGGTCTACGGCAATTACGTGTTCGAGAACCAGCGGATCGAGCTCGAAGGCGGGTTGCGGCTCGAGGGAGTGCGCGTGGATTACGACGTGAATCCAGACCACAACACCTACAAGAGCGACGGCTACCGCTACCTGCAGCTGTTTCCGAACATGCGGGCCGCATACAAGTTCGGCGACGCGCACAAGCTGTCACTGTTCGTGAACCGGCGCGTGGACCGGCCGAACGAAGTGGACATCCGCATCTTCCCCAAGTACGACGAGCCGGAGCTGATCAAGGTCGGCAATCCGGCTCTCAAGCCGCAGTATGCCACGGCCGCCGAACTAGGCTACAAGACCAGCTGGACGACCGGCAGCGTGTACGCGGCAGCATTCCACCGAATCGTGGACGGCACCATCACGCGCATCGCGACGCAGGCGCCCGGAAGCGTGTTGCTGTACAACGTGTTCCAGAACGGTGGGCGCAGCTGGAGCACGGGCTCGGAGCTGACGTGGCAGCAGACGCTTTCCCCGCGCCTCACACTGGGCGCCAACGGCAACCTCTTTCGCCGCACCGTCGCCGCCTTTTCGGGCACAAACCAGTATCCCGTGCCGACCACCTACGCGGTGCCACGCCAGGCGCTCACGTCGGGCACGTTGAAGGCGAACGCCATGCTGCAACTGCCACGTGAATGGCAGGCGCAGCTGTCGGGCATCTACCTGGCGCCGGACCTGCTGCCACAGGGCCGCATCGGCGGCCGCTTCTCGCTGGACCTCGGATCGAAGGTGCGCGTGCAGCGCGGCAAGGGCGAGATCGTGGTGAATTTCACGGACCTGCTGAACACCAATCAGGCGACGCGCACGATTCGCGGGACGGATTTCCGGCTGGTCAGCACCGACTACCTGGAGACGCAGGTGGTACGCGTGGGATACACGCGCAAGTTCTGATGTGCACCACCATCGCTGCGACCACGATTGTCATGGCGGTCACGACTCAGTGCGCCGGCAGCACCTTGTGCCCCACCGGCGCCACGAGCGCGCCGAGCACGAGTCCGATCACGGCGTAGATGGCGGCCGTCACGATCCACGCCACGGCGCCAGGCGCAACGGCAAGCGCACCGGCGGCGAGGGCCCCGATGTGCTGCACGAACTCCTCGGGAGCGTGGACGCCGAGTTCATGCAGGCCGTGCGTCACGATACCGCCGCCCACCCACAGCATGGCCAGCATGCCGACGGTGCCGAGCAGCGAGAGCAGGATCGGCATGCCGGTGACGATCCCGCGTCCGAATGCGCGAGCCGCGCCGTTGGCGGTCTGCGCCAGGTATGCGCCGAAGTCGTCTGCCTTCACGATCAAAGCGACCACGCCATAGACCAGCAGCGTCATGCCCACGCCCACCAGTGCCAGCACGGTCGCCTGCGTGACGAATGGCGCCGTGGCCACGGTGGCCAGCGTGATCGCCATGATCTCCGCCGAGAGAATGAAATCGGTGCGCACGGCGCCAGCGATCTTCTGCTGTTCGGAGACGGGTTTTGTTGCTGCCGATGCAGCGTTCGGAGCAGCAGCAGCTTCGTGATTGGCGGTGGCGTGACCGTCGGCGGCGCGACTGGTCGGTGTGTGCGCCGCCGGTGCCGCGTCCACTCGCGTGCCACGCACCACGTCCATCACCTTCACGTAGCCCTCGAAGGCGAGATACAGGCCACCGAGCATGAGCAGTGGCGTGAGCAGCCACGGCGCAAGATTGTTGAGCGCCAGACTGACGGGCAGCAGGATCAGCAGCTTGTTGCGCAGCGATCCCTTTGCAATCTTCGCGATGATGGGCAGCTCACGCTCGGCTGCATAGCCGATCACATATCGCGGCGTGACAGCGGCATCGTCGATGACGATGCCGGACGCTTTCCCGATCGCCTTGCTGCCTTGCGCCGCCGCGTCATCGACGGAAGCGGCGACGAGCTTGGCCAGCGCCGTGAGGTCGTCGACCAGCGCGAGGAGGCCGGCGCTCATGCGGCGATGATGGTCGGCAGCGTCATGCGTCGAAAGCTACACAACACACATGTCTCTGCCCAAGGCATTGGTCAACGATGTGGTCGTGAGCTGCCACCCTGCATTGGTCACATGCAGACGCGCTCGCCTGCTATGGCCTGCGTCCCACCACTTCCTCCACCCGCTGCTCCACCCGCATCACGAAGCGCATCGGCGGCATGGAGCCCGCGGCGCCGGTCACCGCGCGCATCGTCATGACCATGCGCGACCGCGTGATCCACCCGCGTCGTCGATCGAGCATGATCCACCCGACCACGCTCGCGCCTGCATCCACCGCCGCATCGCGCATGACGCCCTTCACCGAGACCCACGCGTGATCGCCGAACTTCGTCAGCGAATCGAGCGTGAACTCCGCATCGATGCCGTCGCCCGGCGCGCCAGCGAGCACCATGTGCCGCGTCCACTTCTGTCGCTCGCGCACGGGGCCCTGCGGCAGCGCAGCGGGCACGCGATCAACCAGTGCGGCCAGCGTCGCGATGGTCGCACCATTCTGCCCTGACGCGTCATCCAGCACGATCAACCCGCCATCGGGTGCGAGCTTCATGCGCAGCGTGCGCCCCTGCAGCGACATGCCGTTCGAAATGCGCATGCGTCGGCTGTCGTCCTTGCCGCCGGTCGCGCGCACGTTCACGCTTTCGACCAGCGACGTGACCACGGCACCAACGGTGTCCACGGCCTCGACCTTCGACGTCAGGAACACGGTCGTGCGCGTGCTCACGCGGACGGTCGAATCGCCAGTGGCCATGGTGATCGTGCCCTGCTCGTCCACATCGTGCTCGATGCGCTGACGAATCATGTCGCCGGGAAAAGGGCGCAGCACCAGCGCCACGCGTGCATCGACACCGGCGCGAGACCGCTGCGCGCACGCCACCGACGCGTTGCTCGTGATCACCGTCGCCAGCACGAGCACCGGCACTGCACGCCACATCTCAGAAACCGTACGGGTCATCACCAACCGGCAATGCAAGTGGCTGCACCCTGGCTTGCGGTGCCCCGAGTTCGCGTGGCGCGACCTGGCGACGGAACTGCGAACCGAAATACTGCTTTGCGTCGCGCGGCTGCTCTCGTTCCGTGGCACGCACGGCGCGAATCACGTCAGGCTCGTCGGCCAAGGCAATGATCGTGCGCAGCCAATCGAGTGTCAGCGTGCTGTCGAAGCGACGCAGCCGACGCAGCATCGCGGCATCGAACTCCTCGATCGGCGCTGCAGGAAAACGTTCGACGCCCAATCGTCCGGACAGGACGCTGGGTCGCGGGAAGCGCACGAACACGGGCTGCGTGAAATGCGGGTGACGCACCATCAACTGACCTTTGTCGAGTGTGGACAGCTTCGTCCGGACGGCTGGACTCAACACCGCATACCCCGGTGTGGCCAATTCGTCGCCATCCATCCGGCCGTACAGCGCCGTGCCCGCATTGCCTACCACGCGCTTGTGCACCTGGCTGCGAAACTGCTGCGCCGAGAACAGCACCAGGCCCAGATAACGTCCCCGTTCCGCGATGTCCAGGAGCATGCGACGCACGTACGTCTCGGGCCCGTCGGACGGCGCGTACTTGTTCAACTCGTCCACGAACACGATCACGTGGTTCACGCCAAGGTCGCGGCGCTCGAGATGCTCGCGCAGCTTGCTCACCACACGCGCGAAGATCAGCCCCTGTGCATCCTCCTCCAGGTTCGCCACGTCCAGCACATGCACCGATCGGTCGGCAAAGCTGCCGAACGGCAGGTCGCTCACGTCGGCGCCATCGGTCACGAGACCAGCGCATCGCGTGGCAAGGTTCACGAGGCGGTTGCGCACCTTGCGGATCGTGGCCACATGGTGCGTGCGCCAGCTCTGCGCATCCTTGCGCTCGAGCCCATCCAGCAGCGTGCGGAACCAGTGATCGAGATCCGCGAAGGTCTGCACCGTCTGCTCGCCACCCAGCATCGGATCGCTGAATTTCTGGTTTACCACGCGATCGGTGATGAAGTCGATCAACGCATCGGACTTCGCATCGATGTCCTCACGATCCAGCAGCACGCTCGCGTACTGCAGCACCTCGCGCAGTCCCCAGGTCAGTGGCTGCACGTTGTGCTGCAGGGCCTCGTTGCTGCGAATCGTCGCGAGGCCACGCAGCGCGGCATCGTACGGCGCGTAGAACTGCACGTCCTTGAACGGCTCGGCCGGCACGCCGAGCGTGTCGTACATCGCGCGATCTTCGGGCGCGAGCGTTGCTGGCTGGTCCAGATACAGCAGGTCCGGGCCTTTGACGTTGAAGCAGACCGCGGCCACCGAGCCCTTGTCGGCCGGAAAGTGCGCGAAGATCGATTGCAGCAGCCACTCGACGGCACTGGTCTTCGTGGCGAGCCCGCTGACACCCGTGATGTTGAGGTGTGCCGCCTCTGGCCCCAGCAGAAAATCGGCGTCCAGGTACACCGGGCTTTCCGTGCCACCGCTGCGATAGAGGCCTACCGGAATCGCGGTGCGTTTGTCGGCGGCGAGATACCCGTCCATCCGCAGTGCGAGCGCGACATCGGTGTCGTCGGCCAGCCAGACGGTACCCATCGGGACGGGCTGCAGCGGCTCGTCGGGCATGTGCCGCAGCACGCTCGCGGTATAAAGACGGATCTCGGTGCGCTGCGTGAACTGGTGCCCGCCACCGGGATCACCGTCGCGCCCCATCACGTCGTCCAGCGGCGAGAGCATGTCGGTCCAGCTCTGGCCTTCCATCACGACCCCGAAGATCCGCGGCACATGGCCATTCACCGCCACGCTGCCATCCACGCGTACAATCGTCCCGATGCCGATGTTGGCGTCGAGTGCCGTCCAGAAGTGGAACTCGTGCGGCGTGTTGGGCCGGCGCTCCGTGGCCACCACACGGCCCAGTGGTGCGAGCAGGTCGGGGGCGGCGTCCGGAGCGCGCTGGTCGGGAAGGTCGATCATGTCAGCGACAGGGGTCTTGATGGAAACGTGGCCGGCGGGCGCAGCCGGTCAGGCCGTCGCGCGGAGATACACTTCACAATCCCGGATGGCATAGGGCATCACATCCCACCGCGCATCCGGCCTGGCGATCGGCGATCGCTCGGCGAGCAGCCCGGTGCTCACCCGATCCGCCTGCATTTCAGTGGCCGCGGTATCGCCCTCGCGCGGACCCGTCTCGACACGAACCAGTCCGAAAAACGGGTCCCGCCCCACCGCGCTGCGCAGGCGCAAATACCACGTCAGGTAGCGCGGTTGCTGCTCCTCGCCCAAAACCGCGATCAGCGATGTGCGCTGCCCCGCACCGAGCGTCAACACCATGGCCAGCGACTCGTCCGGCACGTACAGCGTCGCATGGCTCTTCACGATGCCCGCGATGCCCGTGCTCTTGAGCATTGCACGACTGCCACGCAGCGAGCCATCCACATACAGAGGCCGCTCGCCGTGGGCGGTGCACCAGTCGTCACCCACCTGCCGTTCAAGGTCGCTCCTGACACCGGAGAGCAGATCGAGTCCCTGCCGCAGCAACGACGACGGATGCCGCGACGTCACGGGCAACGAGTCATCGCTGTCGCGAAGCCGGTGCCCGCGCGCCGCGAGGATGGTCTCGACCTGCGACCACATCACATCGCCAAGCAGCTGGCGGGACGCGTACACCGAATGCTCGACGAGCGGTCGTTGCCAGGTGCGCATGCGCCCCTCGGCGTCGCGCACGCGGATCGCGGCGGCGGCGGTACCGTGCAGCAGGGGCACGCCATCCAGGTAGGCAACCGTGGTGCTGCGCTGGATGCCATCGAGAAATCCCTCGAAGTACGGCACGCGCGGCGCAGGTACCGCCAGCACGCGCAGCGCCCCGCCTAGCATGGTCACGGCCGGGTGCGCGTTGAGCTGCGTGCTGTCCTGCGCCAGCGCCTCGGTGCGATCGGGTCCGGCGGCGCGCACGCGATTCCCGAGTGCGGCCCGGAGTGCACTGCGCGCCGCATCGACGGCGCGCAGCGCAGGGACGACGGTCGTGCTCACTCCACGCCGATGTCCCACGCCTGCTCGAGATCCTTTTTCGAGTAGGCGCGAAAGGCAGTCAGGGTCTGCGTACGCACGATTCCCGGCACCTTCGTGAACTCTTCCGTGACGACGTGCGCGATGTCGTCCAGCTGCGGCACGCGGACGATCGCCACGAGGTCCCACGCGCCCGACACTGAATAGACCTCGGCGACACCACGAATCTCGGCCAGCGCGGTCGCGGTGGCGGTGATGCTCATCGGGTTGGCCTGGATCAGCACGATCGTCGTGATCATCGCGTGTGGTGGTGGAGGATGGCATGCGCACCGACGCGCGAGCAGTGACGCGAACGGAGACGCGAATGAAACATGACGTGCGCGCCGATCATGCAGGCACGGACATCATCGCGCGATACGCCGACACGAGACGCCGCACGCCTTCCAGCACATCCGCCGCTGCCGCAGCATAACTCAGGCGCACCCAGCAGGGGGTGCCGAAAGCGGCGCCCGGCACGATGGCGACGCCATGATCCTCGAGCATGTGTGCGGCGAACATGGTGCCGGCGTCGTCGCCGCCGTTCGGGATCGCGCTCACGTCGATGAAAAAGTAAAACGCGCCCGACGGATGCACGAACGGCGGCGCACCTTCCTCGTGCAGCAGCGTCATCGCGGCGTCACGACGCGCACGGAACGCGGCGACCATGGTGCCGATGCTGTCTTCCGCTGCCGCATGATCCGTAAGCGCGGCGAGTGCCGCGTATTGGCTGGGTGTGGCCGCATTCGATGTGGTGTGGCTCTGCAGATCGTTCATCGCCTTCGCGACCGCACGCGGCGCGATGGCCCAGCCGATGCGCCACCCCGTCATGGCATACGACTTCGCGACGCCGTCGATCACGATCAGGTTCGAGCGATCGGTCGTGAGCTCGAGTGACGACGCAGCCGGCACCTCGTACGAGATGCGGCGATAGATCTCGTCGCTGAGCACCCACCAGCCCTTCGAGCGGGCAAGATCCAGGATCTGCGTCAGCACGTGCGCGTTCCAGGTGGCGCCGGTCGGATTGCTCGGAGAGTTGAGGATGATGCCGCGGGTGCGCGGTGTGGCGGCGGCCAGGAGATCTGCCACCGTGACCTGAAAGCCGTTCGCCGGGTCGCCGACCACGGCCACCGGCGTGGCCCGGGCCAGCGCCACGATCTCCACGTAACTCGTCCAGGCTGGCGTGGGAATGAGGACCTCATCGCCGGCGCCGAAGAGGCAGAAGCAGGCGTTGAAGAGCGTCTGCTTGCTGCCGTTGCTGACCACCACATCCGCCGCGACGGGTGTCTGCGCCGCGTCACCGGCCCAGAGCGTGCCGGCATTCTTCGCAATCGCCTCACGCAGGGGCAGGATGCCCTCGGTCGCGGTGTACTTCGTGTGGCCGGCGGCCACGGCCTTCGCGGCCGCGACCTTCACGAATTCGGGCGTGTCGAAGTCCGGTTCGCCCACGCCAAGATCGATGATCTCGCGGCCCTGCGCCTTGAGTGCCTTGGCTCGCGTCGAGACCGCAATCGTGGCCGACGGACGGAGCTGGACGATGTTCGGGGAGGGGACGAACTCGACTGGCATACGTTGTCAGGTTGGGCGGCGGACAGTTTTCGGGTACCTTGATTGGCTTCCGCATGCTAATCCGCCGTTGCATGGCGGCAATGGAGCATCCGCCTGACTGGTTGAGGCGCGCACATTGCTTTTTTGCGCGCTCGCCGTGTGGGTCAGCGTCCGATCGTTGTTTGACATCCCAGCTCCGTACCGCGCGCCGCCTGTCGGCCCGCCGGCAAGTTCGCATCTCCCGCCACATCGAGGCCATCGTGCCAAAGGCCGATACAGCAGCATCCGCAGCAACACCGGCAGCAACACCCGCCGCTTCCAAGACCACCCGCAACCAGCAGGTGGTGCTCACCGCGCCTCCGACCGTGGCCGCGATGGTTTCCCTCGTGCAGCCCGCACTCGAGCGCCTCACCGCCGGCGAACCGGGGGTACACCTGCTGGTGCTGGTGCCCGATGCCGATACGGCGCTGGCTGTGGCACAGGCGGTCCTGCCGGCCGGCGATGCCGCACCTGTGCTCATTCCGATCACGTCTGCCGCCCGAGGCACGCGCCTCATGGCGAACCCGCCGTCGGCGATCGTCGGTGCCCCGTCAGACATCGCGGCACTGCTGCCCAGTGGCCTGCTCAAGCTCGAATCCATCACGCAGATGCTCATGCTGCAGGCTGACCTGACGCTGGCGCTGAGCGACGAGCCGTCGATCACGACCATCATGACCGAGCTGCCGAAGGACATCGCACGCACCGTCACCATGGCCGCCGAGACGGATGCCGTGACGGCCTTCGCCAAGTCGTTCATGAAGCGCCCGCGTCGTGTGGGTGACGACGTGATGGGTGAAGGCAGTGCGCCGATCAACGTGCAGTACGTGCTGGTCAGCGCCGGAACGCGCACGGCCGCGCTGCGTCGCGTGCTGGACGCGGTCAACGCACCGTCCACGATCGTCGTCGCGCCCGAGGCCGCACAGGTCGCCGAGGCACAGGCCGCCCTGCGCGCACTGGGCTACGACGCTGCGAGCGGCGAAGTGCAAGCCACCAGTGGCGCGGTCGACACGCACAGCGTGCTGCGGATACTGTACGATGTGCCGGCCACCCGCGCTGCACTCGATGCCGCATTGGGCGGATCGCCGGTGCAAGTCATTGCGCTGGTCACCCCGCGACAGGTTGCGCACCTGCGCTCGCTGCTGACGGGCGGCTCGCTCATCTACTTCGTGTTGCCTGACACGATGGCGCATGCCGTGGGTCGCGATGGCGCACGCATGGGCGAGCTTCGCAAGATCCTCGCTGATGGCGTGAGCGCACGCGAACTCGCAGCACTCGAGCCGCTGCTGGACGACAACGATGCACTGGAGATCGCGGCGGCCGCACTCCGCCTGCTCGAGCGTGAGCGCGAGACGGCGAAGGCCCTGCGCATCGGTGTCACCACCGCGCAGCCGAAGGAAGTGAAGCGGGCACTGGCCGCGACGGCCGCCCAGGATTCGGGCGTGTCGCAGCACGAGGCGCCCACGTCGCACGTGGCGCCAATGTCGCATGCGGCACCAGCGGCGCCGCGTGCGTCCGATGGTCCGCCCCCGGAGTTCCAGATCCTCTGGATCAACATCGGTGGCGATGATGGTGCCACGGCCTCGTCGTTCGTCGGCGCGATCACCGGCGAGACCGGACTCGATCGCAGCGTCGTGGGCAGCATCGACCTGAAGGACAGCCACACTTTGGTGGAAGTCTCCGGCGCACACGCCGAGCAGATCGTGGCGGCGATGAACGCAAGCACGATGCGCAACCGTCAGGTGATTGCGCGCATCGATCGTGCTGGCCCGATGCGCTCGCAGCGCAGCAGCACCAGCGGACCGCCGCGTCGCGGTGGCGACAATGATCGTGCAGGTGGCGGCTTCTCGCGTGATCGCGGCGACCGCCCGGCACGTCCGTCGTTCCGAGATGGTGGCGCACCGCGTGAGCGGACAAGCTTCCAGCGTCGTGACGAAGGTGATCGCCCGTCACGTCCGTCGTTCTCGCGCGATGATCGGCCGGCGCGTCCGAGTTTCTCACGTGACGATCGTCCGGCCCGTCCGCCGCGTGAGGGTGGATTCAGCCGCGATGACCGTCCGGCCCGTCCGCCGCGCGAGGGTGGGTTCAGCCGCGATGACCGGCCGGCCCGTCCGCCCCGGGAAGGTGGATTCTCGCGCGACGATCGTTCGTCGGCGCGACCGCCCCGTTCCGGCGCATTCAGCGATCGTCCGGCTCGTCCGGCCAGTGGTGGATTTGCGCGCACGCCGCGTGACGGCGGTGCACCGACCGGGCGCGGCTTCACGCGTGACGCCAGTGAGCGTCCGTCAGGTCCGCGGACGGAAGGCAACGATTTTGCCGAGCGTGCCGAGCGCCTGCGCAATTCCCGCAAGCCGGCGCGCGGCGAAGGGACCGAGTAATTGAGCGATGGCTTCGTCACATCCTCCGGCGGCTGGATCGAGGTGATCGCCGGAGTGATGTTCAGCGGCAAGAGCGAGGAGCTGATGCGACGTGTGCGGCGGGCGACCATCGCCCGCAAGCGCGTCCACGTGTTCAAGAGCCATCTCGACGACCGCTATGCCGGGTTGTACAACGTCTCCAGCCACGACGGTCGTGACCTGGAGGCGACCCCAGTCGATTCGTCGTGGCAGATCGCGCAGCAGCTGGAGCCGACGGCGCAGGTAGTGGCCGTGGACGAGGTGCAGTTCCTCGACGCCGGCATCATCGCGCTGGCGACCGCGCTGGCTGAACGTGGCCGACGCGTGATTCTTGCCGGCGTCGACACCGATTTCCGCGGCGAGCCGTTCGGCGCGATGCCGCAATTGATGGCGGTGGCCGAGCTGGTGACCAAGCTGCATGCGATCTGCGTGCTGTGCGGCAATCCGGCGAGTCGCAACCAGCGCCTGATCGACGGCAAGCCCGCGCGATGGGATTCACCGACGATCATGGTCGGTTCGGCGCAGGCGTACGAGGCGCGCTGTCGCGCCTGTCATCGCGTGATCCGTGATGACGCGGCGCAGGTGTCGCTGCTGTAACGCGCGACCGCGGATGGGATACATGCACACGCCCCGCCGATCCGTGATGGTCGGCGGGGCGTGTGCTGTCGGTGCATTCAGGGCACCGGCACGAGCTGGGACATCAGCGTGGCGCTGCGCCGGCACGAAAAGCGTGATGATCTGACGAATGGGGTCCAGACGAGCCACGTGCAGCCAGGTCACGGCCGGACACGTCACGGCGACACCGAGCTGATCCCGGCTTCAGGGATCGCCTGCGCTGCGACGCTCGCCCGGCCTCAGGACCGGCCGCGCGCCCAGTGGGTCCCGTCGAACCGCCAGAACTTCACGAGGGCCCCTCGTCGATTGATCTGCACGGCCCGCCAGGCCTGCGGCGCGCCGGGATCGGTGGTCAGATACAAGACGAAGTCGTTCGCAGCTCCTCCCACGGGGCGGAACACCACGACGTCAGAATGCGCCGCAGGTCCAGCCAGTTGATGCGGAGGATCGAGGATGCTGGCCGTGGCGTCGAGCAATGTCCAGGCGACCGTTTCGGACGGGTCGCGCCGACCATTGCCATTGCGATCGTGCACCGTGCCAAGGCGTTTCCCGGCCGAGTCCACTACGACCAGCACGGCATGCCGCTGCTGTCGGGCCGCGCGGCTCGCTGCCACGAACACCAGCGTGACTCGCCGCGCCACTGCGTCCGACCGGTACCGCGTCAGGTCCACCTTCGTGGCGGCCACCGCGGTCAGCAGCGTCAGGACCAGCAGCACCACCAGCAGCCCGGTCAGGGACTGTCCGCGGCGCAACGATCGGAGAGACATGGGCAAGGTTTCGTGGCGGAAGGTCGTCGTGCCGGATACCATCCCCCAGACGAGCGGGTCGGTGCGACGTTACGTGTTCCGGATCCGCGGCACGACACGACCCCCGCCCATGCGATCGCGCGCTGACATGGCTACGTTCGCGAGGCTACCCCGACGTCATTCCCCGCATCCGCATCGCTGTGCCAGCCTCCTCCCCGATCACGTGGGTCAAGTGCCAGGACTACGGCAATGAGCTCGAGGCGAGCATCGCCGTCGCCATTCTCGACGGCTCCGGTATTCCGGCGATCGTCCGCAGCAACGACTCGGTGGGGCTGTTCGGCTCCGCGTTCCAGGGTTTCACCGCGATGGGCGTCTCCCTGATGGTGCCATCCAGCGCGCTCGCCGCCGCCCGGACGGTGCTCACGATGACGCGCGAAATTCCGGAGGAGTAGATGCTGCTGATCGCCCTTACCGGGAATGTGGCGGCGGGCAAATCCACCGTGGCGGCCGAACTGGCGCGTCGCGGTGCGACGCTGGTGGACAGTGACGTCGCGGCCCGTACGGCCGTTGCCCCGGGCACACCGGCGCTCGCCGCGATCGCCGCCCGTTTCGGTGCGGACATGCTTCGGCACGACGGCTCGCTTGACCGCACGAAGCTGGGCGCGCTCGTCTTCGCCGACGCTGCGGCACGCGCTGACCTCGAGCACATGGTGCACCCCGCCGTGGAGTCGGCGCGACAGGCGGCCGTTGCCGACGCACGCGCGGCGGGCGCCGCGATCGTGGTGTGCGACATCCCGCTTCTTTTCGAAGCACGCCTCGCCTGGCACTTCCCGCGCATCCTGCTCGTCGATGCGCCGGAGCCGGTGCGCGTGGCGCGCATGATGAACGCCCGCGGTCTCTCGCAGCACGAGGCGCTGATTCGGATTCGCGTGCAGCTGCCGGCCGCGCTCAAGCGGCCGCGGGCCGACCTGGTGATAGACAATGCAGGTGTACCCGAGGCATTGCAGCACCGAATTCACAACGTCTGGGACCGACTCCAGTCATGGGCAGCGGTTGCCGAGTGCCATCGCGCGGCCTAGACTCACCCTCTGTCGCACCAACACGCGGCACCACGCACCAACACGCTTTTTTTCGGAGCACTCAGTGTCGCAGATCCCCGCCAATCTTCAGTACACGAAGGATCACGAGTACGTCGCCGGCGCCGCCGATGCAGACATCGTGACCATCGGCATCACCGATTTTGCACAAGGGGAACTGGGCGACATCGTGTACCTGGACCTGCCCAAGGTGGGCAGCACGTTTGCCGAGCATGCGGTGTTCGGGACGATCGAGGCCGTGAAGGCCGTGAGCGAGCTGTTTTCGCCGCTGGCTGGCGAAGTGGTCGAGGTCAACGCCCGTCTCGATGGCGAGCCGGCACTGGTGAATTCGGACCCCTTCGGCGACGGCTGGATGATCAGGATGAAGGTCGCCGACACGAACGCCCGCGCCGCCCTCATGACCGCCGACGCCTACAAGACTCTCCTTGGCGAATGACGATTGGGTGATGCATGCGCCGGCCTGACTGGTGCGCTCAGCTCCCCGCGTGATGCAGTGAACCACGAAGGCCGGCCCCCGTTTCGGGGCCGGCCTTCGTCATGTGCTACGTCCGTCTGCTCATTCCTCGACGTACGCCTCCATGGGCAGGCAGCTGCAGACCAGGTTACGGTCGCCGAATGCACTCTCGATGCGTCCCACCGTCGGCCAGAACTTGTTGACACGCGAACCGGCCGTCGGGAACGCTGCCTGCTCGCGCGAGTAGGCATGTGTCCACGCGTCGCTGATCACCGCGCTGGCGGTGTGCGGCGCATGCTTCAGCGGGTTGTCGTCACGCGGCAACTCGCCACGCTCCACCTGCGCCACTTCCTCGCGGATCGCGAGCATCGCGTCGCAGAAGCGGTCCAGCTCCGCCTTGTTCTCGCTTTCCGTGGGCTCGATCATCAGCGTGCCGGCCACGGGAAAGCTGACGGTCGGTGCATGGAAGCCGTAGTCCATCAGGCGCTTGGTGATGTCCTCGACCTCGATGCCGGCGCTTGCCTTCAGCGGACGCGGGTCCACGATGCACTCGTGAGCCACCGTGCCGTTCGGGCCCTGATACAGCACCGGGTAGGCATGCTGCAGGCGCTTTGCAACGTAGTTCGCGTTCAGGATCGCGACCTTGGTGGCGTACGCGAGTCCCTCCGCACCCATCATCCGGATGTACAGGTAACTGATCGGCAGGATGCTGGCGCTGCCGAACGGCGCGGCGCTCACGGCACCCGAGCTCAGTTCGGTGCCGAGGCCCGCCGGCGCATGGCCCGGCAGATGTGGGGCCAGATGAGCCGCGACACCGATCGGGCCCATGCCCGGTCCACCACCCCCGTGCGGGATGCAGAACGTCTTGTGCAGGTTCAGGTGGCACACGTCGGCGCCGAGATCGCCCGGGCGGCAGACGCCGACCATCGCGTTCATGTTTGCCCCGTCCATGTACACCTGGCCGCCATGCGAGTGAATCGCGGCGCAGATGTCGGCGATGTCCGCCTCGAACACGCCGTGCGTGCTGGGATAGGTGACCATCAGCGCCGCCAGGTTGGCCGAGTGCTCGATGGCTTTCGCCTTCAGGTCGTCCACGTCGATGTTGCCATTCGCGGCGGTCTTCACCGGCACGATCGTCATGCCGCACATGGCGGCGCTGGCCGGGTTGGTGCCGTGCGCGCTGGCCGGAATCAGGCAGACGGTGCGATGACCATCACCGCGCGCCTGGTGATAGCGGCGGATGGTGAGCAGGCCCGCGTATTCGCCCTGTGACCCGGCGTTCGGCTGCAGCGACACGGCAGCGAAGCCCGTGACGTCGGCCAGTGCCGCTTCGAGTTCCGTGAACATCTGCGCATAGCCCACGGCCTGGTCGCGCGGTGCGAACGGATGCAGCGCGCCAAACTCCGCCCACGTCACGGGAACCATCTCGGTCGCGGCGTTCAGCTTCATGGTGCAGCTGCCCAGCGCGATCATCGAGTGGCAGAGCGACAGGTCCTTTGCCTCGAGCTGCTTGATGTAGCGCAGCATGGCGGTCTCGCTGTGGTGCGTGTTGAACACCGGGTGCGTCATGAACGGCGACGTGCGTGTGAAACGCTCGTCGTAGCGCGGGTTGCTTTCGGCCGCCAGCGCATCGATGTCCAGGCCGTGCGACTCACCACCGTTGAAGATCGTGAGCAGCGTGGACACGTCGTGCAGCGACGTGGTTTCATCGAACGACACGCCGATTGACCCCTCGCTCAGCTGACGCAGGTTCACCTCGTGCTGCAGCGCAGCGGCCATGATGTCCTGCACCCCGTGCACGCCGACTTCCACCCGGACCGTGTCGAAGTAGTGCTCGTGCAGCACCTGCAATCCGAGCTGCTCGAGCCCTGCCACGAAGATCGACGTCAGGCGCTGAATGCGGCGCGAGATGCGCGTCAGGCCGGCCGGTCCGTGAAATACGCCGTACATGCTCGCCATTACCGACAGCAACACCTGCGCGGTGCAGACGTTGCTGGTGGCCTTCTCGCGGCGGATGTGCTGCTCGCGAGTCTGCAGCGCCATGCGCAGCGCCGGTGCACCATGGCTATCGCGACTCACGCCGATGATGCGGCCCGGCAGCAGGCGCTTGAACTCGTCGCGCGTTGCAAAGAAGGCGGCATGCGGCCCACCGTAGCCCATCGGCACGCCGAAGCGCTGTGCGCTGCCCACGGCGATGTCGGCGCCCCACTCGCCCGGCGGTGCCAGCAACGTGAGCGCCATCAGGTCGGTCGCGGCGGTGACCAGCGCGCCCACGGCATGTGCGCGCTCGCAGAACGCGGAGTAGTCCACCACGGCACCGTCGGTGGTCGGATACTGGATCAGTGCGCCGAAAAACTCGTCGGTCAGTTCGGCACTCGTCGCCTCACCCGTCACGACCGTCCAGCCGCGTGACTCGGCGCGCGTCTGCACCACGGCGATGGTCTGCGGGTGGCAGTCGGAGGCGACGAAGAACTTCGTGCGGTTTCCGCTCACGGCGCCATGCGACAGCGCCATCGCCTCGGCGGCCGAGGTGGCCTCGTCCAGCAGCGAGGCGTTCGCGATGGGGAGACCCGTGAGGTCGATCACCATCGTCTGGAAATTCAGCAGCGCCTCCAGCCGGCCCTGCGCGATCTCGGCCTGGTACGGCGTGTAGGCCGTATACCAGCCCGGATTCTCCAGCACCGTGCGCTGGATCACCGCCGGCACGATGGTGCCGTAGTAGCCCTGGCCCAGATACGACTTGAACACCTTGTTCTGCGACGCGATGCCCTTGAGCCGCAGAAGTGCCTCGTGCTCGCTTTCGGCCGGTGGCAGGTCCAGCAGGCGGCGGAAGCGGATCGACTCCGGGATCGTCGCGTCGATCAGCGCATCGAGTGTCGGATAGCCGAGCGTGTCGAGCATCGACCGAACCTCGTGAGGAGTCGGGCCGACATGCCGCTGAATGAAGCTGCCCGAATCGTCGAGCGCGGCCGGGGCGGAAGTGGCGGTGCGGACTGGAACGGCCATGCAGCTAAACTCCACAGGGCGCCCGAAGCGCGCGCCCGATCGTCAGATTGATATCGGATGGCGGGACCGCGCTCGGAAACTCCGGCGGGCACCTGCGAAACATAATCCCGGACGGCGACCACAGCGGTCGCCTTCGCTTTCGACACTGCTACCCCGGTGCACCACGTGACGTTGTGGAGCGGCGACGTTCGACTGATGCGCAGCCCGCCCCGCGATGCCGTCACGAACATGGCCCTCGACGATGCGATGCTGCACACGGCGGCAGACACCGGCGCCACCTTGCTGCGGATCTACAGCTGGGAGCGCCCGTCGGTTTCCTTTGGACGGAACCAGCGGTGCGAGGGCGTCTATTCTGCCCAGCGCTGCGAAACGCTTGGCATACCTGCCGTTCGCCGCCTGACTGGTGGTCGCGCCTTGCTCCACGGGCGCGAGGTGACCTACTGCGTGGCGGCACCGACGAGGGTCGCGGACACGCTTCGCGGCGGCTACGACTCCATCAATGCGATCCTGCTGGACGCGCTCCACCGGCTTGGCGTGAATGCCACGCTCGCCGTGCCGGCGGGTCGGACCGCCAGTCCAGGGCTCGCCCCGTGCTTCGAGACACCGTCCGCCGGCGAACTGGTCGTCGGCACGCAGAAGCTCGTCGGCTCGGCGCAGCATCGCGAGGCCGCGGCGTTCCTGCAGCACGGCTCCATCCTGCTCGACGACGACCAGGGCCTGCTGCACGACCTCGCGCTGGTCGCGTTGCCGCAGGTGCCGACACCCGCCACACTGCGGGGGTGCCTGGGCAACGTCACGCACGACAACGTGGCCGATGCCATCACCGACGCGGTGCGTGCCGCGAGTCGTGGCGACATGGTGCTCTCGACGGACGGGCTCATGGCCGACACTCATGTGCTGATGGCGGCGAGTCGCTATCGTGATCCCCGTTGGACGTGGCGTCGATGATCGCTGCCTCGTGCTCCCCGCAACCCACGCACTTTTCGATGCCGAATCTGCGCGATCTTCGATTCCTGTCACTGTGCGCGCTCGCTGCATGTGGCGCCACGCCTGATGGCACCCCGGCTGCGGCGGTCTCCGCGACTGGTGGCACGCTCGTGATCTCGACACCGGCGGAACCAGACAACTTGCTGCCGCCGATCACGACGTCGATCTCGGGTCGGCAGGTGGAGGACCTGATCTTCCAGCGTCTGGCCGATATCGGCGCGTCGTTGAATACCATGGGCGACGCCGGGTTCACACCGAACCTCGCCACCCGCTGGCAGTGGTCGCCGGACTCGCTCTCGATCGCGTTCACCCTCGATTCGGCAGCGCGCTGGCATGACGGTGTGCCGGTTCGCGCCGCCGACGTCCGGTTCAGCCTCGCGCTCTTCACGGATCCGCGCGTCGCGTCACCCACGGCGCTGCTGCTTGCGAACGTGGATTCCATCAGCGCGCGCGATTCGCTCACGGCCGTCGTCTGGTTCAAGCAGCGCAGGCCCGACCAGTTCTTCGAGATCGTCCACCAGCTCTACGTGCTGCCGGAGCACCTGCTGCGCACGGCGGATCGCAGCAGGCTCGCCGCCGCACCCATCGCGATGATGCCGATTGGCAGCGGTCCCTTCCGCGTGGCACGCTGGGTTCCGAAGCAGCTGCTGGAACTCGTGGCCGACACCACCGCTGGCCGGCGCCGCGCGCAGCTCGATCGCGTGGTGTTCGCCGTCGCTCCGGACCCGGTGACCGCGTTCACACGCGTAGTCACCGGTGAGGCCGACCTCTTCGAAGCGGTGCGACCCGACAAGGTGGCGGAAGTGACCAGCCACCCGCAGCTGCATCTCGTGCTCACGCCCACACTGGAATACAGCTACCTCGGATTCAATCTCGTTGACCAGAAGACCGGTCGTCCGCATCCCCTGTTCGGCGATCGCATGGTGCGGCGCGCGCTCACCATGGCCACGGATCGTCGCAGCATCGTGATGAACGTGTACGACTCGCTGGCCGTGCAGGCGCGCGGCCCGTTCACGACGGCACAATCGACGGCCGACACGGCGCATGTGCCGCTGCCCTTCGCACCAGACAGCGCGAACGCCCTGCTCGATGCCGCAGGCTGGATGCGAGGCGCCGACTCGCTGCGTCGTCGCAACGGTATGCTGCTGGCCTTCGGCATGCTCGTGCCATCGACCAGCGTGGCACGCATGCGGGCCGCTGTCCTGCTGCAGGAGCAGTTCCGGCGTGTCGGCGCCGATGTGCGCATCGAGGGTGTAGACATGGGCGGCTTCGTGTCACGCATCAGTGCGCGCCGCTTCGACACGATGGTCGGCGCCTGGAACCAGGACGCAGGACTGGCCGACTTGCGTGCCGCGTGGAGCAGCGCTGCGGCCACGGCCGGCGGCAACAACGCGGGTGCCTATCAAAGCCCGCAGTTCGACGCACACGTGGACAGCGGGGTCGCGGCATTTGCGCCTACCGCGATGCGCGCGCACTTCGCCGCGGCGTGGCGCATCATCGCTGACGATGCGCCGGCCATCTGGCTCGCCGAGCCACTTCGCGTGATGGCGGTGCATTCGCGTTTCGTCACCAGCGGCATGCGTCCCGATGCATGGTGGGCCGGCGTTGCGAAGTGGAGCATCCCGCCCGACCGTCGCATCGCGCGTGACGCATCGGCACCGGCACCGGCACACGCCGCCGCGCTCGCACCCGCGGGAGCGTCGCGCTGAGACGTCCGGCACGCCACCGCAGCGCGTGCACGCGCTGATCCAGCGAATCTGGCACGGCTTCGTCGTCGTCGCATTGGTCGCGACGGCCACGTTCGTGCTCGTGCGACTCGCGCCCGGCGATCCGTTCGCTGCCGCGCTGGAGAACGCGCGACTCACGCCAGCGCTTCGTGAGCAATGGCGCGCCGCATACGGCCTGGATGGCAGCATCGGCACCCAGTTCGCGCACTGGATCGCGTCACTCGCGCGTGGTGACCTGGGGTTCTCCACCAGCACCAACCAACCCGTGTCACGCGCCATTGCCGCCGCACTGCCGAACACGCTCCTGCTGATCGGCACATCGATCGTGATCGCCTTCATGCTCGGCATCTGGCTTGGCGCCGTGCAGGCGGCAGGGCGAGGCGGCATCGTCGATCGCTGCATCGGTGCCATGACGCTCATCGGCAACGCCGTGCCGGACTTCTGGTTGGCGCTGGTGATGTTGCTGGCGGGCTCATATTGGCTGCGGCTCTTTCCGGTCGGCGGCGTGGCTGACCTGCTGCTGCCGCTCGGCGCATCGTGGCCTGTTCTGCTGCTGGATCGTGCGCGTCATCTCGTCCTGCCGGTGCTGACGATGGTGATCTTGCTCGTTGCGCCCATCGCGCGACTGCAGCGCACCGCACTGCTGGATCGGCTTGGCGCCGAGTGGGTGCGCACCGCCACGGCGAAGGGTGTGGCGCGGCGTACGGTGTTCCGTCGGCACGCGTGGCGCACCGCACTGGGTCCCGTGGTCACGATGGCGGGTATTGCATTGCCGTCGCTGTTCGGCGGCGCCGTGTTCATCGAGCGTGTCTTCGCATGGCCAGGCATGGGACGGCTGGCCGCCGAAGCCGTTGCGGCGCGCGACTATCACCTGGTGGTCGGCTGCGTGCTGGTGGGCACGGTGATGGTCGTCATCGGGTCGATGCTCGCCGATCACGTGTCGGCGTGGATCGACCCGCGCCTGACTCAGGACGGATTCGAGCCAGGACGAGGCCTCGCGTGAGTGAGCCGCGCCGGTATCGCAGCGACTGGCGCGGCGCCGTGCAGCGCCTCAGTGCCGATCCGCGCAGTGTCGTGGCAGCATCGGTGCTGCTGGGGCTGGCATTGCTCGTTGCTGTTGGCCCGATGCTCGCGCCGCACGCGCCGAATGCGCAACTCGACATCACGAGGCTCGTGCATGTGCCGCCGTCACGCGCACACCTGCTCGGCACCGATGCGTACTCGCGCGACGTGCTGGCCCGGGTATTGAGCGGCGGTCGCATCTCGCTGCTGTTCGCCACCAGTGCCGTGCTGGTGCAGACCATCGTCGGCACCTGTGTCGGCCTGTTCGCCGGCCTCGCGGGGCACCGCATCGACGCCATCATGATGCGCGGCGTCGACGCAGGCGCCAGCGTACCGCGCGTGCTGTTTCTGCTGGCGCTGCTGGCGCCGCTGCCTCACGTACCGCTCTGGATGCTGGTGCTTACGGTGGCTTTCACCGGCTGGTTCGTCACGGCGCGGCTCGTCCGCGGCGAGGTTCGCGCCATCCGCACCACGGAGTTCGTGCATGCCGCGCACGCGCTCGGCGCATCGCGTCTGCGGATCGCGATGCGGCATCTGCTGCCGCACGTGCTCGGACCTGTGCTCGTGACATCAACGCTGGCGGTGGGCCACGTGATCGTGCTGGAGGCGGGCCTGAGCTGGCTGGGCGTCGGCGTACAGGCGCCGCAGGCCAGCTGGGGCAACATCATCGCTGACGGCACCGAGTTCCTGTCCATCGCGCCGTGGGTTTCGCTGGCGCCGGGATTCTGCCTCGTGGCCGTCGTCCTTGCCGCGAGCGCATTTGGCGACGGGTTGCGCGACGCGCTCGCTCCCGGGCAGCTTGCCCGCACATGACCGCGACTCGCACGCCACCGACCGATGCCCTGCTCTCGCTGCGTGATGTGCGCGTCACGTTCCGTACGGCCGATGGCGTGATCACCCCCGTCGACGGTGTGTCGTTCGACATCGCACGCGGCGAGACGCTTGCGCTGGTCGGCGAGAGTGGCTGCGGAAAGTCGCTCACCGCACTCACGATCCTGCGCCTCATCGACGCGCCCGGACGCATCGAGGCCGGCAGCCGCATCCTGTTCGAGGGACGCGACGTGCTGACGCTGCCCGACAAGGAGCTCCGCAGCATCCGTGGTCGACAGGCGGCGATGATCTTCCAGGAACCGATGACCGCGCTGAATCCCGTGTATTCCGCCGGCGAGCAGATTGCGGAGGTCGTGCGCACCCACACGAAGGCCAGCCGGAGCGAGGCGTGGACGCGGGCCGTCGCAATGCTCGGCGCCGTGGGCATCTCGTCGCCGGAGATCCGCGCAAAGCAGTTCCCGCACCAGCTTTCCGGCGGCATGCGGCAGCGGGTGATGATTGCCATGGCACTGGTGCTTGGTCCATCACTGCTCATCGCCGACGAGCCCACGACCGCGCTCGACGTGACCATCCAGGCGCAGCTGCTCGACCTGCTGCGCGAGGCTCAGCAGGCACGTGGTGCCTCCATGCTGCTGATCACGCACGATCTTGGTGTCGTCGCGGAGTCGGCGCAGCGCGTCGCCGTGATGTACGCGGGCCAGATCGTGGAGGAGGCTCCGGTCACGGCGCTCTTCGCCGCGCCGCAGCATCCGTACACCGAAGGCCTGATGGCCGCGATGCCGCGCGCAGGTTCGCGCCGCGAACGTCTCACGACCATTCCAGGCACGGTGCCGCCGCCGGGAGCGTGGCCGCTGGCCTGCCGCTTTGCCGATCGGTGCGCTTATGCGTGGAGTCGCTGCACCATCGAGGCACCGCCGTTGCACCAGCTCGGGCAGGGCCGGACGTCGCGCTGTCACCTGGTGGAGGAACCCGCGCGTCGCGTGGCTGCACAGGCGACGGCCGGGGCAGCGTCGTGAACACCGTCGTGAGCAGCCGCCCCAGCGACGGCCTTGGTGACGGCGCGACGGATCCGCTGCTCCGTGTGCGCGGGCTGTCGAAGACGTTCCCGATCCGTGGCGGCATCCTCAACCGCGTGACCGGCAGCGTGCGCGCCGTGACGGATGTCTCGTTCGACGTCGCCGCGGGCGAGACCCTCGCGGTCGTCGGCGAATCTGGCTGTGGCAAGACCACCACCGGTCGCTGCATCCTGCGCCTGATCGAGCCCACCGCAGGCAGTGTCACCTTCGACGGCGTGGACCTGCTCTCGCTGCGTGGCGCCGCGTTGCGCGCCATGCGGCGACACATCCAGCTCGTGTTCCAGGATCCGTACGCGTCGCTCAATCCGCGCATGACGATCGGTGACACGGTGAAGGAAGGACTCACGATCCACAAGCTGGCCGAAGGTGCCGCCGCGGACAGGCGTGTGCAGTCGCTGATGGAGGAAGTCGGCCTGCGCCGCGAGTGGGCGACGCGCTATCCGCACGAGTTCTCCGGTGGCCAGCGCCAGCGCGTGGGCATCGCGCGCGCGCTGGCCGTTGAACCGAAGTTCATCGTGCTCGACGAGCCGGTCTCCGCGCTCGACGTGTCAGTGCAGGCGCAGGTGATCAACCTGCTGCAGGACCTGCAGCGGGATCGTGGCCTGACCTACCTGTTCATTGCGCACGACCTCGGCGTCGTGGAGCATCTCGCCACGCGCGTCGTCGTGATGTACCTGGGCCGCATCGTGGAGATGGCCACGGCCGACGTGCTGTTCAGCGAGCCGATCATGCCGTACACGCAGGCACTGCTGTCGGCGATTCCCTTGCCCGATCCGCTCGCCCCGCGCGATCGCATCGTGCTGGACGGTGATCCCCCGTCACCGGCCGATCCGCCCAGCGGCTGCGTCTTTCACCCGCGCTGCTTTCATCCCGACAAGGATGTTGCATGCACGCAGGTGATCCCGCCGCTCGAGGAAAAGGGGCCGGGACACTGGGCGGCCTGCATCAAGCAACCAGCCGGCACATCCGACTTCTTCCTGCCGGCCGCTGCACTGCGCAGCCGGCGGACCGCCGTCTCCCCCGCGACCTGATCGCATGCCATCCCCTGCCGCTGCTTCCCCCCGCGTCACCGCGGCACTCGACGACCGCGCCTTCTTCGGGCATCCGCGAGGGCTTGGCCTGCTTTTTCTGTGCGAGATGTGGGAACGGTTCTCGTACTACGGCATGCGCGCGATCCTCGTGCTCTACCTCATCAACGGAATCGGCTGGTCGGCACAGGATGCGTCACGGCTTTACGGCACGTACACAGGACTGGTCTGGCTCACGCCACTGATTGGCGGCTACCTCGCCGACCGCGTGCTCGGCACCCGTCGATCACTCGTGATCGGCGGCCTCACCATCGCGGCAGGACACTTCCTGCTCGCGTTCCAGACCATGCCGTTCTTCTATTCCGGCCTGGCGCTGATCGTGATCGGCACCGGCTTCTTCAAGCCGAACGTGTCCACGATGGTCGGTCAGATGTATGCGCCCGGCGACGTGCGCCGCGATGTCGGCTTCACGATCTTCTACACGGGAATCAACACCGGCGCATTCATCGCGCCGCTGATCTGCGGCTACCTGGCCGAGAGCCCGAAGTATGGCTGGCACTACGGCTTTGCCGCGGCCGGTGTCGGTATGACGCTCGGCGTGCTCCTGTTCCTGTGGGGCAGGGATCGCTACCTGCCGGGCATCGGCCTGGCACCATCACATGCACGCGACTCCGAAGTCGCGGCCGAAATCGGCGAACTCGGGTCGCAATCCAATGCGCGCAACGCCGCGTTCGGTGCGTTCGCCGGTGTCGCCGTCGCCGTGATGGTGGGCAGCCCGGCCTGGAGCAGTTCGGGGCTGCCCGCCTGGATTCTGTCGCTGAGCGGGTTGATGACGCTGCTCTTCGGCATCGTCATCGGCGGCGCCTTCGCGGTCGCGATCCTCGGCACGCAAGGCGAGGAACGCCAACGCGTCTATGCGCTGGTCACAGTCTGCTTCTTCGTGGTGTTCTTCTGGCTCGTTTTCGAGCAGGCCGGCAGTTCGCTCACCATCTTCGCCGACAAGGACACCGATCGCACCATCGGCGCGGGGCTGTTCGGCATGGAGCTCATTCCGACGAGCTGGTTCCAGAGCATTCAGCCGATGTTCATCATCCTGCTGTCGCCGGTTGCCGCGGTGTTCTGGTCCATGCTGCAGCGTCGGAAGGCCGAACCATCGACGAGCATGAAGATGGTCTGGGGTCTTTTCTTCGGCGGGCTTGGATTCTTCCTGCTGATCTTCGCGGGACGCAGTGTGGATGCGGGTCTGAAGGTCGGGCCATGGTTTCTCGTCGGCGCCTATTTCTGCCATACCGTCGGTGAACTGTTCCTCTCGCCCGTCGGCCTGAGCTACGTCACCAAGGTTGCGCCCGCGCAGTTCGTGTCGCTGCTCATGGGCGCCTGGTTCCTGTCCATCGGCGCCGCGAGTTTTCTTGGCGGCTACATGGCAGGCCTGATCGAGACGGTACCCAGTCGCGCCACGTTCTTCAGCATCCCGACCGCGACGGCGTGGGGCGCCGGCTTCGTGATGCTGCTCTGCGTGCCGCTGCTTCGCCGGCTCACTCGCAGCGTGCCCGACGCCTGACCTGCAGCTGCGACACCTGACGGGCGCACCGTGATGCGACGCCCGTCAGCGGGCCATCGGCATCAGAACGAGAACAAGTTCGTGATCAGCGAGCGCTCACGGGCGCGGCGCGCTTCGTCCGGGTCGTCCCAGAACGTGCGCGTGGCGTTGCCGGACGAGATGCGGAACTCCCACTTCCGCGAGCGCAGGTCGGGGTTGAGGCCGTACGCGAGGTCTGCGCGATACATGCGGCGCGAGCGAGGGGGCACCGCGAACAGCAGGCTGCCGCCAACCGCCGAGCGCCATGGCGTGTTCACGCCATATGGCACGCGGCCCGCCCAGACCTTGCCGGACTCCGCAAACCCGGCGATGCCGACATCAGTGAAGCCGAATGGTCGCCCCAGCGCCTGCCGCTGCTCGGCACGGAAGACCGCGCGACTTTCACCCGCGTCGAGTGAGCGACGAAATCCATCCACGCCCGTTCGCGACGCGCCAAGTGGCACCTGGAACGGCACGCGCACATCCTTGCCGCCGGTGAACTCCAGCGACACGATGCTCGTCACGCTGCGCGCGATCTTGTAGTACGCGGCGGTGCGACCGCTGATCAGCCGACCATCCCACGCTGCACGCGATTTGCGGCCCGAGAAGATCCACTCCGTGCCCACGAACGTCTTCTGATTGCCCCAGCCGGCGTAGATGTCACCGGTGGTGAAGAATTCGTCGCTCGTGAGCCCGCTCAGGCTGAGCGGACGGCCCACCTGACCACCGAACTGCACGCCGATGCGCAGATCCTGCACGCCCGTCAGCGCGTCGAAACCCTGGACTGGAAGAAACCGCATGATGCGGCCACCGAACAGCACGTTCATTCGTGTCGCACTCTGCGGCGGTGCCGGCAGAACCGGCAGGCGCTCCATGAACGGGAACGCGCCAGAGTCGGTCACGACCACGGCGCTGCCGATGTTCTCGTCATCGTAGCTCAGCGATCCACCGGCGAGCAGCAGCGCACCCGGCCTGCCGATGCGGAACACGCCGCCAAGCGACGAGAATGTGCGCGAGACACGCTGGAGCGGCATGATGCCCTCCGACCGGATGAATCGCACATAATCGTCGTCGCGGCCCACGATGCCGCGAAAGCCATAACGCTGCAGGTCACTCAGGAATGGCAGCCGCAGCTCCAGATCGGAGTGATTTCCGAGTCCGAAGCGCTCCCATCGCAGGTTCGTCTGGATTGGCCGGCCGAAGGTGATCGCCGACCGCATGCGCAGTGTGCGGCCATCGCGCAGACGGCCATTATCGCGCCAACCCGCCTGAATCAGCAGGCCGCGGCCCATCAGGTTCGCGTTTCCAATCGTCAACCCGCGGAGGGTGGTGCCACTCACGTTCGCGCCTGCGATCATCGACACTTCATCCACGGTCGTCACGATGAGCTGCACGCCATCGTTGTCGGGATAGACCAGCACCTTTGCATCCTGGATGAACCATTGCGTACGCAGCAGTCGCTCCGTTTCACGCCGGTCGATCTCGGTGCATATGTCGCCCTCTTTCATCTGCACGAACTCGCGGATGACGCGTGCGCGGCTGTTGACGTGGAACTTGCGCACCAGATTCGTCGCCCGGCGTGACGCCGCCGACCGGCCGCCGAACTCCGGTCCGATCGGTTCGATCGAGATTCGAGTGATGCGCTGTCCAATGCATCGCGCGAGCGCCGTGTCTGCCGGTGCCGGTGCAGATGCAGGTGCAGGTGCAGGTGCAGGTGCCGGCGCCGGTGTCGGTCGCTGCGCAGCGCCACGCACCGCGACGCAAAGCGACGCCGCGCACAGCAGCCGGTACATCAGGCGCGCCCCATCCGGCGCTTCAGCTCAGCCAGACGCTCGTCCGCGGACTGTGCGCGCGCCGCATGGTCCAGCGCACGATAGTCCGACGCATCCACCGTCGGGTCGCTTCCGGCTGCAGCGTCACCCGGTGTCGCTGCTGGCATTGGGCCAATGCCGGTCACGGAACGCAACTCCAGCTCCATGTCAGCGACGGTCCGTTCCGTCAGGAGCAGCTCGTCGTGCTGCACGTCGACCTTCCGTTCGAGCACCTCGATGGTGCTGCGCTGCGCGGCGGCAAATCGTTCTGCCACGGCGACCGTCTCTTCGTCATCGATGCCGCGCGCGAGTTCACCGCGGCGCAGGATCGTGGCGAGTTCCGCCCGCGCCGACTCCAGCCGCTGTACGGAGGCCGCATGGGCGGCACGCACATCGTCGCGGGCGATGCGCGCCAGCGACAGCGTGTGCTTCATCTCCGCCAGCTGGCGGCGCGCAGAGGAGTTGTTGAACGACGACACCGGCAGCACGGTTGCGGGTTGCGGATCAGAGCGGCGACAGGCCAGAGTACCCCAGCGCGCCTCGCGTCCGCAACGGCCATTGACGACGCGACAGGTCCCGCATCACGCCACGCGGCGCGAATCGATGCAGCGGGTCATGACGCAAGCCGCCAGCGCGCCTCGTCCGACACCTGGCGCATCAGGCGCTCCGGCGAATGCTGGCCGGGAAAAAGCAGGCGATCACTGACGCGGTTCAGCGCCTGCCGGATCAGCGGGAACTCGCCCGCAGCCCGTGCAAACAGCGGGCGAAGGCCGGTGCTGTCCGCCATGCCATGTTCCGCCGCGAGCAGGAAACCCTGCCGGCCCATCTCGTCGTAATACGAAAGATCGGGACCGCCGCGACGCCACTTGCGCAGCATGACGTGGTCGGGAAACAGCCCTGAGAGCCAGAGCGCGTAGTTTGCCATGTGCTGCCGCACGAGAAACGTGCGCCTCGGGTCACCATGTTCGCCGTCGGCCAGCAGGGCGGTGAGCGTGTCGTAGGTGGCGTCGTCATGCACGGCCACACGCCAGGCGCGATCATGGTCGGCGAAGTGCACCACCACGCTGGCGACGTAGTCGGCCACGGCACGCTCCGCTTCGCCAAGCTCACACAGCGAGTGCCGGACCACGACGTACACGAACATCGGCAGCGACGCGCGCGAGGCACGCGAATCGGCGGTCAGCGCGTCGTGTAATCGCGTGTCGTCCAGTAGCGCGTCGATGCCGTCGTGTCGCAGCATTTCCTCGGCCGCGTCGAAGTCGCGCGACGAGTCGCGTGCGACGAGATGCAACGCCAGCTGGGCGTCATCCCTGGTGAGCGTGTGCCGAAGGTCTGCCTGAATCATGCGTCGCGTACTCCATGCAAGCGTGATGGACGTTCCACTGGTCGACTGCAATCCGTTCCTGCGCACTGCGGCTGCGCTTCCCGCCCTGCACTGGATCGACGCGTGGTGCCGGCACCCGCAACGGTGCGCCGCGCCAGATGCACCGGCCCTCTCGACCATCGAGTATCGACAGGTGCACCGGCTCGCCCCGCGAGGTTAGGTTCTCGATTGATCCTTCGCATTCCCGCTGACCCGTCCGACGTGCTTCGCATCTGCATCCCGGTTCATAACGAAGCCACCACAATCGGCGTCCTTCTCTGGCGCCTGCGGTCGGTCTTTCAGGGTTTTTCGCGCGAGTACGACGTCGTGGTCTACGACGATGCGAGCACCGACGGGACCGCCGAGGTGCTGGAGCCCTATCAATCCGTGATGCCGCTGACCGTGCTCCGCAGCACGACGCACCGTGGCTACGCCGCCAGCATCGATGCGCTGGTCCGCCATGTGGCGGCCGATGATGAGTACGCCCGCCGCGACGCAATGGTGCTGCTGCAGGGAGACTTCACGGAGAATCCGGAGCACCTGCCGGAGCTCGTGAAGCGGTTCGAGGGCGGGGCCGACCTGGTCGCCGTCGAACGGACGGTGTCGAGCGCGACGCCTGCTGACGAGCGTCGCCTGCGTCGCTGGGGTCGCTGGGCCGTGCGGCCGTTTGTGCAGCTCCCCGCCATCTCCGATCCGTTCACCGGTTTCCGGTTGGTGCGGATCTCGGTACTGCGCGAGCTGCTGAAGGCGCTTGGCAACCGGCCGGTTTGCGAAGGTGAAGGCTGGGCAGCAAACATCGACTTCGCCATGAATGTGGCGCCGTTCGCCCGTCGCATCGAGAACGTCCAGTTCGCACCGCGATACGACGTGCGCCAGCGTGCGTCGCGCCGGCGCGGCTGGGCCGACGTTCTTGCGTTGTTTCATTGGGCGCGCGCTGCTCGCCGCACCGCTCGCCCGTCGCCGGGTGGCAAGCCGATGGCCGACGCTGTCGCGCGCTTCGAGCTCGCCGCCACGGTGTCCGCACCGCCCGAACGTGGTGCCCGCGCGGTGCCGGCCGCTCGCACCGACGGCGAATCACGCCCGGAACGGGGCACGCGCCCGTCCCGTGATCGCGACCGCGGCGAACGCGACAAGCCCGATGCGCCGACCGTCACCGCCGAGTCGCGTCCGCACGGCGAGGAGCGCGCGCCGCGCGAGGCCCGTGGTGCCCGTGAGGAGCGGGCGCTGCGCGGCGAGGAGCAAGTGGTGCGTGTCGCGCGCGCGCCGAAGGCGGAACGCGCTGCCGTGCACGCCGAGGCTACGCCGCAGGAGGAGCCAGTCCCCCGTGCGCCGCGTCCGCCACGGAAGCCTCGCACGGAGAGGCCAGCTCGCACCGACGCCGAAGCCGGCCAAAGTGTTGCCGCGGCGCTCGACGCGGCCGATCCTGTCGAGGTGGAGCCGCTGGTCGACGACGCGCCCGCGGCGATTGATGCATCCGGTGATGCGCCAGCGGGAGAGAAGCGGACCCGCCGGCGGCGGCGCCGGTCGCGCCGCGAGCGTGGAGAGCGTTCCGCGGGCGAGGCGGAAGGAGACGAGGGTGCGCCGGATGATGGGAATGACCTGCCGGTGTCGCACGCGGTTGGCGGCCACCTGGCGGGAACGTCTCGCGCATCTGCGGGTGAGCAGGATCAGGACGCAGACGACGCAGATGTTGACGCATCGGACGACGACGGCTCTGTCATGAGCGGCGACGCCGCGCCTCGCAAGCGCCGTCCGCGGCGCCGGCGACGCGGGCGCAAACCCGGCTCCGATGCCGCCGGGCACGGCGACACCTCTCCTCCCGCTGCCGAGTGACCGGCGGCGTGACACCCCGGTCACTCGTTCAAGGGTCGCGCTCGTGCTGCTGCTCACTCGCATCGCTCCACTTGCCGCCCTGATTCTCGGTGTCTCGGCCTCTGCCGCGACAATTTCCGCCGAACCGGTGGCGTTGCCCGTGCAGGATGTCCACGACGTGATGCTCGACGAATCGCCGCGTGTTCCGATGGTTGGTGAGCGCCTGTCGTACGACGTGAAGTTCAGCGCCGTGAAGGTCGGCAGCGGCTCCATGGAGGCCACCGGATACGAAAACGTGCGTGGTGTCTCGGCACTGCGGGTCCGCTTCGTGGTCAAGGGTGGCACGTTTTTTTACAAGGTGAACGACATTCTCGAAAGCTGGATCGACACAACCCGCTTCATGTCGCTCCGCCACAACCAGACGCTCTCCGAAGGTTCGCGCGATCGCGAGCGTCAGTTCGAGTTCTATCCCGAACGTCGCACTTTTTCGCTCAACGGCGGAGCCGAAGAACCGGGCGTGGCCGAGCCGCTCGACGATGGCAGCTTCCTGTACTTCGTGCGTCGGGTGCCGCTGGTGGTGGGCCGAACGTACGAATTCCATCGCTACTTCCGGCCAGACCGGAATCCGGTACGCATCATCGTGCTGCGGAAGGAGCGCATCAGGGTGCCGGCCGGCGAATTCAACACCATCGTGATTCAGCCCATCATCAAGGCCAAAGGGCTGTTCAGCGAGGGCGGCAAGGCGCAGGTCTGGCTGACGGACGACTCTGCGCGCGCCATGGTGCAGATGAAGTCCTCACTCCCGATCGGCTCCCTCAACCTCTACCTTCGCGAATATCGACCAGCCACGGGAGCCGCACTCGTGCGCGGCAACTGAGGGTTTGGTGCATCGTGAACTGCAACTCTGTTCACGCAGAGGCACGAAGGAGCGGAGGATGCGAGGGCTCTGCGCGCGATATTGAACGGCAAACTGCAACTCCTCTCACACGGAAACGCGGAATCGCGGAAGGCTCTATAGCCCGGTGATGGTCCGTGATGGACAGCAGCATTTCAATGCTTCAGGAACTGCACTCGCGAAAGGCTGTTCCCAAAGCCTTTGGCATTTCCTCCGTGATTCCGCGTCTCCGTGTGAGGGGAGTTTGCTGTGTGCTGTTTGCTGTTTGCTGTTTGCTGTTCGTTCTGCCATGACATGCGCAGAGTCCTCGCCTCCTCCGTTGCTTCGCGCCTCTGCGTGAAAAGCGTTGACGATCCCTCAGTGAACACCGATCAAGGAATGTGAGGAGCATGCACCTCGCCGTCGAAGCCGTTTCGCTGACACGCAACCTGCGCGGCATGGGACGCTATGCGCGCCGTCTGCTGTCCGAGATGCCCGCGCTGCGCCCGGAACTTCGATATACGATCTTTGCACGGAACGCGGCCGATGTGCCACCGCTGCAGGAGCAGCTCGCCGCGTTGCCGCGCATCATGGAACGCGCGACGATCTTGCCCGCCGGCGAGATGTCGCGCGTGCACTGCGATGCTGCGTGGTACCCGTGCAACTTCGTGACGCATCGTCCGCTGTCGGGCGCGATCGTGCCCACCGTGCACGATCTCTTCCCGATGCTGCAGCTGGACGGCCGCTGGTGGAAATACTACAAGCGCACGCGCGCACGCATCCGCTACGGCCGAACGTTGTCTGCGGCCGATCATGTGATCACCGGTGCCACGAAGGCCGCAGCAGAACTGCGCGCCACGTTCGGGGTGCCCGCCGGGTGCATCTCGGTGGTGCCGCACGCGGCTGACGATTTCCGCACTGCGGATGCATCGCTGGTGGATGCGCTGCTGGCCCGGCTCGACGTGTGCGGGCCATTCCTGCTCGCCGTGGGTTCGCAGGAACCGCGCAAGAATCTCGGCGTCCTCTATGCAGCGATGCAGTGGCTGGAGGCGCGAGGTCGCGCGATTCCGCTGGTGCTGTGCGGGCCGCGCGGCATTCACGGCTTCAAGCCCGGCGACGCAGTGCCCAGGTGGTTGCGGCATGCCGGATTCGTGAGCGACGCTGAGCTGGCCGCACTCTACGCGCGCGCGACGGCGCTGGTGTTTCCGTCTCGATACGAAGGGTTCGGGTTGCCCGTGCTCGAGGCGATGACCGCCGGCGGCGTCGTGATCTGTTCCGACGCGAGCACGCTGCCCGAAGTCGGCGGCGACGCGGTGCTCTACTTTCCGCCGGACGACGCAGAGACGCTGGCGGCGCAGGTGCTGCGCCTGCAGCTGCCCATCAAGACGGTTTTGACGCCCGAAGAATTCGAGGCCCTGGCCCAGAAGATCCAGCGCCATTTCGGCCCTGCCACCCAGGCCTTGGCGTTGGCCTGGACGGTGCCTTACGCGGTGGGCTGCAATGCCATCACCGGCGCGCTGGCGATCGGGTTTGACGCCGAGTTCTGCAAGCAAACATGCGGCGCGTCGCGGCCATCGCCGTACTTCAATTCACCCTCAGTGCGGCCTTTTGCCGACCTGGGCTGGCGGCCGTCGATGCTGCTGGCCGCACGCACGGTGGAACAGGCCCGTGCGCTCATCGACCGCGGCGTGGCGGCCGACAGTTCGCTGGTGCGCCGAGGCCGCCCGCCGGTGAGTGC
>ENA-OFCX01000065-OFCX01000065.1-metagenomes-genome-assembly--contig:-NODE-65-length-53548-cov-4.611033_pt1 | contig 53548 bp, 43 predicted proteins | sample MGYA00153384_OFCX01 | MGnify analysis MGYA00153384
CATGGCACTTCCCGAAGCCTGACGCGCCTTACCCGGACCACTCAGGGTAGCTGCGAAAGTATTCCAGCCGCTGTACCACAGTTTTTGTTCACCCTGACCGCGTTTGTAATTCATGGTCACGTTCAAATCTAGCCAACCGCTGCGGCTCCACAAGGGCCAATCCTGCAACACCTCCACAAAAGTGCGGGTTTTATCAAACTCGAGTTCATTTTTGGGTGGCTTGCCGTAGGTGATGGTGGCCGCACTCACCCACACATTGGGATTGATGGCCTTGACCTCGAGGTAGATGCGCTTGACCAGTGCATTCACCTGTTCGCGCCGCCACGCGGTCCAGGTGGGGTCTCCAGCCCTGGGGGTTCCCCTGAAGCCACTTTCGCGGCGAAACCGCTCGAGCGACAGTTCGCCAGCCAGCTCGGGCGGCAGCACCTTGAGCGCCACGCGGCGGCCCAGCGCTACCTCCTCCGCAGCGAATACACGACTCATGCCGCCCCCGCCCAGTTCTCGCTCGAGCCGGTATGTGGCCCGTAACTCGTGCTGCAGCTTCGCGAAGGAAAGGGTCATCGCATCCGGGCAGGGGTGAACGCACCTGAAAATCTCACCCGGCAGCGCGGGGCGCACCAGTCGATGCGTGCGAGCCAGGCGTCATCTCACCGGAACACCTGCCGCCGCAGGCGTCGGGGCGCTCATTTGTGGTACGTCACCATACCGACCACTTCAGCACCAGCCGTCATGTCGCGTCACCTCGCCGCCGTCTTCGTGCTCCTCATCGCTCCCGGAACCGTCCTGCTTGCCCAGCCGGGCAGCGGCAATCGGGGCACCAGCATTCGGGCAGGCGAGGCGTGCCCTGCCGGCATGACCGAGGTGCGTCCGCAAAACTGTCAGGCGCCAACGTTGCCTCCGCCCAGCATCGTGGACTATCGGCCGCGCTCCACGCTGGTGGCGCCGGCGCACCCGGTGCCGAAAGCGAAGTTTCCCGCCATCGACTTTCATGGGCACCCGTATTCGCAGCTCAATTCCGATGCTTCGCTGACCGAGTTGGGAACGCAGCTGGACGCGCTCAACGTGCGCGTGATGGTGGCCGCCAACAACGTGTCCGGACCCGACTTGGTGCGGCAGATGACGCTCATCCGCGCCTCGGCCACCATGAAGGACCGGGTGCGCATCCTGACCGGCGTGAACTTCAGTGGCGTGGGTCCCGGGTGGGCCGAAAAGGCCGTGGCGCAGCTCGAGGCGGATGTGGCAGCGGGTGCTGTGGGCATCGGCGAGATCGGCAAGGGGCTCGGGCTTTCCACGCGCAAGGCTGACGGCTCACGCCTGCAGATCGACGATCCGGCACTGACGCCGATCTGGGACGCCGCCGCCCGACTGAAGCTGCCGGTCTTCATCCACACGGCCGATCCGCAGGAGTTCTGGCAGCCCATCGACAACACGAACGAGCGGTGGCTGGAGCTCGCGCTCTTCCCGGGACGGCGGTATCCCGCGGACCAGTTCCCGTCATTCGAGACGCTGATGACGGAGCGCGACAATGTGCTGCGCCGCAATCCGAAGACGACGTTCGTGGTGGCCCACCTGGGCTGGCACGCCAATGATCTGGGCCGACTGGGCAGGATGATGGATGCGATGCCGAACGTGCACGCCGAAGTCGGTGCGGTGCTGTACGACATCGGTCGCCAGCCGCGCGCGGCGCATGATTTCTTCGTGCGCTACCAGGACCGCATCCTCTTCGGCAAGGACTCGTTCCAGCCGGAAGAGTATCCCTACTACTGGCGCGTGTTCGAGACACGCGACGACTATTTCGACTACTACCGCGACTATCACGCGTCGTGGAAGCTCTACGGCATCGACCTGCCGGATGCGGTGCTGAAAAAGGTGTATTTCGGCAATGCACTGCGGATCACGTCGCGACTGCTGCAGGGCGGATGGCCGCGATGATCACCGTGCACCGAGTCGGCGATAGAAGACCGTTGTTGCCACGAGACCGCCATCAGGAAACAGCGCATAGTCCGGGATGACCCCGACGCGCTCCCAGCCCAGTCGCGCATAGAGCCGCTCCGCCGCGCCGCCGGTCACGGTGTCGAGCACCAGCAGCGTCCTGCCGCACTGCTGCGCGAGCAATTCGACCGCGAGCATCAGCGCCTCGCCGAGTCCGTGCCGACGCGCGCGTCGATGCACCAGCATCTTCGCCACGTCGGCGCGATGCGGCTGGTTGTCCGGCTGTGCGAGCACCAGCTGCACGGTGCCGCAGATACCGAACGCATCCTCGGCCACCAGCAGCGCGCGTTCACCGGTGGCAATGCCGGCCGCCACACCGCGCCAGAACGACATCGCGCGCTCATGTGAGAGCGGCAGCATGAAGCTCACGGAGGCACCTCCCTCGACGCAGTCCACCAGCACATCACCGAGCTGCATAAGGCTGTGCGCATCGACGGAGTGCAACTGACGAATGGTCCACGGCAAATTTGCGGTCATGGTCGTCGACGCCGAAGACTGGCTCGCATATCTCTGCACGGATGCGGTGCACAGCAGGACAGACTCACGGCACGCGCGGTGGTACAACTGTCGCAGCTGATTTCGGTGGCTCCAGATCTTCACGCTGCAGGTTGACCTTCTGTGCATCCAGCAGCGCCGCGAGCCTGCTGCCTGCCGCGGGAATTCTCGTCACGCCGCCGGCTCCGCCAAGGTTCGACAGTACGAGTTCGCCCGACGACGTGTAGATGAACACGCCAAGCCATTGTTGCTGTAGTGAGAATATCTGCGCGACGCGCAGCAGGCCACGCGGCCTGATCGTGACGCTCCAGGTCAACCAGCCACCCCGGTCGTTCTGCAGCGCGTACGCGGAGAACCGGTGCGGCTGCGAGTCGGCCGGGATGACGTTCAACGCCGGTATCAGGGCATCTTCGAATCCGTCCAGCGCGATGGCCCAGGGATTGGTCGGCGTGGCGACACTGGAATCGCGTGCGCCGGAGTCGAAAAGGTGAGCGCCAGCCACGCGGAACGGTCGGTAGAACGGGCCGGGCGGCTGCGTTGCGGTGCCTGGTTCCATGAGCGAGGCGCTCACGAGCGCGCCATTGCGCCAGACGGTGCGGAATTCGTCACGCCAGCCACTGCGCCGCACCTGTCGCACGACGAGCGTGTCGCCGCGCCATTCGCGGTAGTGCATGGCAACGCTGTCACGCAGAGTACCGCTGACGAGCTGTTCGCCGCGGCGGGAGAACCCGATGATCAGCGCCGCGGTCGCGGAGTCGACGACACGCTCGACGTTCGCGCTTTCGACCCGGATCGGCACGGTATCCTTCAGGTCGTGAGGCGGTACCCAGCCGCGACCGGAGAGCCGGCGCACACGTTCGCGGAACACTGCGACACCATCCGACGGGCGAACCAGCAGCCGCTCCGTTTCCTCTCCGGCGAGCAGCGTCCAGGGCCGCATGGTATCGACCTGCTGGTTGGGCAGGCGACGCAAAAGCTGCCCACGCGACGTGTCGGTGGCGCTGCGCTGCGACGACACGACGAGCAGCCGCGCGCCAAGTGTGTCGATGGGTTCACCGATCGTCGTCTCGCGGGACGGGACAGCGCGGGTCACGCTCCGCTGCAGGGCGTTGGTGACCGTGTCGGAATGCCCACCAAGGTCCGTAAACGAATTGCCGGACTTCAGATCGGCACATCGCCGCATGAGCAGCGGCGCGACGTCGTAGGCCATGCTCGCGATGTCGCCGGAGATGTTCGTCACGCCGCCGTTCGCGCCGAACGTCACCGTGATGGCGACGGTGGTGTCGCGCAGCCCGAGCTTGATGCGTGCAATGTCGAGACGGAAACCAGCGCCATCACGTCGCAAGACGCGTCGATCGACCACATGGTGCTCGATGCCGAGCGCATTGACCTGCTGCCCTTCGCCACTGCTCTGGAAGAACCGGATCGCACCGAGCTGCCACCAGGGCGCGTCGAGTCGCGCACACGGCGCCTGCGCCGGAAGTTGTGCGGCGGCGGCCAGCGTCATCGCCACCACTGCGCGCCACGTGCACGGGTGCAGGCGCGCCGTCATCAGCCGATGGTGTCGGCCTTCTTCGCGCCAGGCTCGCTGTCGATCACGGCCTGCGCGATCTGTGACATCGGCACCGAGTTGTCCTGCGAGCTGCGCTGCATGATCCGGTATGCTTCCTGTTCGGTGCTGCCCGTACGACGCATGAGCATGCCCTTGGCGCGCTCGATCAGCTTGCGCTCCTCGAGCTTCTGTTTCCAGAACGCCGCATCCTGCCGACTTTCCGAAAGTTCGCGGGCGCGCGCAACGGCGAGGCGCAGCGTGCTGTCGAGGATGCCCGGCGGTGCCGGCTTCGGCAGGAACGCGATCGCGGCCGTCGCGCGGGCATCGTCGGCACTCAGCGAGACCGACGCGTCACCGCTGAACAGGACGACCGCCGTGGGTGCACCAGTGGCGGTGATCGCCTTGGCCGCGTCGATACCGCTGCCATCGGGCATGTGCACGTCGAGCAGCACCACATCGGGCAACACATCCGCAGCGACGGCGATCGCCTCGCGCCCCGTGCCGGCTTCGCCAACGACTGCGTACCCCATGGACGACAGCAGCTCGCTGAGCAGCGGCCGGGCGAGCATATCGTCATCCGCGAGCACTACGCGGATCGGGGAGTCAGCCATGTAGCAGCCTTTTGGCGAATGCGGTGACGTAAAGAAGCCCAGCGAAGTGAAGTACCGGAAAGGTAGCGAGTGCCATCCGGTGCGCATGTCCAGCGGGCGCGCCATGGTGTGGCGGCCCCTGCACAGGCCAGCTACCGCACCATTACCTGCGCCAGCAACTCCTCCGCAACGAGCGGCTTTCGCAATGCGAAATGCGCGTCGGCCATGGTGTCAGGCGGCAACTCCCAACCGGTGATCACGCCGACGCGGATGGACGGGTAGCGCTTCCGGATGCGCATCGCGAGATCGGTGCCTGCACCATCAGGCAAACCGATGTCGGTCAGCACGACGTCGAACGGCGGCAGGAAGCCCTGCTGCAGTGCGGCATCGGCTGCCGCGATGGTGGCCACGGCCACGACCGCGTGGCCTGCCATCTGCAACACCTGCGTGACGAGCTCGCGCCCATCCGCATGATCCTCCACCACCAGTATCCGTCGTGGCGAGAGCTGGTGCGGATCGACGGTTGCGACAGCGGGCGGCGTCAACGCCCTTGGGTCGGCGACGGGAAAGAGCAGCCGCACGGTGGTACCGCGCCCCACCTCCGAGTCGATCTCGACCCGACCGTTGTGGCGCTTCACCACGCCATACACTTCGGCAAGACCGAGGCCGCTTCCGTTCGCGCCCTTGGTGCTGAAAAACGGCTCGAAGGCGCGCTCGCGCACTTCGGGGCTCATGCCATGTCCGCTGTCATGCACCTCGACGATGGCGCTCGAGCGATCACGACGCACCGTGACGCCCAGGGTGCCACCACCGCGCATCGCGTCGAGCGCGTTCTGGATGAGGTTCAGCAGCGCCTCGCGCACCTCACCGGCCAGTGCGCGGGCCATCACATCGGCCGCCATGCTCCGATTCAACATCACGGCGGCGCCGCCCACTCGCTCGGACCAGATCGGACGCGTCATCGCGATGACCTCGTCCGTGACGACGGCCAGGTCAATCATGGCATCGGGCGCCAGCACCACCGGATCCTGCCGCAAAAAACGCCCGACCCGCGACGCGGTCGCCGCACCGGTTTCGGCTGCCCGCGCGATGCGCACGGCATAATCACGCACCTTCTCCGGATTGTGCGCGTGCAGCTGCAGCAGGTGCGCCGCCGCAACGATGGGATTCAGCGCGTTGTTGACGTCGTGCATCACGCCGGCAGCCAGCTGCCCCACGGCCGCCAGTCGCCGCTCGCGGCTGCGCGCCTCTTCGAGACGCCCGATCTCGGCCGTACGCTCCCTGACCTGCTGCTCCAACCGCTCGGCCTCGGTCGAGACGACGGCATACAGCTCCTCAGCGCGACGCACCTGCTCGGCCAGCTCACGTGCGAGGCGCGTCCGATCGGTGACGTCGCGCTCGACGGTGACCGCGCCGACGACCGAATTCCCGGCATCACGAAGCGGATTCGAGTTCACCTCGATGATCTGCTCGCCATCGGGACCGCGACGCACCAGCATCGTCTCGTTGCGCACAGCCTCGCCGCGCAAGGCGCGCGCAGTGGGATGCTCGTGCACGAACATCGACGTGCCGTCGACGCGACGTGGCAGGTCGGCACGCCAGAGTTCGCGCAGCGACTCCAGATCCTGCGTGCCATGATCGGAATGCGCGGCCGAGTTCTCGCGCGTGACCACACCCTGCTGGTCGAAGACGCGCACCGACTCGGGCAGCACGTCGAAAATTGCCTCGAGCTGCGCGACACTGCGCGCCAGCGCCTGCCGCAGGCCCTCGATCTCGGTGACTTCCGTGCCCACGATCAGCAGGCCGCCCGTGCGCAGCGGCACGAACGTCAGCTCGACCATCTGCAGCGCACTGGCCGTATTCCGGAACGCCACTCGCCGAGTGCGCGACTCCTGACGGGTCGTGGCAGCGTCGATCTCGTCGCTCAGGTCGGCGAGCGCGTTCGGGAACGCGTCATACGCCGTGGGCCGCCATCCTGCAGGGACGAGCGCACCGATCAGTGTCCGGTACCGCAGGTTCGCACGCATCAGCAGCAGCTCCGCATCGAACTCGGCCACCGCCAGCGGCAACGCATCGAAGATATGCTCGAGGCGCGCCACGGTTGCCAGCGGCGACGCGGCCGACGATACCGTTCCGATGGGCGGTGTACCTGAGGACGACATGCGTGAGGCTACGCTGCGACTCCCGCCACGTCAACGAGCAGAGCTATGCGTTCCGGCTGCGTCACGTAAGACGACAGTTCATGCCATGATTGCACCGCATCGAGTACCTGGTTGCACAGGCAATGGTTCCGACGCAGAACTGCCTGACTCGCAGCACTGCCAAAGACGCATATCCGCCTGCCCCGAACATGTCATCCCCATGGCGGTGACGCTTGACCATCCGGAATGCTTCAGGAATTGCAGCGACGGTACTCACGACCCCAGCGGCAACGACGGTGCAACGACCTCCGGCTCCCCGAGCCCGCGCGAGCGCTCGAGTTCGTGCGCGCGGCTGGTCTTGAGCAGCCGGTGCGCCGTGGTGCCCGTGATGAGACGGACACCGCGCTGGTACGTGAGGAACTGGTACGCCCACTGCACGAAGACCGTGATGCGGTTGCGAAAGCCGGCGAGATACATGATGTGGACGAAGAGCCATGTCACCCAGGCGAACACGCCCGTCAATCGCACCTTTCCAATCGCGGCCACGGCACGGTAGCGCCCGATGGTGGCCAGATCGCCCTTGTTGAAATACGTGAACGCCAGACGCGGTTGCTGCGAAAGGTCGCGCATGATCATGCGTGCGGCGTGTGCGCCCATCTGGTTGGCGGCCGGCGCGACGGCGGGCACCGGGCGGTCGGTGGCGATCATCACGGACGCGATGTCGCCAATGGCGAACACCGTGCGATGCCCGGGCACCGAAAGATCCGTATCCACCACCACGCGTCCGGCGCGGTCCAGCGGCACGCCCAGCTGCGCGCCCAGTGGCGACGCCTGGTTGCCGGCACCCCAGAAAACCGTGTGCGCAAGGATCCGCTCACCGCTGGCCAGCGTCACGCCGTCGTCGTCCAAGCCGGTGACGACGGTGTTCAGGCGCACGTCCACGCCAAGATCGTCCAGGTCCTTGCCGGCCCGAGTGCTCAGTTCCTCGGGAAAAGTCGGCAGCACCCGCGGTCCACCCTCGACGAGTATGACGCGTGCCCTCGACGGGTCGATGCGGCGGAAGTCGTGCTTCAGCGTCTTGCGTGTGATCTCGGGGATCATGCCTGCGAGTTCAACACCCGTGGGGCCGGCTCCAACGATCACGAACGTGAGCAACGCATCGCGCTCACCAGCTGCGCTCGCGCGCTCGGCAGCCTCGAAGCTGAGCAGGAATCGACGGCGCATCTCGAGCGCGTCCTCGATGCTCTTGAGCCCCGGCGCATTGGACTCCCATTCGGGATGACCGAAGTAGGCGTGGCGCGCTCCGCTGGCGACGAGGAGATAATCCCAATCCACGGTGCTGGTACCGCCGTCCAACGTAATTGTATGCTGCTCGAGGTCGATCTGCTCCACCTCGGCCATGATGACGGTTGCGTTGTTTTGATGTCGGAGAAGCCACCGGATCGGCACGGTGATGTCGGCGGGGTTGAGCACCGCCATCGCCACCTGATACAGCAGTGGCTGAAACAGGTGATGGTTTGTGCGGTCGATCAACGTGATGCGCACATTGGCCTTCGTCAGCGCGCGTGCCGCGGAAAGTCCAGCAAATCCACCGCCCACGATCACCACATGAGGCCGAGGATCCGCGGCGTGTGTGCTTGTGATCCGGGTGCTCGTATTCGGTTCGGCCTGCATTGATACAGCGCTCCGTCACGCATCCAGCGGCTCGCTGGCCAGGAGTACGCGGGAAAGGGGTGCGGCCGTCTGCTCCGGCGCGCTTGTGAAAAGTTTCACAAGCCGTGCCCAAATGCAAGCAGACTGAAGCCCTTCGTCGTTCCTGCGCAGACAAAGACCAGCAATCGCCAGGCCGCAGATCCGCTGTCCCGGCGGAATCATTGACGGCTCCCTGACATGCACTTCGGCTGGCCAACACGGCTCCGTCCACTCTGTCACGAACGCTTCAGGGCATCGACGTGCCAAGCCCCCGGAGAGGAACATGCTGCGTCAAACGTCACGAGCGGAGGCCCTCGCGCTTGCAGTTTCGACATCGCTGGCCATTGCCGGAACGTTCGTAGTCCGGACTGGCGAGAAGGCGGGATGGTGACTCGTCGCCGCATGCATCGGCGCCACCATCATTGTGTTCGTGAGGCCGATGCCGTCGATGATGTTTGCGTCGACGGGGAGCGAGCGCGTGGAGCTCAGCGAGTCAGGCATCCGCTTGTTCGATCCCGCGGCATTGAAGGACTCGTTACCGTGAACGGACCCGACGGAAGTCATGGTCATCACGACGCCTCATAAACTGTCGGGCGTGGGCCTGTACCTGGTGCTCCGAGGCCGCGACTGGACTCCGGATTCGGCGCTGCCGCACACTGCCATTTTCATTTTAGGACTGCGGTACGCAGTTGTCGTTTCCTAAATCCGGGCATTCAGAGCTTACCTACGCTGACATGACGTACCGAAGCAAGGCACTTTTACCGCTCGTATAGTTCTTCGAGTCATACAGTTCTGCGTCGCGCCGTTCTGCGTCAAACCGTTTTGCGTCAAAGCCGTTTTGCGTCGAAGCCGTTGCAGTAACGACTGCAGTCACCAACGCCAGAATATCAGAGCGTGAGGTAGCTCCATTCTCTGCTGAACGGGATGCTGCTCATGCGTACGCCACGATCCTTCGTCACGAGCAACCGATCGCTCGGATTGATCCCGATGCCGCGTTGTGCGTCATACAGTCCCGGCTCGACGGAGAAGGTCATGCCTTCCTGCACGACCGTGTCGTCGCCCAGCGCGATGAACGGTGCCTGGTGGCCCTCGAAGTTCGTGCCTTGCCCGTGGCCCGGGCGATGATAGATGAAGTCCTGCATTCCTGACTTGATCTGGTGTGCATGCACCTTCTGCGCGATGTCCGAGCAGATCGCGCCGGGCTTCGTCTCTTCGGTCATGATCTGCACCGTGTCGGCCACCACCTGCCACATGCGGTCGTGATGCTGCGTGCTGGGTGTGATGATGTAATTGCGATAGCCTTCACCGCCGAAACCGCCGAGGAGAATGTCGCAGTTCACGTAGACCGGCTGGCCGCGCTGCAGCTTCGTGTGGAAGAACTGGTTCGGATGCGGATATGCCGTCGCGACGCCGGCGCGCACGTAGTTACCCGTGACCTCGATGCCGACGGCGCTATGTGGCTTTCCGTCGCGCTTCACGTCGCGCATCATGAGGTTGATGCCGTAGGACGACAGCGCCTGTCCCACCTCGTAATCGGTCGCGTTGGTGCCATGCTCCAGGATGTAGTCGCGTGCGAACGCATGCACCTTGTCGAAGTAGCGGTAGGCCCGCTGGATCAGTGCAATCTCCTCCGGCGTCTTGATGATGCGCATGCCGAGGCAGATGTCACTGATGTCGACATTCGCGGAGCCAGGCAGGATACTCGAGAAGGTCCGCTGGCTGCTCGGCGTGAGCTCCCGTTCGAGCCCGATCGTCTTGCCGGCGAGTCCGCGTTCCCGGAGGTGCGTGAGCACCCATGTCCAGAGATCCACGCGTTCGCCACGCACATTTGCACCGCGGTTGGGAAAGCCTCCCGCGGCATGCGGATAGCAGAAGTAGTAGGTGTTCTCGGTGCACCACCACGACGTGATCAGGTCCCGGTCTATCGACGGTGAGAACCAGTAGATCGTCTCCGGTTCGTCGACCATGAACAGCGCCCATGTCGTCCGCTCGCCACTGCCACGAAAGCAGCCCGTGAAGTAGACCAGGTTCGTATCCGTCTGCAGCAGGATGGCATCCACGCCCTTTGCCTTTGCTGCCGCGCGCAGCCGTCGCGTGGTCTGCTGGTACCACGACAGCGGCAGCCGGTCCACGCCGACGGGTGCTGGCTCCGGGTGATGGGGATTCCGCACCAGCAGCCGCTCCGAACCTTCGCCCGGCTCCGTGAACGGCAACGCGGCCAGCTCCGCGGACGCGGCAGCCGACGCGGCAAGGGAGAGACCCATCGTACGGACGAACTCGCGGCGGTTCGACATCGGAATCCTGAGGGCGTGAGACGGTTAGTTGCCGGCGTATCCACAAAAATGGCAGTTGGGAGCAGAAACCGGGATGCGGCTTCTGCGGCAACGGCAACGGCTACGGAATTGACACAGAATAGCGGGACGCTGAACGGCAAAAGCAGTGCAGAACGGCGAATCACGCGGCTGTAGCGCTTCTGGCCACCTCGGGGCAGCGGGCGCTGGGGAGATCACGTTCCGAGGAAATTACAAGTTCGGGGCGGCCGTTGGCGCACACTAGCCGTACGTCTGGCTCTGACACCTTTCTTCACGAGGTAAGCTCCGTTTGGTGCTGCTGTCGCCGTTGCCATGCTGTTGCAGTTCCTAAAGCCACAAGCACTTCGTCACGAGCAGGCCCATGTTTCGCGCGCGTCACGCCGGCCATCCTGCAGCCTTGCAGGCTTCAGTGCAAAGCAGTTCGGCTTCAGTAATTCTGCGACAAGGCCGTTGCGGTTGCAGTGGCACCGCTACGTTGCAGTCGCAGTAGTACGGCTGCGTTGCAGGGCGCGACGTATGAACACTTCTGCCTCATGAAACATGCGCCACGCTGGACTCGTAACAGTTGTGCTGTCGGCACTGCTTGCCGCATGTGCCGCACGCTACGCACCACCGGCGCAGATGCTGGCGTCACCTTCCCATTCGACCGAGGCAGTCGTGCCAATGCACGCACGCGGGACGTTCGAGGTGCAGATCGCGCCGCTGCCCGCCGACGAGTACGGCGACGCGGTGAGCACCGGCCGCATGGGCATCACGAAGCAGCTCAGCGGCGACATCACGGGCACCGGCAAGGGCCAGATGATCACCGGGATGGGTACCGTGAAAGGCTCGGCCGCATACTCGGCGATCGAGCGCATCACCGGCACCGTCGGCGGTCGCACCGGCAGCTTCATCCTGCAGCACACCGGCATCATGCACGACGGCGCACAGGAGCTGACGATCACCATCGTGCCGACCAGCGGATCCGGTGATCTCATCGGCATCGCTGGCACGTTCGCGATCATCATGGACGGCACGAAGCATCGGTACGACATGACGTACACGCTGCCCTCCGCGCACTGAGGCACCTGTGGCCGCCAGCAGCGTCGTCACGACATCACGCCAGGTCACGCGCTCGCTGAAGCGTCAGGCCGTGACGCTTGCATCAGCGACAACTGCCGGCTGGGGCGCGTTCGGCGCGAACGTCGCACTGGGTGGCGCGCTGCTCAAGTTCGGTATCGTCCCCCGCACCACCGACGGGTTGATCGGCATTCTCGTGGCGCCGTTTCTGCACGCGAACCTGGATCATCTGGTCGCGAATACCGTCCCGTTCCTGCTCTTCGGCTGGCTGGTGATGCTGCGCGACCGTCGCCATTTCGCCGTCGTCACGCTGCTGGCGATGCTGGGCAGCGGCCTGCTCTCGTGGACGCTCGGCGCGCCGAACTCCATTCACATCGGCGCCAGCGGCGTGGTGTTCGGCTACTTCGGATTTCTGCTGCTGGCGGGGTGGTACGCACGCAGCGCAGGCAGCATCGCGATCAGCCTGCTGGTCGGTGTACTGTGGGGAGGTACGGTGCTCGGTGTGCTGCCCGGCACCCCCGGGATCAGCTGGCAGGGACATCTTGGCGGATTCATCGGTGGGGTGCTGGCGGCGCGGCGGTATCGAACGGCACGGTGAACCTTGCGCAGGCTGACCCGAGCTCGTGGTCTCCCTGCCGATTGTGGCCGGAGATGCTCGCGTCGTTTGAGTGACGTGCTGGACGACGCGAGCATGTGGTGCCATCTCGCGGCACGGCCGATCCAAGCTGGGTTACTCTGCCGCGCAGCAGCCCAAATTGCCGCATCGGCTCCATGCGGAATCAGTCTCCAGAAAACGTGCTGTGTCGTCGAATCCCTCGACCCGTTTTCCATCTCGATACGCTAGCAGCAGCCTGTCGAATTCGGCCGCGATTGCAGAGCGATCCTTTGTGTTCGCTTTTCTTGCGGCGAGCGACGCCAAGATCGTGACACGTTCGCAGTTGATGAAGGCGTGAGTCACTTTGCTTGATTCCGGACTCGTATAATGAGGATGCCCACACGAGACGAATGCGCCAACGCCGGTACTCACGAGTTCATAGGAACCGGCTCGCTTCGTGATCGTCCATGACGTCCAGCGCCCAACCTGCCGGTTGACGCCGGGGATGTGTCCGGCGGAGTCAGTGGATACGGTCAGGAAGGTGAGAACACGTACATTGCTCGCGGCTCCCATCTTTCCTTGCACACTATATCGCGCCGACCAGCAAGTTGCCTCCTGTTTGTCGTCCATCACGCCGATCACGAGATCTCTTCCCCTCGTACCGGTAGTGGGAAACACAGCCATGGCAGCAGCAGGTACTTGGTAACCAACTTTTACACGCAGATCTCTCGGCTTTCCACCCCTGCAATCAGCAGATTCAAGGCGACTCTGCTGCACTTCGCCGCCGGCTGGAAGCATTTTCTGGACGTCGTCAGCCAATTTTTGTAATGCGCTGCCTGTGCCAGTCTGCCAAGTGGAGTCCAGGAGATTCGAGCAACGTCTCGGGTTGGTCTTGTCGTCAATGATCAAGCACTCGACCGCGGGTTCATGCGACGATACTGGAGTCTGCGCGGCTTTCGAGTTCGAGTTGAAACACCCTGTCAGTACCTGTGTTACCACCACGATCACCATTGTACCATAGCGCATCTGACACCTCACGTTCAGCGTGTGAACCTGCATTGCGAGCCTGCTTCTCCAACACACCATCACCGGCGTCCCGACAGCATGTTCACCGCGTCGTGGCAGCGTGCTGCCATCGCAGTATCACGCCGCGCTGTTGCCAGACTGTCGCAGAGCATGAGGCTGCGCCGGAATCCCGCCGCCTGCGGCACGTCGCGCAGCACGTAATCCATCGTGGCAGCGAGATCGTCGAGCGCCGCGACGATGCCGTCGTACGCCGACGCGCTGTCGCCGACCTGCGCGAGCATCCATGTCTCGACGAAGCGGGTGTCCCAGGCAACGGCACTCGCCGACGCGCCGTCACGACCGCGGCGCATGTCACGCAAACGTGCGCGTGCGCGTGGCAGGTCGTTTCGTCGCAGGGCATCAGTGGCGCGCAACAGCGCGTCGCCGGCCGTCACGCCATCGGGTAACGGTGCGCCGACGCATGCGAGGCGCATCCAGTCGCCCTCCTGCAGCAAGGAACGCGCAACAGTAGCAACCTCTGTTTGCGCAAGGGAATTGCGCATGGCGTCGAGTGATTGCGCACGCAGGCGCTCCAATGCGCTGCAGTCACCAGACGCCGATGCGATGGTGTAACGAGCAACGGCACTGGCGATCGGCATTCGTGCGCCGTCAGCCAGTCCGGGCCCGGGCTGCTGCAGATCGCGTACGAGCAGCGATTCGGCGACGGCGGCGCGGCCGGTCAGCACGGCCAGCGGAATGAGGCGATGCGCGTCATCGGGACGGTGCGTCCCGACAGTCGCGAGCATTGGTGCGACGACCGCGTGCACACCGGCGAAATCACCAAGGCGCAGGCGGATGCGCACTTCGGCAATGGCCACGTCGAGGGTGTCTTGCGAAGTGAGCGCGAGGGGTAACGCGCGCCGCAGCACCGCGACGGCGGTGGAATCGCTCGGACCGTCGAATGCGCCATTCACCTCGAGCGCCGACGCATAAGCGATGTGCGCCCCCAGGCTCCCTGGTGCTCGACGTGCAAGGGCGGCTCCCATCGCGAGCAGTCGACGGCGCAGGAGCCGCACTGCCGGCTGATAGCTGGGTGGAATCGAAGCTCGCGCATCAGCGCCAGAAAAGCGCTCCGGAAAGACTGCGACTGAGTCACCGGCCACACTTGGCAGTCCGCCGTACGTTGGCCCGGTCGCGGTGCCCAGTGCGCCGCTGCGCTTGGTCCCGTTGAGCGCGAGTGTAATCGCCGGCAGCCGCGCAAAAAGCGGCACCAATCCAATAGCCGGAAGGCGTGCGATGGCTTCCTCGTATGCCGTCCCGGCGCCCCACCGCGACGTCCTGAACCGGGCACCCGTGGGACTGGCAGCATCGAGCACCACGATCGAGTCCAGCCGCAGGCACTCGCCGAGCCCATACCACGCGGCGAACGACCCACCCGCCACCCGCGTGGCACGCGTGTACGCAGCACACGACTCGGGCATCCGATCACGCGCGCGGTGCAGCAGCGCCTCCGCCAGCAGCGAGTCGCGGGGCGAGAGTAACACCGAAACAGACTGCGCCAGGGCGGCAGCGTCGCGCCAGGCCGAGGGCGTGCGCGGCTGCCGCCATGACGCGACGGTCGTCTGCCAGAGCGCAGCCTGCGGCAGGCTTCCGCTACGCGCAGCATCCGCAAAAGCCTGCTCCGCCTGCGGCAGGTCGCCGGCAAGCAGGAGAGCCCATCCTGCGGCGTAGCGGCGCAGCGCCTCCAACGGACGCTCGACGACGACGGACGGTAGCTCCACGGAATCGGGGCTGACCTGGCTCGCGAGAAGCACGCGCGCGGCGAGCACACGCATCGAGTCGGCACGTGCCGCGGTCGCGGCGGGAAGGGTGATCTGCACCACGCGCGCCGACGCGGTCGCGGCGCGCGCGGTACGCAGCTGCACTGCCACACGCACACCACCCTCGAGCGACGTCGCGCGCGTCTCGAGCATCACGGCGGTAGCATCGTCGGACGAGGCAGCAAGACCAACGCGGATGTCGGGCGACCAGAGACCGAGTTCGCGCGCGAGCGCATGTGCAACCGCTGTGTCGCCGTCGGCGAGCACGGTGAACCGTGTTGGCAGGCCCTCGGGCAAGACCACTGCGGCTGAAACCGGACGGCGAAAGCGGTGTGCGCCGAGCGCACCTGCCGCGACCACGGCAAGCAGACCGATGGCGCCTACCGCGAAGCGTCGCCCGCGCGGCGCCAAAGCAGATGACCGCGCAGCACCAATCGTCGCACGGGTACGAATCGACGACGATGACTGACGTCCATCAAGCGCGGTGATGAACGCCGCCATGCTCGTGTAGCGATCCGCGGGCGCAGGGGCCAGCGCCTGCTGCAACGCGTCCTCCACCTGCTCCGGGACAGCGGGACGATGCGTACGCACTGGAGCGTGCTGCCCGACGATGCGCAGGCCACGCAACCCCTCGGCGCTCGCCGCCACATGCGCGGGCACACCCGCGAGCATTTCATACAGCACGAGGGCGAGCGCATACTGGTCACTGCGCGCGTCGATGTCTCTCTCGGCGCAGAGCTGCTCGGGACTCATGTACAGCAGCGTACCGACGGCGACGCCCGTCGTAGTCGCGAGCGTGCCCGCGGCACCCTCCAAAGCTCGTGCCACGCCGAAGTCCGAGAGAAGCGCACCGTCGTTGGTGAGCAGGATGTTCTCCGGCTTCACGTCTCGGTGAATGATTCCTGCACCATGTGCATGTTGCAAGGCACTTGCCACCTGCGTCGCGATCGCGAGCGCTTCGTGCACCGGCAGCTGATGCTCGCGCTCCAATCGTTCGCGGAGTGATGCCCCGCGCGCGAGGGCGATGACGAAGTAGGGACTGCCCATGTACTCGCCCGTGCCGTAGACATGGGCGATGTTCGGATGATCGAGACGTGACGTGAAGCGGATCTCGCGCTGGAACCGATCGCTGACGCCCGATCCAAGCAATTCCTGCCGCAGCACCTTGACCGCCACCTCGCGGTCGAGATCGCGGTCGAGCGCGCGGTACACGATGGCGTGCGAGCCGTGTCCGAGCTCCGCAATCAGCGTGTAGCGGCCGTCGATGTCACAGGGGAGCGCTGGAAGCACGGGTGCGGGGCTGGTGCGGACCAATATGCTACGAGTGTTTGCGCCGTTACGCCATACCGTGCCACACGTTCACTTGGTATCCTGATGCATCCCGACTCCGATTGCTGACAAAAATGGCGTCGGCTCGTCTATGCCGCGCATCGAACGCGATGCACAGACGGTATCGGACGCCACGCCAGAGGCCGGCCCCGAGGTGACGCGCGTCATCCATCCGGAAACGAGACGGCCCCCCGCCGCAAAGGTCGGGAGGCCAGCCGAACAGCTACGCACCGTGCGAACATCCTGCGATCACAACGGTCGATCCGTCGTGATCACGGTCTCGCTCGCAACTACTGCCGCACCCGCTGCTTCGCCGCGTCCACGATCGCCTTCACTTCGCGCAGAAGCTGCGGACCGTTGTAGGGAATTCCGTCCTTGATGATCCACTCGCTGCCGAGCGTACGAACTTCCTTGCCGTCCCGCACCGCGGACGTGCCACCGGCATAGAGCACCTTCAGATCCTCCAGCGGGTTGCCGTCCACCACGATCAGGTCGGCCATCCAGCCCACGCGCACGCGCCCGAGGCGGTTCTCCTCGCCCAGGATCTTCGCGTTGTTGCCGGTGCAGTGCTCGATGACCTTGAGCGGGTGGAAGCCGGCTTCGGCATGCAGCTCCATCTCGCGGACGAGGGCAAAGCCATACAGCTCGTAGATGAATCCGGCATCATCACCGCAGCCGATCAGGCCGCCCTTCCGCTCGAACTTCCGCAGCGCATCCATCCAGATGCGGTAATTCTCCTTCCAGAACACCTCGTCGGTGCTGCTCCAGCCAATGAAGTACGAGCCGTGGTTGGCGGGATCTGGCTTGAAGTAGTTCGCCAGCGCCGGGTGCAGGTAATCCTGGAACCAGGGCTGCGTCTGCGCGCGCTGCAGATCGCGACTGGCTTCGTAAATGTCCATCGTCGGCACCCAGGCGACCTTCGCCTTCACCATCGCGTCGAACAGCGAATCGAGCATCTTCGGGTCCGCTTCTCGCCAGAGGCGGCCGGCCCAGCGGAAGCGGTCCGTCTCGTCGCTGTAGTTGTAGTCGCTGGGAAAGTTCTGCCGCAGGTTCGGGATCGCCGCATCGGGAATGCCGTACCAATGCTCGATGGTCGTGGTGCCGAACTTCACGTCGTCCCACGCATTCGTCTCCTCCACGCCGACATGGTGCGCGACACGGAGGCCGAGCTTCTTCGCCTCGTCCATCATGGGTTCCATGATGTCGCGCTGGATGCCGCCGATCTTGATGCCGTCCACACCGATCTTCTTCATGTACTGCACGCGCGCCCGCGCCTCGGCCGGCGTGTTGATGCGGCCGTTGTCGAAGAATGGATAGATGAACATGCGAGGCGCGACGATTTCCGCGCGCGCCGATCGTCCGCGCATGGCGACGCTGACCGTCTCCGCCTCGGCACCGACCTCGCGCACGGTGGTGATGCCGTTGGCGAGCCAGATCTTGTTGTTGTAGTCGAAGCCGCCCATGGACTGCCCGCTGCGCTGCGACTGGATATGCGCGTGAGCATTGATCAGGCCGGGCATGACGTACTTGCCGGTTGCATCGATCTCGGCGTCGGCCGGCGCGCGCTTGCTGCGGCCGGCGCGAAGCGCGACGGGATCGAGCGCGATCATCTCGGTGATGACGTTGCCCTCGACGATGATGTCCATGGGCCCGCGCGTCGGCGTGCCGTTGCCATCGATCACGAGTGCGTTGCGGATGGCCAGCCGCTTCACGCGCTGGCCATGCGTGACACCGATGGTCGGGCTGACCTGCGCGGCGAGGCTGCCAGCGGCGACGGCGAGCAGGAGGAAAGGTCGAACGAGGGACATCGGAACTCCGTGAGAGGCAGGGGTCGGAGAGACCATGCCCTCCAGAACGCACTCACGCCAGCATCTGCTGATTTCTGTACTGCTCATTCGGCAACGGCAGCCGTGAGCCGTTCGCGATACACGTCCGGTCAGGGTACAGGCCGGCGTCGCACCGGCACCACGGGCTCACCGGCGTTGAGCAGGTTCACGAACAGCCGCGCCGCACCAGGCACGCCGGCGGGCAGCTGCCGGAAGAGGGCGAGCGAGGTGAACACGTACGTGCCCTTGCCGATGTTTGCCGTGAGCAGCGCATTCGGATTCTCCGGCTCCTCGGGATCGTGCATGCCGAGGATCGCCGTGTAGGCCGAGTCCGCGGTGGTCGGCATGTAGGTCGCACGTTCCTGCACCCAGCCGTTCCAGTCCGTCGGGCCGATGCGATTCGGTCGTGTGAGCACGGGGCTATCGGCGCGCAGCACGCGCACGGCCGCATCCTCTTCCGCCACGCGTGCGGCCGGTCGCGCGAAGGTCATGGGAAACGGCGCCATGCCAGGCTTCGCGATGTCGGTCTGCTGATACTGCACGACCATCGTGCCGCCGTTGCGGACCCACGCGTGCAGCACCGACATCTTTGCCGCGAGTGCCGGCTGCGCTTCCAACGCACGTGGACCAACGACGATCACGCGGTAGCGGGTGAGCATCGACTCGCTGATCGTCAATGCGCTTACCGTCTCCACCGTCGCGCCAAGCTGCGCCAGCATGGGCTGCACATTGTCGGCGAGGCCGGTGATGTAGCCCACCACGCCGATTGGTGCGGCACCCGTCTCGACCGACTCCAGTGCGACAGCCGCCGGCCGATACATGTGCTGCGGCCGGATGTGCTCGTACTCGACGCGTTCGTAACCACTGGCAAACGTGACACGCTTACCCGCGACGAGCGCGTCGACACTCGCGCTCAACACGTGACGTCCGCGCGGCAGCGTGCCGCGCAGTCGAAACGGCACCGCGACACCGTTGCCGACAGTCAGCGTGACGATCTTCGCTGCGCTGTCACCCGTCAGGCCGCGAGGGTAGTGCAGCCGTACCGTCACAGGTCCGTCGATCACACCGTTCGACGTCACGCGCACCGTCACGATGCGATTGAATGCAGCGTTTGCGCGCACATAGCCCGCCGGCCCACCATCGATGGTCAGCGAAACGCGCGGCACGAACATGACCGGCGTATCCAGCTGGCCACGAACCTCGTCGATGCGGCGATGAACGATTGGCGCGCTGAGCTGCACCGGCACACCGTTCACCAGCGCCGGCACCGATGCGTCGGGGCGCGCGGCGCGCTGTTCGTCGTCCTTCGTGGAAGCCGGCTCGATGAACATGTCGCCGTTGCGCGTGAAAGGCTCAACGATGGCGTTGCCGAGCGTTGCAAGCAGGCTGTCCGGCCGACGCTGCAGCCACCACGGCGCCGTGCGTGTGTACGAGGGCAACGGCAGCGTGGTGGTGAACGCCTCGCCGGACGCGATGGAGTCACGCGGCGGCAGTGCAGCGCTGCTGGGCGTGAACACCGAGACTCGCGCAACGGTCGGCCCGCGGTTCGTCACACGCAACGTCAGCGTCGCCGTGTCGCCCTCGGCCACCAGTTCACGATTCACCGTCGCTTCAAGCAGCAACCCGCTCGAGGCGGCGCCAAGCTGCTGCAGCTGCGTGAAGGTGCGCACTGCGCTGATCACCAGATCCGCTGCGGCGGGTGCGAGGGAGCTCGGGATCGGTTCGTCGCCGCGGCATATCCCCGTGCGCGTCGCGATGCCGGCCGTGCACCAGCGATCCAGCAACCGGTGCGCCACGTCGATGCGCGGTAACGCGTTCCACGGTGTCTGCACATCCACTGACGTGCGCAGCATGGTCAGCACGCGCGTCAGGCTGTCGAACACCGGCTTCTGCGCCGCGGGCGTGGTCGACGCGAATCGGTTCAGCGACGGATCGATGCCGTCGAAGATCGAGACTTCCTTCTCGGCTGGCGTCGCCACGTTCACGCGCGTGGCCTCGCGCCGCACGTAGTCGATTACCGTACCACGCGGCTGCGCCACACCAAATCCCTGGCTGCGATGCTGGCTGCGGCTCAGCCCCGCGATCTCGCCCAGCGATTGCCCGCGCACCGCGTCATACGTGCCGACGTCGATCTTGAGCGTGGCATTGGCGGCGTTGAAGCGCGCCGCACGATAGAACTTGCTCACCGTCCATGGCGCGCCATATGTCGCGACGGGAAAGCGGATGGTGTCCATGCTCGCCTCGTACGCCTCCTTCGCCAGCATACCGGAGACCTGGTGATGCCCGTGCCCGTCGCGCGGTGTGCCGCTGAACACCGCGACGATCATCTGCGGCCGGAAGGCGCGCACGATGCGCACCACGTCACCGAACACCGAGTCCTTGGGCCAGTGCCTGTACGTCTCGTCGGCGGTCTTCGAGAAGCCGAAATCGTAGGCACGCGTGAAGAACTGCCGCGCGCCGTCCACGCGCCGCGCCGCAAGCAGCTCCTCGGTCCGGATCACGCCCAGCGCCTCGCCAAGTTCCTTGCCGATCGCGTTCTGCCCACCGTCACCGCGCGTGAGCGACAGGTACGCCGCATCCACCTTTGCGCCGCGTGCAAGCCAGCCAAGCAGCTGTGTATCCTCGTCATCGGGATGTGCGCCGATCATCAGCACGCGTCCCGTGGTGCCCAGCGCACTCGAGATGTCGTGGAGCGCGACGGCGCCCTGCTGTGCACCGGCGACACGCGGTGCGGCAGCGAGTGCGGTGAACGCGAAGACCAGCGCAGCGGGGCGAAAGGAAAGACGCACGGTGATCAGCACGGGCTGAGAGAGATGATCATTCCCCGCGAGTGCGGGGAGTGTCGAACATCGGCGCGCCCGTCAAAACATGACGAGCGCGCCGAATGCTGCAGTGATGTCACTGAGAGACGCGACTCAGCGTGTTGCTGACGCCTTCCGCGCCTTTGGTGGTGCGACAGGTGCCGGTGCTGCAGCCGCTGGCGCCAATGCCTCGGCGATGATGCGCGCCTGCTCTGCCTTGTGCGCGGCCTCATACCCCTCCGCCGGGCTGGCACGCTCCGGACGACCGACGTAGCGCAAGCCGAGCGCGTTGCCCGTCGCCATGCGAAGGCGCGGTTCAGCAAAGGTCCAGGCACCAGCGTTGCGCGTCTCTTCCTGAGCCCAGATCACTTCCGTCAGGTTCGGATAGCGATCGATGACCGCGGTGATCTCGGCAGACGGCCACGGATACAGCTCCTCGATGCGCACCAGTGCGATGTGCTCGCCCGGGTTTGCGGCGCGGATCTCGTGATAGATCTTGCCCGTGCAGGCCACGATGCGTGTCACCATCGACGCGCGTCCCGCGGCTGTCGCATCGTCGATCACGGGCTGGAACGCACCCGCAGACAGGTCGGCAATGCCGCTCATCGCATCGGACAGTCGCAGCATCGACTTCGGCTGCATCAGCACCATGGGACGACGCGATTCGCGCAGCGCCTGACGACGCAGCAGGTGGAAGTACTGCGCCGGCGTAGAGGGATACGCGACGGTCATGTTGCCCTCGGCGCAGAGCTGCAGGAAGCGCTCGAGTCGTGCCGACGAGTGCTCCGGTCCCTGTCCTTCGTAGCCATGCGGCAGCAGCAGCACCAAGCCGTTGTCCTGGTGCCACTTTGCGCGATCCGCGACCATGAACTGATCGATGATCGGTGCCGCGACGTTCGCGAAGTCGCCGAACTGCGCTTCCCAGCACACCAGCGTGTCCGGTGCGGCGGTACTGAAGCCGTACTCGAAGCCCATCACTGCCGTCTCGCTGAGCGGGCTGTTGACGATCTCCATCGAGGCCTTCGCATCGGGCACATGCTGCAGCGCCGTGTACGTCCTGCCCGTGTTCGCATCGTGCAGCACCGCCTGGCGATGGCTGAACGTGCCGCGCTCCACATCCTGCCCCGTGAGGCGCACATGCACGCCATCCTGAATCAGTGAACCGAAGGCCAGCGATTCCGCATGCCCCCAGTCAATCGACTTTTCCAGGCCCTCGCGGCGACGCTCGAGTGTCTTCGCGAGGCGCGGGTTCACCACCAGGTCCCTGGGCCAGGCGAGCAGCGCGTCGTTCAGCACCTTGAGGCGGCCGGCATCGACAGCCGTGTGTACCGATGCCGGCGCTGCCGGATTCGGAAGGTGCGCCTCGGGCGCCTCGGGCGTCTTGCGCACCGAGTCGAAGATCTCCTCCAGCGACTTCGCGAAGTCCGTGTCCATCGTATCGACGTCGGCCTTCGTCAGCACGCCTTCCTTCACGAGGCGCGAACCCCAGACCTGCCGCGGCGTGGGGTGCGCCTTGATGCGCGCATAGAGCTCAGGCTGCGTGAACAGCGGCTCGTCGGTCTCGTTGTGCCCCCAGCGGCGATATCCCACGAGGTCAATCAGGAAATCCTTGCCGAAGCGCGTGCGGTACGCGATCGCGATGCGCACGGCCATCACGCAGGCTTCCGCGTCATCGGCGTTGACATGCACGATCGGCACGTCAAAACCCTTCGCGAGGTCGCTGGCGTAGTGCGTGCTGCGCGCGTCAATCGGGTCGGTGGTGAAGCCGACCTGATTATTGGCGATGATGTGCAGCGTGCCGCCGACTTCGTAGCCGCGCAGTCGGCTCATGTTGAACGTCTCGGCCACGACACCTTCACCGATGAACGCGGCGTCGCCATGCACGCAGACCGTCAACACCGACTTCGGATCACGTTCGAGGGCGGTGCCCTTGATGCGCTGGCGCGCACGTGCCACGCCATTGATGACCGGATTCGCGAACTCGAGATGGCTGGGGTTCGGCACCAGTGTCAGTCCGACCGTTGCGCCGGACGGCAGCGTGCGCTGCCCTTCGTATCCCATGTGATACTTCACATCGCCCGTCTCGCTGTCCGGGGCGGCGCCGTGGCGTCCCTCGAATTCCGAGAACAGCGACTCGTACGGCTTGCCCATCACGTTCGCGAGCACGTTCAGGCGACCGCGGTGCGCCATGCCCACGACGACCTGCGTGGTGCCCTGCTCCGACGCTTCGCTGATCGCGGTATCGAGCATCGGAACCAGAGCGTCGGTGCCCTCGATGCTGAAGCGCTTCTTGCCTTGGTAAGCGCGACCGAGAAACCGTTCGAGCCCGTCGACCTGGGTCAGTCGCGAAAGCACCGCCATCTTTTCCGTGGCAGAGAGCGGTCGCGTGAGCTTCTCCTCGCGGAGGATGGTGCGGAACCAGAGCCGTTCCGTTTCGTCGGGCACGTGCATGACTTCCAGCGCGAGGCGCGAGGAGTAGCGACGGCGCAACATCGCGATCACGTCGGCGGCGGTCCGGAAGCGCGGATCGTCGTAATAGCCCAAGGCACCGGCCGGGACACGGGCCAGGTCGGTGGCGCTGATCTTGTGATACTCCGGCGTCAGTTCCGCCGCACCGAGCGGCGGAGTGCCAAGCGGGTCGAGTTGAACGGCGAGGTGCCCGAAGAGGCGGATGTTCTGCGCCAGCGACGCCGCCGAGGCGGCGATGCGTGGCAGCTCGGAATCGCCGTCGCCCGGGGTCGTGGCAACGGCGGCGCCCAAGGCAAACTGGCTTGCGAGACGAAAAAATTGGCGCCACGACTCGTCAACGCTGGTCGGGTCAGCCCTGAAGGCCTCGAACTGTTCGGCGATGTAGCCGTCGTTGAAGGCGCTGGTAGTGATTGGGGTGTCAGCCATGTGCCAAATCTACTGTCCCTTCGCTCCGGATTGCCCCCGCGCCGCACCAGAGATTTCGTCCCCAACCACGCCGCTCGTCGTGGCCGTCCGGAGTGGCTGACCTGCCGCCTCGCCGGCGACGTCACTCGCCCAATCGCCACACATCCAAGCCAACGCGCGCTGTCGGACATCTCCGGATCGACCTAACCAAGCTCGGCTGTAGCAAACAATCCACAGGTGCAGCATGGCGAACACATCAGTAAAAGGTAACATTCTCCGGTTCGGGAACGCTCGAAAGCAAGTAACACGTTCTCCTGCATATAGTTAGCCGAAACAATCGTCGGACGATTCGACGCCGGAACCGAGTGACCGGAACTGGTACGGGGCGTGCCCTTGATGAGATCGCTGCCGATCCGGGACGCTCCCGTCGCCGCACGGTTTCCTCGTCAGGAGTTTTCAGTTATGCGCAACCTTCGCCGCTCGATCGCCTCCGCCCTGTTCATCGTGACGGCGCCGGCTTCGCTCGCCGCGCAGGCATTCGCTGGCACTGGCATCGCGAGCAACGTCTCGGGTGGTGTGGACACCCGCTGGCAGGTCAGCTGCCGGGCACTGAGCGGCTTGCAGCTTGCCGCGGCACCATGCAACAGCACGAGCGCATCACCGTTCACACAGGCGTCGGTGATCACCGCAGCGCCCGGCGGTTGGGCCGCAGTACCGCTGGGGCCAAATGGCCTCCGCTACATCGGCGCGCTGCCCAGCGGCTCGGTCGGCAACTCGATTGCTGAGAATGCCTCGTACGAGTACACCTTCCGGACCACCTTCTCCATCAGCGCTGGCGATCTGTCCGGCGCACAACTGGAGCTGAGTCCACTGCGCATCGACAACTACTGGGTGGGCTTCACCCTGAACGGCGGTGCACTGAATGCGGGTGCGATCACGCCGACTCCGCTGCCGCCGAACGGAGGCAACTGGGCCACGCCATTCTCGATGATCATCAACTCGGGCTTCGTCGCCGGTGTGAACACACTCGAGATCACGCTCACGGGCAACGGCCAGACGGATGGCCTGCTGCTGGATGGTCGCGTGAACGTGGTGCCGGAGCCGTCGACGTATGCGCTGATGGCAACTGGTCTCGTCGGTTTGGTCGGCGTGGCTCGTCGCCGGCGGAACGTGTCGGCGTAAGCAGCCATGTGCTGTCGCCTGACGGCACTACGCTGCCGTCCCGGGTGATGACCACCATCTGACCGATCCCGAACCCGACGACTCTGCGCACTGAGTCGTCGGGTTCGTGCGTCATGGCAGCGAAACCGGAACCACGCGGCGCCGCAGCCTCTTGAATGGGCATGGCATCCAAGCGTCCGAACAGAGCCCGACCGCCCTCCGAGCGCCCCAGCAAGGACTGTCTTGCCTGTGGCCGGCCGTTCAGCTGGCGGAAGAAGTGGGAGCGGGACTGGGAGAACGTGAGGTACTGCTCGGATCGGTGTCGGGGGGCGGGGGCGAAGTAGAGATTCGGGCGACCGTTCAGTCGGCACCGACCAGCTGGAAGGCTGCTCAGTATTCCGGACCAGAGAATCCCGGCCTCCGCCGTACTGCTTCCTGCGCGAGCTGCGGCGCTCGTGCCTTTGGCACGGGATTGACGGGATTCAGCCAGTACTCATAAAAGCGCTCCATCAGCAGTCGCGTCGCCTTGTCGTCAACGTTCCAAAGGCTGACGAGGACGCGGCGCGCGCTCCTTTGGCGAGAAAGGCGCGCTGCAGTTCAATGCCGCCCTCCGCGCGCATCAGATTTCCCAGACCCGTTTGACAGGCACTCAGCACGACTCACTCGGCCCGCAGGGCGAGCGCGCGGTCATCCATGAGTTCGCCCAGTGTGAGGAGTCCATCCTGCAGCGAATCCGGTGCGAACGCCACGGACGAGCGGCGAGCGGACGCAGCGGTGCCGAACCCGAGGCCGTGCGTCTCGAAATGATCAGTGGCGCATCGACCATGCGACGCCGTACGGCGCTCTCCGTTGCCGTTTTCCCCGTCAGCGTGCGCACACCCAACAGTGTCCCGATTCGCTGCGACTCAGCTTCCGCACCAGGGAGTGATCGCAGCCGGGAACGGGTGGTCCATCGGCCGCTGTCGACGAACGGCATGGCCGGATTGCCCACCAGCAGCGCCGACGACGCCACGCTCCCTGCTGCACCGCGCCGGCCCTGTGCCACGGCGACACGCGGCCGAGCTTCGGAGGCGCGCAGCGCGGTGAACGAGGGGGCGTAGCGCAGGGGATTGCGGGTCCCGAGCACAACGCGTTGCACCGACGACGTGCGGCGCGCGCCAGCCGGTGTCGATGCACGCCGTGTCGCGGCGAACCTGTCGCGACCGACGGTCAGCGCGGCAAACGGAAGTAAGCCGATGGTGCCATGTGGCACGATGACGATCGGCGTACCGGCGGGCACGGTGGCTTCGAGGTTGGCCGGCAGCAGGAGTGCGGCGAGGCGCTTCCAGTCGTCGACGGGATTCCGCGTCGACAGCAGCGAATCCGACGATAGGCTGAGTTCATCGGGATTCAGCGGCGCACTGCGCGCATCGTCGGCGCCGAGTGAGCGACGCGACGGCGGGACCGTGTCATACGCCCTCTGCTGATCCATTAGTGCGAGATTCGATCGAAGCATCGTCAGCACGGAGTCGTCAGCGCGTGTTCTCAGCCGCGAGTACGCGAGGTGCAAAAGTTTCGTTGCCTGACCACGACGATTCTTCGTGATCAGATCCATCGACAGACCTCGAGTCAGGTGCGCACCCACTTTGCGCGCAATTACGGCCCCGTGAGCTCGAACACCCCGCCCGATCTCGCGGTCGTCGTCCTGCCGGCCGGTTCAACGACAGGGCTCACCCCATACACACTGCCGCCCCTCAACTACCTCGATCAACTCGCAGCGAAAGGCGGGCTGCGGGGCGCCTTGTTCGCAAACGTAGGCTACGGCGTTTCGACAGTCCTCACCGGCCGACCGGGATTTGGGTATGACGGGAACCGAAACACGTCCTTTTCTCCATTTCAGGCACTGCGTGGCAACCTGTTGATCCTGAACATGCAGACCGCAGCGACGGGCGAAGGCGGCGATTGCTTCGGTGATTCCGGCAGCCCGAAGTTTTTGGGCAGTGATCGCCGCATCGTGGTGGGGGTCGTATCGTGGGGTGACGCAACCTGCCGGGCAACCTCCGTGAATTACCGAGTCGACACAGAGGCGGCACGAGCCTTCCTGGGGCAATTCGTCGCACTGCCCTGAGGGTGCGAGCGACCAACGCACCGTAGCACTTTCGTTCAAGGCTGGTGAAAGCCAAACGCAAAGCGTTTTGCAGCGGTGCAGACCTACCCCTCGATCCCGTAGAGTCCCACCTGAATCCCGCCGACTCGTGTCTTCAGGATCTCCGTCGTCGCCGACTGCAGCGCCTTCACGTGCGACTGCTCGGCCAGCAGCAGCGCCACGCGCCACTCGCTGAACGGACCGCGGGCGAGCTTGCCGATCTGCACGAACAGGCCCGTCAGCGCATCGGAGTTGCCGACGCGGCGCCCGTAAGGTGCATTGCTGCACCAGGCACCGAATTCCGTCGGCGGCTCGATGTCCTCCAGCGTCTTCTGCTCGAAGCGCACCATGCCGCCCACGCCCGCTCGATCGGCGTTGGCAATGGACATGCGGATTGCGCCGGGATCGCGGTCGCTGCCGATGATGGGCAGGTCCGCGACATCCTCGCCGGCCGCCTTCGTCGCGCGACGCAACGCAGGCAGCACATCGCGGTCCGCACCGGGCCAGTGCTCGAAGGCGAAAGGGCGTGCGCGGCCGGGTGCCTGCTGGCGCGCAATCATCGCTGCCTCGATCGGAAAGGTGCCGGACCCGCACATCGGATCGATGAAGGCCTGCGAGCCATCGTAATCCGTGGCCAGCAGGCAGGCGGCGGCAACAGTCTCGCGCAGCGGCGCCTTGGCGACGGCCTGCCGATATCCGCGCCGGTGCAGCAGTTCGCCCGAGGAGTCGGCGCTGATGGTGCAGACGTCGTTCACGATGCGTACGAGGATGCGCTGCGCCTCGTCGGTCGGCGCGTCCTCCTCGTCGCTGTCGGTGAGCCGGACGACCGGTGCATCGACCCCGAAGAACTTCGAGATCTGCCGCACGACCCGCTCGGCAACTGCGTCAGAATGGTAGAGCCGTGATTTCCGGCAGGTGACGCGCACCGCGATCGCCTGACCCGGCAGTAGCACCTTGCCCCACGGAAGCTTCGACGCGCCCTTTTCGAGATCCGCAAAACCCTGCGCCTTGAATTCACCGAGGCGCACGATCACGCGTGACGCCGTGCGCAACCAGAGGTTCACCAGCGCAATCGTCCGGAAATCGGCCGCGAAAGCCACGCCATCCGGCGTCGGCGGCTCGTGCGGAATGCCGAGTGCCGCCAATTCGGCGGCGGTGACGGGGGCGATGCCGGGAGCGGTGATCGCGAAGGCGGACCAGGTGGTAGACACGCGCGCAAGCTAGCGGTTCAGCGGCGACGCGCATCGGCGGGCTGATCTAGCACTTCATGCGCCGAGGGGCGCTGCATGCGCATTGCCCCTCGGTGTCGTTCCCGTGTCACGAGGCTGCTTACGGACGCCGCTGGCCGCCGCTTCCGGCACCGCGATTCGGCTTGTCGATCGGCATACTCAAGTTCGACATCGTATCGCGACGCATGGTAGCGTCGTTGCGCAGCATCGCGGTGTCGCTTGGCGCGTTCGCGCCGGGCTGACTGTCCGCCATGGCCGCGGCCGCACTGTCGCGACCTGCTTCGTCACGCGTGCCGCCGCATGCGACGAGCGAGGCCATTGCAAGTGCCACAACGTTCAGGCGCAAAAATGTGTTGGTCATGATGATGTGCTCCAGAGTGAGGTGTCTTCCACATGCACACTTTTGCACATCCCATGCCTTCGGTGCGAGCGCCGGCGTGGGTCGCACACCGATTGAACTCGCAGTCACGCCGCAGCGTCGGCCGCGCGCCGGTGTCGGCCATACCAGCCGTACGCACGCACCAGCAGCAGCGCCGCAAACAGCGCGAAGTACACCAGCGGCCAGAACGTGTCCTTCTTCACGGCCCACAAATAATGCGTGGTGGCCGTCACCGCCACGACGTACGTGAGCTGATGCAACCGCTTCCATCGCGGTCCGCCGAGCTTGCGCGCCATGAAGTTCGGTGACGTGATTGCGAGTGGCACGAGGATCAGCCAGCTCAGCATGCCGATCGTGATGTACGGCCGCTTCAGAATGCTCGTCCAGATCTCGCCGAACTGCAGCTCCAGATCGAGGCCGAAATAGATGAGCATGTGCGCCGTCGCATAGAAAAAGACGAATAGCCCCAGCATGCGTCGATACATGCTGAGCCAGGTCCAGCCCGTGAGTTGCTTGAGCGGCGAGATGGCAAGCGTGTACGCCAGACTCCGCAGCGCCAACGTGCCCGTGCTGATCTCGAGGATCTTCACCACGTCACCGTCGAGCTGATCCGCAAAGAGCGCGTACGCGAGCCAGATCGCAGGCGCCAGCAGCACCGCGAACACCAGCGGCTTCATGGCACGCGCGATGCGCGGGCCGCGCGGCCGCACTCGTGTGGCTCGTGGGGCCGCCGCGGTCATCACAGCACCAACATCCGACCCAACGTCGGCTGCGTGCATCGCGTCAGTAATTGCGACGCAGGTCCATGCCGCCGTACATCGAGGCGACCTGCTCGCTGTAGCCATTGAACATCAGCGTCGGCTTGCGCAGCACCTCGCCCAGGCGACGCTCGCGCGCCTGGCTCCAGCGCGGGTGATCGACCGCAGGATTCACGTTGGCGTAGAAGCCGTACTCATCGCTCGCTGCCTTCATCCAGGTGCTGGTGGGCTGCTGATCGGTGAACTTCAGCTTCACGATCGCCTTGATGTTCTTGAATCCGTACTTCCACGGCACGACGAGTCGCAGCGGCGCGCCGTTCTGGTTCGGCAGCGTCTTGCCGTACATGCCCGTGGCCAGGAAAGCGAGCGGGTTGAGTGCCTCGTCGATCCGCAGTCCTTCCGTGTACGGCCACTGAATCGTTCCGCGACGCTGCCCCGACATCTGGCTCGGATCGTAGAGCGTCGTCAGCTCGACGTACTTCGCCGATGGCAACGGGTCGGCGCGACGGATCACGTCGGCCAGCGGAATGCCGCGCCACGGAATCACCGCACTCCACGCCTCGACACAGCGAAAACGGTAGGTGCGGTCCTCGATGCGGCTTGGCGACAGGAAACTGTCGAGCGGCATGCTGCCCGGCTTGCGGCACAGGCCCTCGATCTTCACCGACCAGGGGCGCGCCTTGAACTGCTGCGAGTTGGCTTTCGGATCTTCCTTGTCCGTGCCGAACTCGTAGTAGTTGTTGTAGCTCGTGACCTTGCTTTCGTCGGTGACCTTGTCGCCCTGCTGCGCCTCCACCGTGCTGAACCCACCCATCAACCCTTCCGCAACAGCGCCAGTTGCCGACAGGGCGCCGATGCTGCCCACCATGCCCAGGAACTCTCGACGGTTCAAATACTCGGCCTCGGGCGTGATCTCGGACGACGGCGGCTCGATGCGCTTGCGAATCAGCATGGCTCTGGAAGGCAGGGGGACGGGGACTGCGGGCAGACAGGAACAGGCGAACAGACACACAGCATCGCAAGCAGACGAGATACGACACCCACGCTGCGACACAATCGCTGCGCCGCAATCGCTACAACACTTTTGCTACAACACCTTTCGTGCCCAGAGGAGCCGCTGGATGACGTTGATGCCGACCAGCGCCGACATCAGCGCGAACAGTGTGACCAGACGATCCGGAAACAAGAAGAACAGGGTGAAGAACACGATGGTTTCGAACCCCGCGATCAGCGCGGGCGGCATGGTCACCGTGGTCAGTTCGCCGGAGGCACCTGCGCCGGATGCACGCTTCTCGAGGACCGCGGCCAGATACATCCAGCTGCAGGCGTTCACGAAAAAGGCGCCTTCCAGCAGCACTGCCATTACGAGGACACCCCGCTCCACGCTGTGCACGGCAAAACCCAGCGGAATGGCGGCGTAGACCACGAAATCGAGCAGGATGTCGAAATAGCCGCCGAAGTCGGTCTGGGTGCCCGCCAGGCGCGCGACGCTGCCATCCAGCCCGTCGACCACGCGGTTGGCCAGCCAGAGCACGGCACCCACGCGCCATCGCCCACCAGCCGCTGCGACTGCTGCGGCAAGGCCGAGCAACAGCGCCATGAACGACAGCATGTTCGGCTGCACGTCGCGCAACAGCGAAGCCAGCGGGGCAAGGAGGCGATCTTTCGTGCCGCGGAGCAGGTGATCGAACACTGTGGGTCAGTCGGGGGGGAAGAGTCTGGCACGGTGCAGCGTGACCTGCACAATGTCGCCGGTCCGAGCCACCGTGCCGCTCCCGGTCCGCACGCTGACGGTGGCACCGGCCGCATCGCGCAGCGTGATCCAGGCGTCGCGGGCACCGTCGCGGCGGTCGGTGACGGTCAGACTCGGCAACTCCGGCAAGCCGACCCCCGCAGCGGCGTCGCTGCACGGCGAGACCTGCACCTCATGCGCGCGCACACAGGCAACCACCGGACCACGCCCGGGTGCAGCGCCGCCGCCCGCCAGCGGACCCGCCAGCGGCACCACGCCACCAGCCCAGCGGAACAGTGCGGAGTTCGCACCCTGGACCACCTCGCCGGGCACCTCGGCGTAGATGCCAAGCAATCGCGCGACCGCCAGCGATGGTGGCGCCGCGAGCAGTGCATCAGGTGCGTCGAGCGCGGTCTGCGTGCCAGCACCGAGCGTCAGGATACGCGTGGCGATTGCCAGCGCGTCGTCCAGGTCGTGCGTCACCAGCACCATCGCGGCACCACTTGCCTGCCGCGCGGCATGCAGCGCATCGCCCACATCGCGTCGCACCGCAGAATCGAGCGAGGCCAGCGGCTCATCGAGCAGCAGCACGGCCGGCTCGGCGCAGAGCGCGCGGGCCAGCGCCACCCGATGCCGCTGCCCTCCACTGAGCTGGTCCGGCATGCGCATCGACAATGCATCGACCTGCAGGCGCGCGAGCCATTCCATCGCGCGCAGCGCCGCCTCGCGTGTGCCGACACCCCTGACCTGCAACGGAAATGCCACGTTTCCCACGACGGTGCGATGCGGAAAGAGCACCGGCTCCTGATGCAGGTACACCACACTGCGCTGCTCCGGGCGGAGCGCGGTGACGTCACGATCGTTTACGAAAATGACGCCCGCGTCGCACCGCTGCAGACCGGCGAGCGCGCGCAACAGTGACGACTTGCCCGATCCGCTCACGCCGAGCACCGCGAGGCAATCGCCTCCGCTGACCGAGAACGTGATGTCGCGCAGCCCATGCACTGCACCCGCGCCGCGATCGCCGAACGGCACTGCGAGCCCACGCACCGCCAGCCTGGTGCTCACGCGATCACCGCCGTGGTGCGGCGCGCTGCAACCCGTGCCGCGCCCAGCACGACGAGCGCCGGAATGGTCAACGCCAGCGCGCCGACCGCTGCGCGCTGATCCTGTCCCGACTGCAGCATTGCCAGCACATCCAGCGGCAAGGTGCGCACGGCACCGCCACCAACCAGCAGCGTGAGTGCTACCTGCGCCCAGCTCACCAGGAACCCCAGCGCGAGTGCATCGGCAATGGGGCGACGGAGCAGCGGAAGCATGACCCGCGTCCATCGGTCACGACCCGTCGCGCCGAGCGTGGCAGCGGCCTCCTCCAATCGCGCATCCCACTGCGTGAACACGCCCAGGAACACGAGCGTGAGGTAGCCGAGCGCCGGCACGAGGTGCGCCAGCAGCACACCACGCAGGCTGCCGCCCAGACCCATCGTCAGCACGGTGAGCTGCAGCCCGACGCCCAAGGCAACAGGTGGCAGCGCGACCGCCGCGAATGCCAGCAGCGCCACGACGCGACGCACGCCGCGAGTGCTGAGTGCGGCCGCGCGTCCCAACGGCAGCGCGAGCAACGTCGCGATGCACGCCGTCGCCACGCCGAGCACCAGACTGTTCACCAGCGCCGTGCGCCGCGACGTGTCGGTGAGCAGCTCGCTCCACCCGCTGACGTCGACGGTCGACGGCAGGACCTGCGGATGAAACCAGCCACGTGCCAGCGAGGTGACGATCAGCATCAGCAGCGGCGCCATCGCGAACATCGTCAGCGAGACGAGCATGATGCCGCGGCCGATGCGCAGTGGTCGTGCGTTCACGCGTCGTCCCGCAGCCATTCGTGCGCCACGGCAGCGCCAAGTGCAAGCACGGTGGCCAGCAGCGCGATCACGTACGCCTCGCCATGTGACGCCATGTCCAGCGCCTGCCGACGTTCCTGGATCAGCATCGGCAACGCCAGCGGTGCGCTTGGCCCAAGCACCAGCGGCAACTCGAGCGAGCCGAGCACGAACACGAATACGGCAATGATGCTGGGTGACATGCCACGCAGCAGCAGCGGCAGCGTGACGGTGCGCAATACCTGCAGGCGCGTGGCACCCAGCGTGCGCGCTGCGTCCGACAACGCAGGACCGCGCAACGACTGCAGTGACAAGGCAACGAGCAGCAGGAACGGCAGCTCCTTCCACACGACCGCGATGACCACGCCGATTGCCCACGGGTCTTGGATAAGCGCCGGAAAGTCCGCCGGCCCTGCAAGCAGGTGCAGGTGCATCGCGATGCGCGACAACCAGCCGCCCTGGCCGAGCAGCAGCAGCACGGCGACCGCTGCAGCGACCGTCGGAACCGGCAGGGGCAGTGCCGCGATGCGGCGTGCGATGCGACTCTCACGCGCCTGGTCGCCGAAACGCAACGCGATGAGCAGTGCGCCGCACAGCGCAATCACGGTGCCGGCCGTCGCAATCCAGAGCGAGAGCAGCGCGGATCGCAGCACCGCACCGTCAGCCAGCACACGCTGCATGCCGCCGGGCGCCGCATTGCCCACGATGCCCAGTGTGCCGGCAACGAGATAGCCCACGCCGACGGCGATCGGCACACCGAGCAGCGTGCCGGCCAGCACCAGCGGCACGGCGCGCGAGGCGTGTGCCGGACGGGATGTGGCGGAGTTCACCCTGATGAAGTTCACGGGCGCAGAGTGCAGGAGGCGCATGTGCGACGCAATCTCAGCGCATCATCCGTCGCCAGTCGTTTTGCAGGCGCTCGTGGTAGCGCGGCGAAACTTCGGGGCGTGCGTAGCGGCGCAGCGTGTCGGCCGGCACGAGTCGCGGGTCGTTCACCACACTGTCGAACCTCATGCGCCATGCAGCGGGCAACCGTGCCACGCTGAGCACCGTGCCGTCGGCCCACACCGCGGGTCGCTGCTTCTCCAGCTGGGCCTCGGCCGACAGCAGAAAGTTGGCCACGACCATCGCGCCGGCCGCGTTCGGCGCATTGAACGGAATGCCGACGAAATGCGCGTTTGCAATCGTGCCGTCGCGCAGCACCAGCGCGCGGCTCGTACGTGGCAATATGCCTTGCAGCGCCTTCGTCACCGCCTCGTTCTGGTTGTTGGACATCGTGAAGTCGATCTCGCCGTTCGCGAACAGGCGATGCAGCGCGGCCACATCAACCGGATACTGCGCGCCCTTGCGCCAGAGGAACGGCTTCAGCGAATCGAGCCAGGTGAACAGCCGCGTGCGGGCGGCGACGTATTTCGTGGAGTCGAAGCCACCGCGGAAGGTCTCCGCGCCGCCGTTGAGCGCATACATCGCACCCTTCAGGAAGGTCATGCCCGCGAAGCTCTGGTCGTAGGTGAAGCGGCCCGGATGCACCCTGATCCAGGCCGTCAGCTCGTCAAGCGTGCGTGGTGGCTGCGGCGTGCGCGCGCTGTCGTGAATGAGCGCGAGCTGCACCGTGCCCCATGGCGACTCGTAACCGGCGGGATCCTGCTCGAAGTCGCGGCTGATGATCGGCGATGCGCTGTCCACGAAGGCACCCGCAGGCAGCACCTGGCTCCATGGACCACCCAGCAGCTGCCGCGACCGCAGCGCCGCGAACGTCTCCCCATTGATCCAGAGCAGGCTCGCTGCACCGGTCGCGGCACCCGACTCCTTTTCCACCGACAGCTGATCCACCAGCTCGTTGCCCTGGCCGCTCACCGCCTGCAGCGTGACGCCGTACTGCGCCAGCAGTCGAGGGGCGACCCATGCGTCGATGAATGCGTTCACCGCCGGATCACCGCGCCACATGCGCCAGATCACGGTGCTGCCACGGGCTCGGGCAAGCACGCTGTCCCACGGCAGCACCGCAACCTGCGCGGCGGTGACGGGTGGCGCCTCGCGTGCGCAGCCGGCGACGGTGGCGCTGCAGAGCAGGGCACCGAGAACAGCGCGTTGCATGGCATGCTGCGCGGCGTGTGACCGCAGGTGAGGACGCATCAATGAAGCGTAGTCGTGGGGCGCACCAGAACGCGAAGTGAGCCCGACACTGCAATTGGAAAACTGGTCACGCTGTCGGGCAGGAAGGGCACGGGCTGCAGCGGCGCAGCGGCGACTGGCGCGGTGCCCGCGGCAAGGGTCGCGACTCGAGAAGCAGGCTCCGGAAAACGATATGTTTGACAGGCACACACCCGGCGCACCAGGTGGCCGCGCGGTGCAATCGCTCTTCACCTTTCTGTGCCCACGCACGCAACCGGATGCTGATGAATACCCTGCACGACAATGCATTCCTCGGCATCCCGGCATTGGAGTGGATCAAGGGTCTTGGCATTGCCGCCGTCGTCATCGGCGCACTCTGGGGCATCCAGGCCGCCCTCGTGAACCGGCTGAAGAATGCCGCGGAGTCCGACACGTGGGTGGACGACCTCTTCCTGATGCTCGCCGACCGCACGTCGCGGGTGTTCATGCTCGCGATGGGGATCACGGCTGCTGCCCTCTACGAATCGACGACGCCGCAACTGCCGATCTGGCTGCGGGTGCTCACCGTCGGCGCGTTCTGCTGGCAGCTGCTGCGCTGGGCCAACGGCTCCATCGGCTTCTGGCTGGGCAGGATGAGCCGCTCCGCCGGCGACGACGGCGCGAAGCGAGGCTCTCTTGCCGTGGTCAGCGTGCTGTGCAAGGTGGCGGTCTTCCTGATCGTGCTCGTGCTGGCGCTCGACAACTTCGGCATCAACGTCACGGCGCTCATCACCGGACTTGGCATCACGGGCATCGCGGTCGCGCTGGCGGTACAGAACATTCTGGGCGACGTGCTCGCCGCGCTCGCCATCACATTCGACAAGCCGTTCGTGGTGGGCGACGAGATTCAGGTCGGCGACATGATCGGTCGCGTGGAACGGGTGGGGTTGAAGACCACGCGGCTGCGCATCGGCACGGGTGAGGAGGTGAGCGTTCCGAACGCTGAAGTGATGCGTCAGCGGCTCACCAACATCTCGCGGACCGAGGTGCGCATGTTGCCGCTCACCATCGGCATTCCGGCTACCGGCATGAAGGGCGAGCAGCTACTGGAGCTGGCCGAGCAGTGTGCGGCCGCGGCGGGCAGAGTTACCGGGGTCGTCTCGGCGAAAGCCAGCCTGCAGTCCATCGTCGACGGTCGGGCAAAGATTCTGGTGGAGAGCGTCCTGGAGACGCCGCGTCATGTGAGCACCGTGCGTCCGCGGCTCGTCGCCGCGATGGCCGACGCGGCCGCCACCGAGATGCGCCCGGTCCTGGGCGTCAACTGAATGCGCTGACGTCGCCCATGTGCGACCCTGCGCGCATGTGCGCCTCGATCCGCGCGAGCGCGACGCCGGTGCCGTCTTCCGCGCGGATCGTCTCACCAAGCGTCGATGCAGCGTCGCGCATCTGCTCATTTCCGCGAGCAGTTCGAAGCGCCACCGCGAGCTTGTCCACCGTCAGTTCGCGCCGCTTGATCGGCGCAGGCGAGACGCCCAGCGACGCCATGCGGCTGCCCCAGAACTGCTGGTCGAAACCGAGCGGCACCACGATTGACGGAACGCCGCTGCGGACGGCGGCGCCCGTGGTGCCGGCGCCCCCATGGTGCACGATCGCGCTGCTGCGCGAATAGAGCCACGCGTGCGGCACCTCGCGCTCGCAGTGCGCCCACGGTGGCAGCGATGAGCGACCCAGTTCGCCCCATCCCTGCAGCAGCACGGCGCGACACTCCGCCCGTTCGCACGCCTCCAGCACCACGCCGGTCAGCCACGCGCCGTCCTGCGGTGTCATGCTGCCGAAGCCGATCGTGACCGGCGCCTCGCCCGCCTCGAGGAACGCCGCCAGCGCGTCAGGCGGCGCGTACGCCGGCTCGTCAAGAAACCACCAGCCCGTCGGCGCGATCCACTTGGGCCAGTCGACCGGCTGCGGCAGCACGGCCGGGCTGTAGGCGTAGCACACGGGATACGCGGACGACCATTGCGCGGCGAATGGGCCGAGGAGCGACACTGGCGGTGCATTCAATTCGCGCGCACGCCACCGATTCACGCGCCGGCGCGACGGCTGCCAGAGCAGCTGCTCCCCGATGACATGCGAGAGGCGATTGCGGCGACGGTCCCAGACTGATTCCGGGTCGCGATAGGTGAGACCGGCGGCTGGAAACGCGCAGGTCGGGGTCAGCGGCTGCAGGAAGCCACCAATCACCGGAACGCCGCGAATTTCATGAAGCTGCGCGGCCGGCATGCAGACCGCGCTGTACAGCACCACGTCCGCATCGGCGGTCACCGTTGCCATGTCGCTCAGAATGCCGTCGAGCAGGTCGCCGAAGTTGCGGCCAAATTCCCTTGCGAAGCTCCAGAGGCCACGCCACGAGCCGTCGGCGAGCCAGGCGCGCGCACCTGGATTATTCAGGATTGCCACAGGGTCGCCATGCAGAGCGCGAAAGCCGATGCCGAAGCTGCGGATCCAGGACTCGAACACCGCATGTGTGGCAAGCGTCACCCGATGGCCGGCAGCTGCCGCGCGGACCCCGAGTGCGAGATATGGCTGGACGTCGCCGCGCGAGCCCGAGGTGACGATGACCAGATGCATATGCCGTGAAAAATGGAGAGGTCCGGCTATCTTTCCGCGATGACGCAGACGGAGACACTACCCCCTGCGCTGGAACGCGTTCTGGCGCGCTTCCGGTCCATGGGTCGGGAAGAAAAGATGGCCAGCCTGGTGGCCTACGCGAGGAAGCTGGAGCCGTTGCCGCCACACCTCGCCGCACTGGACCGGGCAGCGTTCACGGTGGCCGAATGCCAGACGCGCGTGGACCTGTTTCCTGAATTTCACGATGGGCAGCTGCACTTCTATGCCGACGTGAACGTGCGTGAGTCACCGACCGTCGCGGCGGTGCTGGCGATTTTGTTTCAGGCAGTCAATGGGCTGCCGCCGGCCGCGACGCTGGCCATTCCGAACGACGTCGTGCGCCTGCTGATGCACGACATCGGGCTGGCGGGTCGTGAAGTCGGACTGAATGCTATGGTCCAGCGACTCAAGCGGCATGCCGCGCAGGCTGCGGCCTGAGCATTGCCGCACGCTCGCGGGTAACGGCGACCACAGCTGTGCATTATCCTGCATGCGTTCCGACGACCGGTCGGGTTTATCCCCAGGAGATTTCACGATGTCGATCACGATCAAGGTGAATACCAACGGCCCGCTGATGATCAGCGCCGCCGACGCGCCGTCAGTCAACCTGACCGATGCCGACGGCAACGTGATTCCGCTGCCCGAAGGCAAGAACGTGTTTCTGTGCCGCTGCGGCGCCAGCTCGCGCAAGCCGTTCTGTGACGGTGCCCACAAGTCGGCCGCGTTCGACGGCACCTGCGTCACCGCTGTCCAGAACCTCGGCTGACATCGTGCTGCAGAAAATGTTGAACGCGTGGGCCTGGGTGGTGCTGGTCTTGGCCATCATGATCGGGTTCTTCGTCGTGTTGGCCGTGTTCATCGTGACGGTGCCGTTCGATCGCAGTCGGTACGCCGCAGGTCGTACGTTCCGCATCGTCGGCGCATCGACCGTGTGGCTCAATCCGCTGTGGACGTTCACGACCGACGGGCTGCGGATTCGCGATCCGCGCCGTCCGTACGTGGCCGTGTCGAACCACGAGAGCTATGCCGACATCTTTCTCATTTCGCACCTGCCGTGGGAGATGAAGTGGCTGGGCAAGGAACAGCTGTTCAAGATCCCGTTCCTGGGCTGGATGATGTGGCTGGCCGGTGACATTCCGCTCAAGCGGGGCAAGCGCGACAGCATCGTGACCGCCATGACAGCCTGCGGCGGGAAGCTGAAGCAGCGCGTCAGCGTGATGGTCTTTCCCGAAGGCACACGGTCACCGGATGGCGAACTGCTGCCGTTCAAGGACGGTGCGTTCCGCCTTGCGATCGAGAACAGCGTGCCCATCCTGCCGATCGTGGTGGCGGGCACTCGACGCGCGATGGCCAAGCACACGTTCCAGTTCCAGAAGACGCGCGCGATCTGCCGCGTACTGGAACCAATCGAGACGACGGGGCTGACCATGGCAGACCTCACGTCGCTGAAGCAGCGCACCTTCGAGGCGATGGCCGCCGCCAAGGAATTGCTGCACACCGAGCTGGGTCTTGGTACCAATGGCGAGCCACTCACGCTGGGCGCGCGTACGGCCTGATCGGCGGCGCGCGACGAAATCGAATCGCCGCGAACGGGGTCCTTGTACCTGATGCATCTGACCACGACCCCATGACGACCCGTCGAGCGACCCTCGTGCGCATCGCCGCCGTGTTGACGGTCGTCGCGGGTGTTGCGCTGCTGGGTCGCCAACTCGGCAGCGTCATTCCGCGGGTCACTGCCGCGCTTGACGGACTCGGTGCCTGGGGGCCGGTCGCCTTCATTGCCGCATATGCCCTTGCCTGCATCGCCTTCGTGCCCGCTTCGCTGCTGACGCTGGCGGCTGGTGCACTCTTCGGCGTGGTGCGCGGCACGATGTTCGTGCTCGTTGGTGCCACGCTTGGTGCACTCGGCGCGTTCCTCATCGCGCGCTACCTCGCGCGTGACTGGGTTGCGGCCCGTATCAGCCGCGATGCGCGATTTGCGGCCATCGATGCCGCCATTGCCGCGCAGGGACGACGCGTAGTGTTTCTGCTGCGCCTGTCGCCCATTGTTCCGTTCAGCGTGCTGAACTACGCGCTCGGGCTCACGAAGGTGCGCGTGGCGGATTTCGTGATCGCCTCGGCCGGCATGCTCCCGGGCACGTTGCTGTATGTGTACACGGGTCGGCTGGCGCGTGTCGTGACGGGCGGCGCGAGTGCCGACGCATCACCGCGCGGGCCGGCATTCTACGCGGTGCTTGGCCTTGGTCTTGCCGCTACGGCTGCAGTCACCGTACTCATCACACGACTCGCGAAGCGTGCGCTTGCCGATGCCGTCGCAGCACCCGTGGCGAGTGACGTGGCGCAGCGGGCCGCTCCTTCGCGCGCAGCGGGTAGCTGATCAGTCACTCCCGTGCAGCAGTGACACCGCCATGCGACAGAATCACCCCGTTGCACTGACCCGTCTCTGCTGCACGTCAATCCTTTTCGTCCGCCCAACATGCTCGAGCACGACCGCTGGGATCGCGACCTCGTCGCGCAGGTGCATCCGCGCGACTGGACCAATCCGCTACCCGCTGCGAAGTACGATCTCGTCGTGATCGGCGCGGGCACCGGCGGGCTGGTGACTGCTGCTGGCGCGGCGGGGCTCGGCGCGCGCGTCGCACTGATCGAGCGGCACCTGATGGGTGGCGACTGCCTGAACGTGGGCTGCGTGCCCTCGAAGGCATTGATCAGCGCAGCGCGCGCGTGGGCGACGGCGCGACACGCGAGCGGCGAACATGCGGGACCGCCGCTTGGCATTGATGCACATGGCGATTTTGCCGCAATGATGGATCGCATGCGACGCATCCGCGCCGGGCTGAGTCCGATCGACAGCGCGTCGCGCTTTCGCCAGCTGGGCGTGGACGTGTTTCTGGGCGACGGCATGTTCACCGATGCCTCGACGATCACGGTTGGCGGTGCCACGCTGACGTTCCGCCGCGCCGTGATTGCGACCGGCGCGCGCGCGGCGGTGCCGACGATTCCCGGGCTGGACTCGGTGCGCTACTTCACCAACGAATCCATCTTCGACATCACGGAGTTGCCGGCCCGATTGCTGATCGTCGGCGCTGGCCCCATCGGCTGCGAGCTGGCGCAGTGCTTCGCACGCTTTGGCGCACAAGTCACGATTGTGGACAAGGGCGAACGTCCGCTGCCCCGTGACGACGCCGATGCCTCGCGCATCGTGCAGGAGGCACTGGTGGCGGATGGCGTGACGTTCGCGCTTGGCGTCGACATTGCCGGCGTCTCGCAGCTGGGCCGCGAAATCGTGGTGCGCACCACGTGCGCCGGTGCGGAGACGGCACATGCCTGCGACGCACTACTGATCGCGACCGGCCGCGCAGCGAATGTGGAAAAGCTGCAGCTCGAGCGCGCCAAAGTTGCGTTCAGCGACAAAGGCGTCACGGTGAACGATCGCCTTCAGACCAGCAACGCGAACGTCTACGCCGTCGGCGACGTATGCTCGGTGTTGCAATTCACGCATGCCGCCGACTTCCAGGCGCGGATGGTGATCCAGAACGCGCTGTTCTTCGGGCGCGGCAAGTCCAGCAATCTGGTCACACCCTGGGCGACGTACACCTCGCCGGAGGTTGCGCAGGTAGGACATACTGCCGCGACTGCGGCCTTGGCCGGTGTGCAGGTGCAGACCTTCACCGTGCCGCTCCATGATGTGGATCGTGCGCGTCTGGAGGGTGACACTGCCGGATTCTGCCGCGTACATGTGCGGCAGGGATCGGACACCATCGTTGGCGCGACCATCGTGGCACCGAATGCGGGCGACATGATCAGCGAGATCACTCTCGCCATGACGAACGGGCTCGGACTCGGTGCGATCGGCCGGACCATGCATCCCTATCCCACGCATGGTGAGGTGCTGCGCAAGGTGGCCGACAGCTGGCGCCGCACCAAGCTCACGCCGTTCGTGAAGCGGCTGTTCACACGTTACTTCTCACTCTTCAGATGACGCTCATGACTGCCCTTCGATGCACTGCCGCGGGTGCAACTCTCTGCCTGATGGCGACGGCGCTGCACGCGCAGGCGGTGGATCATGGCGCGTTCGACCGGCTGCTGAAGGCACATGTCGTGAACGGGCTGGTGGACTACGACGCATTCAGCAACGACCCGGCCTTCAGCGGCTACCTGAAACTGCTGGCCGCGACGAATCCCGCCCCACTGCCGCGCGCCGAGCAGCTGGCGTTCTGGATCAATGCGTACAACGCGTACACGATCCAGCTCATCAACGCGAAGCACGAGCGCGGATCGATACGCAACGTGAACAAGTCACTCGGATTCCTGAAGCTGAAGGGCCCGTGGTCCGAGCCGTTTGCAGTGGTGGGTGGCAAGACTTACACGCTGGATGATATCGAGCACCGCACCATTCGCCCGACGTACAAGGAGCCGCGCATCCATTTCGCACTGGTCTGCGCTGCACTGGGCTGTCCGCCGCTGCGCAGCGAGGCGTACACGGGTCCACGCCTTGAATCACAGCTGAACGATCAGGCCGTGATTTTCCTCACGAAGTCGCCAGGCAAGAACCGGGTCGACGTGGCGAATCGCACGCTGTACCGCAGCCCGATATTTTCATTTTCCGACTACATGCAGGACTTCGGCGGCAGCGAGGCGACCGTCGGTAAGTTCATCGCGCGGTACTATCCGGCCGGACCGGAGCGCGCGCTGCTGGAGAGCGGGAAGTTCACCGTCGTGAAGACGGAGTATGACTGGTCGCTCAACAGCCGGGCGCGATAGCGCTGGTCGGTGTGGCTCGTGGCCGTCTTGTCTCACGCCGAGAGGCGGAGGGCACAGTCGAGTGTCAGGGGGTTTCCTGCTGTGACGTGGTTCGCTGACGCGAGCAGAATCGAAATGCTGCAGTGTACCTCCGTGGCTCCACGACTCCGTGTGAGGGAGTGCGCAGTCAGATCTTCACGGGGCTGCTCATCAAGGAGTCCTTCATGGGGTCAGAGTTCTTGCTCCTCGCACCTCGTTCAAGGACTCCGATGTTCGTTCAAGAACTCTGACCCCTTGAAGGGACCGCATACCCGTCGCCGCCCATACCCAAGCCCGCACTCAGAACTTCCAGTTCATGCCGACCAGCGGGAAAAGCGCCAACTGCGGCCGCCACTCGATCGCACGCGACTTCGTGTTCCACTGCTGCACTGACCGGTTCTCCCGATTGGTCACGTTCTGGATCTCGAAGTACATCGCCAGCCAGCTGCTCCGCACCGCAAACCGTCGATCGACCCGCACATCCAGGCGCATGTAGGCTGGCGTCCGCTCGCTGTTGAGCCGGTCAACGTCGAAGACCAGCCGGTTCTGCGTCGTGCTGGCACCGACGTTCAGTGGCGATAGTGGTCGGCCGCTGGAATAGCTTCCCCTCGTGGAGAATTCCCAGAGGGTGCCGCGTTTCGCTCCCAGGATCGCCGTCAGCAGCGTCGGCGCGTCGTACCCGCCGGCGCGCCAGATACCATCCAGTGCGCGATGTTCGACCCGTGACCGGGTGTAGCTGAGCTGCCCGTAGGTAGAGGTGGTCAGCTTCTGCTGCACGAACAGCTCGACCCCGCGCGAACGCCCAGTACCGGCGGAACGCATCGGGATGATCAGGTCCTGAACGCCGATCTGGTCACCGGTGTTGGCCAGTGACAGCTGCGGATACCGGACCGCCACCGGATAGTCTCGATACTGTCGGTCGAATCCCTCCACACTGAACAGCAGACTCGAACGCGGCGTCCAGCGCAGCGAAAGCACGCTGTGATCCGCCTGCATCGGGGCCAACCGGGCGTTCGCCGCCACATTCGCGAGATACACCAACGGCACCTGCTGATTGTAGCGGCCCCACGTCCCGCTCACCGTGACGACTTCGCTGAGGCGGACGCTCGCGGCCGCACGCGGAGAAAATCGAGTGGCGGCCGACTTGACGAAGTAATCCACGCGCCCGCTGCCAGTGAGATCGACACGCCCGAACGTCCGTGACAGCTCCACGTAGCCGGCACCGATCTCGGCACCCTCGTTCACGTCGATCGATGTCGTGTCGACGCGCGCGGGCACCGCGCTGAACGGCGTCCGGACTCCGAATGGCGAATCGAGTCCGCTCCGAATGCTCAGTCGCCGAGCGCTCACTCCCGCGGCCACATCCGCAATGCCTGTCAGGGAAAGCTGGAAGTCATACTTCGCGACGAATTCATTCTCGCGCACATCGTTGGTGAACACAGGCAGCGGCCCCAACGCCAGCTCGAGCACGCGGATGTCGTTAGCGCTCGTGCTGCCGCTGACCAGGAGTGTGCCGATGCCGCGTGTGCCGAGCAGGCGCTGCCACGTCACGCCACCCGTCCACCGGTCGCCGCGGAATCGTGTGGAACCTGGCGGTGCCGGGTCGGCGTCATCATCGGCAATGCTCTCGAAGTTGATCCGGTCGAAGCCGCCCAGCCCGATGATGCCGATCTCGTTGCGTGGGCCGGCGTGGATCGCCGTCTTCAACTGGAAGTTCGTGGTGTAGGGCACCGCCGTCAGACCGAGGGCCGGTGCGAGGAGTGCGAGAAAACTTTGGCGGGCCGACACGATGAACGTGGCGTTGCTGCCGATCGGCCCTTCACCGATCACACCGGCGCCGGCGCTGCTGACGTCGAGCTCCGTGCGCCAGCGATCGGCGTTCCCCTCACGCAATGCAATGTCGAGCACACTCGACAGACGGTTGCCGTACTTCGGGCCAAAGCCACCGGCGAGGAAGGTGGCGCTCCGTACCAGCTCGTTGTTGATCATGCCGATCGGACCGCCGGTGGTGCCGAGGCCTGCGAAATGATTGATGTTCGGCACCTCGATGCCGTCGATCAGCATGAGGTTTTCCATCGGACTGCCGCCACGCGCAATGATGTCGTTGCGCGTGTCGTTGCCGGTGAGCACGCCGGGCATCGCCTGCACGAGGCGGCTCACGTCACCGACGGCGCCGGGTGATCGACGGATCTCCTCGTACGACATCGTGATCCGTGAGTTGGGCATGGCGCGTGGCGCATCGGTGGTGGTGCTCCCCGAGACGACGCGCACGTTTGACAGGCTCGATGCCACCCCGGTGACGATGACGACCGTTTGCGTGGGGCGCCCGGGATTGACCAGCAGGTCGGCGACGACCGTCGGGGCGAAGCCGATACGGATCACGCGAAGCGTGCGGGTTCCGACTGGCACGCGGGCGATCGTGAATCGACCGGCGGCGTTGGAAGTCGTCGAGAGAGGGGTGCCGACGACACCGATCTGCGCATCGGCCACCGGCTGACGTGTGGCGCGGTCGAGGACGGTGCCCGTGAGCGAGCCGAGCATGGCGGCCGACTGTGCCGCCGCAGGTACGGCCATGAGTAGCGCGGCAGCGCCAGGCAGCAGTGAACGGAAGAAGGATCTCGGTGACATGGTACCCGGAGGTGGTGGATGTATTAAAAAGAACGGTGTTACCCAGTGTTCACAAACAGTGGCCCGTGCGCTCGTCACTCAGCTGTGCGCCAGCCCGGCCAGCGTCGTCTGGCCAAGCAGTACACCAACGCGCTCCGCGCCGATGCCGGCCAGCATGTCGGACGAGACCGCCATCGCCGCCACGCCATGGACGCCCATCCACAGGATCATCGCGGTCGACATCACGTCATGGCTGCCGGCCAGTCCGGCGTCGCACAGTGCCTGGCTCGCGCGGATCAGCACCCCGAAAGCGGGGTCATCGACGAACTGTTCACCGCTCGGCAGGATGCCCATGTCCATCCGTTCGAGGAACATCACGCGATAAACGGCCGGGTGCTCCACCGCGAAACGGATGTATGCCGCCGACTGCGCCATCAGACGGTCACGGGGATCGGTCGCCGACCGATCCGCGGCGTCCAACGTCGCCGCGAACTTGTCGAACCACTTGTCGAGAACCGTGCCCAGCAGGTCGTCCCGATCCTTGAAGTGGCGATAAATGGTGGTCGGGGTATACCCTGTTTCCTCGGCGACCTGCCGCAACGAGAAGCCCGCGTAGCCGTTGGCCTGCAGCAATCGTTCGGCAGCCGCGAGGAGCTCGTCGCGAAGTTGTGCACGCTCCGCGTCGCGCCTCTCGAGGGAGCGCTGGCGGAGACGTTTGGAGCGGGTGTCGGCGGGGGGAACGGACATACGGATACACTTACGTTAACGCTGTTACTTCTCTTTGCAAGAGTCTCCGGGCACCGAACTCATCGAATCCGGTCAGGAACGCCGTCTGAACAGCCATGATGGCCACGCGCCGCTGCACACCGCGTCACGGCCGTCAGATCCTCGGCAGTGGCCTGCGCCACAAGGAGTCGGTTGAACGGATCGCGATGTTTGGCGCGAAGCGTGGCGAGTTGCTCCGCGTGTGGAAACGTCGCGGGCAGTTAGAAGAATCCGCACTCGGCAGTCGCCTGGGCGACCTAGCAGCTGCTGACATCTTGCCGAGCGATGCCTTGATCGCGATTTCCTGGGCTGACACTGCGCTGAGGTACACCTCATCTGCCTCACGAATTGCAGCACGGGCGGCGGCACTCAGCCGCTGTCCGGCGTCCCACCAGATCAGCACGTGCGTATCATGCAGCAGTTTCACGATTTTCCCTTGAATGCGTCGAGCACGTCGGCAGGCATCGGGAAATCGAAGTCTGCGGTCACACGCCACGCCCCTTCCCGCGACCGGGCACACGAAGCGCAGGAGCAGCGTCCATGGGAACCAATTGTGCGCGGGCGCGCCCTGACTTCATGATCACGATTTCTTCGCCGGCGTGGGGGCATTTCACCAACGCCGAGAGGTTGGTATTGGCGTCGAAGAGGCTGATGGCTTCTCGAACGACCGATGGCTTCCGGGGCACGTGGCTCTCCCGCGTCGCGACGTTGTGACTGTGATGGATAACCAACCGTGACCAGATTGGTCATGTTTATGATGCGCCGGAAAGAACTGCGCGCGTTTCGGGGAATTGAGTGCACTGTCACCGCATTCACCGGCAGCGCTGGTCGGTGTGGCTTGTTGCTTTTTTGTCTCACGCAGAGACGCGGAGGCACAGTTGAGTGTCAGGGGTTTTCCTGCCGAGACGTGGTCCGCTGACGTGAGCAGAACCGAAATGCTGCAGTGCACCTCCGTGGCTCCACGACTCCGCGTGAGTGGAGTGCGCAGTTCGCTCTTCACGGGGTCGCCCTTCATAGGGTCAGCGTTCTTGCTCGTCGCAGTTCGTTCAAGAACTTTTACCCCATGAGGGCACCCCATGAAGGGGTCCCCATGCCAAGCGCCGCCCTCCGTCCGCTTGCCAGATGCCCTTTTGATGGCTCGGAAGGTGCTCGCCAATGCTGCCGCCGGGGTTTTCGGTGTAGGAAGCCATTCGTCGGCCGCAACTGCAGCAAAACCCAGTTCCGTTCGTCCGTCCGCTGACGTTAGCAGCATCGAATTGTCGTGAGACCTGCACTCACGATCGCACTTCCCAGAGCAGTCATCAGACGCCAACATGCGCCGACGCCCGCTGCAGCGCACCTCCGTGGCTCCGTGGCTCCGTGTGAAGGGAATGCGCAATGCTCTCTTCCACCGCTGCTCTTCGTGAAAGGAGCTTGCAGTTCAGTCCTCGCCGAATCATGGAGACGCCACGCGAACAATCCTCCGTGCCTTCGCGCCTCCGTGTGAGAAGAGTTCGCAGTACCATCGCCCTGGCAACGCAGGAGTTGGCGAACCGAGGCACGGCATCGACCTTTCGGGATGCCTGACACGACGCCGCACGATCTTGCTTCGCTGAACGATGCGCTGAGCCAGCCATCAGCCGCGCTCATCGAGGCACTCGCAGGCCTGGACGGTGACATCATCGTGCTCGGCGCCGGCGGCAAGATGGGCCCCTCGCTCGCAAGGATGGCGCGCCGTGCGCTGGACGCGGCTGCCGATGGGCAGCGACGCGCGGTGCTGGCGGTCTCGCGTTGGAGCGATGCGTGCGCTGCAGCGGCGCTGGCGGCGGCGGGTGTGCGCGTGATCACCGCCGACCTCCTCGACCGCGCCGCGGTGGACGCGCTGCCGTTCGCGGCGAACGTGATCTTCATGGCCGGCCAGAAGTTCGGCACCGGCGGTGACCCATCACAGACCTGGGCCATGAACACCATCGTGCCCGCCTGGTGCGGCGAACGGTTTGCCGGCGCGCGGCAGGTCGTGTTCTCGACAGGCAACGTCTATCCGCTCACGTCACGCAGCGGTCCGGGCGCCGATGAGGCCACCGCGCCGGCGCCGGTCGGCGAGTACGCGATGAGCTGCCTGGGCCGCGAACGGGTCATGACGGCATTGGGCATCCGGCACGCATCGCCAGCCGTGCTGTATCGCCTGAACTACGCATGCGCACTCACCTACGGCGTGCTCACCGACCTTGCCGTCAAGGTGCGTGATGGTGTTTGTATCGACGTCACGATGGGCGCCGTGAACGTGATCTGGCAGCGCGACGCCAACGACATCGCGCTGCGGCTACTTGCCCGCGGCACGGTGCCTGCTACACCAGTAAACGTCACGGGCACGACGACCCATGACGTGCGCGCACTCGCCACGGCGCTTGGCGAGCGACTCGGCCACGCACCGATCTTCAATGGCACCGAAGCGTCCGATGCGCTGCTCTCAGACGCCCGCACACTGCACACGCACTTCGGCGACTCCCTTGCGCTCGTGCCGCTGTCGCAGCTGCTGGACTGGACGGCCGAGTGGGTGCGCATGGAGCGGCCGCTGCTTGGGAAGGAGACCAGGTTCGACGTGCGTGATGGTCGGTTCTAGGCGCGTGCACCCAACTGCGCCAGCCGCGTCACGATTCAGGATTGCGTGGCGAGCGTGATTATCGTAGTGCTTCGAGTGCGCGCGTCGCACCGGCTTCACGGTCCCTGTTCCGGAGCGTTTGCGTGAATGTTCGCCAGCATCTTCTCGCGGGTCAGGTGATTCCGGCGCATCCGCTGGCGCTGACGGCCGCGCGTACGATGGACGAACGCGCGCAGCGCGCCCTCACGCGCTACTACATGGCGGCGGGGGCGGGTGGCATCGCGGTCGGGGTGCATGCCACGCAGTTCGCGATCAGGCGCGTGGGTCTGTACTACCCGGTGCTGCAGCTCGCGATGGAAACGGCAACGGCCGCGCTGCAGCAGGCGCCGCGCAACTTCGTCACCATCGCTGGTGTCATCGGCAGCACGCCGCAGGCGGTGAGCGAAGCCGCGATCGCGCGCGAGCTGGGCTACGACGCCGCGCTGATCTCGTTGGGTGGGCTGGACGCGCTCGACGAGCGCGCACTGCTGGCTCACTGTCGCCATGTGGCCGACGCGATGCCGATCATCGGCTTCTACCTGCAGCCCGCAGTTGGCGGGCGTGTGCTGTCGTACCGGTTCTGGCGCGACCTGGCCGAGGTGCCGCAGCTGATCGCGGTGAAGATTGCGCCGTTCGACCGCTACCGGACGATGGACGTGGTCCGCGCGATCGTCGCCGCCGGTCGCGATGACGTCGCGCTGTACACCGGCAACGACGACGCCATCGTCGCCGACCTCACGACACCGTTTCCCGTGCGTCGCCATGGGCAGGCCGCGACCACGCGCATCGTCGGCGGACTGCTGGGACAGTGGGCGGTCTGGACTCGCCGCGCCGTCGAGCTGCTCGCGCGCGTCAAGGCACTTGGCGACTCACCCATTGCGCCCAGCCTGCTCACCGAGGGCGCCGAGCTGACGGACGCGAACGGTGCGATCTTCGATTCGCTGCACCGCTTCGCGGGGTGCATTCCCGGCATTCACGAAGTCCTTCGCCGCCAGGGCCTGCTCCGTGGCACCTGGACGCTCGAGTCGCGTGAAATGCTCAGCCAGGGGCAGACTGACGAACTCGATCGCGTGATGCAGTCGTATCCGTGGCTCACCGACGATGCGTTCGTGGCGGAGCATCGGGAGCGCTGGCTGACGCCGTGAGCTGACGCTGTGCTTCTGTCTTTGCGGCTCTTTTACTCCACTCACACGGAGTCGCGAAGCCGCGGAGAACGGCACCTGCAACTCTTTTTACGCAGCGGAGCAGAGGAAGGGAGGACGGCAACTGCAACTCTTTTCACGCAGAGGAGCAGAGCAACGGATCACGGCAACTGCAACTCTTTCGACGCAGATCAGCAGAGCAACGGAGAGAGCATAAAAGGCCGTAAGAAGCTGCGCTTTTTGGAAGCGCTGTTCCCTCAGTTTGTGCAGTGCCCCTGCTGCTCCGCTGCTCTGCGTGAAAAGAGTTTGTGAGTTGTACGGTGTGCGGTCGGGATGATCCCTCCGCGTCTCCGTGCTTCCGTGTGAGGGGAGTTAGGAGGCTGTGCATTGCAGCGACCGACGCGGAGGCGCACGGCGTCAGGGTTGCGCTGCTCCGTCACGCAGCGCACGCCAGGCACGGAGCGACGACCACGCGTCGTCCGGCGAGAGCTGCGACGTCTCGACCAGTCCCTCGAGGACGGCGACGCGCAGGGCGGCGTCGTCGGCGTCGTCCATGCACGTCGGCTCGCTCAGCAACGTGAGCGGATCGGGCGGCACGATCATGCCGCTGCGGATCATTTCACGCATCGCACGCGGGGCCGAGTTCTCAAGCCAGGGCGCAACGGCGTAGCGACGGTCGTCGGTGACCAGCAGGATCACGTCACCGAACCGACGATCGCGGCCCACCCACACGCGTCGACCCTCGCGATTGGTGCACGCACTGAACCGACGGGCACCGATGTAGAACGAGGAGCCGAGGGGAACCGACTCGGGCACGGCGGCAGGTTGAAGTGGTGACATGGGATGGAGTGTCGTACGCATGCGCGGGCGGCATGATGGTCATCGTCGATCGAGACGACCCAAACTTCTGGTGACGACCGGCCCGTTGATTCGCTGACCCCGCTTATCATCACGCAACGGGCTTTCCAGCGGTCGCGTAGTCAGACCGTTGTCGACACCTCTCCCCTCCACCTCGCCATGACACGTCATCTGCGCGCGCTGCTCGCCTCGTCGCTCCTCGGCCTTTCCCCGCTCGCCGCCCAGCCAGGCGCGTCACCCGCGGCCGCACCCACAGCCGCACCCGCAGCCGGCTTGCCGACCATCGCCGCGCGCACTGCGGGACTGGTGAAGAAGAATGGCTTCTTCCCGCTCTACTGGGACGAACGCAGTGGCAAGATCTTTCTCGAGATCCCGGCCATGGAGCAGGAGTTCATTCTCTACACGTCGCTGCCGTGGGGCGTGGGCTCGAACGACATCGGGCTCGATCGCAACCAGCTGGGACGCGAGCGGCTCGTCGCCTTCTCGCGCAGCGGACCACGCGTGTTGCTGATCGAGAAGAACATGAATTTCCGTGGCGTGACGAAGGATGCGAACGAGGCGCGCGGCGTCGAGGAGAGCTTCGCGCGCAGCGCGCTGTTCGGATTCACCGTGGAGGCACAGGACGGCGGACGCGTGCTCGTGGACGCCACCGAGTTCGCCGTGCGTGATGCACACGATGCCATCGGCAACCTGCGCCGCTCGCAACAGGGCACGTACACCGTGGATCGCGGACGCAGTGCGGTCTACATGCCGCAGACCAAGGCCTTTCCGCGGAACACCGAGATCGAGGTCACGCTGACGCTCGCCGGCAGCAACCCGGGTCGCTATGTGCGCGACGTGACGCCGAACCCGGAAGCGATCACCATCCGCGAACGCATCAGCCTCGTCGCGCTGCCCGAGCCGGGCTACGTGATGCGCGCCGCCGATCCCCGCTCCGCGTTCAACGGCATCTCGTACCAGGATTACTCGCAGCCGCTGAACGGGCAGTTCGTGCAGCGCTTTGCGTCGCGTCACCGCCTGCAGAAGAAAAACCCGGGTGCCGCGCGCAGCGAGGCCATCAAGCCCATCATCTACTACGTGGACAACACCGCGCCCGAGCCGATCCGCACCGCGCTCGTGGAAGGCACGCGCTGGTGGAATCAGGCCTTCGAGGCCGCGGGCTTCATCAACGGCTTTCAGGTGCAGGTACTGCCTGACTCCATCGATCCGCTCGACATCCGCTACAACGTGATCGAGTACGCGCATCGTGCCACACGCGGCTGGAGCTATGGCGGTGGCGTAACCGACCCGCGCACCGGTGAGCTGATGAAGGGGCACGTGATCCTTGGCTCGCTGCGCGCACGCCAGGATTTCCTGATCGGCGAGGGGCTGGATGCACCGTACGCGAACGGTACTGAACCGGCCGACAAGGTGCAGCAGATGGTGCTCGCCCGCATCCGCCAGCTTGCCGCGCACGAAGTGGGTCACACGCTGGGCATCGCGCACAATTACATCGCCAGCGCGCAGAAGAACAGCAGCGTGATGGACTATCCGCACCCGATGATCGGGCTGAACACTGCCGGTGACATCGACATCACGCACGCCTACGAAACCGGCATCGGCGAGTGGGACAAGGTCTCCGTGACCTGGGGCTACGGCGAGTTTCCGGGCGACGAGCGCCGGCAGCTTGACTCGGTGCTCGTCGCCGCACGCGCACGAGGGCTGACCTTCCTCACCGACCAGGACGCGCGTCCGGTCAGCAGCGCGCATCCGAACACGCATCTCTGGGACAACGGTGCCGACGCGGTGACGGAGCTGAAGCGGATGATGACCGTGCGCGCGAGGGCGCTGTCGAAGTTCGGCGAAACCGTGATCCGTCGCGGCGCACCGATGGCGACCATGGAAGACGTGCTGGTGCCCGTGTACCTGCATCACCGCTACCAGCTGGAAGCGGCGATCAAGGTGGTCGGCGGCGTGACCTACGCCTACACCATGCGCGGTGATGGCCTGCCGGGCCCCGTGTCCGTGCCCGCCGCGGCGCAGAACACCGCCATCGACGCCATCGCCGACGTGCTCTCTCCTGCAAACCTGGCACTGCCGCGCGCCGTGCTGGCCGCACTGCCGCCGCGCCCCTTCCTCATCGAGCCGACGCGCGAGCTGTTCGATCGCTGGACGGGCCTCACCTTCGATCCGCTCGCACCGGGTGCGACGATTGCCAGCGTCACCTTTGACCTGCTGCTGGACGAGGAGCGCGCGGCGCGCCTGGTGGCGCAGCGGGCAATCGACCCGTCACTCCCCGGCTTCAGCCAGCTGCTGCAACGCCTCTCGGCACGACTCTTCCGCGCCACCGGCACCAGCACCTACGACGAGGCCCTGACCGCCCTGGTACAGCGCGCCTACGTGGACCACCTGCTGACCCTCGCTGAAAGCGCGTCGATGCCGCTGGTGCGCGCCGAGGCCCGGTACGAGCTCACCTCGCTCCTCGGCACGGCCCTGCGCGCCGGCCTGCCACGTCAATCCGCCATCCGCGAGCAGCTTGCAAGCGACATCCGCGGCTGGATGGCCGGCACGTACAAGCCGGCCGAGAAGAAGATGAAGCTGAACGTGCCGCCGGGGAGCCCGATCGGCGACCAGTAGTGCCGTAGTGCGGTGCAGTGCCGTAGTGCGGTGCAGTGCCGTAGTGCGGTGCA
>ENA-OFCX01000066-OFCX01000066.1-metagenomes-genome-assembly--contig:-NODE-66-length-53361-cov-5.680205_pt1 | contig 53361 bp, 54 predicted proteins | sample MGYA00153384_OFCX01 | MGnify analysis MGYA00153384
CCGTGATGCAGCGATATCGCGGCTTTCGCCGCTCCTACGGAGGCGGTTTATGCTGAAACTGAAACTCGAATCTCGTCCGCAGGCCTCAAAGTTCTGGAGCATTGGCTCGCCGCTGCTGGCACTCGTCATCACGGTCTTCATCGGCACAGCCATCTTTATGCTGATGGGCAAAGACCCGGTCAAAGGATTGTTGGTATTTTTCTGGGAGCCGATCAAATCGGGCTACGCGCTCTCGGAGCTGGCGGTGAAGGCCACGCCGTTGCTGCTGATTGCGCTGGGACTAGCCGTGTGCTTTCGCTCAAACGTCTGGAACATCGGGGCCGAGGGCCAGTTTGTGCTGGGTGCGGTCGCCGCTGGTGGCGTTGCATTGCTAGCGGACAAATCAACCGGGCCGTGGATTGTGCCGCTGATTTTGTTGGCGGGCGTGCTCGGCGGCATGTTGTGGGCGGGTATCGTTGCGTTTCTTCGCGACCGCTTCAACGCGTCAGAAATTCTGGTGAGTTTGATGCTGGTTTACGTGGCCACAATGATTCTTTCGTATCTGGTGTCGGGGCCGTGGAAAGACCCGAACGGCTACAACTTTCCGCAAACAAAAACGTTTGAAAAAGTTGCGCAAATTCCGCGACTGTTTGACGGCACTCGGGTCAACATTGGTTTACTGATTGCGCTTTTCGGCGTGCTGGGCATGTGGATTTATATGTTTCGCACTTACATGGGCTTTCAGTTGCAGGTGGGGGGTTTGGCGCCTGCGGCTGCTAAGTATGCGGGCTTCTCGTCGCGGCGCGCGCTGTGGACGGCGCTGCTGATCTCGGGCGGCATGGCAGGCCTTGCGGGCGGGTTGGAGGTGGCGGGCCCCATCGGGCAGCTCACGCCGCATGTGCCTGCGGGTTACGGCTTTGCGGCCATTATTGTGGCGTTCGTTGGGCGCTTGCATCCAGTGGGCATCGTGTTTGCTGCGATCTTGATGAGCATGTTCTACATCGGCGGCGAGCTTGCGCAATCGCGGCTGGGGTTGTCGAAGTCATTGACCGGCGTGTTTCAGGGATTGCTGCTGTTCACATTGCTCGCGTGTGACACGTTGATTGCGTACCGGGTAAGGTTTACAAAGTGAACGAAATCGCACTGCTCATCGCGGCCACATTGAACGCGGGCACCGTGCTTGCCATCGCGGCACTCGGCCTGCTTATCAACGAAAAAGCCGGCATCGTGAACTTGGGTGCTGAAGGCATGATGCTGTGTGCGGCGGTAGCCGGATTTGCCGCCGTGGTTCATACCGGCAGCGACACGGCGGGCTTTGTGGCGGGCATGGCGGCGGGCGCATTGCTCGCAGGCGTGTTCGGCGGGCTGGTGATTTGGCTGAACACCAATCAATATGCAACCGGCCTCGCGTTGTCGCTGTTTGGCGCGGGGTTCGCAGCGTTTGTCGGCGTGGGCTACGTGCAAGAAAAAATCCCGGAACGCATGAACTTTGCGATCCCGATGCTCACCGACATTCCGTTCTTGGGCACCGCACTGTTCCGACAACATCCCGTGGTTTATTTGGCGATGGTGCTGGCTTTGGTGATCGTGTGGTTTCTGTTCAAAACACGCGCGGGGTTGGTGCTGCGCTCGGTCGGTGAGAGTCCCGAATCGGCGCATTCGCTGGGCTACCCGGTGCGTATGATTCGCTTGTTGGCGGTGATGTTTGGCGGCGCGATGTGCGGCTTGGCGGGCGCGTATTTGTCGATCATCTACACCCCGTCGTGGGTGGAGGGCATGGTCGCAGGCAAAGGCTGGATAGCACTGGCGTTGACCACCTTTGCCACATGGCGGCCGGTGCGGGTGCTTTTTGGTGCGTATCTTTTTGGCGGTGTGACGATGATGCAGTTTCAATTGCAAAGTCAGGGCGTAGATGTGCCCAGCCAATTTCTGTCAATGGCACCGTACTTGGCAACCATTGTGGTGCTGGCACTGATTTCGCGTAACCCAACGTGGATTCGGATCAATATGCCAGCGTCTATCGGCAAGCCGTTCCATCCCGGCTCGTAAAATTTGGGTCTGAACGCATTTTTTTCTTAACTGTTTTTCTAAACGAGGGAATCCTATGAATACCAAACGCACCCTGCTCGCCGCGGGCATCAGCGCAGCACTTCTGGCCACGTTGGCCGGTTGTGGCGGCAAAAAGGAAGAGCCGAAATCAGTGGCAGCGGCCCCGGCACCCGCACCTGCGGTTGCCGCTAAACCCGCGCCGCTGAAAATCGCCTTTGCCTACGTGGGCCCGGTCGGCGACGGCGGCTGGACCTTTGCGCATGACAATGCACGCAAAGCGCTTGAGAAAGAATTTGGCGACAAAGTCGTCACAAGCTTCGTCGAAAACGTGCCCGAAAGTGCCGACGCCGAGCGCGTGCTGCGCGACCTAGCGAGCCAAGGCAACAAGTTAATCTTTGGCACCACGTTTGGCTACATGGAGCCGATGTTGAAGCTCGCGCCTGATTTCAAAGACGTGAAGTTTGAGCATGCCACGGGCTACAAAACCGCCGAAAACCTGCGCACGTACGACAGCCGCACCTACGAGGGCGCATACATGGCAGGCGTCATCGCAGGCAAGATGACCAAGAGCAACACGCTGGGTGTGGTTGGTTCCATTCCGATCCCCGAAGTGATCCGCAACATCAATAGTTTCACCATAGGCGCGCAAAGCGTCAACCCAAAAATCAAGACCAAAGTGGTGTGGGTGAACTCATGGTTTGATAAACCGAAAGAGACCGAAGCGGCCACCGCGCTGATCAACGGCGGCGCAGACGTGCTGATGCAAAACACCGACTCGCCCGCCGTGCTGCAAACGGCTGAGAAAATGGGCAAACGCGCATTCGGCTGGGACAGCGACATGACCGCGTACGGCCCCAAAGCCCACTTGGGCTCAGCCATCATCAACTGGGCACCGTACTACATCAAAGCCACACGCGAAACGCTTGACGGCAAGTGGACCACCGGATCAAGTTGGTGGGGCGTTAAGGAGGGTGCCATCGATATGGTGTCCGTAGCCGCTGACGTGCCCGCGGAAACGAAGGCAAAGATTGACGAAATTAGAGCGGGCTTGAAGGCCGGCACGTTCCACCCATGGACCGGCCCGATTGTCGGTCAAGACGGCAAGGAGCTGCTCGCCAAAGGCGTGGTTGCTGACGACAAATTCCTAAGCGGCGTGAAGTTCTACGTCAAAGGCGTTGAAGGCAAAGTACCGGGCGACGGGAAGTAATTGGCTAGACCATAGACCAAGAAAAGGCCGCGTTCGCGCGGCTTTTTTTGTCCGAGCGTTGGCTGAATGAATGACGCGATTAACACTCAGTCAATCGGCCACGGCATCGATTTCGGCAGTGATTCAAGAACAGGTTTTTCTAATGCGGCCACCGTCACCGGCTGCGTGTCCACCGACCGCCGCCACGGCGTAACCGACTCAACGCGCACCGGTTCAACGGGCTCACCGAGCCGAGGCATCACCAACCGCGCGCCGCGCTTTGCACCCAGCGAAACTAATGTTTCTGCGGGCTCGTCCCACGCGTGCATCGCCAGCGTGAACGTGCCCCAATGCACTGGCAGAAATGTGCCGCCACCGAGCAGTGCGTGGGCTTCCAGCGCGTTCGCTGGCCCCATATGAATGTCGCCCCACGACGGATGAAACGCGCCTACTTCGAGCATGATGAGATCGAACGGGCCCAACCGCTCGCGGATGGTGGCGTACTCAGTGGTCAGCCCAGTGTCTCCGCTGAAGAAGACGGTGTGCTTCGACGTGCGGACGGCCATCGACGACCACAATGTCACGTCGCGATCCTTCAATCCCCGTCCCGAAAAATGCTGCGACGGTGCGGCGGTCACGGTCAGTTCGCTGCCCGGTAACGTGTGCGACTGCCACCAATCCAGCTCGGTGATGCGCTCGGTAGGGACGCCCCATGCTTCTAAATGGGCGCCAACGCCAAGCGAGGTGACGAACGGGACGCCCATCAACGCCAGTTCGCGAATCGTTGGGTAATCAAGGTGATCGTAATGGTCGTGCGAAATCACCACCAGCCCAATTGGGGGCATCGCGGAAAGCAGCACCGGCACAGGCTGAAAACGCTTCGGCCCGACCAGCGTCGACGGCGACGCGCGTGGACCCCATACCGGGTCGGTCAACACCCGCAGGCCGTCAATTTCGATCAACACGGTTGAGTGACCGAGCCACGTAGCGCGCAAGCCAGTGTCGGTTTTTTTAACCACGCATCGCGTGGATCAAATGATGGCAATGGGCCATGCGGAGTGCGTCGCGTGCCACCACGCAAAAATTCACTGATGGTGGGCGTTGCAACCAACGGGTCGCGCGGCCCCGGCAGCGCAGGATGCAGATTGCGGAACGATTGGCCTGTCCACAACGGCGAATCTTGCATCCGTTCCAATCGCGCCGACGGCTCTTTTACCCAGAGATTTCATGGTGATTTTACGCCGTGGCGAGTGGATGTCTCGCAAAAAAATGATAACGCAACCGGGCTTTGAGGAAAGCTAGAGGTTAGTTGCGAAAATGTGCGCAATTAAAAATTTTGTGGCGCGGCGTGCGTTAGGCGCAAGTTCGACGCAATATCGAGATATTGCTAGAACTTGCAACGACACGCACGACGATGCCACCGAAATTTGAATGCGCAGATTTTCGCAACTAAACACTAAATCCAAACGCGTCGCGCCAAAGCAGCCGTGATTTACTCGCTGCGACGATTCACCTGAACGTCGACATCCATGCCTAAAAAATCGCCGGGAAAGCCGTGCCAGTTGCCGGTGATGGGGGATGCGCCGCTAGCATGTCGGGCAAAGCCAACGCGAATTAAGTTGGTGCCGCCCACCAGATTGTTGGTTGGGTCAAACGTTATCCATCCCGCACCCGGCAAATACACCTGCACCCACGCATGCGTTGCGCCCGCGCCGTGGTGCCTGCCGTCTACGCTGTCAAGCGCGGGCGTGTACAGATAGCCGGACACGAAGCGCGCGGCGTAGCCCAACCTGCGCACCGCCTCAATCATCAGCGTGGCGAAATCGCGGCAGGTGCCGCTGCCCAATCGCAGCGTTTCGTAAGGGCTCTGCACGCCTTCGCTGACACGTGTCGCGTACAGCATGGTGTCGCGAATGAATGCGTTCATGCGTACCAGTACATCGAGCGAGTACACCCGACCTTCACCCGCCAAAAAGGCCTGCGCCCAAGTCAGCAGTTCGCCAGTCGGATCGGTGTACCACGGCGGCAGATAAGGCTGCAGCACGGCGGTGTCCTCATCGCCATACACGAACGGATATTCAACAAATGGCGGATCCACTGGCAGATCGAGTGCGCGCTCGCCGACGTGCTCAACCGTGAATTTGCACACAAATTTGAGCTTATTCGTGGGCGATATGGGCTCAACAATGGCCACCGAATTTGAATACACATCGTGAATCAGACGCACATCTTTTGGCGTGGGCGTGATGTCAAGGCTTGTCGCCAGCACGCGCATATCGTGGCTGCCACGCGGTCGAAACATCACGCGATGCGTGCCCAGTGCAACCGGTTGCGCGTAGCGATAGTGCGTGGAGTGCGTGATGTCAAACAGCATAGGCGGGGCGGGCAAGGTGCGGCTTGGGTGCGGGCGCGATAACGGGCGCGGACTGGATCGGCACGCCGACCAGTTCCACCGACGGACTCATGCTCAGCATGCGCGCATCACCAAAAAATATGGCGAACGGCACGTCCTTCGCATCGCGCCCGGTGCCGACGCGAATGAGCTCGTCAATCGGGGCCATTTCGGTGGCATCGAACAGCACCCAACGATTGCCAAGCCACGCCTCGAACACTGCGTGAAAGTCAGGTGCGCCTTCAGAGAACTTGATGTAACCAACGACAAATCGCGCAGGAATATTGAGCGCGCGACAAAACGCGATGCCGAGGTGCGCAAAATCGCGGCACACGCCCGCACGTTGCAGAAACACATCACACGCAGTGGTCGTGGTGGTCGACGAGCCCACGGTGTACTCAATGTTGTCGTGAATCCACTGCCGAATGCGCTCTACGCGTTCCCAACCGGGTGCGTATTGCGAGAACATTTTCTTGGTGGCCGACGCAAGCAGATCGGACTCGCAATAGCGCGTGGGTGACAGCAAATGGATGTAGTCAAACGGTATGCCAGACACGGGCGATTCTGGCAATCCCGCACCCTGCGGTGCCAGCGGCGGCAGCTCCACCGTGGCGCGATAATTCAATTCGAACAAACCGGGCATTACGTCAGCGCGGATCAACCGATTGTTCGACGGGCCATGGGTGTGCCGCTGTACGCTCACTGGAGGATTCATTGTGAGCGATTCATCAATCACAAGTTGGCCGGACTCCACCGCCTCCACCTGAAACACAAAATGCGCAGGTGACTGCACCTCATATTTAAGATCGCAATCAACTCGAAAACGGCGTGTCGCTTCAGGTGCATCACGCTGCAAATTTTCAGACACAGTCATCGCGACTCGGCCGCAGCGCCCATGTTGAGCAAGCGCGTGTCGAGCAGTTTCCATGTGCGCATCGACTTATTAGCGTCGGCCTTCACCTTCGCGCAGTGCAGCGTCACTGTCGCACGAAGCTGACGATTGCGTCCCATCGAAACAAGTTGAGGTGCGCCGACTGCACGACCCATTTGTTCGGCGATCCAACCGAAAGATTGGTCGGCTAACGCGGTAACGGTAGCGATTTTTGGGGTGCTCATAAGCTGTCTCTTAGCGAGATTTTGAAGATGCACAACTGTAGGTGTGCGTCGGCGTTTTTTCCGTAGGATGCGCTTTATAGGTGGTGTAGGTTTTGTACTACGTGCGACCGAATGAGCAATCGCGTTCCGGTGTTCAAAAGAACGATGAAATGGTGCGCCCCTTCGTGGTTCAAGTAACCACGCGCCGTGCGGAGTGGTTGTGGGATTGAGTGCGGTTCGCAGATACGATTCAAGGGTATTGACGGGTTGCCGACTGCACAAGTAACGAAATGCGAATCACTGCGCGCGAGACAGACGTAGTGGTCGAAAGCTTCGGTCGCCTCGTTTGTCACGCGGGCGATTTTCACTGCGTACACAACATCGTCGCGACTGGTAAGGCAGCGTCCACACCTCCGAAGTTGGCGCTGGGAAGCGCGCGCAGCGGTTTGTGCGGATGAAGTAAAGTGATACAGCTTTTTGTCTAAAGCTATATAAAACGCGGGATAAAACTGATTTGGGTCATAAGTCGATTTTTAGAGAAAACGGCTACTAGCCCATGTATTGGGGGCGTAAACGCGTAAAGCTGAATCAGAAAGTACGTGCAAGTCAGACCCGTCCGCAACCGCAGCTGCGACGTTTCATCGCGCCGCCACAATGGGTGAAGCGCATTAAGGTAGGTTCCCAATGACCGAACTCCGGGGCTTCGTGCCCACTGTGGCGCAAACGTTTATTGCCACGGCTTTCGAACGCGTTGGCTTGCCGAAGGACGACGCGCAAATTATTGCGGCGCTGATGCTGGATGCCGACATGCAGGGCTCCGACGGTCACGGCATCATTCGCTTGCTGCCCTACACCTCGTGCATCGAGGCGGGCGGTGTGAACGTGCGATCAAATATTCGCATCGCGAATCAACGGGTCGCGACGGCGCACATCCACGGCGACAACGGCATGGGTCATCTGGTAATGAAGCGCGCCGCTGAAATTGCTATTGCCAAGGCGAAGGTGGCAGGCATGGCGTGGGTCGGATCAATGCACAGCAATCACGCCGGGCGGCGTCGCTGTATGCGCGCATGGCGCTGCCGGAGGGCATGCTGGGCCTGTATTTCGCCGTGGGCAACGCTAATCACTTGCCGCCGTGGGGCGGGCTTGACATGCTGTTGTCGACCAACCCGATTGCAGTGGCCATCCCAGCGGGTGAGGAGCCGCCTATCGTGCTGGATATGGCCATCACCGTGACCGCGTACGGCAAGGTGAAAGCTAAGGCGCAGCGCGGTGAGCAGATGCCGGAAGGCTGGATGATTGATCGTGACGGCAATGCGCTGCTTGATCCGAAGCGCACGGTCGAAAGCTTGTTGCTGCCACTCGGCAGCGCGCAGGCGGGCTACAAAGGTTCCGGTCTGGCTTTGATGATCGGCATTTTGGCGGGCACGTTAAACGGCGCAGCGTCGCCCGCCGCGCGCATTGTGACCACCAAAATGGCGCAGAACAGGGACTAAATATTCGTGATCGAAAACCTGCCCGGCGCTGCGGGGTTCAGCGGCGCCGACAAGGTGGCGAAAGCTGCCCGGATGGCAATACGCTGGCCGGTTTCAACGACAGCATCATGACCATGGTGCCCAATCTCAATCGCAACACGCCGCGGGACATCATCAGGGACTTCGAGCCGGTGTCGCTGGTCGCAACCGTTGAGTGGGGCTGGGTCGCCAGCCCGCAGAGCACCTACAAAAATGCTGGCGAGCTGATTGCCGCTGCGCGACTCGCGCCGGGAAAAATTGACTATGCCTCGGGCGGCAGCGGCAGTCCACAACATGCGGCGATGGCGCTGTTTGCCGCGCAAACTGGGGTGACCAGACGCATGTGCCGTACAAGGGCGCAACTCAGGCCGCCACCGACGTGGCGGCAGGGCAGGTGCCGATGGCGTTTCAGGGATTAGCGACGGTGGCCTCGCTGGTGCGCGGTGGCAAGCTGCGGCTGATCGGTGTGACCACCAAGGCGCGGCTGCCACAATTTCCTGACGTGCCGAAGGTCGGCGAGAGCGGGCTTGCGGGGTTTGAATTCAACCCGTGGTTTGCGTTGATGGCACCTGTCGGAACGCCCATAGACATCGTTAATAAACTCAACAGCGAGGTGGTCAAAGCGCTCGCCGATCCCGATGTGCGCGAGAAGTTGATCCAGCAGGACTTGAGCCCGCGCGGCACCAGTGCGGAAGAGTTGGGTGGCCTCACCAAATTGCAGTTTGCCAAATAGGCGACGTTGATCCGCGAAGCGGGGATCAAGGCGCAATAGCGACGCATCCTGTTGACGGGTAGCAAAGTTAGCGCAACATCGAGCGGCGTATGACCGGCTGCGATAATCGTTGATGCTTACTCTTGGGTCGTCCCCGCAGCCTTACGCCAATCTCACGCCCGACACGGTGCTCAATGCGCTGGAATCATGCGGATTGCGTGGCGACGGTCGGCTGATCGCCTTGAACAGTTACGAAAATCGCGTGTATCAGGTTTGGCTGGAAGAGTCAGAGCCATTTGGTGTGAGCGTAGTGGCGAAGTTTTATCGCCCGGAGCGTTGGACAACAGCTGCGATTCTGGAAGAGCATGCGTTTGTTGCCGAGCTTGTTGAACGTGAGATTCCGGCGGTACCGCCGCTCACTTTGAACGGTCAAACGCTGCACGAGTTCGAGGGCTTTCGCTTTTCGGTCACGCCGCGTCTGTCGGGGCGCTCGCCGGAGCTGGACAACGCCGACGTGCTGACCTGGATGGGCCGGTTTATTGGGCGCATTCATGCGATTGGCGAGTTGCGACCGTTTGTTGAACGGCCCGCGCTGGACATTCAAACGTTCGGTGTTGAGTCGCGTGAATTTTTACTAGAAAACGATTTCGTGCCCGCCGATTTGTTGCCCGCGTGGTCGAGCGTAAGCGCGATGGCGCTGGACGGAATTCGTGCCATTTTTGATCGGGTCGGTACGTTCAACTACATTCGGCTGCACGGCGATTGCCACGCCAGCAACGTCCTCTGGAACAACGGTGGCCCGCACTTCGTGGACTTCGACGATTGCCGCATGGGGCCTGCGGTGCAGGACTTGTGGATGATGCTGTCGGGCGATCGCGAGGCGATGGGCCAGCAGATGCGCAGCATCATTTCGGGCTACGAAGATTTTTGCGAATTTGATGACAACGAACTGGGTTTGATCGAGGCGTTGCGCTCGTTGCGACTGCTGCATTACTCCGGCTGGATCGCCCGGCGATGGCATGATCCGGCGTTCCCGGCGGCGTTTCCGTGGTTTAACACGCAGCGCTATTGGCAGGATCGGGTGCTGGAATTGCGCGAGCAGATTTCGGCGATGCAGGAGCCCGCTTTGAGTCTTGCCGGCTAGCGAATGTCAAGCCTTATTTTGCCGAGTTGACTTCGCCGCGACCGTCGCCATATCGAGCCTTTAGCGTGCTAATGTCCAACCCCGCGTCTTCAAAACCCTGCCACAAAGAATTCGATATGAGCAGCTTGCAGCAACGCCTCGGCGCACTTTCCACCGCACAACTCACCGGCATGCGCCGTGGCATTGAAAAAGAAAGTTTGCGCTCGCAGCCCGGTGGCGGATTGGCGCTGACGCCGCATCCAGCGGCGCTTGGCTCGGCGCTGACGCATTCCAAAATCACCACCGACTTCAGCGAATCGCAGGTGGAGCTCATCACCGGTGTGCATGCCGATGTCGAGGCCTGCCTTGAAGAACTGACGCAGATTCATCAGTTCACCTACCGTTCTTTGCGCGACGCGGGCGACGAAATGTTGTGGGTGTCGAGCATGCCCTGCGGCCTGCCCACCGACGAGACGATTCCGCTGGGACGTTACGGCTCATCGAATGTGGGTCGCGCCAAAAGCGTGTATCGCATGGGTCTTGGGCACCGCTATGGTCGGCGCATGCAGACCATCTCCGGCATTCATTACAACTGGTCGCTGCCCGGCGTCACCAGCGAGCAATATTTTTCGCTGATCCGCAACTTCCGTCGTCATGCGTTTCTGTTACTGACGCTGTTCGGCGCTTCGCCCGCTGTGTGCTCCACCTTCGTTGCAGGACGTCAACACGAGTTGCAAAACCTGACCGAGCACACCATGTTCATGCCGCACGGTACCTCGTTGCGCATGGGGCGACTCGGCTATCAAAGCGACGCGCAATCGTCGCTCACGGTGAGCTACAACACGCTCGAAGGGTATGGCGCATCGTTGCAAGACGCGCTGACGCGACCGTACGCTGCGTATGAGGCCGTGGGCATTCAGAACCCCGGCGGCGACTATAACCAGCTTGCCACCACGCTGCTGCAAATCGAAAATGAGTTCTACGGCACCATTCGCCCCAAGCGGGTGATTCATTCGGGCGAGCGTCCGCTGCCTGCACTGCGCGAACGTGGCGTGGAGTATGTTGAAGTGCGCCTGATGGATCTCGATCCATTTGTGCCAGTCGGCATTACGGCGCAGACGATGCGTTTTATCGATGTATTTTTGCTGCACTGTTTGCTCACCGACAGTCCACCCGACACGCCTGACGAAATCGCTGCGTTGGGGCGCAATCAACATCGCACAGCCGCGAGCGGGCGTCAGTCCGGTTTGATGCTTGAGCGCAATGGTGCAGAGGTAACACTCACCGGTTGGGGGCTTGAATTGATCGAGCAGTGTGCGCCCATCGCAGTAGCGCTGGATGCCGCGCAGGGTGGCACCAGATACACGGCCACAGTTGCCGCTGCGCGCACTTCGCTGCAACATCCGGACACGTTGCCCTCGGCGCGTGTCCTCGACGCAATGAAGCAGGACTTCGAAAACTCTTTCGTCAAATTTGTGCGCGCACAATCGGTGACAACGCAGCACACGTTGCTGGCTCTGCCGTTTTCTGGCGAACAGCAATCCCACTTTGCAGCAATGACCCGCAAATCGATAGCAGAGCAACAAATTATTGAAGCAGCGGACACGTTGCCGTTCGAGATCTATCGCGAAGAATACGTATCCCCGGCGCGCTTGCAGATTGGCAGTAAAGCATCGAGTTTCGCGTAATTGCCGGAGTCAACCCACAAAATCACGCAAATAACGTCGATAATTTGCGCTGAGTTGAATTGGAATCTCCCCGCAATATGAGCGACACACCTTCGCAGCAAACCATAGCGACCCCACACCTACGCAGCGTCTGGTGGTGGATTCCCACGCTGTACTTCGGGCAGGGTATTCCGTACGTCGCGGTGATGACGCTGTCGGTAATTCTTTACAAAAACATGGGCGTGTCGAACACCGACATCGCCCTCTACACCAGCTGGCTGTATTTGCCGTTTGTGATCAAGCCGCTGTGGTCGCCGTTTGTCGATATGTTCCGTACCAAGCGGGGCTGGATCGTATGGCTGGAACTATTGATTGGCGCGGCGTTTGCGCTGGTCGCCTTGACGTTGCCGCTTGACAATTTCTTCCGTGTCACGCTCGCTGTTTTCTGGCTGCTCGCGTTCAGCGCAGCCACGCACGACATCGCGTCCGACGGCTTTTACATGCTCGGCTTGAACCAACACGAGCAGGCCGCGTACGTCGGCATTCGTAGCACGTTTTTTCGACTATCGATGATTACCGGTCAGGGCGGGCTGGTGTATCTCGCGGGTAAATTCACCGAGGTGACGGGTAACCTCACGCTCGCGTGGTCAATCGTATTTTTCTTGTTGAGCGCGATGTTTGTCTCGCTCTTCGTCTATCACCGCTTTATGTTGCCGCGGCCCGCCAACGACGTGGCGAACATTGTCGATGGCAATATCGGCAAGACCTTCGCGGTGATCTTCGCCAAGTTTTTGCAGAAAAAAGAAATCATCGTCATTCTTTCGTTCTTGCTGCTGTATCGATTCGCCGAATCGCAGTTGGTAAAAATCGCGCCAGTGTTCCTGCTCGACAAAGCCGAGAACGGCGGACTCGGACTGTCCACAGCTAACGTCGGCATCGTGTATGGCACCGTGGGCGTCATCGCGTTGACCCTCGGCGGACTGCTAAGTGCATACCTAATTTCACGCGACGGCATGAAGCGCTGGCTGTGGATCATGGCGCTCGCGATCAACGTGCCGAACGCGGTGTATGTGTATTTGGCGATGGCGTTACCAAGCAACATTTGGGTCATCGGAAGCCTCGTCGCTACCGAGCAATTCGGCTACGGCTTCGGCTTCACGGCGTACATATTGTTCATGATCATGACCGCGAAGGGCGAGCATCAGACGGCTCATTACGCCATCTGCACAGGCTTCATGGCGCTTGGCATGATGCTGCCCGGCATGGCCAGCGGCTGGGTGCAATCGCAAATGGGCTACACCAACTTTTTCGTCTGGGTATGTGTGGCGACGATCCCGAGCTTTTTGGTCACCGCGTGGATCAAAGTCGATCCGCAATTTGGCACAAAGCACGAACCGTAGTCCATAACCGGAATGTAGGCAACGACTTGGCGTCGCCCGGTCACGCGGCCAGCAACCCCCACAGCATGCGCACACCCAGTACATACAGCATGCCAGCAAAAATGCGCTTGAGCGTTTGCACCGGCAGCCGATGCGCGAGCCTTGCGCCGAACGGTGCGAGCAGCATGCTGGTGATCGAGATGCCGATCAATGCGGGCAGATACACATAGCCCAGTGACGGCTGCGGCACGTTGGGCACGTCCCAACCGTTGAAGATGTTGGCAGCCGTTGTGAACAGCGCAATCGGAAAGCCCAGCGCGGCGGATGTGCCGATGGCGGTGATGGTCGACACGTTGCACCACGTCATGAACGGTATGGTGAAAAACGCGCCGCCGACGCTGACCATTGCCGACAAAAATCCAAGCACCGTGCCTGCCGCAAACAAGCCCACTTTTCCGGGCAAGGTGCGTGACGCTTTCGGCTTCACGTTCACCAGCATCTGCGTCGCCGTGTAGAACAAGAAGCAGATGAAAAAGATACCAAGAAAGGCGGTGGACATGTGTTTGACCACGCGCGCGCCGACGAGGCTGCCGACCAGAATACCGGGCACCATCGCCCACAGCGTCGGCCAGTGCACAGCACCCTTGGCGTGATGTGCGCGCACTGACGACAGCGACGTGAACATGATCGTCGCCATCGACGTGGCAAGGATCACCTGCATCTTGGTTTCAAACGGAAACCCCTGCGCGGGAAACATGATCGCCAGCACCGGCACCATCATCGCGCCGCCGCCAATGCCCAGCAGTCCCGCGAAAAAGCCGATGGCAACGCCCAGCAAAAGGTAACCCGCAAACCAGACGTTGATGTATTCCATGTTTTTAGGGTGCGGTGACGAGAGACAGCTGAATGGTGATCACCGCGTAGCGCATAACAACAATATGCGTTTGCAAAGCACTTTCGTCGCCCCTGCGAAGGCAGCGGCCCAGCGTCTTTCGAGCGCGCACAGAGCTATGTAGAGCATGCGAAGTCACTGGGTTCCTGCCTTCGCAGGAACGACGAAGTGAGCTGATCGTTTCAAAAAAAAATCTCAGCTTAACCAGCCGACGGTGGGCAGAGGCTGCCCACCCTACGGATTTTCAAGTTCACTTTACCAACTTGGTCGTGATGCATTCCCACTCCGCGTCCGACACCGGCGTAATCGACAGTCGATTTCCGCGTTGCAGAATTCGCATCTCCGCGAGCGCTGGCGTTTCACGCAACGCCGGCAGCGGAATCAGATCCAGCTTCTTCACAAACTTGACTTCAACACACACCCACAGCGGATTTTCTGGCTTTGATTTGGGGTCGTAGTGCGAGTCATGCTTATCGAACTGCGTCGCGTCGGCCGCTGCGGCTTTGGCGACTTTGCAGATGCCTGCGATGCCGGGCTCCGGGCAACTGGAGTGATAGAAAAGCACCAGATCGCCGACCTTCATGTCGTCGCGCATAAAGTTGCGCGCTTGATAATTGCGCACGCCGAACCAGGCGCTTTGCTTGTCGCGTTTGAGGTCGTCAATGCCGTATTCGTTGGGCTCCGACTTCATCAACCAATAGCGCATAGGCCCCCGCAAATCGTGCCACAAAAAAGGGGAGTCAGTTGACTCCCCACATATGAATTCAAGACTCCCGCGAATGCCGCAGCAATCGGCATCTTGAACCAGGGTTCAAGAGTGGATGCCTGCACCGTGGCGCTAGGTACAGCTGGCGAGAAGCGGCGACCGAAATCACCAGATCAAGAGCCGCGCACACGTCCACAGTAAGGTCAGGCTTCCTCGCGACAAGCGCATTGGCTCAAAGAAATATTCGACCACCACAAGCACCGCAGGAGCAAAGTGATTCTACGCTTGTTGCTAGTTTTGTGGGAGCGGTTTCACCGCTTGATGTGCGAGCTAGGATTCGCGCTGGAACCGCTCCCGCCGCGTCGCGCTTGCGTTAACCGGATTGCGTATCGGAGACCGTGCGCTTTAACTTTGCGATCATCGCCAGCAAGCGCGCTTCCACGCGCGGGTCTTGCTCGCTGGATGGCTTGGTCGCCGCCAATTCCAGCGCAGCGAGCAGCAATACGCGCTCGATTTCTGCGGTCGGTTGCTTCTGCGCGATTACCGCGCATTCAGCTTCAACAATCGCGATGGCCTCGGCCAGCGCGGCGCTTTCCGCCTCGGGCGCGGCCAGGCGAAATTTACGCCCGTGAATAGTGGCTTCTAGCGTGACGCTCATGCGGCTTTTTCCAACCCAGCCTTGGCGACTTCAGCGCCGTTTTCAGCCGCAACCGCAGGCTGCGGCAAACGCTCGGCCACCACGCGCAGCTTGTGACCCGCCGTACGCATGCGCTCACTCGCCTCGGCAAGCTCGATGCGCAGTCTGGCGTTCTCCTCGAACAATTGCTGCATCTGCGCAGCAGCCGCGTCAAGCGCGATTTCAAGTTCGTCCAGAGTGTGAGAGGCGGGCGTAGACATTCAATAACTATATCAAGCCGCAGGCGTGTCCGCCACAGGCGGCGTGGTCAACTGGGTGTGGCTCGGCGGCAAGTGGGTATCGAGCGGCACGTAAACCACAGCCAAAATTTCCAACTCTTCCACGCCGGCAGGCGTGGGCAGCAGCACGACATCGCCTTCACTATTTTTGGTCAGCGCACGCGCAATCGGGCTCACCCAGCTCACGTAGCCGCGCTGCGGATCAACCTCGTCCAGGCCGACGATAGACACGGTGCGCTGTTCACCGCGAAGATTGACCACCGTCACCGTCGCGCCAAAAAATATCTGGTCAATATCGCGATTGGCGGGATCAATGACCTCCGCCGTGTCGAGCCGTTTGATCAGGTAACGGGTGCGCCGATCAATCTCGCGCAGCCGCCGTTTACCGTAAAGGTAATCGCCGTTTTCGCTGCGGTCGCCATTGCTCGCCGCCCACGAAACGATGCGCGTCACCTCCGGACGATCCACCACCGTCAAGTGCTCCAGCTCCGCCTTCAAACGACCATGCCCGCCCGGCGTCATGTAATTTTTTGAACCCGCAGGTAACGCGGGCAACACGATGTCATCAACGTCAAGCTCGCCGTCGTCGGGCGCGTCGGAATCTTCTTTGGTGAAAGCTTTACTCATCTGTGCTGCGCCGCAGACCGACGTTGTAGTGGCGGGAGATGCATGTTAACGGAGTGGGATTTTGGAGGGTGCTACAAGAGGCCCGATTGCGGTCGTCGATCCGCGAAGCGATGCGCACTGCTACTTTAAGAACAACACGCATCACTTAATTTGTAGCGAACGGCTTTGTTCAGAGAACGAACGCGCAACTACGAACTTATCGTTGTCTAAAGTTTTTGCTATCTGGGATGTTGCAAAGATAAGTTGGAATTCGCAGTTGAAACTACTGCATTCGTTAACTATGATTTCCTGCAGATGATGCGAGCGTTCCAGCTCCATGCCGCCGTCCTCAATGCCGTCGAGCATTAAAAACCGCGGAAAGCGCATGTCAGGTAGTCGCGTTGACGCGCTAAGCATTGCCAGATGAAAAAGATGACGCAGAACGACTGTAGAGCTTTCAGAAAACTGAGTCGTACCGTTCACCCACACTTTATTGTCGGTAAAGTTGAATTGCACACTTTCCGCTTTTTGGAATTCCTCTTGTCGCGGCAGGTCCAGCTTGAGTAGACGGACGAGCGTTTCCGCCACTTCAAGCTGCACGTGTTTCTTTCGTTCTTCCTGCGAGAAAATAAGAGATTCAATAGTCGCATCAGCTGCTGTGAGTGCTGCTGCGAAGTCTCCTCGACGCCCCTGCAGATCTCGAATCGCGTCGGCTAGTTGCTGGCGCTCAGACAACCCCTTTATTTCTTGATCGAGTACACCGAGTTGGCGCGAAATAGTTTCAATGGTGGCCTCCAGTTCGGATGACCAAGAACCCGATGTCTCCACATACGTGCGCTCCAAGGTACGCAACCGCTGGCGCAGCGGTGGCACACGAAGCCGCAATTGTTGAATCTCTGCGTCTTTCTCTGCCGCCAAGTTTTGCGATTCGGTGCGTTGGATGCGCAGTTCGTTGCGCATACGAAGCACCTGTGCGTCTGCCGTGGACGGGGCCAAAGGGCTCTTACATAACGAACATTGATCGTTGTTCTCCGCGGTTGCTTTCACCTCTGATAAACAACACGGACAAAATGCAAAAGTCAAGTTACCAAAATAGTTTCGCGTTGCTTTCGACTCATCCAGCGTAGACAGTCGCACATCTACTTCAGCAATGAATCTACGAGAGTCTGCGACCTCAAGCTCCTTCCTGGCAAGACTCTCTTGAGCGCCAGCTAACTCCAGCTTGGCCGCATCCAAATCTGCTCGCAAGCTGTTGTTGGGGTTTACTCGGCGGTTGTCTGTTGAAACTGTTCGTTCGCGTCGAAGTCTTGATAGCTCAGCGGACTGTACATCGCGCTGAGTTTCTAGGTTAATTAGTTCTTGTCCAAGATACTCAAAGTTTGCGTTTTGACCTGATTTCGCTAGGACAGTAAATATGCTTCTTATCTGGGCATCGAGTTGTTGGATCGTCTTTTCAAGTTCTCTTTTCTGTAGCTGAGCAGAGTAGAGTTGATCATCGTGAACGCCAGCCAGATAGGCTCCGACGGTCTCACGAGTCAGCGCGCTGTCAAAAGTGTCGGTGCGAAAAATGGGGCTGTGCAAAGAGGGCTGATCTGCATACAACACTCTCAAAAATTGATGCATCGTAAGGTTGGATGCACCGTCACCCTGCACCTCCGGCATGTCGAGAGCCAATAAGATGGACTGTGTAAAGCTCAACTTGGTAGTGCTTCGCCTGAATCCAAACACCTCCCAATCTGAAAGCGGCGCCCTTAGTGCTGCATCAAAGGAGCCCCAGAATATCCAAAGTGGGTTCATCGTGGCATCGTTCACATCGCGGCGCAACGTTACTAACTTGCCGTTAAGCGCAACCTCTACAACTGCATAATCACACAGCAGCGCCTCTTGCTTCCAGGCGATGTTCTCCGCGCCAAGCGTGTAAGCAATGAAGTCGAGAATCGTGGTTTTGCCGGAGCTATTTTGTCCGCGCACGATGTTGACGCCATTGTGAAACGCTCCATCAAAAACCGACCTATCGTCCTTATAAACAACTAGCCGTCTCAACGCGAGCGTAGGCTTAAGCAGCGTCATAGCGATGTTCCATCAGTCCTGTTCGATCCTTGAGCCCGTCAATACCATTAAGCGACATTGAACCGAGCATGTCTATAACGCAACGAATGGCAACCTTGTCTCGCGCACGAGCAGCAGATATTGTGCCGCTCAATTCGTCTGGAATGTTCGCACTAGTTCGAGAAACCACGCCGCGTTCAAACTCATTGGGGTCAAAGAGCCCTGATGCAGCCAAGCTCCGGAACGCCGCATGCTGAAGATGCTGCATGTCGCGAAAGGCATGATGCATATTGACAGGCCCATGGTATTCGTTCACGAGGCTTTTCGCCTCTCTTCGGGCTTCGTTCTGCTGTTGCGGCAGGCGAACGTTGCGAATCTCACCGGGAAAGCACAGAAAGAAATCGAGGATTCGAAGGCGGGACAATTCCATTTTCGGGATCAGTTGCGTAATCAGTAGTGCCCGAAATACGCAGTGATATGCATCGTAGGCGGGGTGATAGATCAGCATGCGTCCCACCTGATATGACAATTGCCGCCAAGGAAGTAAAGCAACCCAAGCAAGTCCTGTTGCGAAAGCATAAGGTCGTTGTCACCGAGCATTGCTGACGCCGGAGCAAGCACCTTGTCGCCGATGATTGCGTCCACTGCGCTGCGCGAGGCTCCTTCCTGAATGGCGGGAGTGGCGTGTTGAAAGAAATTTGTAAACATCTGGGCAAGTACCAGCGTGAGAATGTCTTGAGCAACGCCCGATGTCTGCCACTTCATGATTGTCTTTGCCGCTGCTTCCTTCAGTCGCGAAGCCATTCGGACGAGATCCGCTCGTTGGGCAGACGTGAGTTTTTCTTCTAGACCACGAACGTCGCCGTCCGTATCGACCGTGCAGAAGTGTTGCAGTTGCTCCGCAATTTCGGCTGCTGGAAAATGCGCTGAACTAGCAGCGCGGAGTTTTTCATACAGCCGCTCGAGTTGCGACCGCCCGCTTTGCATGATCGTTGTGATCTTGTCGCCGCCGACAACGTCACCTCCAGCGGAGTTGCCCGACTGGGTAGTAAACATCCTCGGCTATTTGCCAGTCTTCTTAGCGCTGTCGCCGCCGATGATGTCGCCGCCGGCCTTATTGTTCTTTTGCGACGTCATGCGCACTGACGTGTTTCTTGAACTCACAAACTTGAAGGCAAGGCCGCCACCAAAAACGAGAGCAACAATACCAGCAACCCATTTCGCGATTTCCGACCAATCCATGTCTTCCCCCTTTTCAAGCGAACTATTGTCTACTGCACTAGACCTTACTGGACGTGTAAAGTCGATCTAAACGCCGACCATCCCTCCTTGCAAGCTAAGTTCATCGCAAGTAACATTCAAACCAGCACAAAATATCTGGATATATGAACAGTTTTTATGAGCTTTTTGCTGGCGGGGGGATGGCTCGGTTGGGGCTTGGGCCGAACTGGCGTTGCTTGTTTGCAAACGACTTCGACGCGAAAAAAGCGGACGCTTATGCGCAAAATTTTGGAGGTAAGCAGTTGCGCGTTGATGATGTCGCCAATGTCACGGCGAGTGATTTGCCTGATCGCGCCGACCTTTTGTGGGCGTCGTTTCCCTGCCAGGATTTGTCGTTAGCCGGTAAGGGCGTTGGTCTGTGCGGCGAGCGTAGCGGTGCGTTTTGGCAGGTGTCTCGCCTGCTGTCGGAGCTTCGCGCACAAGACCGGCAACCGAGCATCGTTGTGCTTGAGAACGTCGTGGGCGCGCTGTCATCGAACAACGGCCAGGACTTTGCGCAAATTGCGGATTCGCTTCGCCAAAATGGCTATCGGTTTGGGGCAATGGTTCTCGATGCCGTTCATTTTGTGCCGCAGTCGCGCCCGCGGCTTTTTATTGTTGCGGTGTTGCCTGAATTAGCTCCTGAGCTGGCGATTCAGTCCGGCCTGGAGCGATCAGGGCCTTGCGCGCACTGGCATCCCAATCGCTTGGTGGAGGCCAAATTGTCTCTGCCTAAGTCCTGTCAGGAAAATTGGATCTGGTGGAACCTGCCGACACCGCCAAAGCGCACGCAAGTTTTCGCTGACCTGATTGATACCGAATCCCCGAGCATTGCCTGGCACACAGCGGAAGAAACGCAGCGGCTGCTCGACATGATGTCGCCCGTCAATCGCGAAAAAGTGTGGGTCGCGCAGCGCTCTGGCAAACCGTGCGTCGGTGGCATTTATCGTCGCACGCGACTGGGCGTGCAACGCGCTGAGGTTCGTTTTGACGATGTGGCTGGTTGCCTGAGAACGGCGAGTGGTGGTTCGAGCCGACAGTCCATCCTTGTTGTTGACGGCTCGAGCGTTCGTTCGCGTTTGCTCGCAACGCGAGAAGCTGCGCGCTTGATGGGCCTGCCTGAAACATACTCGCTGCCGGTTAACTACAACGAGGCTTACAGCCTCGCGGGTGATGGGCTGGTCGTGCCCGTGGTTCGTTTTCTGTCGCGGCATTTGTTGACGCCGCTGGTATCGCAGGCGTTGCTTTCCGAGCGGTTGTCCGTTGCGGCTTGATTCGTTGCAACTGAAAGTCGAGGCGCGTTTTGACTGAACGAATTGTTGAGCAGGCAACCTTTGAGACGGCGCAACTTGTCGCCGAGCTTGAGCGGTTCCTCGATCAACGCGGCTCGTTGCTCCATGCTGAAACGTCAGAGCCGATCAATCAGAAGATCGGAAATTTCAGGTACGGCGTCTACGCCTTTTTTGACTACGATGGCGAGCCGATCTATGTCGGTCAGACCAACGAGCAGCTTCGTGTTCGCATACGCCGTCACCTGACCAATCAGCGCACCGATGCGGTGGCGATGAAAGTGCTTGACCCCTTTGAGGTCTTTGAAATTGAGATTTGGCCGCTGCCGGATTTTGAAGGTCAGGACATGAATGCAAGCATTGCCCGCAGGCTGAATTGGCTGGAGCGCGCGGTGTTTGATCGACTCATTGAGCAATCGCGCTTCAAAGCGATCCTTAATGAGAAAGACCCACCATTGCTCGTAGATGCGACCGCTGTCATTCCGACAGGCGTCCGTGGTCGGATCGTGAGCGAAGCGGTGCTCAAGCTCAGAGGACATCCAGACACGCGAATCGCGCGACGGGCGGAAACGCTCTCGCTATTGGCCAAGGTGATCGCCGAGCGTCGAGTGCAAAGCGGCCTGCGGCGAACGTTGCTTACACAGGCAAAGCGTTTGGCTTGGCTCGCGGAAAAGAGGATGAACGAGCTTCGCGGACAGCCTGTTTCAGACGAGCAGGCGCGCAGTTAAAACAGTCGAAACCGTACCCACCTCTGCCAAATCCGGGTAACGGTAAATTTGGCATTGACTTATGTCTGAAACCCTTATTTCAATTGGGCGTAGAGCCTGTTTAAGGCTAAAGTCGAGTTTGTGAAAAATTTACCTTTAGCCCAATTGAAATAAGGCATTCAAGGAAAAGCCATTAACTAGATCAGAGGTTTTGGCAGATCGCTTTAGCAGTCAGTCGTCAAGACGCAACGAAACCGTAGGCCGCTTACCCGGCGCGGCTGCGGGGTTGACCGCAATTGCCTGATCAAACGCGCCAACCAACGCCGAATGCAGCGCGGCATCATTACTTTCACCATGCCCCCTGACGGCCCCATCCCGCATCACCAGCATCCGATCCGCCTGCACGGCCAGCGGCAGGTCGTGCAGTACGGTGATGACGGTGTGGGTGTTGGCGAGGCGGCGGAACAGGCGGGCTAGCGCGACCTGATGCGGCGGATCGAGGGGGGGGGTGGGCTCGTCGAGCAGCAGCACCGGGGATTGCGTGGCGAGTGCGCGCGACAGTAGTACGCGTTGTCGTTCGCCGCCGGAGAGATCAAACAGTCGTCGATGTTGCCAGGCGGTGCTCTCGGTGGCCGCGAGCGCTGCGTCGACGATGGCGTCGTCTTTGGCCGTGGGTGCGCCGAACAATCCGATGTGCGGTAGCCGTCCGAGGTGGACAGTTTCTCGCGCGGTCAGATCCCCCGTGGTCTCACCTTGTTGCGCGAGCCATGCGATGGCTTTGCCGCGTTCGCTCGCCGCGTAGTTCATGAGCGGTTTACCGTGCAACGTGACTTGTCCGCTCGCTGGTTTGAGCAGTCCCGCGAGCGCTCGCAACAGCGTTGATTTGCCCGCGCCGTTGGGGCCAACCACCGCTGTCCAGCCGGGCTCAAAACTGCATGAGACGTCGTGCAACACGGTGCGGTCACCGAGCATCACGCGCAAATTTTCAGCGCGTATCGTCATGCAAACTTCCGACGATGCAGCAGCCACAGCAGGTAGCCGCCGCCGAGAATGGCGGTGAGCACGCCGACCGGCAATTCCTGCGGCGCGATCAGGCCGCGCGCCAGCACGTCCGCGCCGAGCAGCAGCACGCCGCCCATCGCCGCGCTCATCATCACCGCATAGCCGTGCGTGGACGGCGCAAACCGGCGCACGAGGTGCGGCGCAGCGAGGCCGATGAAGGCGACCAGCCCCGCTTGCGACACGGCGAGCCCGGTGCAGGCGGCGAGCACCAGCACCAGCGTGGCGCGAATTTTTCCCAGCGGCAGGCCCAGCGTTGCAGCGCTGCTTTCGCCCAGCGTAAGCGCGTCCAGCGTGCGCGACAACAGGCGCGCCAGCGGCAGCGCGACGCAGAGTCCGACAGCCAGCACGGCAACGCTGGGCCATCCTAGAAATCCGGTGCTGCCCAGCATGAACGCCTGCTTGCCACGCAGTGCGTCGGCGCTGGTGGTGGCCAGCAATTCAGTGATCGCGTTTAACACCACGCCCACCACCACGCCCGCGAGCAACAGGCGCAACGTGTGCTGCGCGCCGCGAGCGAGCAACAGCGTAAGGCTCACGCCGATCAGTGCGCCCAAAAATGCGGCGCTGACGAGGCCGATGCGCGGCAGCCACTGCGCTGTCGCTAACGAAATCACGGTGCCACCCGCTGCACCGGCCGCGAGCACCAGCACCACGCCGAGCGACGCACCAGCAGCCGAGCCCAGTAGGTACGGGTCTGCCAGCGGATTGCGAAATAATCCTTGCGAGATCGCACCCGCTAACCCAAGCAACGCGCCCACCAGCAACGCCCCCACCGTTCGCGGCGCGCGAATTTGACCGAGGATGAGTGCGGCGTCATCGGCGGCGAGGTCGGCGCGCAACTGCGTGAGCGAGAAGCCTTCGCTGCCTACGGCTAGGCCGAATGCGGTGAAGACGATGGCGGCAACTAGCAAACCGATGGCTAGCGTTTTGCGGCGTGATGCGTCTTGCTTCATGCGAGATTATTCACAAGACGAAAGTTCACTCGTCGCCCCTGCGGAGGCAGGGGGCCAGCGTCTTGCGATTGCAAACGAACCGCTGCACAACGAGCAAAAGTCGCTGGGTTCCTGCCTTCGCAGGAACGACGATTTAAATAAATAGTCTCGGATCATTGCAGCTATGGCGTTTGCAGCACGCGCAAACCTGCAAGACACTCTGCAATCACCAGCGCCGCTTCACCCATGCGCGGACCGGGGCGAATCAACAATTCATAGCGATCCTTGTCAAAGCCGCAGCTTCGTCCCTGAAGCGCCGTCAAACCGAACCAACCGGGACGACTGGTCATCGAATTCACTTGACGTTCCGTCGCCATGATGACGTCGGGCCGAGCGCGAACGATGAATTCAGGATTCAATTTCGGAAAGGGCCCAAGCGAGCGCGGCGCGATGTTGCCCATGCCAAGCGTCGTCAGCGTTTCGCCGATGAACGAGCTTGCACCCGCTGCGTAGGGCTCCGACGAGACTTCAAAGTAAACCTTTTTGCCGCGCAACGCCTGCGGCACCTTTGAGGCTGCAAGCGCAGTGTCGCGCTCGATTTTGCTCCACACTCGTTCCGCCTGATCGGGCGCGTCGAGTAGGCGCGCCAGCAGCGTCAGCGTGCGCCTCACGTCGGCGTGACTGTTTGATTCCAGCACGATGACCTTAACGCCGAGCGACTCCAATCGTTCGACCACCCGAGCTGATTTTGTCGCGAGCACGACATCTGGTTTCAGCGAAACGATACGCTCGATTGGCGCATCATCCAGGCCACCCAATTTCGGCAGTGCGCGTACTTCTAGCGGCGTGTTGGAGAACTGGTCGGTGCCAACCAGACGCTTGCACGCGCCTAGTACGCAGACGCTTTCAGTGACCGATGGCACCAGACTGATGATGCGTTGAGGCGACGCGGCAAAGGTCAGTTCGACATTGCGATCATCGCGGACGGCAATCGCGCCCGTTGGTTGCGCGGCGACGGGGGCCAGTGCTGCGACAAGCGCCCACGTAGCTATCGACAGCCCTATGCGTCGCGCACAACTAATTCGGCAAGCGGCATTCACTACTCGCCACCCCGGCGCAGGCCGGGGCCCACGCCCCACGCCCGCCGCTGACTTCGCTGAGGGCGTGGATACCGGCCTTCGTCGGTATGACGAAAAATTTGGGCTGTACCGGGTTTCCCCAACATCGTCAAAGGGTGTGGGCATACGGAGACTAAAACCCGCTGTAACGCAAGGTCAGATACCCCTCGCGTCCGGGCTGGTTGTAGCCGTAGACGGTTTCGTACTTTTTGTCGGTGACGTTGTTTAAGCGCACATTGACTGACCACTGTTTCGACAAGCGCCAGTCGGCACGCAAATCAAGCGTCGCGAAACCGGGTAGTCGCGTCGTGTTTGCCGCGTTGTCGAAACGTTGACTGAACGCAACAACGGAACCACCCACGCGCCATGCACCGAGGTCAACGTCTGCGCCAAGTTTGGCGGAATCCTTGACGCGTCGCGGCAGCAGTTTGCCGTAATTCGAGGAGCCGCTGGTGTCGTTGCGCGGGTTGACGTGATCAACGCTCGCAGCGAGTGTGACGTTGGCAATGCGTGCCTCGTAGCTCGCGGTGACACCGTCGATACGGGTACGCGGAATGTTGGTGGGGAGCGGCCCGCTGGAGATGTAGCCACGAATCCGGCTATCGAAATAGGCAACGCGTGCTTGCTGATTTTTTCCGAGCCAGCGAACGTTGAGCTCAGACTGTTTGCCTTCTTCGGGCAGCAGTTTTGGATTGCCGAAATTCGGGAAGTAAAGCTGGTTGAAGTTCGGTGCGACGAAGCTCGTGCCGTACGACGCACCAACTCGCCAGGCGGACGTGATGTCAAAGCCGTACGCCGCCGTGCCTGTGGTTTGCGAGCCGAACTGTGAATTGCTGTCGTGGCGCAAATTCGCTTGCCAATGGTGCGCACCGGCTCGACCATTCAGGCCCGCTGCAACGCCGGTAATGTTGCGGTCAGACAGCGAAAACGGCGCACCCGGGCGGCTGACTTTTTGTTTGGTTTGTTCGACGATAACGACGGCTGCACCAAGCGGTGTAGCAACGGTGTTTTCCCATGCCAACTGATCCTGCACCGTGGCGATTTTGCCGAGGTCGCTGAACGGTGATGCGGTAGCGAGCGTGATGTAGTCGTCTGTCGAGCGTGCTACGCGAAAGTTAGTTTGCCAGGTAGCCGTGACCGGGCCGCCAATGTTGACCGAGGCGACCTGCGTGCGCAGTTTTGCTTTGGCATCTGCGCCGCGACCGTCATCGTATTGCGTCACGCCATCCGATTGCAGCAACCGCGCATCGGCGCGCCAGCTGCCGCCAATTTTCCAGCCGAGTTGCGCGTTGCCGCTGTTCTGGCGGAAGCCGTCATTGTCTGAGTTGTAGCTGCCGAACGGCACGTTGCTATTGGTTGCCGAGAAGCCGCGATTTTCGGTGCGCTGCACTTGCAGCGAGCCATCAAATGCACCCTGACCAAAGTTCACACCGCCACCGAGTTGACCAAATCGTTTTGAGCCAACAGTTGCGACGGCGTTGCCACGTAATCCGTCCTTGCCGCGTCGAGTGAAAATTTGGATGACGCCGCCGACCGCGTCGCTGCCGTACAAACCAGACAATGGTCCGCGCACGATCTCGATGCGCTCGATGGATTCGAGCGGGATGTTTTCCCATGTGGGCAAGCCGACCGTCGCAGAGCCGTAGCGCACGCCGTCGATCAAGAGCAGCGTGTGCCGCGCCTCAAGGCCGCGCAGTGAAACGGAGCTGGCTTTGCCAAGACCACCGCTGGACCATTGCTGCACACCTGCCTGTTGACTGAGTAATTCCGCTAAAGACTTGCCCGCCGCTTGCTCGATTTGGTCAAGATTGATGACGGTGACGTCGCCCAAGGCTTCGTCGACTCGGGTGGGGGTGCGCGTGCCTGTTACGACAACGGTGTCCAACTTTGGCAGTGTTGCTTGCGCGTGGGCAGCTGCACTGAGCGCGCATCCCGTCGCGGCCAAAGCTGTGACAACTAACTGCGATGAAAAAGATAAAGGTGTGCTCGGTCGCGAGCCAACTAAGTATTGCATTTCTAACCTTTAAAAACCAAGCCCTCCGCTCGGCATGCTGTTGCTGCTGAATGAGCGGATGTAGACGTGGGAAAGGGAATGCACAATATGCTGGACAACGCCCAGCAAGCGGCACTCGCTTTACCGTGCATCCCCGCACAATCAGCATGGAATCCGTCGCCTGAGGCGGGCAACGGGCGAAGGATGCGGAAATTACAAATGTCCCGTTTTTGACGGCACCAGCGAGCAGCGCCTAGCACTGCATCACGCCCGCACCGTCCAAAACTGGACTCTGACAACTTCAACATCCCTAAGCAGGGCCGGTCTCCGGACTTGTCGCCGCAGTTGGGTTGCGTCTTCCCAAAACCAGTGAGGTTTCAGTGACTGTTGCAACCTGCGTTGATGCGATTTACCGTTGCGGGGGCAGTAACAGAATGGTCAATAAAGCTGACGCACTGTTTTCCCGTTTCACTCGTCGGCGGGTCGAAACCTGCGTGGAGCACCTTGCTTGGGGCGGAGTTTATTCCATTTCCAGATCGATTCAAGACTAGTGTCGTGTCACGTTTGAAATGGCAGCATAGGGTGCCGCCATCGGTGTACAGGGCTAGGCGCAAAGCGCAGCTCATGCCGGGGCATGTGCAAGCTTTGCAACGACGCCATGCGCAGCGAGGGCAAGCGAGATGCGTCATTTCAGGCGTGACACGACATTAGGCGCGACGACGCAGACAGTGCGCATGCAGGGCAAGGAGAAGCAACGACGTATCGAATCGATCTGGAAATGGAATCAGCAGCGTGCGTGCAACAATTTGTTCATGGTGACTGACTTTCAAAGATACAAACGTCTTCTGCGCTACGCGAAGCCGTACCGCGGACGGTTGATTGCGGGCATGGTCATGCTTGCGCTAGTTTCGCTGATAGAGCCGGTGATTACGATTGCGTTCTCGCAGATTCTGGATCGTGCGTTTGTGCCAGAGGTGAGCGCTGCGGTGGCGAGCCAAGGCGCACCTGCCCCTGCGCAGGCTACCTCTATCCCCATGCAAAGCGCGCTGAGTCAGTCCGCGTTATTCGCCGGATTGTCGGGCTGGCTTCGCACGATGCCGATCATGTGGTTTCCGTTCTTGCTGGTGTTGATTTTTGCGCTTCGGGGTGCTGCCAATTTTCTGGGAGACTTGGCGCTGCACTGGGTGTCCAGCCGCGTGGTGTTTGATTTGCGGCGGATCACGTTTGCGCATTTGCTGCGTTTGCCAGTGAGCTTTTTTGATCGCAACGCCGCCGCCGAACTGACTTCCAAAATCACCTTCGACACGCAGCAAATTGGTGCTGTCACCAGTCAAGCGCTGACCACGTTGGTTCAGGACTCACTCAAGCTCGTGGTCGCGCTGGTGATGATGGCCGCAATCAGTTGGAAGTTGACGTTGGGTGTATTTGTCATCGCACCCGTTGTGGCGGTGGTGGTGCGTTTGTTGACGAGACGATTGCGTGCTGCGAGCATCGCCATGCAGTCGCAAATGGGCGAGTTGTCCCGCTTCACCGACGAGGGCTTGAGCAATCAGCGGTCGATCAAAATTTACGGCGCGTTTGCGCAAATATCAAACGCGTTCGCCGAGCGCGCGAATCGCGTACGTCGCACGATCATGAAGCAAGAAACCGCGAACGCCGCGAGCGCGCCGCTGATGCATCTCGTTGTATCGGTGGCCATAGCCGGCATCGTGGCATTGGCTATCGGTGAGGGGCAGCGCGGTGCTATGACCGCTGGCGACTTCTTTATTTTCTTCACAGCACTGCTTTCGCTATTGCCACCGTTGAAGAGTTTGTCCGCGATCAATTCGGTGCTGCAGCGCGGGTTGGCCGCGGCGGCTAGTTTGTTTGCTGTGATTGATGAGCCTGCGGAGGTTGCCTCGGTGGCAAATGCACAGCCGAAGTTGAGCGGAGCGGTGAAATTTCAATCGGTGACAGCGCGTTATGCGGGTCGCGAAGCGGATGCGTTGGTCGATGTGTCGTTTGAGATTGCAGCGGGCCGGCACGTTGCCTTTGTCGGCGCGTCTGGCAGTGGTAAATCGACTGCCATTGCATTGCTTGCCGGGTTCTATCAACCACAAAGCGGCGAAATTTTCGTCGACGGCGAGCTGCTGAAACGAATTGGCTTGCAGACGTTGCGCGACAGCATCTCGCTCGTTGCGCAAGACGTTTTGTTAGTCAATGATTCGGTCGCGACCAATATCGCGTTTGGCAGCAGTGGCGGTAAGGTGGATCAATCTCGTGTGCAATGGGCTGCGCAGGCGTCGGGCGCAGCGACGTTTATCGACACGCTTCCCGGCGGCTATGCGGCAAGGGTGGGCGAAGGCGGCAGCTTGCTCTCCGGCGGGCAACGCCAGCGCATCTCCATCGCTCGCGCGCTCTACAAAGGTGCGCCGCTTGTGCTGTTTGATGAGGCTACGTCGGCACTCGACTCGGAGTCAGAGCGGCTCGTGCACGACACGCTAGAAATTCTCGGGCCTGAGCACACCGTGATTCAGGTAGCCCATCGCTTGAGCACCATCCGAAATGCTGACGAAATTTTTGTTTTTGAGGCAGGCCGCATCGTCGAGCGCGGAACGCACGCTACGCTTGTGCAGCAATCGGGTGCGTATGCCCGTTTGCTGGCGCGACAGGCGGATTGAAGTCGGCGACCCAGCGCTTGAGTTCTGCGCGCACATCGTGGGGCGAGGGCTGCTCCAGCCATAGTTTAAGGGCTGGCAGATCGATGCCATGTTCGTTCTCGGTGAGCACGCGCCGAACTTTTGCGTGATCTGTTTCGACAAAACGTTCTCCGTCGCCCGTGAGCTCCTCGTGCATCTTCTCGCCCGGGCGCAATCCCGTAAAGACGATCGGTATTGAATTAAGTGACCCCTTGGCGAGACGAATCAGTTCCCGCGCCAACTCAACAATACGCACCGGCTCCCCCATGTTCAATACGTATAAGGATCGCGCCTGCCCCATCAATCCTGCTTGCACGACCAATTGGGCTGCTTCAGGAATAGACATGAAGTAACGGGTCATTTCCACGTGGGTGACGGTGATTGGGCCACCCGCTGCGATTTGCTCGCGAAATTTGGGAATCACGCTGCCGTTGCTGCCGAGCACGTTGCCGAATCTGACCCCGACGAATTGAGTGGGTAGCGAAGGCAGACTGAGAATGGCTATTTCGGCGAGTCGCTTGCTCGCTCCCATAATGCTTGATGCGCGAACCGCCTTGTCGGTCGAGACCAGAACAAATTTTTCAGTGTCGACCTCGCGAGCGCATTCTGCAACCACCAATGTGCCCAGAACGTTGTTAAGCACAGCTTCCCAAGCGTTGACTGTTTCAGTAAGAGGTACATGCTTGTAGGCCGCCGCATGAAACACTACAGCCGGTCGCTCGCGATCAAATATCTCCTTCATTCGCGTCCGACTGCGGGCGTCAGCGACGTACACCTCCATGCGTTCAAGGGGCATTCGGGTGGTCATATGCTCCTTGATCAAGTGCGACGCAAACTCTGAAATGTCGACCATGATCAGTCGACCCGGATTAAATCGGGCGACTTGGTTGCACAGTTCGGTGCCGATTGAACCTCCCGCGCCGGTGATCAGAATGGTGCGCCCCGAGAGCCAATTTTTTAGCCCTTTGGTATCCAACGTGATCGGATCGCGACCCAACAAATCTTCAAGCTCAATATCCCGGAGCTTGGCCAGCGGCGATTCGCCCGACAACAATTCGTCGTACGACGGCACGGTGAGCGTGGTGAGTTCAGCCTCGGCTGCCAACGCCACCGCACGTCGCCGCGCGTCGTGATTTGCGTGTGGCATGGCGATGATGGCGTGCCGTGCGCCAAAGCGCTTTGCTACGGATTGCGTTTGTGAGAGTTTGCCTACCACCGGCGTACCATGCACCCGCCCGCCGACCTTTGTCACGTCGTCGTCGAGCAAGGCGACTACATGCCATGTTTCTGATTTTGCCAGTTCGCTGACTAAGCGAGCGCCAGCGGCACCGGCACCGAGCACCAGTACCGGCTCTCCCTTGGCTGCGGTGAGACCGTACAGCCGATGTTCACGCCAACTGCGATACGCGAATCTCGCACCACCCATAAACAGAATCAGTAGTGCCGGCTGCAACAGTAAGACTGATCGTGGTCGGATAAAGCTATCCGGGCGAACAAGGGCGAAAAGCACTGCCGTGCCCGCCGCAGCTATGAACGCCCCCAAGACAATGCGGCGAAGATCCGCCATGCTGGCAAATCGCCAGAGGCCCTGATAGAGGCCCATCGCGACAAACACCGCAGCATGCACGGGCACAACAAAGGCAAGGCTTCTGGCGACATCGCGCGCGCTGAACTCAGCCGCGTCAATATTGAAATTAAACCGCGCCCAAAACAGTAAAGCCCAAGCAACAGCGGCCGCGACCACGTCGTATAGCAACGCCAATATGGCGCGCGGGTTCATCAGCAGATTGGGTTGTTTGCGCAGCGTCCACTCCGTAAACGCAACGTAGAACGCAGCGTACGCCAACGCCAAAGACAAGCCCACTGCATCCATCACGTCGCGCAGCATCCAAGCGACGCCGATGGATAGAAGATTCCATCCAATCATCCACAACAAAACGCCGCGATGGCCCAGTCCCGCCAACGCCAATCGCTGATAAAGGTGTTCTCGATGCGGCTTGAACGGACTGTGCCGGGCGGTGATTCGCCGAATGAGCGTATAGGTCGCGTCCGCCCAAAAGGGCATAAATAGGGTTGCAGCGGTGGCGATCAACCACACGCCGTCCGCTGCCCCCTTGAGGCACACCGCAGCAAGGATTACGCCCAACACCGTTGAGCCGCCATCGCCCATGAACATTTTTGCTGGGGGTAAGTTGTAGCAGAGGAACCCGGCTGCGGCGACTGCCACGATCACGCACACGCCTAAGAGCAAACTTGACGTCGCAGTCGTTGGGTGAAGCGCCGCAAGACCTGCAAGCGCTAGGCTGCCGATAATGGCAGTCGAGGCGGAGAGTCCGTCCGATCCGTCCATGAAGTTAAATAAGTTTAACCCCCAAATGATCGTAGTTAAGCTAAAGATAGTGATAATGAATGAATACTGCGGTAGCCACCCCAGCACGATATATGTCGCCGCTGCTGTGTGGACAGCCAGACGAAGAGTGGGGGATGCGCCCGCCCAATCGTCCCAGGCTGAAACGGCCCAAATGATGAATGTCGCGGCAATTAGCGAGATGGGTGCCGCCAGCCACGTCAACCCGAATAGCAAAGACGCAGCAACGCCGAGCCCACCCCCCCTTGGCACCGGGCCACCGTGAAGCGAGCGCTCACTAGGAAGGCTCAGAGGCGACGTGAGCCAACGCCGCGCGGTTGCCGTGCACACCACGAGCGCCAAAGCGAAGCACGCGCAGGCAAGAACCTTCAAATCAACCATTAATGCTTTTCAAATCAAAGATTTACGGGTTCGGTGGCAAGCAATGACGCTTAACCGAAAACGCCGCCCCACGGCGCGGCGGATGTTGCAATTTGACAACATGAGAGCGCCGGTTGGTCTGCTTGGTTCTAACGATAAGGTTGGACGATTCGGCGTAATTTGGCAGAATTAGAGCAGCTTCCGAGTTTGTGTAGGAAGAAAAATTGTCGATGCGGTGTTATTCGAAGCCGCACTGACCGTCTATATCTGAGGAGAGACTGATTATGAATAAGAAACTCGTTGCCCTCGCAGTGAGCGCTGTGGCCGCAGGTGCAGCATCTGCGCAAACAGCAAACGTAACGCTGTACGGCGTTATTGACACGTACGTCGCCAGCGAGCGCGTAAGCGCCCAAGGCACGACACCAAGCACCAGCTTGACCGTTTTGAACGCAGGCGGCCTATCTGGGTCGCGTTGGGGCCTTCGCGGCTCTGAGTCGCTTGGCGGCGGCATGAATGCTATTTTCACGCTTGAAAATGGCTTTGACAGCTCAACCGGCGGTATTAACCAGGGTGGCCGTATGTTCGGTCGTCGCGCATTTGTTGGTTTGAACGGTGGCTTTGGTCAAGTTCAAGTTGGCCGCGATTATTCGCCCAATTTCTGGGTTCAGTTGAACAGCGATGACAGCTATGGCGGCGGCCTGACTGGCTTTTCAGCCGTCGCCAACCTTGGTGGTTTTTACGCCAACACGCTGCGTCAAGATAACCAGATTCAGTACATCACGCCAAACATGGGCGGCCTGACGGCACGCGCAGCGTGGGCGTTTGGTGAGCAGGTCAATGGAACCAACAAAGCCCGCACTTTCGGCGCGAACGTTGAATACAAAAAAGGCCCGATTTACGCCGGTATCGGTTTCAGCGATCTGAAAAACGCAGCAGGTACTGCTTCGCAAAAGCAATTCATCATTGGTGCGTCGTACAACTTCGGCGTGGCTTATGTTGGCGCTACGTACATGGAAAACAAGTCTGAGACAGGCTCCAAGACCAAGCCTATGGTCGTTAGCGTAACCGTGCCATTCGGCGCGTCACGTGTTGGTTTCCAAGTGGCTCAATCAAAGAACGGCAGCGCAAAAGCGTCAACGTTTGGTTTGATCGCCGAGAACGATTTGTCGAAGCGCACCACCGCCTACGCGTTTGGTTGCCAAGCCAAAAACAAGGGTCTCGTGAACGTGTGCGACGGCAATACGGCAGCGAACGTCGCGCTTGTAAATGGCCAGAAATCTAGCGCCTTCGGCGTTGGTATTCGTCACCGCTTTTAGGCCTAGGCCGAATTGCAGTCGGTCGGGGAAGCAGACGCTACCCCGACCCGCATTCCAATCTCTCTTCTCGGAGTCCTCATGAAACTCACTAAAGCAGCCCTCGCGGTTGCAGCCATCGTAGGGGCGGTCTCGGCCTCAGCTCAGACGGCTAACGTTACGTTGTACGGCTACATTAATACGTCAATCGAGAGCAATCGCGGTTCCACTGCAACCACGAGCGCGACAGTCAATCGTATGACTTCAAACTCCTCGCAATTCGGATTTCGCGGAAGTGAATCCCTTGGTGGCGGCATGAGTGCCGTGTTCAACCTTCAAAGCGGCTTCGGCAGCGATGATGGTGTTCTGAACGGCGGCGCAATGTTTGCTCGCGAAGCTTGGGTTGGCCTACAAGGCGGCTTCGGGCAGGTTCGTGCTGGCTACGGCCTCACGGCTTACGACGACGTATTGGGACTTTCGCATCAAAACATTGGGTCAACCGGCTTGCAAAATCGTAACGCTGGCTTGTCAAGCGGCCCCGGTTTCGCTGGTAATCAGTTGTTCACCAACTACGGTCGCGCTGGTGTAGCCGGTTGTGCCACCGACAGCAACTTTGATGCCCGCGCCGCTAACTCGTTTAGCTATCAAACGCCTGACATGGCGGGCCTCCGTGTGCGCACTACCTACGCACTGGTTGAAGAGGTTTCATCGAACGCTTGCAGACTATGGGACACCGGCGCCGTTTATTCCAACGGGCCGATCACCGCTGGTTTAGCGTATTCGATGCACTCGAAGTTCCGCGGTTTGGGCGGCGCATCAGTTGGCGCAGGATCCTTGGCGAACACCACGGGCTCGCATAATCAAAACAGCATTCGTGCGTATGGTCGCTACAACTTTGGCGTTGCCCGAGTGGACGCAGCTTACGAAGTGATGAGCTTCAAAGTCGCCAGCGGCGCATTGAAAGCGAAATATTTTGAGCTGGGTGCGCAGGTGCCAATGGGCGCGGCTAACTTTGGCGTGCAATACAGCCAACGCGACAACGGTACCGCTTGGGCGTACGTCGCTCCGGTTGGCTACGCCATTCCCGCAGGAACAGCAACGCTGTCGCAGATCGCCAATATTCGCAACAACTGGACTCGTGGCGGCGGCAAGCACCTTGCGTTCGTAACAGACTACTCGTTCTCAAAACGTTCGCAAGTGTACGCGTACTTTTCGAACTTGAAGAACGAAACCAACGGCAAGCTGAACACGCTGGCAGTTGGCGTGATCCATCGCTTCTAAACCAAGCGCTGGTCACTGAAAGGACGCTTCGGCGTCCTTTTTTTCGACATAGTTTGGCAAAATAGCGCTTTGATTCACCCGGATTGTTTGCAATGGATCACCTGATTTTGTCCTTTGATCGCGCCGTAAAAACGTTGTCCGGCGCAGCGACCGCGCGGCGTGAGAGTCCCGGCGAACGCACGTCTGCGCACGCCATGACCGACACCGAGCGCGCACAGTCCATTGCTCTCATGCGCATCAACCATGCGGGTGAAGTGGCGGCGCAGGCGCTCTATCAAGGTCAGGCGCTAGTATCTCGATCCCCCGACTTGCGCGAAAAATTGAATCACGCTGCCGATGAGGAGCTTGACCATCTCGCATGGACGCGCGAGCGGGTGCATGCGCTCGGCGGGCGAACCAGTCTGCTTGATCCGTTTTGGTATGCGGGCGCGTTCGTCATGGGGGCGGCAGCGGGCGCGCTCGGCGACAAAACCTCGCTGGGCTTCTTGCAGGCGACCGAGGAGCAGGTCGAGGCGCATCTCGCATCGCATTTGGCTCAGCTGCCCGCATCCGACACGGCGAGCCGTGCGATTGTCGAACAGATGAAGCAGGATGAAGCTGGCCACGCACAAACGGCACGGACGCTGGGAGCGCGCGAGCTATCGTCACCGGTTCAAGGATTGATGCGGCTTGGCTCGCGTGTGATGACGACACTTGCCGGAAAAATTTGAGTCTCTATTGTGTGTTGTTATCGCCTTGCCGCGCCTCGTCGAAATTAAATCAACGAGATCGATACTGCGATCAGCTTTTCGCTTAAATGGACGTTTTATTTGGGGTACAGCCAAGAAACGGCTAGTGTCGACTTTTGCCTAAAGCACCGCTTTTCCCAAGATGCATATAGATTTAGTCAAAAAGTTGATGCCGACGCAGGTGGTTTTTTTACCGCCCGTCGCGCTGGTAACCCCCTCATCACGGCATTGCGGCGATCCGCAGACCATGAGCCCCAGCCCGCAATTTCATCGAGCGTGCGCGCACAACCGACACACAGACCGTCCTCGTCAATCACGCAAATTTTGACGCAGGGTGTCTCAATCGCCGTCGAGGGCGCGGGCGTTCCGGGTACGTGCAGGTGGCGAAAACTCATACAGAATTATCCCAGTGTCAGCACACGACGCACGTTTGTAGAAGTCGCAGCCGCAAATGAGTTCGTCGACATGCCACGCACGTGCGCCAGAATTTCGCCAATCTGTGGCAAAAAAGTCGGGCTGTTGCGCGCGGTTGATCCCATTGTCCCTAAAAAACTGGGTGGTATATCTGGCGCATCGGTTTCAACAACCACATTCTCAATCGGCACATCACGCAGCAGTCTTCTAACGCGTTGCGCCTGAGGAAACGTTGCGGTGCCGCCAAAACCCAGACAGAGACCCAGCTTCACGAACTCCGCGGCTTGCTGGGCGCTGCCGTTAAAGGCATGCGCGAAACCGCCGCGCACCTTGATGCGGCGAAGGTGTTTGAGGATGTGATCTTGGCTGCGCCGAACGTGCAGTGACACTGGCAAATCAAAATCGCGAGCGATCTTCAACTGCTCAGAGAAAAACCATTCCTGCTCTTCCTGATTGAAATCGGGGATGAAGAAATCAAGGCCGATTTCACCGATTAGTTCAGGTTTTTCGCGTTCGACCCACGCGCGCAATGTGGCGATGTCTTCACGCTTTGAGTCCGCACACGGCCCCGCAACCCACATTGGGTGAATGCCGAAGCCGGTGAGGCATCCGTAGCGATCACGCGTGGTTCTGGCCTGTTCAAAGTGGTTGACGTGACCGGGCAGATTGATGATCGCCTCGACACCGGCCGCACGTGAGAGCGCGACAACCTCGTCACGATCAATGTCGAATTCAGGCGAATCGAGATGACAGTGACTGTCGATCCACACGGATTAATCCGCCTGAGCGGCGCGTTTCGCGGCGAGTGCCCGATTCACGCGCGAGTGTGGCGCACGTCCCAGTGTCTGCGAGATGAACTGGCCCGCTTCACACACGAGGTCAAGATCAATGCCCGTGGCAATGCCCATGCCGTGCAGCATGTAGAGCACGTCTTCTGTAGCTACATTTCCGGTTGCGCCCTTCGCGTACGGGCAGCCGCCGAGCCCCGCGACGGACGTATCAAATGTGCTCACACCCAACTCAAGGCAGGCCAACACATTGGCGCAGGCTTGACCATACGTATCGTGAAAATGGCCAGAAATTTGGTTCAGCGCAAACGCGTTTGCAGCGGCTTCAAACACCGCCGAAACGCGCGCGGGCGTACCTACACCGATGGTGTCGGCGATGCCAATATCGTCGCATCCCAAATCAGCAAAACGCTTCACGCAATCAACCACCGAATCAATCGAAACTTCGCCTTGATACGGGCAGCCGAGCGCACAAGACACAGCCGCACGCACCCGCATGCCGTGCGCTTTTGCAGCCTCAGCGACCGCGCGAAACCGCTCGATGCTCTCGGCGATCGAGCAGTTGATGTTCTTCTGCGAAAACGCCTCGGACGCCGCGCCGAAAATCACCACCTCATCAGCCTTCGCCGCGAGTGCGCCCTCAAAGCCTTTCATGTTGGGCGTCAGCACCGAATAAATCACGCCGGGTTTTCGCGCAATACCGACCATGACTTCCATCGACGTGGCCATCTGGGGCACCCACTTGGGGGACACAAACGAGCCGGATTCGACATTGCGAAAACCGGCGTCGCTCAGGCGATTGACCAGTTCAATCTTAACCGACGCGGGCACGTCCTGCTGCTCATTTTGCAGGCCGTCGCGCGCACCGACTTCGACGATATTCACGTGCTTGGGGTAATTCATGCGGGTCTCAATATCCAACGATAGGGTCAACAATGCCGGACACCACCTCACCGCGCTCCAACGCCGAAATTTTCGCCACGATCTGCGCGCAGGCATCCTTAATCGGTGTAGTCGCGGCAATGTGCGGCGTCACGATCACGTGCGGGTGTGACCAGTACGGATGATCCTTCGGCAACGGCTCCTCGTGGAAAACATCTAGCAGCGCACCGCTGAGTTGGCCGCTTTCAAGCGCGGTAACCACGGCAGCATCCACGAGATGACCGCCACGCCCCGCGTTCACCAAAAACCCACCGCGCGGCAAGTGCGCGAGCGTGACGGCATTGATGATTCCGCGCGTTGAATCGGTCAATGGCAACATCAACACGAGTACGTCACAGCCTGAAAGAAACGTCGACAACGTGTCGTGACCGGCAAAGGTCAACAAATCATCAATCTCATGCTTCGAGCGCGACCAGCCGCGCACCGAGTAACCAAACGCAGCAAGTTTGGCGGCCACCGTGCCGCCCATTTCACCGAGGCCCATCACGCCCACCGTGGGGCGGCGCACGTTACCGCGATCTTCATGCTGCTGCCAACGCGCATCACGCTGCTGCGCGTGATAAGAGCGCATGTTGCGATGATGATGAATCACGCCGTAAATTGCATACTCCGCCATCTGCTGTGCCATGCCAGCATCTTCCAACCGGATGATAGGAATGTGCTTCGGCACAGCGTGCATAGCAAGAATTGCATCAACGCCCGCCCCGTAATTGATAACGGCCTTCAAGTTGGGTTGTCGTGCGAACAACTCCGCAGGCGGCTTCCACCCAACCACGTAGTCACACAGATCATCCGACGGCCACGCAAAATATTGCCAGCCTGGCTGATGCTTTTTCAGCTCAGCCATGATGCCCGGAACGATGTCGAGACCGGTGGATTGGACGAGAATTTTCATGCGACGACGATGCCGTCCGTGGCGATAAGCGCAACCAGTTCTGCGCCTTCTGTCACCTGCTCCTTCGCCGCGAAGTAAATCGCCTCGACGGTACCGTCCTGCGGCGCGACAATGGTGTGCTCCATTTTCATGGCTTCCATGATGATGAGGGGTTGGCCTTTTCTCACCGCGTCGCCAATGCCTACCAGCACGCTAACCACCGAGCCGGGCATCGGCGCGGTCAGATGCCCGCTGTGACCCTCAACGCTCTCCGGCGGCGCATAGCGATCCACGGCGTCAAACTCGAAACGCTCGCCCGCAAGCAGCACCAGGCGGTGCGCGCCGGAGCGCAGCACACGTGCCTTGCGCTTTACTTCGCCGAGCGTGAGCGTGATGCGTTCGTCGTCGATTTCGGCAACCGCACATGGCGAACTGTTTGGCAATCGAATCACGAAGCCATTGCCCTGCGGAACGACGCTGACGTTAAAGTGTGCGCCAGATTGCGAGTATTCAAATTCGATGCTGTTGTCCGGCTGATTCGGCCAGAATCCATCAGCGAGCGCCCACGGTGAGGATGGTTCACCCGCTGCTCTCGCGGCAACGCGGCTGGCTTCGCGCGCCGCCGACCATTCGACCAGCGCGCATGCTGCTAACGCAAGGTCAGATGGAATGGGCAACGGTGGCAACAAATCACTCGTATGCCGACTGATGAACCCGGTGTCGATGTCACTCGCAGCGAACGACGGATGCCGTGACACGCGTTGCAGGAATTCAACGTTGTTGGCAAATCCAACGACTGCGTATTCATCAAGCGCGAGTGCGAGCCTTTGCAATGCCTGTTCGCGGTTTTCACCATGCACGATCAACTTGGCGATCATCGGGTCGTAGTTAGGCGTGATCGCATCATCCTCGCGCACACCGGTGTCGATGCGTACGTCGGCGTTCACGTCGGGCGTGCGCAACCGGTTGATCGGGCCGAGTGCAGGAAGGAACTGATTGCGCGGATTTTCCGCGTACACCCGTGCCTCAAACGCATGGCCGTTGATGCGTAATTCGTCCTGCAGTTTCGGCAATCGCTCACCGGACGCGACGCGCAATTGCCATTCCACCAAGTCAAGCCCGGTGATCATCTCGGTCACTGGATGTTCAACCTGCAAGCGCGTATTCATCTCCATGAAATAGAAACGACCCGATGTCGTGAAATCGTGTTCGGCGATGAACTCGACGGTACCCGCACCCACGTAGCCCACTGCTTTGGCAGCGGCGACCGCCGCTTCGCCCATCTGTCGCCGTCGTGTCTCGGTCATGCCCGGTGCGGGCGCTTCTTCAATCACTTTTTGATGACGACGCTGCAACGAGCAGTCGCGTTCAAACAAGTAAACGCAGTGCCCGAGTTCATCAGCGAACACTTGAATTTCGATATGCCGCGGGCGTTGCAGGTAGCGTTCGATGAGCACGTTGTCGTCGCCAAAAGAATTCTTGGCCTCACGCTTGGCTGAAGCTAGCGACGCAGCAAAATCGGCTGCGGATTCGGAGACTTTCATGCCCTTGCCGCCACCGCCTGCGCTGGCTTTTATTAGCACCGGGAAGCCAATGCGTGTGGCCTCTGCAAGTAACAGTGTTTCGTTCTGATCTGCGCCGTGATAGCCGGGCACCAGCGGCACGTTGGCTTTTTCCATGAGCCGTTTTGATTCGGCCTTAAGTCCCATCGCCTCAATGGCGGCCGGCGGCGGCCCGATGAACACAATGCCCGCATCTGCGCATTGCAGCGCGAAGGCGGCGTTCTCTGAGAGAAAACCATAACCGGGATGAATGGCTTGCGCGCCCGTGCGCTTTGCGACGGCGAGCACTTTGTCTCCACGCAAATACGAGTCTCTCGGTGCCGAGCCGCCGATGTAATGCGCCTCGTCGCAGGCCGCAACGTGCATCGCGTTGCGATCCGCGTCGGAAAATACGGCAACCGTTTGAATGCCCATGCGTTGCGCCGTGCGGGCAACGCGCACGGCAATTTCGCCGCGGTTTGCGATGAGAATTTTGGTGAACATGGCCTAGTCTTTCACCCAGTTTGGCTTGCGCTTTTCGAGGAAAGCACTAATGCCTTCTTTTGCTTCAGGCGTCGAGCGGATTTGTGCGATGCGTTCGATGGTGTCTTCCATCAGCTCGTCATCAATCGATTTTTGCGCGACGGCCTGAATGAGATTTTTGGCAGATTCAATCGCTTTCGGTCCGTTCGCAAGCAACGTCGTGCAGAGCGTTGCAATCTGCTCGTCCATCGTTTCAACGGATGGCGCAAGATCGTGCAGCAAACCGATTCGGTAGGCCTCCGAGCCCGAGAAGCGCTCTGCAGAGATGAAGTAGCGATGCGCATAACGAGCGCCAATCGCCTCAATCACATAGGGGCTTATCACAGCTGGGATGATGCCGAGCTTTACCTCGGATAGCGAGAACTGCACGTCGGCCACACCAATGGCAATGTCCGCTGCGGCGACCACGCCCACGCCACCACCAAACGCATTGCCTTGCACGCGGGCGATCACCGGTTTGGGGCAGGCGTAAATTGCATTGAGCATTAATGCAAGCTCACCAGCGTCTTCGCGGTTCTGATCTTCATCGTATTCCGATGCGCGCTTCATCCAGTTGAGATCGGCTCCGGCACAAAAGCTTTTGCCTTCGGCCGCAATGACGATTACCCGCACTGCGTCATCCGCCCCGAGATCGCGGAACGCTTCGATAACTTCGCGAATCATGATCTCGTCAAAGGCGTTGTGCACTTCCGGGCGGTTTAACGAGATCATGGCGATGCCTCGTGCGTCGCGTTCGATATTTAGGGTGGCTGGAAATCGCTCAGTCATGCTGGTGTTTCTTCAAAAGTGCTTCGAGTCAAATGAGGCTTGAACCGTTATCTTGTTTGGTTTCGAGTAACCAAGGCAGCTCGCGGCGCACGATGGACACATCGAGATGGCGCTGCCGTTGCAGCACACCCTCGACGTCACCCCAATCATGATCGCGACCCGCAAATACCTTGTAAACGATGAAATCTTCCGCTGCGCAAATGCGCAGTCCACGGAAATCGTCTGTTGCTTCGCTAAGGCTTGCGCGTCCGACGGTCGACGCCTCGTAGGGAAACGCCGCGAGGCCAATATCAAGGCTGATCCCGTTCTCGTGCTGTCGCAGCAGCACGCGAGATCGTAAAGCGAATATCCCGGCGTCGGCCCGCCGTGGCCGAAAGCGAGTGAGCAGTGCGTCAATAAATGTCTCTTCGTTACCAAAGCCCGTAAGGAGTGAAACGTCAGCATCCTCGGTATAGCGCGGAACGCCCCAACGAGCATTAGCGATACCTCCAATGAAACAGAATTTCCAGTCGTTGTTTTCGCAAAACGATTGCAAATCCAGCGCAGCGCGCACCAGATCAGAGACGGGAACCATACGCCGTCCTAAAGAGCGCCGCCATGAACGACACCTCACCGTCCTTTTCGAAACGGTTATCGCGTTCGGTGTGGTGTCCCATCGTCAAACGATTGAGCGCAAGCAGCCCATCTATCTCGCGCATCGCACGCAACCGCACGCTCTGTTCTTCCGCCAGCGCAGCTGCGGCGACGGCCCAGTAGTGCGCGGGGGATTGGGGGGGGAGCGCTTTCGTGCTCACGGCTACATCCTGAACACGCCAAAGCGCGTCTCTGCAATCATTGCATTCAAACTCGCCGACAAACCCAAGCCCAGCACACGCCGCGTGTTCGCCGGGTCAATGATGCCGTCGTCCCACAAGCGCGCCGTAGCGTAGTACGGATGGCCTTCTCGTTCGTATTGATTGCGAATCGGGGCTTTGAACGCCTCTTCCTCGTCCTTTGACCATGTGCCGCCTTTAGCTTCGATATTGTCGCGGCGCACCGTGGCCAACACGCTGGCCGCTTGTTCGCCGCCCATCACGCTGATGCGTGCATTGGGCCACATCCACAAAAATCGTGGCTCGAATGCACGACCGCACATGCCGTAATTGCCCGCGCCAAAGCTGCCACCGATGATGACGGTGAACTTGGGCACCTGCGCACAAGAAACGGCGGTGACCATCTTCGCACCGTTCCTTGCGATGCCTTCGTTCTCGTATTTACGACCCACCATGAAGCCGGTGATATTCTGCAAAAAAACGAGCGGAATTTTGCGTTGACAGCACAGTTCGATGAAGTGAGTTCCCTTCAAAGCAGACTCAGAAAAAAGCACACCGTTGTTTGCGATGACGCCGACCGGCATACCGTAGATGCGTGCGAAGCCGGTCACCAACGTGGTGCCATAGCGCGGCTTAAATTCGTCGAAATCGCTACCGTCGACGATGCGCGCGATGACTTCGCGAACATCGAACGGTTTGCGCGTATCGACGGGAATGACGCCATAGAGTTCATGCGCATCGAAGCGCGGCTCGACGCTGTCGGCAAGCGCCATTTGTGAGGGTTTCACCGTGTTGAGATTGGCTACGGCCTGACGCGCGAGGCCCAGCGCATGAGCGTCATTCTGCGCAAGTTGATCTGCAACGCCAGATAGACGCGTATGCACGTCGCCACCACCCAAATCTTCTGCTGTGACGACCTCACCGGTTGCGGCTTTCACCAGCGGCGGCCCCGCGAGAAAGATGGTGCCCTGATTCTTTACGATGATCGATTCATCACTCATTGCAGGTACATACGCGCCGCCCGCCGTGCATGAGCCCATCACCACCGCGATCTGCGCAATGCCCTTCGCGCTCATTGTGGCTTGATTGAAAAAGATACGACCGAAGTGCTCGCGGTCGGGGAACACTTCGTCCTGATTTGGCAAATTCGCGCCGCCAGAATCGACCAGATAAATACATGGCAGATTGTTCTGTGCGGCGATCTCCTGCGCGCGCAAATGTTTTTTCACTGTCAACGGATAGTAGGTACCGCCCTTCACTGTGGCATCGTTGGCGACGACCACGCACTCGCGTCCACTCACGCGGCCCACACCAGTGATGATGCCCGCGCCGGGCGATTCGCCGTTGTACATCTCGAAAGCAGCGAGCGCAGAGAGTTCGAGAAACGGCGAACCCGGATCGAGCAGTTGCTTCACGCGGTCACGCGGCAGCAGCTTGCCGCGCGCGGTGTGTTTGGCGCGCGGTGCGTCACCGCCGCCGAGCGCTGCAGCGGCGTGCTTCACGCGCAGGTCATCCACGAGCGCTTGCATGGCCCGCGTGGATGCCAAAACGTTGGCATCGCGTGGATTGAGTTTTGATTCGATGATGGGCATTTAGTATTTCCACGTGCCTTTGGTCAGCCACTTTTCCATCATCGACAACCGATCCGCACCCCAGAACTGCTCGCCATCAACGATGAAAAATGGTGCGCCAAACACACCTTGGGCAATGGCCGCTTCGACGTTGGCTTTGAGCATATTTTTGATGTCATCGCTTTGTGTGGCCGCGATGACTTCCTCGGCGCTATAGCCGAGCCCCGCCGCGATGTCTCCAATCACGTCGAGTTTGCTGATGTCACGATCACCGCGAAAGAACGCGCGGAACAGTTCGAGCGTAAATTTCTTCGCATGCGCCGGATGGTTTTGCTGCATCCATAGCGCGGCGCGCGCCGGGTTTTGCGTGGCGATGGGGAAGACGGTGGGCATGTGGAAGGGCACGCGATAAAACGCTGCGCTGCGCCGCATGTCGCGCTCGGAATACGGCCCCTTCATCGGGGCCATAGTCAGCGGCTGCCCGCCGGTGGTTTTGAACACCACGCCGTGCAACATCGGATGCCAGCTCACCGTGCGCCCGCAACGCTGGCCTATTTCCTCGATCATCTCGGCAGCGAGATAGCCGTAGGGCGATGAAAAGTCGAAGTAGAAATCGATTGCGCCAGCCATGTTGATCCGCCGTTTAGTTTTATGCGTCGTAAGTGCCAGACGCCAAGCCGCGTCCGATCAAAATTTTCTGAATGTCGCTGGTGCCTTCGTAGATTTGGCACACGCGCACGTCGCGATAAATACGCTCGACGGGAAAGTCGGAAACGTAGCCATAACCACCGTGAATTTGGATCGCATCCGAACACACACGCTCGGCCATTTCGCTTGCGAAAAGCTTGGCCATTGCGGCTTGAGTGAGGCAGGGTAGTCCCGCGTCTTTCAGGCTTGCGGCGTGATGAATGAGTTGTCGCGCCGCCTCGATTTGGGTGGCCATATCCGCGAGTTTGAACTGCACCGATTGATGTTCGAAGATTGGCTTGCCGAACGCCTCGCGCTCGTTAGCGTACGTGAGCGCGGCCTCGAATGCAGCGCGCGCCATGCCCACGCTTTGCGCGGCGATGCCGATGCGTCCGCCCTCCAGCCCTGCCAGCGCAATCTTGTAGCCAGCGCCTTCTTCGCCAATGCGCATCGACACCGGTACGCGGCAATTTTCAAACAACAACGCAGCGGTGTCGCTCGAATGCTGCCCCAGTTTGTCTTCAATGCGCGCCACCGTGTAACCGGGCGTTTTTGTCGGCACGAGGAACGCGCTGATGCCGCGTTTGCCAGCGGCTTTGTCGGTCACCGCCATCACAATCGCTACGTCCGCGTTCTTGCCTGAGGTGATGAATTGCTTGGCACCGTTCAATACGTAGTGATCGCCGCTTTTGCCAACTTCAAGCGTGGCCGTGGTGCGCAAGCTTGACGCATCGGAGCCCGCGTGTGACTCGGTCAAGCCGAATGCGCCGAGCATTTCTCCGCGTGCGAGCGGCACCAACCAGTCGCGCTTTTGCTGCTCGTTGGCGAAGCTCATCATGATTGAGCACACGGGGCAATTGTTCACCGAAATCACGGTGCTCACGCCGCCATCACCCGCTGCAATTTCTTCGATGATGATGGCCAGCGCGGTGTAGTCAAGCCCCGCACCGCCGTATTCATCCGGAACGGCAATGCCGTAGCAACCGAGCGCTGCCAATCCCTTCAATTCAGCGGCGGGAAACGTGTGCGACTTGTCCCACGCCGCCGCCTTCGGCGCGATGTTGTCCTGCACGTAGGCGCGCACGCTGTCGCGCACCATGCGTTGGTCTTCAGTGAGCAGCATCGCGCATCATCTTTTGAATGTCTTCTTCAAATTGCGTGGCGAGAATCACGCGCGGGCCGTGCTCAGTACGCATCAGGTTGTAACCCGTGCTGAATGATTGCAAAAGCGATCCATCATGACGATACAGCATCCAATGCACGACCGCGAAGGCATGATTCGCGCTCATTGACTCGCAATGTTTAAGCGCGAATTCAGCATGCGAATAATCGTTACCGCGATCCACATCACATAAGGCATGCGTGTTCGCGCGCATCGGCTCATCGGTGGGCCACATCGTGTGAGCCGCGCAATCACTTTCACGTGCAGGATGCGCAACTCCGCTTTGTGCGTGCCACGTATCGGCGACGGCATCGGCATCTAGCCGATTGAAGTGATCGCGATACGTTTCGAAAAACTGATGCACTTCCGCGTGACTCATTGCGCTACTTTCTGATGACGGCTTCGATGGGAAACTCGGCCGCTTTCCACGCAGTAAAGCCACCGGCCATGTGGGCCACGTTCGTAAGTCCCATGTCCTGAAACATCTTCGCTTCAAGTGCTGATCGCCAAGCTGCGGCGCAGTACAGCACGATGCGCTTTCCGCTGGCGAAAACCGGCTTGTGATACTCGCAGGTGGGATCAATCCAAAACTCATTCATGCCGCGCGGCGAGTGCATCGCGCCGGGGATTTTTCCTTCGCGCCACAACTCGCGAACGTCGCGAATGTCCACGATGACTGTGTTCGGGTCGTCCATCGCGGCGCGCACTTCGGCTACCGTCAATGTGACAATTTCGCGTTCTGCGTTTTCAACAAGTGATTGGGCGCGTTGCATATCAACAGCTTTTGTCTGTGACGCTTGTTTTACTTGGGCTCAGAGCTGTTTTATGCCAATTACCGATAAATGGCTTAAACGCGGCCTTGCCCCAATAAAATAAGGCTTTCATTGAAAAGCTGTTGATGCGGATCACCACGGAATCGTCGCGCCCGTGTTGTCGTAAAAACCACCGTGCAGATCGGACGCTTTGTCGATCACGTGACGCATCCCGGCGACGCTCTCGGTGGGCGTTAGTGAGGCTTGCGGACCGCCCATGTCGGTGCGTACCCAGCCCGGATGCAGCGCCATGACGCGCACGCCTTTTTTGCCGAGTTCGAGCGAGGTTGCCTTGACCACTGCATTCAGCGCGGCTTTGCTCGCGCGATAAGCGATGCCGCTGGCGCTGCTCATGGTGGTGATCGAGCCCATGCGCGAGGACAGGTAGACCATCGCTCCGCGCGCCCGTGCGACGTTGTCGGCGAACGCGAGCGTCAGTCGCAACGGTCCGAGCACGTTGGTGCGCATCACCAGGTCAAAGTCCTCGGTGGGCATGTCGGTCAGACCGTCACTCCTTGGGCCGTACACGCCAGCATTGCAAATCATCACGTCGATGGACTGGTTTTGAAGCTTCAACGCCAGCGCGTCGATGGACGACGACGTGCTGGTGTCAAGCGCCTCGATGCGCACGCCAACACGACGCAGTTCCGCAGCTTCGGCGGGCCGTCGGCACGTAGCGATCACGTCATAGCCATCACCCGCATATTGCTTCGCAAACTCCAAACCGAGACCGCGATTCGCGCCGAGGACTAGTACCGTTTTTGCCATGCTTTTCTGACTTTTTTGTGGGAGCGGTTACACCGCGATTATTAAGCTACGAGCAGATTGCGACACGCAAATAGCTCATCGCGGTGAAATCGCTCCCGCAGGTTTGTGCTACATCATCTCGATAGCCATAGCGATTCCCTCGCCGCCGCCGATACACAGCGCGGCCACGCCCTTCTTGCCTCCGGTTTTTTTCAGCGCACCAATCAGGGTCACGATGATGCGCGCACCCGATGCGCCTATCGGGTGGCCGAGCGCACACGCGCCGCCGTGAATGTTCACTTTGCTGTGCGGAATGTCAAATTCTTTCATCGCCGCCATGGTGACGATTGCGAACGCTTCGTTGATCTCAAACAAGTCCACATCCGCCGTTGTCCAGCCGGTTTTTTTGTAGAGATTGTTGATCGCGCCGACCGGGGCCGTGGTAAACCATTCTGGCTCCTGGCTGTGCTCTGCATGGCCGACGATTTTGGCGATGGGGGTTAATCCAAGTGCAGTGGCTTTCGACAATTTCATCAACACCAATGCAGCCGCACCATCCGAGATGCTCGACGCGTTGGCAGCCGTAATCGTGCCGTCCTTGACGAACGCTGGCTTGAGACCCGGAATCTTGTCCAGCTTGGCTTTCGGCGGTTGCTCGTCGATTTCAATGGCGACATCGCCGCCTTTGCTCTTCACGGTCACTGGCGCAATCTCCCACTTGAATGCGCCGCTCTTGGTGGCTTCCTGCGCGCGGGTGGTGGACGCAATCGCGAAGGCGTCTTGCGCTTCACGGGTGAACGCATACTTCACCGCGCAGTTCTCGGCAAAAAAGCCCATCGGCTTGCCTTTTTCGTACGCATCTTCCAAGCCGTCGGTCGCCATGTGGTCAAGCAACTGACCTGCGCCATAGCGATAGCCAGTGCGTGCTTTGGTCAACATGTGCGGCGCATTGGTCATCGATTCCATCCCGCCCGCCACCACGATTTCACGCGTGCCCGCCATGATTTCGTCGTGTGCCAGTTGTGTCGCCTTCATGCCGGAGCCGCACATTTTGGTGAGGGTCAGCGCGCCGACCTCTTTGGGCAAACCGGCCTTTAGCGTGGCCTGCCGCGCAGGCGCTTGGCCTTGGCCTGCCATCAGGCAATTGCCGAGGATTACCTCTTCAATATGCTCGGGCTTGAGGCCCGCGCGCTCCACCGCTGCCTTGACCGCAACCGCGCCTAAATCGGACGCCGACAACGACGCAAAATCCCCCAACAGGCCGCCCATCGGCGTGCGCACTGCGGAAACAATAACGACTGGATCTGACATGACTGAATCTCCGAAAAATCGTGTGAACGCGCTCTATTTAGCGCCGTGAAATCCACACACTCCATTGTGACGCAAACGCGCCGATGATGCCGCCGAGCAGCGCAGAAAGAGCAATTCCTGCCAACGACAGCCTAGTGGCCGTCATGGCAATTGCCAGCGCCGCCGCGCCGATCAATATTTGTAAAAACAATTTGCCGATGGCCGACCACGGCCGCGCCTGCAAGGCAATGGCCATGCCGAACCACGCCAGCGCCACGCCCAGCCACAGCATGATGCGCGCAGGCACCGGCGCGAGGGCAAAGCCAAACATGCCGACGATGGCTAGAAAAAAGCCCAGCAGCATCCAGTGATTTCGCGTCATACGCCCGCCGCCAAAACGCTGCCGTCGCGGGCGTGAATTGCAGTGATCGCGGTGGCCACCTGCGCGCGCACGTCGTCCGGCTCGCTCAGGTCCAAGCCCAAACTTCGCAGCAGGCCGTCTTCAATGCCGTACACCAAGCCGTGCAGCGCCAACGGCTGCCCGCGCGCCCACGCATCACGCACAACAGTCGTACGCGCCAGATTCACCACCTGCTCGGCCGCATGCAGCTCACACAATTTGCGCAACTTTGACTCGCGATTGGGAAGCGCGTCAAGGCTGATCTGATGATGCTCATACGTGTCGCGAACGTGTTGCAGCCAGTTGTCAGAAATGCCCAACCGCTCGCCATCCAGCGCCGCTGCAATGCCGCTGCAACCGTAGTGCCCCACCAGCATCACATGCTTAACGCGGAGTATTTCCACCGCAAAGTGCAGCACCGATAAGCAGTTCAGATCCGTGTGAACGACCACGTTAGCCACGTTGCGATGTACAAAAATGTCACCCGGTGGCAAGCCAATGATCTGATTGGCCGGAACGCGCGAGTCGGAGCAACCGATCCACAAATATTCGGGGCGCTGTTGGTGTTTAAGCTTCTCGAAAAAATCAGGATCGTCGTCGAGGACGGATTGAACCCAAGCGCGGTTGTTGGCGAAGAGGTGGGCGAGGGATTTCATAGCGAGGCTGAGAGACGGTGTCGTAGGAGCGGCGAAAGCCGCGAAAACTTACCGGTAGCGGATCGCGGCTTTCGCCGCTCCTACGTGTGCCGGTTCGCTTCAACGCATTATTTGCGCGTGGCAACTCTATTTTGTCTCGTTATACAGTTCGCGCCCAATCAACATGCGGCGCACCTCACTCGTGCCTGCGCCAATTTCGTAAAGTTTGGCGTCGCGCCAGATGCGACCAACCGGATAATCGTTGATGTAGCCGTTACCGCCCAGCGCCTGAATGGCTTCACCCGCCATCCACGTAGCCTTTTCGGCGCAATACAGGATCACGCCAGCTGCGTCCTTGCGCGTCACCTCGCCGCGATCACAGGCTTTGGCGACCGCGTACAAATAAGCCCTACCGGCCGAGAACGTAACGTACATATCCGCGAGTTTGCCTTGCATCAGCTGGAATTCACCAATCGATTGGCCGAATTGTTTGCGCTCATGCACGTACGGCAGCACGGCATCCAGGCAGGCCGCCATCAGTCCGACAGAGCCGCCCGCGAGCACGGCACGTTCGTAATCGAGCCCGCTCATGAGCACGTTCACGCCCTTGCCAACTTCTTTAAGCACGTTCTCCACCGGCACGATGCAATCCTGAAACACCAGCTCGCAGGTGTTGCTGCCGCGCATGCCGAGCTTGTCGAGCTTTTGCGCGGTTGAAAAGCCAGGGTAGCCTTTTTCAACGATGAACGCCGTGATGCCACGTGAGCCGAGGCCCGCATCGGTCTTGGCGTAGACGATCAGTGTGTCGGCATCCGGCCCGTTGGTGATCCACATTTTGTTGCCGTTGAGCACGTAATGGTCACCTTTGAGATCCGCGCGCAGCTTCATGCTCACCACATCCGAGCCCGCGCCCGGTTCGCTCATCGCCAGCGCGCCAACGTGTTCGCCGGAGATCAGCTTCGGCAAATACTTCTTTTTCTGCGCGTCGCTGCCGTTGATTTTGAGCTGGTTCACGCACAGGTTCGAGTGCGCGCCATACGACAAGCCGACCGATCCACTCGCACGGCTAATCTCTTCCATCGCCACGCAATGCGCGAGATAGCCCATGCCCGCGCCGCCGTATTCCTCGGGCACCGTGATGCCGAGAATGCCCAGGTCGCCCATCTTCTTCCACAGATCCATTGGGAACTGGTTGGTACGATCAATCTCCGCAGCGCGCGGGGCGATTTCGTTGGCAGCGAACGCGGCGACCGTATCGCGCAGCATGTCGATGTCTTCGCCGAGATCGAACTTGAGTTGTGGAAATTGCATGGTGTCCGTCCTTGTTGTTTCTGCCTTGTGGGAGGGAAGCCACCGCTCCCACAAAATCTACTCCTGATTAGCAAACTGCCTCAGCTTGGCGTCATCCTCGGCGTAGCCGGGGATCCAGAACGGTTGCGATCACTGGCGGCCATGAATGCCGTCCTGCTGAAGTCGCGGACTGGATACCCGCCTTCGGCGAGTATGACGACAGTTTGGTTAACTCTGCTTAGGTGCCTTGCCAATGAAAATCTATTTTGCCGGTATCGAAATCAACGTCTGTTGCATCACCGCGCAGAGCGTCTCCACCCCGTTCTTCGTCACAAAAACTTTGCCCTGCGTGATGGTCAGCGTGCGCCCGGACTTGATGATTTCGCCGCGAGCACGCAGCTTTTCACCGTCGCCCGGTGCCAGCAGATTCAGCTTGAATTCAACGGTCAGCACATTACTGCCGGGCGGCATCAGCGTCGCGCCAGCGCAGCCGCCAGCAGTGTCCACCAACGTGCCGATGATGCCCGCGTGAAAGTAGCCGTGCTGTTGCGACAGCTCGGGGCGGAAATCGACCTCGAACTCCGCAACGCCTTCATCAATCTCGGTCAGCCGCGCACCAATCAATTTCATCGCGCCCTGAGCATTAAAAATGTTCAGGATATCGGCAGTTTTTTGCGGCGTTATCATTGAGACGGATTGTAGCGCGCAAGTTGACGTTTACGTCAACGTCAGTGTTTACCCGTGCCATCGCGGCCACGGTTATCCGACGTAACTATGTAGTCGAAATCTTGAGTCGTTTGCGCGTGTCGCGCTCGATGGTCGATATCTCTTGCAACACCACGTCAATGTCCTCGCGCTGTTGTTCCAGTAACACGCGCCGCGCCGCCAGCACCTCCATAAACTTCATCAGTTGTGGGCGTTCGCTGTGATCCACGTCGTACAGATCAAGAATGCCCGAAATGTCCGCGAGGCTCATGCCCAGACGTTTGCCGCGCAGCACCAGCTTCAGGCGAACGCGCTCGCGCTGACCATAAATCCGCCGTGTGCCGCGACGCTCGGGAGACAAAAGCCCCTGATCTTCGTAAAAACGAATCGCGCGCGTGGTCAGCGCGAACTCATCCGCCAGCTCGGTGATGGTGAAAGCTTCGCGGCGATGGGTTTGCGTGGCGGAGGAGGGTGCGGCGGCTTTGGGCATGCACAAAGTTTAGCCGCGCTGCCGGAAGCGCCGCCGCGTCGAGCCGAGATCATTCATTGATTCGTCGCCCCTGCGAAGGCACGGGCCCAGTGACTTTCGGTCGCAGGTAGAGCCGTGTCGTCAGGGCAAAGTCGCTGGGTTCCTGGCGTCGCAGGAACGACGAGAAATGAGTGCTTGGTTCCAATGAACCGTCGCGGCGTATTCAACCCGTCGGCCTCGGAATATCCGCCTCCCCATAAACCAGATGCACCTTCGCATCCTCCGGAATGCCCGGCATGCTCAAAGCCCACGCCTCCCAATCAGCGCGCATCGCAAGCATTCGCTCCGGCTCGCGCTTCGCCATGTTCGCCTTCTCGCGCGCTTCCGTTTCGACGTCAAACAAATACTCGTACCCATCCACCATCAAATACTTCCAGCGCCCATCACGCAGCGCGCGCTGCTTGCGGTGGTTCATGCGCCAGTACAGTTTTCGCGGCGGGTTCAATGACGGATCGGCCAGCACTGGTGCCAGATCAACGCCATCCAGCGGCGCATCCGGCGCGTCAACACTGCCCGCCGCGCGCAGCATCGTCGCCGTCCAGTCCATCGTCAGATTCGGCGTTGCCGACACGCCGCCCGCCTTGATGCGCGCGGGCCAGCGCGCGACCAGCGGCACGCGCAAACCACCCTCCAGCAAATCCATCTTGCCGCCCACAAACGGCCAGTTTTTCGAGAAGCGCTCGCCACCGTTGTCGCTGGTGAAAACCACCAGCGAGTTCTCCGCCAGCCCCTTCGCCTCCAGCGCAGCGAGAATGCGCCCGATGCCCTCATCCATGTGATGAATCATGCGCCAGTACTTATCGAGCGAGCCGCCGTCGTTGTGACTGATGCGCGGCGCAATGCGCTCGGCCTCGGCGCGGTCATCGCGCGTCTCCCACGGCCAGTGCGGCGCGGTGTAATGCACCGACAGCAAAAACGGTTGCGCAGCTGATTGCTCACTAGTCCAGCGCACCGCGCGATCACTCACAAGGTCAGTGAAATACCCGTCCTCATGCACCTCGGTTTCGTTCTCCCACAAATCATGCGTACCCCGCGAATCCTTGTGCGTGAAGTAATCAATCGCCCCCGACGTCGCGCCATAGAAATAGTCATAACCACTCTTGCGCGGCCCGAACGCAGGCGCATAACCCAAGTGCCACTTGCCCGTGAGCGCGGTGCGATAGCCCACATCACGCAAGCGGCTGGCAAGCGTCGGGATCGAAGGCGGCAAACCCAGCACGCTGCTGCCACGCTCCGAACTGCCCAACGGCTCCTCCGCCGCGCCACGAAAGCGATACTGATAGCGACCAGTCAGCAGCGCAAAACGCGTCGGCGAACACACGGGCGAATTGGCCAGCGCATGCGTAAAGCGCAGGCCGTCACGCGCCATGCGGTTTATGTTGGGCGACACCTCATAAGGCGCACCCGCACCGCCGTAGCAGCCGAGGTCGGCGGAGCCTAGGTCGTCGGCGAGGATGAAGATGAAATTGGGGCGGGAAGCCATAGGGGGAGCTTAGCGCAGTCCCGCCCCCATGCCCTT
>ENA-OFCX01000067-OFCX01000067.1-metagenomes-genome-assembly--contig:-NODE-67-length-53008-cov-5.892565_pt1 | contig 53008 bp, 50 predicted proteins | sample MGYA00153384_OFCX01 | MGnify analysis MGYA00153384
TTAAAAATTTTGTGGCGCGGCGTGCGTTAGGCGCAAGTTCGACGCAATATCGAGACACTGCTAGAACCTGCGACGACACGCACGACGATGCCACGGAATTTTGAATGCCCATATTTTCGCAACTAAACACTAGCTGACGCATACCCGATGGCTATCGAATTCGCGCTTAAAAACCCACCGCTCCACCGTCACGGCGACAGTCGCTGCCAGTGACGTAGCCGTGGTCGGTTTTCCAGATAATTTGCCCGGAGCCGAAGTCCATGTAGCTGTCTTTGTTCTCTTTGAACTGATGGCCGCGCGCCACCAGCGATTCGCGAACGACATTCGGCGTCCACGATTCAAGGTCAAGTGCCAAGCCCTGCTCCACCCGAAAGCGCGGGCCGTCGAGGGCGGCTTGCGGGTTTTCGCCAAAATCGATCATGCGTATCGCCGTCTGCAAATGGCCTTGCGGTTGCACATGGCCGCCCATCACGCCGAACGCGCTTTGCGGTTGCCCATCTTTCAAAATAAAGCCGGGAATGATGGTGTGGAACGGTCGCTTGCCACCGGCCACGCAGTTCGGATGCATTGGGTCAAGTACGAAGCCATTGGCACGGTTTTGCAGCGAAATACCGTCGACCACCACGCCCGAGCCAAAGCCCATGTAATTCGACTGAATCAGTGACACCATCATGCCGCTGTCGTCGGCAGCGTTGAGATACACGGTGCCGCCACGAAGCTCGGCACTGGGTGAAAAATCCTGTGCGCGTTTCATGTCGATCAGCGCGGCCCGGCGCTTTAAAAAATCGCGATCCAGCATCGCGCTGACGGACACGTTCATGTACGCAGGGTCGGTCACCTGCGCATGCACGTCGCGGAAGGCGAGCTTCATCGACTCAATCGCCAGATGCCAGTAATCAGGGTGATCGGGGCCGAGTGAAGCCACATCAAACTGCTCCATCATCCCCAGCGCCATGAGCGCGGCGATGCCCTGCCCGTTCGGTGGAATCTCGGCGACTTCATAGCCGCGATAGTTGATGCGAATCGGCTCCACCCAATCGGCCACGTGCGCTGCGAGATCAATGCCGGTCATCAGCCCGCCGTTGGCCTTAGCATGGGCCACGATGCGCGCGGCGAGTTGGCCGCGATAGAACGATTCACCTTCGCTCTCGGCGATCAAGCGCAACGATTCGGCTTGTGCGGGATTGCGGAACAATTCACCGGGCAACGGCGCGCGCCCATGCGGCATAAAGTGCTGCGCGTAACCGGGCTCATTTTGCAGAATCGGCACCGCACGCGCCCATTGCGCAGCAATGATCGGTGTGACCATAAAACCGCGCTCGGCGGTATCAATGGCGGGCGCAAGCAAGTCTGCAAACGGCAGTTTGCCGTAACGCTTCGACAGCGCCATCCAGCCCGCGACGGCACCGGGCACAGAAACCGACATCCAACCGCGCTCGGGCATCGTCTGTGCGCCTTTAAACGTGTCTGGCGACCATGCCTGCGGCGAACGACCGGATGAGTTAAGCCCATGCAGCGCCTTATCTTCAGGGCTCCACACCAGCGCGAACAAGTCGCTGCCGATGCCATTGCTGCACGGCTCAACGACGGTCAGAATCGCGGCAGTCGCGATGACCGCGTCAATCGCGTTGCCACCCGCTTTGAGCATGGACAGCCCCGCTTGGGCCGCCAGCGGATGCGTGGTCGACACCACATTGCGGGTCATCAACGGCGAGCGGCCACCGGGGTAGGGACGGGAGTAGTTGAATGTCATTTGAATCCGCTGGCCTAAACTTGGTGTTGTCAAAGTTTAGCCCGGTATATCTTATGGCAATACTCGAAGGCATTCAGATTCAGAACTACAGGTCGCTGCGTGATGTGACGCTCGGCAAGTCGTTTGACAATCAAGCGGATGCATTGCCGCGCATCATGGCAGTTATTGGCGCAAACGGTGTCGGTAAATCTTCTTTGTTGGACGCGTTGGGTTTTATTGGTGACTGTCTAGCCAATGGTGTTTTGGCGGCTTGCGATCAACCTCATCGCGGTGGGTTTGAGCGCATTCGTACGCTTGGCCAAACAGGACCAATAGCTTTTGAAATCCGGTTTCGGCAGAACAAGGAGGCGCGGCCCATAAGCTACAGCCTGAGAATTGACGTGGATAAGCACGGTAGTCCGTACGTGGCTTCCGAGCGGCTGCGTCAACGCCGAGCTGGCCAGTCGAGCGGGCAACCTTTCTTGTTCTTGAATTTGGTCGCCGGAGTTGGCGAAGTTTGGGCTGGTGAGTCCGCCAAAGATAAAGAGGGTTCAAGGAAAATACCCGTCGAATTCTCCGATACGCAGGTATTAGGAGTGTCGTCTCTTGGGGTATTGGCTGATCATCCGCGCATCGCAGCATTCCGTGACTTTTTGTCAGGGTGGTACTTATCGTATTTTGTTCCGCAGTTGGCGAGATCACAGCCGATGGCAGGTGCCGAGCCCCATCTGAACCGAACGGGCGAGAATTTAGCGAAATACTTGCAATTCATAGAGCGAGATCAACCAGGCGGGCTAAAGGAGGTACTCCAGCGTATTTCTGCAAAAGTCCCAGGGCTGACAAATATCGATTCGGTCAAAGCGGAAGATAGAAGGCTGCTACTACGTTTCCATGCCCAAGGCTATGACAAGCCCTTCTACCAACAAGATATGTCGGATGGAACCCTAAAGCTGCTTGCTTATCTTCTCTTAATGGAGGATCCAGATCCGGCTCCGTTGATCGGGATTGAAGAGCCTGAAAACGGGTTGCATCACCAACTGTTGCAAACACTAGCGACAGAATTTAAACAGTACGCGCAGCGCCCTCGTGGCCCTCAAGTCTTGATTACCACGCATTCGCCTTACCTGATTGACGCGCTTAGTCCTTCCGAGGTTTGGATATTGGGCAAGGGCAGTGACGGTTTCTCCACTCTCACCCGAACCGCAGATATAGAAGGCGTTCAATCTCTATTTGAAGAAGGTTTGCCATCCGGCAGTCTGTGGTTCAGCAATCATTTCAGCACGGAATCGACTTGATGCGTTTCGAAGTCATGCTGGAGGGCGCATCAGATGTACCCGTTGTTCGTGAAGTGCTGACGCGGCGCTTCGGCATGGTTGAGAATCAGGATTTTCGCCTGCACCCACACCAAGGTAGAGGTAAGCTGCGGCTAGACCCGTTGTATCGTCCAACAGCAACACAGAGAGGTCTGCTAGATCAGTTGCCGGCAAAGCTGCGGGGTATGAGTCACTTTCCGACTGACACCTGTATCTTGGTTCTCTTGGATGTTGACGATGAGGATTGCGTTGCACTACTTGACGCTTTGAACAACACACTTCTCAAGAACTTGCCGAAGCGGCCACCGACGGTGACATTTCGACTTGCGATTGAAGAGATCGAGTCGTGGCTCGTTGCAGACTTTAACGCAGTGAAGGCTGCGTTTCCGAAAGTCAAATTGAATATTTTGAAGGCAGTAGCGCCGGATGACCGAATTGGCGCTTGGGAAGCGCTTGCGAAATCTCTTGGATCGCGCCCTCAATCCACTACTGGCGCTGACAAATTCGCTTGGGCAACGCAGATTGCGCCTCATTTGAACCTTGTAGATGCCCCATCGCCTAGTTTTCGTCGATTCATAGCAGCCATCGACCGCTTGCACTCCGAAAATATTGCACAAGGATAATCGTGCCCGCTCTCGTTTTATCCACGCTCAACGCCCGTTACGCGCACGCCTCACTCGGGCTGCGCTATTTATTCGCAAACCTTGACGATGACATTCGTGTTGATGCGAAGATCGTTGAGTTCGTCATCGGCAGCAAAACCGAGGTGCTGGTTGAGCAGTTGCTAGCGCTCAATCCGAAGGTGGTTACCTTCGGCGTCTACATCTGGAACGTGGAGGAAACCACCAAGCTCATCGCGATGTTGAAGGCCGTTGCGCCGCACATAAAAGTGGTGATCGGCGGGCCGGAGGTGAGCTTTGAAACCGCCGAGCAGCGCATCTTCACGCTCGCCGATTACGTGGTCACCGGGCCGGGAGACGTAACGCTCAACAAGGTCGCACGCGCGCTGCTGCACGGCCCGAAACCGCTGATGAAAGTGCACGTTGGTCAAGCGTTTGAGCTGGATGATTTGAAGCTGCCGTACCAGTACTACACCGATGAAGATATTGCGCGGCGACACTTGTATGTTGAGGCCTCGCGCGGCTGTCCGTTCAAGTGTGAATTTTGTTTGTCGGCGCTCGATAAAACCGCTGAGCCGTTCAACACCGAGCGTTTTCTCGCCGAGATGGCGAAGCTTTACGACCGGGGTGCGCGCACCTTCAAGTTCGTCGACCGCACGTTCAATCTGAACATCAAGACTTCGCTCGCAATTCTTGAGTTTTTCCTTGCACGCATCACTGCTAAACCGGACGATCCGTGCTTTGCGCACTTCGAGCTGGTTCCCGATCATCTGCCAGAAAAACTCAAGGACACCATTGCTAAATTCCCGGCGGGGACGTTGCAGTTCGAAATCGGCATTCAAACGTGGAACCCAACCGTGCAGGGCCACATTTCGCGCAAGCAAAACAACGAAAAAGCGAAAGACAACATCCGCTGGCTGCACGCCCATTCCCATGCGCACATGCACGTCGATTTGATCGCAGGGTTGCCGTCAGAGACGTTTGCCAGTTTCGGCGAAGGCTTCGACACGCTCGCGCGACTCGGGCCGCACGAGATTCAGGTGGGCGTGTTGAAACGATTGCGCGGCACGCCGATCATCCGTCACACCGATGCATTTGTGATGCGCTACAACCCGGAGCCGCCGTACAACATTTTGTCGAACACCGAGCTGTCGTTCGCCGACCTGCAACGCATCAGCCGCTTTGCACGATTTTGGGATTTGATCGGTAATTCCGGGCGTTTCACCAACACGTTGCCGCTGGTGTTGCAGGAGCTTCCCGTCAGCGCGTTTCAGCGCTTCCTCGCGCTCGCCGACTGGCTCTACGCCGACACCGGAGCGACGCATCAAATCGCGCTGGAGCGGCTGTTTGATCTGGTCTATCGCTGGCTGGTGTCTGATGGTGGTATCGGCATCGACACCGCACAACAGCGCATTCTTGCGGACTATCAAAAGAGCGGATCGAAAGGTCGTCTGTCGTTCATGCATCGCGGGCTCACCGTTTCTGACGAACTTAATGCGGGCAAGATAAAAGCAAACGGCAACGCCACACCTGCCCGACAGCGGCGTCATCTGGTGACAGTATCCGGGCCTTAGTCACTTACCAAGGCAATGATGACATCTTGCGCTCAGAAAATGGGATCACCTTTGTGGGAGCGGTTCCACCGCGATTGGATGCGGTCGCTTACGCGCATCGCGGTGGAACCGCTCCCACAGTTGATCTTTAGCTTCTTCCGGATTGTCCGGCTTAGGGCGATGCTGAGTAACTCAAGTTTCTTGCCATACTTTTGATGCCCGGTATCCTCGCCCACAGCAAGGTCAACGACTCGCGCCGGGCGTGCGCCACGGGCATCAAAGGAGTGGCGATTTATTCAGCGCTTCCTTAGCTTTTTACGCTTCCGTATTTTGGTAGCGCTTGGTTTAACCCCGCCGCGCTTCGTCGTTCGTTACACCCGTCTTAATCATTCAAAGGCCCGATCCATCATGTCACCTTCGCCATTCTTCGCCGCCGTGATCGGCGTGACTTGCGCGTTCTGCGTGGGTACGAGCGACGCTGCCGATAGCGCCATCAAGCGCGTCACGTTGTACCCCGGTGTTGCGGCGGTTGAGCGCGTGACCAGCGTGACCACGGCGATGAACGAGGTCAAATTCACCTGTCTGCCACTCACCTTTGATAGCAACAGTTTGCGCGTTGACGCCGATGAAGGCATTCGCTTTGGTGACATCAGCGTGCGAACCGTGGAGGCTGCGCTCGCACCGAGCTGCGGTATCGGCCCGCACACACCCAAGATTCGTGAGCTCGAAGACAAACGCGCCCAAATAGACGCGGAGCGCGTCGGCCATGAAATCGCGCTGAACTACGTGAAGTCACTGGGCGCGCCCGTGGTCGGCGCGGTGCGCACGCCCACTGAGTCCAGCGCCATCGACGCCATTACCGACAGCGTGCGCCGCGCCGCTATGAACTCGCTGATCAAGCAGCAGCAACTGGGCCGTCAACTGGAAGAGCTCGACGGGCAGCTTGCGGTGCTTAGAGCGCAAAATCAGACCGGTGCCAGAAAGGCGGCACAGTATCGCGAAGTGCTCATTCGCGTAGCGGTGAGCAAAAGCGGTGCGTTGCGCCTAAATTATCAGGTGAGTGGGCCGGGCTGGACGCCGAGCTACCGCGCCACGCTTGACTCTGCGAGCAACACCGTGCGCATGGAGCGACTGGCGCTGGTGTCGCAAAACAGCGGCGAAGATTGGGCGGGCGTGCAGCTCAAATTGGCCACGACCCAACCGCGACAAAATGTGATGCCGCCCATGCCGCAGCCTTGGCAAATCGATCTGTTGCCACCCGTCGTCGCGCCAATAGACCGCGTGATGTCTGCGCCTGCGATGGCGCCGATGGCGGTCATGAGCCGGTCGGCTGAAAAAACCGCTGGCCCGAGCTTCGATGCGTCGGTATTTGAAGGCACCTACAGCACCGAATTCAGCATCGCGCAGCCGGTCGATCTGGCGTCAAACGATCAGCGCACGTCGCTCTCGCTGGGCACGCAATCGATAGCTGCCCGCGTGTTCAGCCGCATCGTGCCGTCGCAGGCGGCCAGCGCCTTCGTGATGGCCGAGATTAAGCGGCCCGAGGGCGTGTGGATTCGCGGCGATCTGCAACTGTTCCGCGACAACGCACTGGTCGGCAATTCAACGTGGAACGTCGGCAGCGAAACGGACATCACGCTGGCGTTTGGTCGCGACGAATCACTGCGCGTGTCGGTCGATCCTGAAAAGAAAAACACCAGCACCGCAGGCTTCACCGGTGGCAAACAGGTGCACACCTACGCCCGTGCGTTCAGCATCGAAAATTTGCGGAAAACCACGGCCAGCATTGAAGTGATCGAAGCATCTCCGGTGGCTGTGAACGCGGAGGTGGACGTGCAGAGCAAATTCGCGCCCGAACCGACGCAGAAAGACTGGAAAGCGATGCGCGGCGTCAACGCATGGACACAAAGCCTGAACGCAGGTCAAAGCGCCACCTTCAAGGCCGACTACGCGGTGACCTATCCGAAAGACATGCGGGTGATGGGATTGCGGTAGCCAATCAGACGCAACAGCTTTCTGGTGAAGCCCTTATTTTATAAGGGCTTAAGCCCTATAACATCATTAATTGACTTACGCGGTTTTTAACCGCTAGCCCAATTGAAATGGGGCTTACACATAAAAGCTGTATCAGACAATCCCGCCGATTGAGACGCGTCATCGAAGCGCAAACAACAACCCAAACGGAATAAACACGATGCTGGCAATGTTGCCGACGAGCACGATTGAGGCGACCTTTTCCGGCTCTTGCTTGTAGTAATCCGCGACCAGAAAATTGAGTACGGCGGGCGGCAGCGAACCGAACAAAAACACCAGCCCCACTTGCTCTTTGGTCATGGGCAACACGCCGACCAAAAGCCCCGCAACAAACAGCCCGGTCAACGGGCAAATCGCCGCGCCGAGTAGCGAGTTTGAGAAGTCTTCGCGCTTGACATCGAGCATGCGAACGCCGAGCGACAACAGCATGACCGGGATGGTGCAATCGCCAATCATCTTCATCGGTGCATGCACGCTGTCGGGCAGATGCGTGCCCGACAAGCCGAGCGCCGCACCGATGACGGTGGCCCACACCATGGGACTTTTCAGCAGCAGTTTGAGTTCGGCATGTTTGTGAACGATGAACGCGCCGACAGTGAAATGCAGCAAATTTGACGTGGTGAACAGCGCCACCATGCCCGCCACGCCCACCGGGCCAAACGCAAACAACGCGAGCGGCAAACCCATATTGCCGCAGTTGTTGAACATCATCGGCGGCACGAAGGTGCGCGGGTTTTGCCCGGAGAGTTTTGCGAACGGCCACGCCAGCAATCCTGACCCAAGCACGATCACTGCCGAGGCCACCACCAGCGGCCACAGCGACAGCAGATCAACGCTTTTGTCCGATAGATTGGCGAGCACGAGAAACGGGCCGAACACATCCAGATTCAGTCGATTCACCACCCGCATATCCGGCTTTTTCCACAGCCGACCAATGCCGTAACCAAGCACGATAATGGCGATCACTGGTACGATAATTTCAAGGATGCGCAGCGCGATGCTCATGCTCGAGCCTGCTGCAACACATCGTCTCGCGCGGGCCACAGCCACGCAATCAGGGCAAGCTGCACGACAAACAGCGCCGCGAACGCCACCGCGAATCCGTCGGCGCTAGCCACTGTGGCCGCGCCACCGGTTGCGACCGTCACGCTGGTTCGATAAAAATTCACCACCACCCCGATGCCCCATTGCAAGAAAAAGATTGCGCCGAACAAGCCCATGTTGAGCGCAGCGTTGGCGCGCCCAACGATCTCCTGCGGATAATACGGCGTGAGCAGCGCGAAGTAATTATTGGTCGCCGCGCCGAAGAATCCGAACCCGAAAAACAGCAGCGGAAGTGCGATGGTCAACTTGAGCGCGAACGGAATTAAAATCAGCGCAAAGGCGAGCATCATCCAACGGTTGTAGACAAAACCATCCCGCCCCGCAGCACGCAACCGCCCGGTCATCCAACCGTGAAACAGGTTGCCGGTCAACATGCCGATGGGCATGCAAATCAGGGTACTGGCAAGCGCGTTGCCGGACAACCCCGCAGCGTTAGACAGCCACGGCCCCGCCCACAACGACTGCACCGCCCAGAGCACGCCCACCGCAAACGACACCGCAGGAAATGCATGGCGCGCCTGAGGCGTGCGCCACACGTACCCGAGCGCGCTGCGCATGCTCACCGGCGAGCTTGAAGGCGCGCGCGAACGACACGGCGGCGGCACGACGAACAGCGCCATCACTGCAAATACAACGAGCCCCGCGCAACCCATGAACACCGCGCGCCAGCCGAACGCCGCAATCGCCCATTGCGCCGGCACCGTGGCGGCAATAGCGCCCAACGTACCGACCGCAAACATAAAGCCATTAGCCATCGGCTGCTGCGCACTGGGCAACCAAATCGAAAACGCGCGCAACGAACTCATCAAACAAATCGCCACACCAAGCCCGATCAGCGCGCGGCCCGCGCCGAGCATCAACGTGTTTGGCGCGACAGAAAAAAGCGCGGTGCCCGCCGCCGCTACGATCAACGCCGAGGCGTTGACGCGAGCACTGTCAAAGCGATCAAGCAGCGAGCCAAGCGGCAATTGTGCGAGCGTAAAAGCGATGAAATACAGGCTAGTCAACAGGCCCAGATCGGCAGGATTAAGCGAAAAGTCGCGCACCAATTCAGGGGCAGCCACGGCATTAACGTTGCGTAACAAAACGGATGTGAAGTACGCCACAGCAAAGGGAAGGAACAGCCGCAGGACGAGTCCGCGCGTCAATTTTTTAGCAGTCACGGCACGCTCTTGTGGGAGCGGCGCAAGCCGCGAAAGATAGCGCGCAATGCATGGTGATCGCGGCTTACGCCGCTCCTGCAGGGCCGCATCACAAAATAAACTGCGAAAGGTTCTCGTCCTTGACGATACCCGCCAGTTTGTCATCAACAAACGCCGCATCAATATCAATGGTGTGCCCAGTTAACGAATCAGCCGTGTAACTCACGTCTTCAAGCAACCGCTCCATCACCGTGTGCAAGCGACGCGCGCCGATATTTTCTTGCCGTTCATTCACCGTGAAAGCGATTTCAGCAAGACGATGAATCGCGTCCGTCTTGAACTCGAGCGTCACTTGTTCGGTCGCGAGCAACCCCGCGTATTGCCGCGTCAAGCTCGCATCGGTGCTAGTCAAAATCCGCTCAAAATCTTCAACTGTTAAAGCGTTGAGTTCCACGCGAATCGGAAATCGTCCCTGCAATTCAGGAATCAAATCGCTGGGCTTTGAAACGTGAAACGCGCCGCTCGCGATGAACAAAATGTGATCGGTCTTGATCGTGCCGTATTTCGTGCTGACCGTCGTGCCCTCCACCAACGGCAGCAAATCGCGCTGCACGCCTTGCCGTGAAACGTCCGCGCCTCCGGTCTCCTGACGCGTCGCAATTTTGTCGATTTCATCGAGAAAAACAATGCCATTTTGCTCAGCGTTTTCCAGCGCGTTGGCTTTCAACTCGTCTTCATTGACGAGCTTACCCGCCTCCTCATCCTGCAACACTTTCATCGCCTCATCGACGCGCATCCACTTCGATTTTTTGCGATCCTGGCGCATGTTGGCGAACATGCCCTGAATCTGTTGCGTCATCTCCTCCATGCCCGGCGGTGCCATCACTTCCATCTGCGGCGAGGGCACGGTTACTTCAATCTCGATTTCTTTTTCGTCGAACTGCCCTTCGCGCAGCATTTTGCGAAACTTCTGCCTTGTTGCGTTATCAGTGGGCTTCAAATCATTAAAATTCACCGCGTTCGGTGGCGGTAACAACGCATCAAGCACCCGCTCTTCAGCCGCGTCAAACGCCTTTTCGCGCACGGCCTTCACTGCCTGTTCACGCGTCTGTTTAATCGCAATCTCAACCAGATCGCGAATGATCGTATCGACATCGCGCCCCACATAGCCCACCTCGGTGAACTTGGTCGCCTCGACCTTCACAAACGGCGCATTGGCCAACTTCGCCAACCGTCGCGCAATCTCGGTTTTGCCGACACCCGTCGGCCCGATCATCAGAATATTTTTCGGTGTGATCTCCGTGCGCAACGGTTCAGGCACTTGCTGCCGACGCCAGCGATTACGCAGCGCAATCGCCACCGCTTTTTTGGCCGCTGCCTGACCGACAATATGCCGATCCAGTTCAACAACAATTTCTTTCGGGGTCATGGGGGTGGGCATGGCAACAAACGGATGGCGAAAAACCTTCCGATTTTACGGGCGTAGAATTCTCAGCACTCCTTACAGGTTCAACCCATGCCCATTCTGCAAGACAAAACCATTCTCCTGACCGGACTGTTGTCCAATCGCTCGATTGCGTTTGGTATCGGCAAAGCGCTCAAGCGTGAAGGCGCGACGCTCGCGTTCACCTATGCGGGCGAGGCGATGAAATCGCGGGTTGAAAAGTTGGCACCCGAGCTGGGCGGCGGGCTCATCATGAGCATGGACGTGACGCAACAGGACGAAATTGACGCCGTGTTCGCAAAGCTGGGCAGCGAGTGGGGCGGCATTGATGGCGTGGTGCATTCGATTGGTTACGCTCCGCGCGAATCGATTGCGGGCGATTTTTTGGATGGTCTGTCTCGCGCCTCGTTCATGACCGCAATGGATATATCTGCGTACAGTTTTGCTGCACTGGGCAAGGCCGCACGACCGTTGATGAAAGGCCGCAACGGGGCGTTGCTCACGCTGTCTTATCTGGGCGCAGTGAGGAGCGTGCCGAACTACAACACGATGGGTGTGGCGAAGGCAGCACTTGAGGCCAATGTGCGCTACATGGCCGCGACCTTGGGCCCGGAAGGCACGCGCGTGAACGGCATCAGCGCGGGGCCGATCAAGACCTTAGCCGCAGCCGGTATCGCAGGTTTTTCAACCATGCTCAAGAACTTTGCAGCCGCTGCGCCAATGCGACGCAACATCACGGCCGATGAGGTGGGCAATGTGGCCGCTTTTCTGCTGTCCGATTGGGCGAGCGCCATGACCGGTGAAATTCTCTACGTTGACAATGGCTTCTCGCAGATCGCAGCGGGCATGGACGATGGTGGCGTGAAGGCGAGCGAGTAGCGGGATCACGCACGTAGGAGCAGCGAAAGCCGCGATTGCCTGCTTGAAGTGATCGCGGCTTTCGCTGCGCCTACGAATTGCTCGTGCAGAACAACGCGACCTCATCAACGTAATCCGCAAACTCACTGATCGCGTGATTGCTGCCTTCGATGATGTGTTGCTCGGCACCGAGATAGCGATCGCGCATGTGCCGCCAGTCCAGCACTTCATCCCTCGTCGCTGCGAGTAAAAAATAGCGCTGTGGTTGGGTGATTGCAGTCACTTTCAGTGCCACCAGTTGATCGAGATACTCCGCTTTAAACTCAAACGGCGTTTCTCCGTCGTACGCAAAGCCCTCGCCAATGTGCGCGCCCAAATCAAGTTCGGGATGCACCGCAGGGTTCAGCAGCGCTGCACGACAATCGTAGCGCTCGGCCAAAAAAGTCGCGTAAAAACCACCGAGCGACGAGCCAATCAGCGCCCAATCCTTCGCCGCATCACCGCGATCTTCAATCAACTCACAAGCCAACTCCATTGCCAACGCAGGGCTCGCGGGCAATTGCGGACAGATGAAACGGTGGTCAGTCTGTGCGAAATGCGCTGCCATCTGCCGCGCTTTGGTGGACTGCGGACTGGAGCGGAAGCCATGTAAGTACAGGATGTTTATCATTAAACTTTCTGCAGGAGCGGCTCTGCCGCGATCTGTTTCCGCCTTTAGCGCTGAGCCCGTCGAAGGGCGCTCCTACAATTGAGGCAACTTTTCAACACACAAGAATAAATCATGGCAGTTCAATGCGGCATCGTCGGTCTTCCGAACGTTGGCAAATCCACGCTCTTTAACGCGCTCACCAAAGCGGGGATCGCTGCGGAAAATTATCCTTTTTGCACCATCGAACCTAACATTGGCATCGTTGAAGTGCCCGATGCGCGTCTCGCCGCACTCGCCGAAATCGTCAACCCGCAGCGTATCGTGCCTGCATCGGTTGAGTTCGTCGACATCGCTGGCCTGGTCAAAGGTGCCTCCAAAGGCGAGGGCCTCGGCAACCAGTTTCTCGCCAACATCCGCGAATGCGACGCCACGGCCCATGTCGTGCGCTGCTTTGAAGATGACAACGTGATTCACGTCGCCGGAAAAATTTCGCCGATTGATGACATCGAAGTCATCAACACCGAACTCGCGTTGGCCGACCTGGCGAGCGTTGAAAAAGCCGTGCACCGCTTCAACAAATTGTCCCGCTCTACGGGCGGTGACAAAGAAGCGACCAAGATGTTGCCGCTATTAGAAAAGTGCCAAAAAGTTTTGGATCAAGGCCTTGCGGTGCGCTCACTCGCGCTGGACAACGAAGAAAAAGCGTTGGTAAAACAGCTCTCCCTCATCACATCAAAACCGACCATGTATGTCGCCAACGTAGCCGATGCCAACGACTTGGCGCATAACGCGCACTATCAAGCGGTGCTTGCCTACGCGGCCAAAGAGCGGGCTCCGGTGGTTGCCGTATGTGCCAACATGGAAGCCGAAATCGGCGACATGGACGACGCCGACAAGATGGAGTTTTTAAAAGACTTGGGCCTGGAAGAGCCCGGCCTGAACCGCGTGATTCGCGCGGGCTACAACCTGCTCGGCCTACAGACGTATTTCACCGCTGGCGTCAAGGAAGTGCGCGCCTGGACCATCCACAAAGGCGACACCGCACCCCGCGCCGCCGCTGCCATCCACACCGACTTTGAAAAAGGTTTCATCCGCGCGCAGACCATTGCGTACGCAGATTTCATTGCCTTCAAAGGCGAGCACGGCGCGAAAGAACACGGCAAGATGCGTGCGGAGGGTAAGGAGTATGTGGTGCATGACGGTGATGTCTTGAACTTTTTGTTTAACGTGTAGCGTGTAGGCTGGGTTGAAACCTAGTTTTGTTGCGAAAATGTGCGCAACTAACCACTAGCATCGGTGGTACTTCAACGACTTTGCTGGGTTTATCAACCCAGCCTACGTTCCGGTGTGGCAAGCGCATTCGCCACTTGCGCCAACACCGGTTCCCATCGCCGTGATTCGTCTTGTCGGAAGAGGCGCATCGTGGGCGACCATGCGCAGGTGTCGCCGGTGATGCCGTAGCGCCAGTCGCCTGCGTGGCGCAGCAGCACACACGTTTTCGCGCCTAGCGCTGCGGCAAGGTGCGCCGCGCCGGTATCGATGCTGATGACTAAATCAAGGGTGTCGATGAGGGCGGCCATTTGCGTGAATTCGACCGTGTCGGCAGTCCAATCGATCATGTTTTTTGCTGCGAGTGGGGGTGCGCCGTGTTGCAGTGAGACCCAGTTGATTTCTGGGTGTGACTGAACGAATTTGCTCATTAAACGTGCGGGGATGGAGCGGTCGGCCATTTGGTTGTCTTGGCCTGCAAATTGGCCTTGCCAGACTAGGCCAATGCGCTTTCGATCTCCCCTCTCCCCCGGGGGGCGAGGCGGCGACATACGTGTCGCCAGCGACTCCCTGGGAGAAGGGGCAGATTGCTGCGAATCAAACCGTGCTTCCCATGCCGCAACATCACTTTCAAGCGTGCGCAAAAACCGCTCTGGCACCGGCAAATTATTGAGCGTGATACCGAGCGCCGCTGGCAGCGACCACAGCGCGGCCCAGCAATCAAACTGCATCGCTTCGTGCGTACCCAGCGCGATCACACGCACGTCGGGAAACGACTGCTGCATCAACGCAACTTGCGATCTTGGCACTGCGAATGTGACGCTCAACCCACGCGCAACCAACATCGGAACGAAGCGTGCAAACATAAACGTATCGCCAAGGCCTTGCTCACACATGAGCAAAATGCGCTTGCCGTGTGAGGTTTCACCGTTCCAGATCGGCGCGTTAGGAATCGTGTCGGGGGGTTGTGTTTGCGGAAATTTGAGGCGCAATTCGTAGTCGGCGAAACCCTGCGTGTAGTCACCCTTTGCGAGCAATGAGAAGGCGCGATTCCAGCGTGCGTAATCGAAATTGGGTGCGAGTTCGAGGGCTCGATCAAACGCGGCGATGGATCCGTCAATGTCGTTCATCGAGCGCAGATTGAAGCCCAAATTGTTGAGTGCGCCGACGTGCTCCGGGTTGAGCGCCAACGCGCGTTCTGCGACCCAACGACCTTCGTCGTAGCGACCCGCGCTCCATGCTGCTGCACTCGCATTGCTGCAAAATTCCGGCTCGTTATCGGCTAGTTTTAGCGAACGCCACATCAGCTCAAGTGCCGACGACGGCTGCCCCGCTTGATATTGCGACAAGCCTGCGAAGTGCAGGGCCGTTGCGTTCTCGGGCTCCTGCTGCAAGATGCGACTGTAGCGTTCTACAGCGGCCGCGATGTTGCCTGCTTCGTGCAGTTGCAGTGCTTCACCAAGCAACGCGCCCACGTTGACCGTTGTGGCGGCGAGCGGCGCGGCGCTAATCTTGCCGTGGCATTCTTTGTAGCGCTTGCCGCTGCCGCATGGGCACGGATCGTTGCGCGATGCGGACGCTTTAAATGGGGCGGCTATTTGTGCGGCGGGCGCGGGCTGCTGTAGCGCGTCGAGTCGCAGGCGCAGTTCTAGCAATTGCGGGTCGTTGGGCAACAGTGCGAGTCTTCGTGCGACGAACGGTTGCGCCACGTTTGCGCGTTTCAAATCAACCAGATTTTTAGTGAGTGCGCCAAAGCCCGAACCCTGCGCAATCGCGTCCGGTGCGGTGCGCGCAAAAGCATCCAACTCAGCGTCGCTCATCACCTGCCAAAAATTGAACACGCCATGAAAACCCAGCGTCCGCCCCAGCGGTCGGCCTACGTCAAACGCAAAACGATCCGCTACACGTTCGTCGGCAAACGCAATGCCGTAGTTAGTTTCGAGCACGTCGCGATACCGAATGCAGATCGCGGTGTCTTCGTTTTCGTCTGGCGTGAGGGCGAACCCGGGATTCGCCAGCGCGTTGAGTAATCGCTTGGAGCGTAGCGAAAACCCGCCGTTGCCAACACGAAAATCGCCTTGTTCATGCGGCCATTTCGCGCCGATGTAGTCGTAGTTCCAGAATTCATCGCCCCACGCGTTGCCGTCGATGATGAAGCCGTCCCACTGCACGACCAACGCGTAATCGGTGTCGATGTGCGCACCGAGTTGTTTGAGTACAAATTGCGAGTAGGCCGCGCGTGACCGGATCGACGCGATTTGCACCACCTCAATGCCTGCACGTTCAATCGCGACATCGGTCAGCAGCAACACGCGCGCCACCGAAAGCTGTGACGCCGAGCGGGCGAGCGCATCGGCGGCGAGCTGCGGGTAGGCGCAGTCGATGGCGACGAGCGTGATGGCGGTAGCAGAATTCATCGTCAATTTTTCTGTGAGAGCGGTTCCACTGCGGCGACCGCCCCGCTGCGCAACCATCGCGGTGGAACCGCTCCCACAAGAGCCGAATTCATTTCAACCCCTCGTAGAGCAAGCGCATGCCCAGCACAAAAAGCAACGTCAACGTAATGCGCCTAAACACCACGTCGCTAATGACTGTGTTTAAACGCACGCCGAGCCATACGCCAATGGGGGCGAGCGGCATGAGCACGAGTGCCGTGCCGAGATTAATGAAGTTGAGCTGCCCGAGTAGCGCAAACGGAACGAGTTTGACGGCGTTGACGACGGTAAAAAAGAACACTGTGGTCGCCACAAACGTGGTGCGATCTAACTTGCGCGGCCAGAGGTAAATGGTGGCCGGCGGGCCACCGGCGTGCGCGAGGGTCGAGGTGAAGCCCGACAGGCCGCACCACAGCCACGGGCGCACCCGCTCGGGTAGCCAGGACTTCAAATCGCGCAACGCGGGGATGCCCTGATACAGCGCAAAGCCGACCGCTACCGCGCCGAGCAGCGCCTTGGTCGTTTTGACCGACAGCAGGCCGAACATCAGTGCGCCCAACGCAATGCCGAGCACAGCCGGTGGGAGCATCAACTTGAGATCAGGCCATGACCACTTGCCGCGATACGCGCGCAGGCCGAGGACGTCCATCACGCAGAGGATGGGCAACATGATGCCCGCCGCTGCACCGGGCGCGATGACCTGACTCATCAGCGGCACAGCGATGCCGCCGGAGCCGGAGCCCAGGCCGGTCTTTGAGATTCCCGTGATGAGCACGGCAGGGACGGCGAGTGCGTAAAACCAGGGGTCTGTGATGACAACCATCGGCTAGTTTTTTGAGCCGCGTAGCAGCTGCCCGATGCGGCGATTGACTCGCGCAATCGCTGCGTCGGTGGCGGCGCTGTATTTCGCCATGCGCAAAAATCCGTGTGGCAACGAATCAAAGTCATCGTGTTGCGCATCAATGCCTGCACCGCGCAGCATGTTGACGTAGTTGACACCATCATCGCGCAACGGGTCGCAACCGGCGGTGATGACGTAAGCGGGTGGCAGCCCTGCGTGCGAAGTCGCGCGTGAGGGGGCGACGCGATAGTCGTTCGTCGCGTAATCGTCGCCGACGAATTGTTGCCAATACCACTGCATATCAGCGCGCGTGAGGCCGGGACCTGCGGCAAAACTATCGTAACTTTCGGTGTCGTAGGCAGGTTCAATACACGGATAAATCAGCGCCTGCAACGCCACATGAAAACTGCCTGCATCACGCGCTCGAATCGCTGTGACCGCGGCGAGATGCGCGCCGGCGCTGTCACCGACCAGCGCGATGGGCGTGCCTGCATCGGCGGCGATGCGGTCAGCAGCAACCGCTGCGGCTGCCTGATAGCAGGCGTCGGTCAACGCCTTCCAGTGCGTCTCGGGGGCGAGCGGGTAGTCGATGCTGACGACCAGCGCGTTGGCCTCATTGGCGAGCCGTGCGCAGGTTGGCATGTGCGTGTCGTTGTCGCCGACGACCCAGCCGCCGCCGTGAAAATAAATAATCGTGGGCACTGATTCGGCGCTACCGTCGTGGCCGTAAAACAAGCGCGCCGGCACCTTGCCTGCTTCGAGGTCAAGCTTGACGTCATTAATCGTCACGTTGCTCGGCAGCGGCGTTTTGCCGAGCCCGCACAGCGCCCAGTAGCGGGCCCTGCGCTCTAGTGGCGTCGGGTTGGCAGGCAGAGGCGAAAACTGGCGGCCGAGGTTGGCGAAGTAACGAGCGAGATCAGGGTCAAGCGTTGACATGCGATGAGTACAGCTTTTGGTTGAAAGCGTTATTGAATGGAGGTTAAAGCAAATTAATAGTGTTTATCGACTTATACGTTTTAGCAAGCTAAGCCCAATTGAAACCTGGGTTACAGCCAAAAGCTAAAGCCCGAAAACGCTAAATTAATGCTTAGCTTTTTCGCGCGCTTCGGCAAATTCGTCGATGATTGCGGCGCGGCCAAGGTATCCCGGCACCACGTCTTCAAGCGCTGCGGCTTTGCCCGCAAACTTCGGGAACGGTGCGGCCGACACGTTATCTACCGACATCGATTTGACGTTGTCAGGCGTCAACGGCTGCGTGGGCACATATTGCAAAACCGACGCGAGGATAGATGTTGCAAAGCCCGGCAAGCCGATGATGGCGTGCTTGTCGTCTGCCAGGGTCATCACGTAGGCAACCAGTTCTTTCAATGTGTAGACCTTCGGTCCAACCAGCTCAAAGCGTTGACCGTAAGTCGATTCATCAGCAAGTGACGCGACAAAAGCACGCGCCACGTCGTCCACCCACACCGGCTGAAACCGCGCACCCGCACCGGGCAATATCATCGGAAAAAGCGGCGGCAAAAAGCCGACTATGCTGGCGAATTTAGTGAGGAACGAGTCGCCACGTCCGAAGATCACCGACGGTGCAAAGATCGTGAAATTGAGACCGCTGGCGCGAACGATGGCGTCGGCTTTCGCTTTCGATTTTTGATACGCGCTCGGGCCATTTTCAGACGCACCGAGCGCGCTCATGTGTACGAAACGCAAGACGCCCGCCGTCTTGCACGCCGCGATGGCGTGCTCGGTGAAAGTCACGTGTGCGCGCTCAAAATTTCCGTTCAAAATGCCGACTAGATTGATCACGGCGTCTTTACCGTGTGTTAGTCGCAACAGGGCAGCGGCATCGTAAACATTGGCCTCAATGACGGTGACGCTGGGCAGCGGAAACAGCGCCCGTGCATTGTCGCGTTTGCGTGTTGGCACCGTGATCGAGTGACCCGCCATGACCAGTTTATTACAAATAGCGCGACCGACAAAGCCGCTGCCGCCGAGGATGAGAATGTTCATAAATTGAGTAGGTTATGTGGATTTAGGTTTATTATGGAGTGGGCAGAGGCTGCCCACCTCACGGTGCCACGCGTCTATTTCGGAGGGATGATGCCAAGTCGCGACTTGATCGACGTATTGCCGCCGCCTGCGAGCTGCGCGTACCAGACCGCGTTGGCGAGCACTTTGCGCACGTAGTCACGCGTTTCGTTAAACGGGATGGACTCGGCGTAAATCGCGCCTTCCAGCGGCCCGTCGGCCCGCCATGCGCGCGCGCGACCCGGCCCGGCGTTGTACGAGGCAGCGGCCATCGGCTCCGAGCCGCCCATTTGGTCGAGCACGGTGCGCAAATAAAACGCACCGAAGCCTGTGTTCACATCGACGTTCACGAGCTGGCTCGGGCGGAAATCAGTGGCCTTCATCTGGGTGGCGATCCACTTACCGGTGGCGGGCATGACCTGCATCAAACCGAGCGCGCCCGCTGAAGAAACAGCCTCGGCCCAAAAGCGCGACTCCTGACGAATCAGGCCAAACACCAGCGAATGATCGAGCGCTGATTGCGTCGCTGCCTTCTTGATTTCTGCGGCGTACGGCATCTGATAGCGCAGGCCAAAATCATGCTGTGTTTTTGTGCGCTCAGCGGTGTTAATCGAGCGATCCCAAACGCCTTTGCGCCGCATCCACTCGGCCGCAATCAACGAGTCCGCATCGTTGAAATCCTTGACCACGCTGTACCACTCACGCGCTGCGTCAGCACGCAAGCCCAGCTCGGAAAGTTTGAGCACACGTTTGGCCGCGGCGGACTGATCGAAGCGTTTTAACTCTTCCGTTGTTGGCTTCACGGCACCCGCTTTAAGCGCGAGCGGCGTGGGCAATGGCGCGCTGATTTCTTCAGCGGCAAGCAGGCCGTAAAAACTGAATTCTTTCGCCAAGTCGGCATAGATCGCCTGCGCGCCTGCTTTGTGGGACAGCTCAACGAGCGCACGCGCTTTCCAGTATTTCCACGCCGGATCAGCCACGCCCGTCTGTGCGGCAGAGGCCACCGGGCTCATCGCATTGATCGCCCGCAGCACCTCGCTCCATGCGCTTGCACGCAGCGCGGCGCGAGCGATCCACGCGGCCTGCCAGTCGCCCAAGCGCGTCATCGTCTGCTCGTCACCCGCCCGCTTGAACCACGTCATCGCGTCCGTCGTATCGAGCCGACGGGCGCTGGCGTAAGCCAACTGCCCCGCCGCATAACGCTGCTCTTCCTCAGTGAATTTGCTGCGAATGCCTGACCACAGCGAGCGAGCGTTCGCAACGTCGCTGCGGGCGAGTTTTGTCAGCGCATACAACCCCGCCTGTCGATGCGGTCGCGACGACCATACAAGGCCCGCATTCAAATAGGATTCTGGCGACGAATGCGCGCGTTGCAACGACTCGGTGCTGGGTCGGTTGTCCGCTGACAGGCCTTCGGCGGCGCGCGCACCGGCTAAAAAAGTGCCGCCGTCCGCCGTGGTGCGAAAGCGCCACAGCGCGTCGTCGGCGCTCACCTGGGCGTGTCGTGCCAAGGCGGAGAACGCCTCGGCACAGGCCTCCGTAAGCCGCTCCTCCCATACCCCTCGCGGCACCGGCAAGGGCTCTTTCGTAGCAGTTTTTGCGGCAAGCGAAGTGCGATAGCAACTGACCTCGCCGTCGTCGGTATCAAAGCCATTAGAGGCCTTCGCAAAACCGTCCCAATTGCCCGTTTTGCCAAGCTGTTTCAGCCAATCCACGCGCAAGCGTTCCGCAACAGACTCGCCAGCACGCGTTTGCAGAAAGCGCTCAACCTCTGCGCTAATGCTCGCATTATCAAGCTGCAAACGCAGTGCCCAATAGTCAACGTAGCCTTCCAGCACGTGCCCACGCGTTTGCGGCGCGGCGGCGGTAACGCGTCGCAGCTCAGCGAGACGAAAGCCTTCTGAGGCGTCCTTAACCGCAGCGTCGGTAGCGTAAACAGAAAGCGACGCTAGCAATAGCGAGGCGACGAGGGATGCACGAAAACAAGTCATACCGCTATTTTCCGCGAAGACGCGATCGGCGCAAGTCGCGCAAGTGACCAAGGTGACCACGTGATGATTAAATTATGGGTCGGTCACCTACGTTACCTTCATCACCTCAGCTCGCCATGCCGGTTCGCTAGAATCCGCAGCATGCAAAACGGGGCAATCAGCGCAGGCGCAGTGGTCGGGGTCGTCATGGGCTCATCGTCCGACTGGGACGTGATGAAGCACGCCACCGAGATGCTGGAACGCTTCGGCGTCAATTTCGAGGCGAAAGTGGTGTCTGCCCACCGCACGCCGGACGACATGTTTCGCTACGCCGATTCAGCGATCGAGCGCGGCATCAGCATCATTATTGCGGGCGCCGGCGGCGCGGCGCACCTGCCCGGCATGCTCGCAGCCAAGACCACGCTGCCGGTGCTCGGCGTGCCTGTGCCGTCAAAATATTTGCGTGGTGAAGACTCGCTGCTGTCCATCGTACAAATGCCCAAAGGCGTGCCAGTCGCGACGTTCGCCATCGGTGAGGCGGGTGCTGCCAACGCCGCCCTGTTTGCTGTCGCGATGCTCGCCATTTCCAACAAAGCACTGGCGCAACAGCTGCTCTCCTTCCGCGACGAGCAAACCGCCAGTGCGCGCAGCATGCTGGTGCCGCCGGTGTTGGCCGACAAGTAAACATGCTTGCACCGGGAAGCTGGCTAGGCTGCCTCGGAGGCGGTCAATTGGGCCGCATGTTCGTTCACGCAGCGCAAGCCATGGGCTACAAAGTCCTTGTGCTCGACCCTGACGCGAACGGCCCCGCAGCGCAAGCCGCCGATGATGTGATCGTTGCAGCGTACGACGACATGGACGCTATTGCCGCGTTCGGCAGACGCGTGGCTGCGGTCACCACTGAATTTGAAAATGTGCCTGCTGCGTCGCTTGAAGCGCTAGGGGCAATGGTTCCCACACGACCTGGCGCAGCGGCGGTGCGCATCGCGCAGGACCGACGCAAGGAGAAGCGATTTTTCGTGGAACACGGATTGCCAGTCGGCCCATTCGCCGTCATCGAACGCGCCGAAGATTTGCGCGATGCGCCGGGGCAAATGTTTCCTGGCCTATTGAAGACCGCCACGCTAGGATACGACGGCAAAGGCCAACAACGCGTGACCTCCACTACGCAAGCGCTGCTCGCTTGGATGAGCATGAAGCAGGCCCCGTGCGTGTTGGAGGCGATGATCCCGTTCGAGTGCGAAATTTCGGTGTTAGTGGCGCGTTCGGCAACCGGCGAAGTGCGCGTGTGGCCGGTGCAGGAGAACCAGCACGTCAACGGCATTCTCGACCTCACGATTGTGCCAGCGCGGCTTGATGCGGCGGTGGTGGACCTTGCGCAAACATTGGCGCGGCAACTCGTAGAAGCTCTCGATTACGTAGGCGTACTGTGCGTAGAAATCTTCGTCACCGCAAACGGTTTGTTGTTGAACGAAATCGCCCCAAGACCGCACAACAGCGGCCACTACACCATAGAAGCCTGCCAGACATCGCAGTTCGAACAACAGGTTAGAGCACTCGTCGGCGCGCCACTCGGCGACCCATCGTTAGTGCAACCGGCGGTGATGGTGAATGTGTTGGGGGATGTGTGGTTTGATGCGTTGATACCCATGCAGCCCGCATGGAGCGAAGTGCTCGCGCTGCTTGGCTCGCACGTTCATTTGTACGGCAAAGCCGAAGCCAGAACAGCCCGCAAAATGGGGCATGTGACTTGTGTGGCGGCGACGCAGGACGCCGCCTTGGCGACAGCGGTGGAAGTGAAGCGGATTCTGCGCATCCCGTAGCCGCGCGCAGCGTGGCGTAGTCCCCTCTCCCCTCGCGGGAGAGGGTTAGGGTGAGGGGGTCGCTTCGAATGATGAGGATCGTTTGCCACGTTTCCGCTCGTGCCGCGGGGCAGTCACTTTTCTTGCTTCGCCAAGAAAAGTAACCAAAAGAAGGCGACCCCGACGATTGTCCTGATCCTGCGATGCTCAGAAAAAAGCGGAACGAAAAAAACTCGCTTCGCTCAGACAGTTTTTCGTTCTGATCGCTTTTTTCTTCCGCTTCTCGGGGCCAATCAACGGGGACCCGTCGGATTAGCATGCAACATACTTCTTACTTGGCGAGAGTTGCCGATATCAAGTCAAACCCGCTGAGCTTTGCTCAGCGACTTGGTTCCATCGCAACCAAAACTTTTAGACCATCCAGATCGAATTCAATATGAAGATATTCACCGTCGCAGTTTTTATACTTTCCTGTTTCCCCACCGTTGCACAGGAATTCAAGCCATATCCGCGCGCGGATATTTCCAAGCGGCAATGGCAGACGTATTTCGACGAGGTCGTTGCGAAACACGGCAACACAGCGCAAAAGCAGAACGACGAAAAACTTGTGATTTATGCAGACGCGTTGTCCAACACCAGTTACGTGTTCACTCAGGACGGGCACCCCGCACATCCGGCTTGGATAACGCGACAGCTTCAGCAACGCGCTGGCAATGTGAATATCGGTCAGATCGGATACTTTGCTGGCGACGAGGCAGCGTTTGCAGCGCTGTATCGGTCGTTCAGCGCGCAAAACGAGCAAGTATCCCGAAATGCGCGGCTCCAGCGAGATGCCGACGCCAGCCTGATGTCGGTTTCCGTCGAGACGAACGCTGACGGCGCTTTGACTTTAGTAGGGCGCTTCTCAAAAACGGTGGAAATTGCGAATGCCCAGCAATCACTCAAAGTCGAAGCGACGAAGGCGTGCGGCACTCGACCCTTCACCTTTGGCAAGTATTCTTTCAAAGGCAGTGAGTCCATTTCTAAATCGAGTGCCCCGCGGCCCGATGACTCGTTGGAGATTGCACAAGTACTAATGTGCGGCGACTCCAGCGAACCAAACGTAGCAGGTTCACCGCCGCAATCGATGAGCTGGTCAGCGAACGAAAAGCAGCTCGCGAACTTAACGAGTGCGACAAATAGTTACTTTAAATCGCGAGACACAGGCGACGGAAGCGTTTCGTACCAAGCGTTGTCATCGCGCATGAAATCGAGCGTCACGGAGGCTAATTGGAACAAGTCCTTGTTGGAATTCAACGCCAAGGCTGGCAAGTTTGATAAGCGGGACACCTCAAAACCTACGTGGTATCCAAATTCCAACTCACCCGAGGGCAACGTGACATTTGTGGCGGTCGATTTCAATGGGAAGTTTGAAAATTTAGCGTTGTATTGTGGGTACATCGTGTGGATGCTTAACTCTGACGACAGTTTTTCCTTAATTCGCGAAGAAACAAACGTGGTCGATAACGCAACCGCCTCGCGCATGAAGACTGAGGACTTGAACGCTTTCCGAACGAAACACTGTCGATAAATTCGGCAGGTTTCTGGTCATGTTCAACAAACTTGGGCGCTGGTTCGAAGGGTCCCCGTTGATTGGCCCCGAGAAGCGGAGGAAAAAAGCGATCAGAACGAAAAACTGTCTGAGCGAAGCGAGTTTTTTTCGTTCCGCTTTTTTCTGAGCATCGCAGGATCAGGACAATCGTCGGGGTCGCCTTCTTTTGGTTACTTTTCTTGGCGAAGCAAGAAAAGTGACTGCCCCGCGGCATAAGCGGAAACGTGGCAAACACCAAAGCTAATTCCATCAGACCCTTCGCTGCGCTCAGGGCGAACGGCGTATTTTGCGCTTCGCGTGGGGTACGCGCTGGATTCCCGCCGTCGCGGGAATGACGACGGGGCGAAGGGGAGAGGGCACAGAACCCCACATGCGGCAACGGGGTTGACGCGATAATCCCCCCATGTCTGCTCCCCTCTCCGGCCTTCGTGTTCTTGATCTCACTCGCCTGCTTCCTGGCCCAGCGTGTACCCGCATGTTGGCTGAGTGGGGCGCGGAGGTCGTCAAGATTGAGCCGCCTGAGGGCGACTATGCCAATCGTCTTGGCCTGTCGCCGGATGCGCCGTCTGAGCAAATCGCGCCGCTCTATTCCATCGTCAATCGTGGCAAATCGTTTGAGCGTCTGGATTTGAAGTCTGATGCGGGGCGGGCGCGATTGCTGGCGCTCGTGGCGAATTGTGATGTGTTGGTTGAAGGCTTTCGGCCCGGCGTGATGGCGCGGCTGGGCTTAAGTTACGAGACATTGCGCGAGCACAACGGCGCACTCGTTTATTGCACGATCACCGGCTATGGAAGTGTCGGCCCGTGGGCAATGCGGGCGGGGCATGACATCAATTATTTGGCGGTGAGCGGAGTGCTCGACCAGATGGGTGAGCGCGGTCGCCCGCCTTCGATTTCTAACTGGCAGATTGCCGATCTGGCGGGCGGCGCTCTGGCGGCTGCGGCGCGGATTTGTGCGGCGTTGGTGCAGGCGAAGGCGACCGGTGTCGGTTCGTTTGTGGACGTGTCGATGACGCATGAGGTGGCGCGACTCAACATCATCGCAGAGCATGGCTTGGCGCTTGATGCCGCTAAGCCGCGGGGTGAAGATTGGCTCACCGGTGGTTGGCCTTGCTACGGTATCTATCGCACAGCGGATGAGCGTTTTATGGCGGTCGGCGCGCTCGAAGAAAAGTTTTGGCATGGGCTGTGTGACGCGCTGGTCAAACCGCATTTGAAGGCGCTGGGAAGCTCCGAGGGCGTGGTGGCGTTACGGGTGCGCAAGGAGCTGGCGGATTGTTTTGGCGCGCAGCCGCTGGCGCACTGGACCGAAATCTTTGATGCTTTGGACTGCTGCGTGACGCCGGTGCATACACTTGCTGAAGCAAAACAACACCTACTTTTTAAGGATCTCGTATGACTACATCTAACGGCAAGGTCGCCATCATTACCGGCGCCTCAGCTGGCATCGGCAAAGCGTCTGCGCTGGCGCTGCTCAAAGCGGGCTACAGCGTGACGTTCGCGGGGCGTCGTCAGGCCGAGCTTGAGGCTGCGGTGGCGTCTGCAGGCGAAGACGCGGTGCGTGGCATCGCCGTGGTGACTGATGTGGGTGATCCGGCGTCAGTGAAAGCACTATTTGACAAGACCGTCGCGGCGTTTGGTCGCGTTGATGTGATCTTCAACAACGCGGGGATCGGTGCGCCTGCGGTGATGCTGGAAGACATCACGATCGAACAGTGGAAGGCGGTGGTGAATACCAACTTGTCCGGCGCGTTTTATTGCACGCAGCAGGCGTTTCGCGTAATGAAAGCGCAGAGCCCGCGCGGTGGCCGCATCATCAATAACGGCTCAATCTCGGCCTATGCGCCTCGTCCGAATAGCTCGCCTTACACCTCAACCAAACACGCGATCACCGGCCTCACTAAAACGACCTCGCTCGATGGCCGCAAGTACGACATTGCGTGCAGCCAGATCGATATTGGCAATGCCGCGACCGAAATGACCGAGCGCATGGCCAAGGGGGTGGTGCAGGCCAACGGCGAGATGGCCATTGAGCCGCGCATGGATGTGAAGCATGTCGCTGATGCCATAGTTCACATGAGCAATCTGCCGCTGGAAGCGAACGTGCAATTCATGACGATTATGGCGACTAAAATGCCTTTCGTGGGGCGCGGATAACGGTCGGGTTTATGCGGCCCGAGGTGCGCTCTCGCGCATGATCTTTCTCGCTTTTGAGCGATATAGCGCTCGATCAGCCTCGTGCAGGCCCGCTGTAAATTCGCTACTTACGCTCGCAAATTGCGCGGAACCGTGGCTGACTTTGCAAGACATCGCTGCGGGCGAGGCGATCTCCAGTCGGGTCGGCAGTTGATTTTTGAGCGTGGTGATCCACTCGTTCGAAAATGGCCTTGTTGCAACCGATTCGACCACGCAAAATTCGTCGCCACCGAGCCTGGCGATGATCGCACCTTCAGGTGCCTTGGCGCGCAGTGCCTGCGCGAAGGTCGTCAACAAAATGTCACCGGCTTCATGCCCGAAGCCGTCGTTGACGCGCTTGAAATGATCAATGTCAAACACAGTGACCACGCCGCTTTGTCGATCCGGCCAGGCGTTCAGCGCGTCGCGTAGACCTAAGCGATTGTGAACGCCGGTCAGTGCGTCCTCGGTGGCCAGTTTGCGCAGCAGCGTTTGCTTTTCAGCAAAGCAGATCAACAGAATGCCCATCAGATACGTCAATATCAACAGTCCCGCGATTCCATAAACCACAGCGTTGATTGCCGCCGACGCAACCGCGTTTACCGGCGACGGCCAAAAGACGACGTTGACGCACAGCAGAAATCGCGCCGGAAAATGGTAGTAGCCATGATCGAGCAGGCGTAGTGCCAACACGTTGAGCCAAGTCACCACACCCAAGCACGCAACCTGGCTGATGACACGCCCTGGCAGGCTAGGCCAAACGAACACAAACAACACGCTGCCGATCACAGACGCCAAAATAATCGGCGCGATGCGCAGCAATGCGATCGGGCGATCAACGACGTGTCGCAAGCCCACCAAAAACAGGCACGCGCCAACCACTGTTGCTGGATTGCTGAACGCAATCACCCACTGCGGCGGAAAGAATGCTTGCAGGACGTTGAGCGTGAATCCTGCGGTCAGGCAAAACGCTGACGACACCCACCACGACAGCGCGCTCGTCCAGTCGCCCACGCGCGCCAGCAGCGCAATCACGAGGGTCACGGCAATGCCCGCCAATCCGAAGGCGAGGCCCACGGTGATGGGTTCGACGTTACTCAGCCAGTCCACGAAAAAATTCAGTCGCTACTTGCCAGATTGTTAAATCGATAGTCAATTAAACAACGAATTCAGCGACGGATCCGTGAAGTCGTCAATCACGTGCGTGACGTGCGCCACCGCTTCGCCCATCGCGACGATTTGCGCACGGGTCAAGGTGGTGGTGACCACCACGCAGCTCATGCCCGCACGCCTCGCGGCTTCGATGCCTGCGGGCGCATCTTCGAACACCACGCAATCGGCGGGCGCAGCGCCCAGCTTTTCTGCTGCGCGCAGAAAAATTTCAGGGTCGGGTTTGCCGTGCGACACGTCGGCACCGCCGACCACTGCCTGAAAGTATTCGCGCAAATTCAATCCGTCGAGCACCAGATCAACGTTGTCGGGCGGTGCCGCCGTTCCAACCGCGCGCAGGTAACCTGCGGCAAGCGTGCGTTGCAGGAACGGCACTGCGCCGCGTATCGTGGCAAGGGCGGGCCGATAGAGCTCGCGGTAGTGCGCTTCTTTTTTCTCCGACGCGGCGAGCAATTCGTCTAGCGGAAAATCGTGCCCAAGCAAACGCGGCAGGATTTCGCGATTAGTGAGCCCGGCCGACCAGCTAAAAAAGTCGTCGCAGTCTACGGTCACCCCTAAGTCGACGAACAGCGCATCCCATGCAAGCTAGTGATAAGGCATCGTGTCGGCCAGCGTGCCGTCCATGTCGAAAATAAAGGCACGCACTAAAAATGGCTTTCTGCGACAAAAAATTGTTGAAGAGCGGCAAAACCAAGCTGCATAGGGATTTCAGCGTTGACAGCGGCGCAACTCCTAAGCATAATCCATGGGTTTTTCTCACGGAGGATTCCGCCACATGAAACCAATTAATAAATTCGCTAACCAGTTCGCTCTAGCCGCAACCGCAGTTGCAGTTGCAGCAACTCTTGCCGCTTGCGGCAAAAAAGAGGAGCCAAAAGCGGCGGCTGCTGCCCCGGCTCCTGCTGCTGACATGGTTGTCAAGATCGGCCACGTTGGCCCGACCTCAGGCCAAATCGCTCACCTCGGCAAAGACAACGAAAACGGCGCACGTTTGGCCGTTGAAGAAGCCAATGCCAAGGGCATGATGGTTGATGGCAAGAAAGTCAAATTCGAGCTGTTGACCGAAGACGACGCTGCCGACGGCAAGCAAGCAACTCAAGTAGCACAAAAGCTGATGGACGCTAAGGTCGTTGGCGTGGTCGGTCACCTGAACTCAGGCACCTCGATCCCGGCCTCAGCGATTTACAACACCGCCGGTGTTGCACAAATCTCCCCATCGGCCACCAACCCTAAGCTCACCAACCAGGGCTTCAAGGGCGTGTTCCGTATGGTCGCCAACGACATCGCTCAAGGTACCGCCATCGGTAACTTCGCTGTCAAGGGCATGAACGCCAAGAAAATCGCCATCATCGATGACAAGACCGCCTACGGCGTGGGCTTGGCCGATGAAACCGAAAAGGCCGTTAAAGCCGCTGGCGGCGCGATTGTGATCCGCGAAGCGCTTGCCAACGAGAAAGAGCAAGACTTTAAGGGCGTGTTGACCAAAGTCAAGGCTACCAACCCGGATGTGATCATGTTCGGCGGTATGGACGCTCAAGCGGGCCCAATGGTCAAGCAGATGAAGGCACTGGGCATCAAGGCCAAGTTCATCTCTGGCGACGGCGCTAAGTCAGCCGAGCTGATCAAGCTCTCGGGTGACGCAGGCGAGGGCGTGTACGCGACCGAAGCCGGTCTGCCGAAAGAGAAAATGCCACAGGGCCTAGCTTTCTACGACAAGTTCAAAGCCAAGTTCAATGCGGATGTTCAGGTTTACGCGCCGTTCACCTACGACGCTACCAACGTTCTGATCGCAGCCATCGGCAAGGTCGGCACCGATCCAGCCAAAATCATCGACGCCATCAAGGCGACCTCGATGGACGGCGTGACCGGCAGGATCGCGTTTGACGACAAGGGCGACATCAAAGACGGCGCAGTGACCGTTTCCGTCATCAAAGGCGGCAAATGGGAAACCGTGCAAATCGTCGGTGGCCCTAAAGAAGCGGCTCCTGCTGCTGCGGCCCCCGCTCCAGCAGCTGCACCAGCGCCAGCTGCTGCTCCGGCCGCACCCAAGAAGCCATAACGCAAGTGACGGTCTGACGAAAACGGCACCTTCGGGTGCCGTTTTTTATGTCTGCGAATAAAACAGCTTTTCTATGGAACGTCCGTTATGTATGGGCTCAAGCGTGTTTTTATGTAAAGTTGATTATTCGACTAATCAGCGCTTTACCCACGTATAACGGTCAATACAGCGAAAAGCTGTATCTGAGTGCGCGGTCAATTTCGCACGCCCTAAATCGGCAATGGCCCGCCGTCCTTGACTTCCTCAATCACGGCATACGTCCGCGTTTCACGAACGCCGGGAAACTGCCATAGCCGCCGACTGGCAAAGTCTCGATACGCCTCCATATCGCGCACCCGCAGCTTGATCAAATAATCGAATCCGCCCGCCACCATGTGGCATTCGCTGATCTCGGGATGCGTCAGCACTGCCGCCTTGAACGCATCAAAAATATTCGGTGTCGTGCGATCCAGCAGCACCTCGACAAACACCGTCATGCCGCAACCGAGTTTAAACGGGCTGAGCTTCGCCTCAAAGCCCACGATGAACCCTTCGCGTTGCAATCGTTGCGTGCGCGCCAGCACAGCCGTGGGCGACAGAGACACGGCCTCGGCGAGCTTCAAATTGCTGATGCGACCATCCTTTTGCAGGATAACCAAAATTTTGCGGTCAATGGCGTCGATGTCGTGCACGGTATTTTCAAAAGAGGGGTTGGCTGCGTTGTAGAAGCGGCCCCGGCCGCGACAGGTATTGCAAATCACGTCGTGCAGCAGGCCCACCCTTTTCGCGGCTCTCGCCGCTCCTACGAAACACTGGTTTACCCCGAAGTACCGATGTTTCACGCAAATTATTCAACAAAATACCACTGAATTTTAGTGAATAAGTTACCAAATATAAAAATAACATAGCGACTTATTCAGTCAAAAGCGAGTCCGCGTGCGCCTACCCGATCCCTACCGTGAAGAGCTAGCCATCGCCCGGCGCAACGTCGAGCACGCCGCGTCCGTGCTGCATTGGCCCGATGCCATCGAAACGGCCCGACCGTGGGTGACCGCAGTGCGCGACAACCCGCCGCCGTTCTGGGCGATGGAGAGTTTGCTCAAGGAATATCCCATTTCCAAGCCCGAGGGCTTGGCTCTGATGCGGCTCGCGGAGGCGTTGTTACGGGTGCCGGATTCAGCGACCGCCATCGCCCTGACCGCCGACCAACTGGGCCGCGCCGACTTTGAAGGCACCGGCGACGGCATGATGGCAAGGTTGTCGAACTCGGTGATCGCGCTGTCGAAAAAGACGTTGCCCGAAGCCGAACATCCACCCGGTCTGTTCGGCAAACTTGGAGCGAAAACGGTCGTTGCAGCGACCGTGCGCGCGGTGCAATTGCTGGCGAAGCAGTTTGTGCTCGGGCAAACGATTGAAGAGGCGCTAGCCGAAGCAAAGTCGCAACGCAAACAATTCAATTACCTGCGCTTCAGCTTCGACATGCTCGGTGAAGGCGCACGCTCGATGGAGGATGCGGATCGCTACTTTGCAAGCTACGAACATGCAATAAAAAACCTCGCGAAAGCCCATGCTGCTTCACCCATGCACGGCCCGGAAGACTCGGACGGCATCTCGATCAAACTCTCGGCGCTGCATCCGCGCTTTGATGCCGCGCAGCATGATCGCGTGATGACTGAGCTTACGCCGCGCGTATGGCAACTCTGTGAAATGGCGGCGGCAGCGCAGATCAATTTGACGATTGACGCAGAAGAAGTTGATCGCCTGGAACTTTCGCTCGATGTGTTTGAAGCTTTACTCAAACAAGTGCAAGCCAAATGCCCGCAGTGGCGCGGGTTTGGCTTGGCGCTGCAGGCCTATCAAACCCGTTCACTCGAACTCATCGAGCACGTCGGCGCGCTTGCGAGGCAGTACAACGTGCGCCTCATGTGCCGTTTGGTCAAGGGCGCGTACTGGGATAGCGAGATCAAGCGCGCGCAGGAAATGGGCATGCCAGCGTACCCCGTCTTCACGCACAAGGAGCATTCCGATTCGAGCTATCTCGCGTGCGCGGCATCGCTGCTCAAACAAAAAGACGCATTCTTTCCGCAATTCGCCACGCACAACGCAGGCACGATTGCCGCGATTTTTCAGATGGCGAAACAGTTTGATGCGCCCTTCGAAGCGGATGGACGATCGCTCTTCGAGCTACAGAGGCTGCACGGTATGGGCACAGGCGTCTACCGTGAACTTTTCCGCACCAACAAAGGCAGTGACTCGACGCAAACGCTGCGCATTTATGCACCCGTAGGTTCGCATGGTGATCTGCTCGCCTATCTCGTGCGCCGCCTGCTTGAGAACGGTGCCAACTCGTCATTCGTCCATCAACTCTCCGATCACGACGTGCCCATTGAGCAGCTACTCGCGTCACCACTTTACGTGACGGAGACCAGCGATCTGCCATTACCAAAGGACATCCTACTGCCGCGCGCCAACAGCGCGGGCGTTGATTTGGCCGTGGAGACGATGCGCGCGCCGCTGCTGGCTGCCTTCGCTGCGACAGAAATAACGCGTCCGACAGATTCATCTGCGACTGAGGCAACCGAGGCGATGCGAACAGCTCATGCGGCCTTCAAAACATGGCGTGATGTCCCGGTCACCAATCGCGCTGCCATCTTGCGCAAATCCGCCGATCAGCTTCAAAATGAACTGCCGCGTTTCTGCGCGTTGCTGGTGAAAGAAGCCTTCAAAACGTGGGGCGACACGGTCTCCGAAGTGCGCGAGGCGATTGATTTTCTGCGCTATTACGCGGATGAAGCGGAGCGCGTCTGCACGCCGATCCTGCTTCCGGGCCCCACCGGTGAGCGCAATACGCTGCACCCGCGTGGCCGTGGTGTGTGGGTGTGCATCAGCCCGTGGAATTTTCCGCTGGCGATTTTCATGGGGCAAGTTGCGGCAGCGCTCGTGACGGGCAATACCGTCGTTGCCAAGCCTGCCGAGCAAACGCCAGTGGTCGCCTTGGAGGCGGTGAAATTGCTGCATGCTGCGGGCGTTCCTTCCGACGTCCTACAGACGATCACGGGCCTCGGCGAAACCGTGGGTGCCGCGCTGGTTGCGCATCCGAACGTCGCAGGTGTGGTCTTCACAGGTTCGACTCAGGTCGCAAAAATCATTCAGCGCAGCCTGGCCAACCAAGACGGCCCCATCGTGCCGCTGATCGCGGAGACCGGTGGCATCAACGCGATGCTGGTCGATTCGACCGCGCTGCCCGAGCATGTGGCGGACGCTGTGGTGCAGTCCGCATTCCGTTCGGCGGGTCAACGCTGCTCGGCGCTGCGGCTGTTGTGCTTGCATGAGGAGATTGCCGACAAAGTGATTCATATGCTGCACGGTGCTTTGAGAGAACTGACCGTAGGTGACACGCAATATTTGGCCACCGATGTGGGCCCGTTGATTGATCGTGAGGCGTTTGATGGGATTAGCGCGCATGTGGAGCGGCTTCAGTCTGCAGGAGCGGCCTCGGCCGCGAAAGAGGGTGTGATCGCGGCCAAGGCAGCTCCTACAGGCGCGAACATGGATGCGCCAAGCCACACCCTGGTGCCGCACATTTTTGAAGTCAATAGCATCGCCTCGGTCAAGCAAGAAATCTTCGGCCCAGTACTGCAAATTGTGCGCTGGTCGGGTGACCCGCATGCGGTGATTGACCAGATCAATGCGCTTGGTTTCGGCTTGACACTTGGCATCCAGACCCGCATCGACAGTCGCGCTGAGAGCCTTGCGCATCGCGCGCATGTCGGCAACGTGTACATCAACCGCAACATCATCGGTGCGGTGGTGGGCGTGCAGCCCTTCGGCGGCGAAGGGTTGAGCGGCACGGGGCCCAAGGCGGGTGGGCCGTTTTATTTGCCACGCTTTTTCGGCGAACAAACGATCACCGTCAATACGGTCGCGGCGGGCGGCAACGTGACCTTACTGATGGCATGAGTCATGCATCTTGAGTGCATGAAGAGGACTATGCGTGCCACCTTGCCGAGCTTAAATTGAGAGCAGCATCCGGGTTAGCGTTTTCAGCATAAGCAGTCGCCCTGAATAAGGGCAGAATACTGCACATTCGTGAAGTGCGGCGCTCTGGGAGGACGTCCATTTCAAATTTGATGACCAATCAACGATAAAACTTTAAGCGGGGAATTTCATGTCAATAGACGTATTGCTGCAGCAAATCGTCAACGGCTTGGTGGTAGGTAGCGTGTACGCGCTGGTTGCTCTGGGCTACACGATGGTTTATGGCATTTTGCAGTTGATCAATTTCGCGCACGGCGAGATTGTGATGATCGGTGGGCTCACCGCGTTGTTCGCATCAAAGGGCCTGCTGTCGTTGGGCGTGCCCTCGCTACTGGCCTTACTGATTGCCATTCTGGCGGCGATGGTGGTGTGTGCGGTGGTGGGGGTGTTGATCGAGCGCATCGCGTATCGACCGCTGCGCAACGCCCCAAGACTGGCCCCGTTGATCACCGCCATTGGCGTATCGATCCTGTTGCAACAGCTCGCGATTCTGGTGTTTGGCCGCAACTATTTCTCGTTCCCGGAACTCATCTCCAAAGCGCCAATCAACCTGGGTCCCATCACTGTCACGTTGAACGAAATCGTGATCCTAATCGTCTCGGTCGCGCTGATGGGGGCGCTGCTTTGGTTGGTGCATAACACCAAGGTCGGCACTGCAATGCGCGCCACCGCCGAGAATCAAAAGGTGGCTGGATTGATGGGCATCGATGTCAACAAAATCATCGCCATTACCTTTGCTATCGGGTCGGGTCTCGGTGCAATTGCTGGCGTGATGGTCGCCTCAAACTACGGGCAGGCGCATTACTACATGGGCTTCATGCTGGGCCTCAAGGCGTTTACCGCTGCGGTGATGGGCGGCATCGGCAACTTGTGGGGCGCGATGGTCGGCGGGCTGATTTTGGGCTTGGTTGAAAACGTCGGCCTGATGTTTGTGCGCGGTGATTACAAAGACATTTTTGCCTTCGTGGTACTGGTGCTAGTGCTCATCTTCCGTCCGCAGGGGCTGATTGGCGAGCGTGTAGCGGAGCGGGCATAAATCATGGCCAATCTCATGCAAGACAAACGCAAGCAGATGGTGGCATTGGTGGCGCTCGGTGTGCTGGTTTTGGTCCTGCCGTTTCTGGCGGGCATGCTCGGTCAGGCGTGGGTGCGCATCCTCAACACCACACTGCTCTACGTCATGTTGGCGCTCGGTTTGAACGTGGTGGTTGGAGTGGCTGGATTGCTCGATTTGGGCTACGTTGCGTTCTATGCCGTGGGTGCCTACACCTGGTCGTTATTGGCCTCGGCGCATTTCAATTTGCATTATCCGTTTTGGGTATTGCTGCCGCTGGGCGCTTGTCTAGCGGCACTCGCGGGCTTGATGCTCGGAGCGCCCGTGCTCAAACTGCGCGGCGACTATCTGGCAATTGTGACCTTGGGTTTCGGCGAAATTGTGCGCATCCTCATGAACAATTTCGACAAAGTCGGCCTGCCCTGGTCGGATAAAACCTACAACATCACCAACGGGCCACGCGGCATTACCGGCATTGATGGACTCAATTTGTTTGGTTTGGATCTGCGAAAAGGGATAGACCTTTTCGGGTTCAACATGACCGGCCTGCAGGTCTACTATTTTGTGTTTCTCGCGTTCACGATACTGTCGATCATCGGCGTTTCGCGGTTACAACATTCGCGACTCGGTCGCGCATGGCAAGCGTTGCGTGAAGACGAGATCGCCGCCAAAGCAATGGGCATCAACACCCGCAACATCAAGCTCGCCGCGTTTGGATTTGGCGCGCTAACCGGCGGCTTGGCCGGTGGATTGTTCGCGTCGATGCAAGGATTTGTCAGCCCAGAATCATTCGGTTTGTTAGAGTCGATCATGATTTTGGCGATGGTGGTGCTTGGCGGCATGGGTCATATTCCCGGTGTCATTCTTGGCGCGGTTTTGCTGTCAGCGATGCCGGAGGTGATTCGCTACGCGGCCGACGAGAACGTCCAGCAGAAAATATTCGGCATCGTGCTGATCGCACCGGAAGTGCTGCGCAATCTCATATTCTCACTCGCCCTGATTCTCATCATGCTGTTCAAGCCGCAAGGTCTGTGGCCGTCACCGGAGAAGAAATAATGGCTGACATGCTCTTCACCGCAGAAGGCGTGACCAAGCGCTTCGGCGGCGTCACGGCGCTCGACAGCGTGTCGATGCAAATTCCACGCGGCGCTATCTTCGGTCTCATCGGTCCGAACGGCGCGGGCAAAACCACGTTCTTCAACACGCTCACCGGCCTGTATCAAGTCGACGAGGGCAAATTCATATTTGACGGTAAGCCGCTCAACGTGAAAGCGCCACACGAAGTGGCGCAGGTGGGCATCGCGCGCACCTTCCAAAACATTCGTTTGTTTGGCGAAATGACGGTGCTTGAGAACGTGATGGTCGGTCGCCATGTGCGCACCAAAGCAGGCGCATTCGGTGCGATTTTTCGCACGCCTTCCGCGCGCCGTGAAGAGGCAGCCATCGTGCAACGCTCGCAGGAGCTACTTGACTACATTGGCCTGTCGAAACGCGCAGGCGACAAGAGCCGCACGCTGGCGTATGGCGAACAACGTCGGCTGGAAATTGCCCGCGCTCTGGCTACCGATCCAAAAATGATCGCGCTGGACGAGCCCGCCGCGGGCATGAACGCCACGGAAACCGTGACGCTCAGAACCCTGATCGAGCGCATCGCAAACGACGGCACCACGGTCATGCTGATTGAACACGACATGCGATTGGTGATGAGCGTTTGTCATCACATCGTGGTGCTCGACTACGGCAAAAAAATTGCTGACGGTAGCCCATCACAAATTCAAAAAGACCCCGCCGTGATCAAAGCCTACCTCGGTGGTGCGCACGCGGAAGTAGGAGCAAAAGCATGACCGCGATGCTCGACGTTAAGAAGCTAGAAGTCGCTTACGGCGGCATCAAGGCGATCAAAGGCATCGACTTTCATGTCAACGAGGGTGAACTGGTCACGCTGATTGGCGCTAACGGCGCGGGCAAATCAAGCACGTTGCGCGCGCTGTCTGGGCTCATCAAACCCGCAGGCGGCAAGGTCACCTACAACGGTCAAGACATCACCGGGGTGCCGTCACACGCGTTGGTCGGGCTGGGCATTGCGCTATGCCCTGAGGGACGCGGTGTGTTCGCGCGCCTGAACGTTCACGAGAACTTACTGATGGGCGCGTACGCCCGTGACGACAAAGCGCAGATTTTGCGTGAGGTTGACGAGATTTACGGCATGATTCCGCGCCTCAAAGAGCGCACGCTGCAAATGGCCGGCACGCTATCGGGCGGCGAGCAACAAATGCTCGCCATCGGACGTGCCATGCTCGCGCAGCCCAAGCTCCTGATGCTCGACGAACCATCAATGGGCCTCGCCCCGCTGATGGTCGAAAAAATCTTCGAGATTATTCGCCTGATCGCCTCACGCAGCACCACGATTTTGCTGATCGAGCAGAACGCGCAGCTAGCGTTGGAACACGCCACACGCGGTTACGTGCTGGAGTCTGGCGAGCTCACGTTGCAGGGAGATGCGAAGGTGTTGCTGGCGGATCCGAGGGTGAAGGCGGCGTACCTCGGCGGGTAGACGCACGACGTTACTGTGGGAGCGATTCCACCGCGAAACAACTTCGCGGTAAAACCGCTCCCACACTTCCGCAGGATAGACTGTGAAGGCTTAAATTCACAGGACTTGCCATGGAACGCCGCCCCTTATTTCACGCCAATCTCAACGTCTCCGTGGTCAGCCTCGGCACCATGACCTGGGGCGAGCAAAACACTGAGGCCGAGGCGCACGCTCAGCTGGAGTGGGCGATGCAGCACGGCATCAACTTTGTCGATACCGCCGAGATGTATCCGGTGCCGCCGAAGGCCGAAACAGGCCTGCGCACCGAGATCATTCTGGGCAATTGGTTGGGCCGACCGGGCAATCGCGAAAAGATCGTGCTTGGCACCAAAATCGCAGGGCCTGGTCGTCGCGACTGGATCCGCAATGGCGCGACAGCACTCACCAAAGCCAACATCATTGATGCGTGTGAGGGCTCACTAAAGCGCCTGCAAACCGATCACATTGATCTCTACCAAATTCACTGGCCCGATCGCAACGTGGCGGCGTTTGGTTCGTGGCAATTTGACAGCGGTAAAGAGCGCGATACGGTGCCCATTGTTGAGCAGGTGGAGGCGATGCAAACACTCATCAAAGACGGCAAGATTCGCGGTTACGGCCTGTCGAACGAATCGGCGTGGGGCACCACCATGTTTTGCCGCGCGGCAGAGCAACTCGGCGCACCAAAGCCCGCCGCAATTCAAAATCCGTACTGCTTGTTGAACCGTGTATTCGAAGGCGATTTGGCTGAGGTCAGCTACCGCGAACAAGTACCCTTGCTGGCGTACAGCCCGCTCGGCATGGGCGTGTTGACGGGCAAATATCTGAACGGCGCGATGCCGAAGGGCTCACGCTTTCAGGGTTACGCGGAATTTGGTGTGCGCTATCGGCGACCGCTGGCGATGATCGCAGCCGAAGAGTATGCGGCGCTCGCCAAAAAGTACGGCGTCAGCCTGCTTGAGTTGTCGCTCTCGTTTGTGGTTAACGCATGGTTCGTCGGCAGCGCCATCATTGGCGCGACCAGCGTGCAGCAGTTGCAGCAAATCTACAACGCCCACCAAGTCAAAATTGATCCCGCAGCGTTCAAGGAAATCGAGGCGATCAGCGCGCGCTATTTGCACCCGTCAGCTTGATCGGAGAGGGTGTTTTTTTCGCGCAGCGCTGTGGGATGGGAGGAGCGTTGCGATACCCATCCCCCACACTTGAGTTATCAGCTTTTTGGTGAAACAACCCATATACAAGGGCTGACGGCGATATTTGACGCTAATCGACTTTGCTTTAAACCAGCCGTTATAACGCATTAAACCGGGCATGAACGCCAAAGCTGAATCAAAAAATCGAGCGATGGATTGGCCGACAGCAGCACGATTAAGTTCGCGTCTAGATCACGTCCAGAAATCGGCCGGGACGGTGAGAAACCACCCTCTGTTAGCCGTAGTTCCGGTCAGGTCACCAATGACCACACTCTGAATGACAGTACGCGTCAGCACATTACCAAAGGGCCGACTCGGCCGTTTGATGATGTTGCGAACCGTGCTCGAATCGGGGGGGCCCACCTGCACATCACCAAACGACGAGGATGACGAATTGGTGCGCACCGTCGGCTTGCCGCCAACCCAGCGCATCACCACGTTATGTGACACCGACCACTTAAACCAGCGCAGCGGAATGAACTGAGTGCCGAGCCGAAAGGCGAGCACCGTCACGTAGCGACGCCGGTCGATGACATGAAACAGAAAGTTGCGTTTGTTGGTCGCGATGTTGCCCATCGTCAACGGGCAGCGCGACGCCGGATGGTCGCCTGTAGATGCCTTCCAGACGCCATTGTCCAGTGACCGACTCAAGGAGGTCCACGGGTCGACATTGTCCTCGCTATCAAGACAGGTTTTGGGTGTAATTTTGGGACCGATATCCACGGTGATGCTGCCGTGGTTGCGCTTCTCACCGGCGTAGAAAAACTGCAGCGTGTCGATCTCCTGCGTTTGCAGAAAACCGAGTTCTTCGTCACCTGCGGTGCCGCTCTTGCTTTGGCCGGGGCCTACGCCTTTTGCCCTCCATGCGTGCTTTATGCGTTCTGCGTCGCGAGTCAAAGCGTAGCCCTGTGTCAGATGAAAAACAGCGCGTTTGGGCTCGCCCAGCGGTTCAAACGAAACGCCCGGCTTGAGCCCGGTGTTATCAAAGGTGAGCGTCGTGTTTTGCGAATCAATACCAACCACGGCTGACCTCCAGCAAACTAATTTAAGCGCGACGCGCGGTGGTTGCAGAAAACGGGCGTGAGCCCTGCGGGCCCAGCAATTGCCGCGCGAGGGCCGCGTTTTCAGCAGCGGCGCTGTAGCTCGAATCTTCGTTGAGCAAATCATCAAGGCAGGTGAGCGTCATCTTGCCAGCAATGCCGTCGGGCTTCAGGTTGTGGTCGCGCTGAAACTGCTTCACCGCTTTGCCTGTTTCTTGACCATAGATGCCGTCGGGTGGCCTGCTGCCATTGTGGGTTGACTGCGGCATCGGATAACCCGCGTCAATCAGGCCGCGCTGCATCGCCGCCACGCCCTCATTGGCCGCGCCATAACCGATAGGAGGCGCGTTGTTCGCCGCGCGTTGCAGTATGGGGCTGCCCGCCAATTGTTTGGACGTGAGTGCCATCGGAAAAAGCCTCCCGGAATTGATTCTTTGGTGGGGATTCGCCGCCTTCAACGCGTTGCTGAGACGCTCCCATCAACAGAGACGGAATTGCCAACACAATCGCGACATCGGTTGGCTATTTGCCCACTGTAATCGAGCTCGCCAGCGACGACCACACCACGCGCGCTTCCGACGAATATTGCTGCTCGGCGGTTAGGCGAACCTCGAGTACGCGGTCTCCGATATTCGCTACAAACGTCGTCTCCAGCGACTCCGTGCCAGACAAACCTTTGGCTTTATTGGGTGTGCCAACCAACGCAAATCCAGCCCCGTTGATGGCACCCAACTGGGTGAGCTCCATCGAATCCGTCCGACCGATCATGGTTGCGACAATCGCCTCCTTGCGAACCTTGACCATTGACGCCGCGGTCGTCAGTTTGTCTTTCGGCGCGCCCAGCGTGACCAGCAAATTGGGCCCCGCTGTCGCCCGCGTTTTGTGTTTGAAATTGACTTGCAGACGATCAGCCGTGTCCTCGATCACCACCGGACTAAGATAACCCGGATGCTCCAACGACAGCAATTTTCCAATGAAGGTCGCCACCAGCGGACTGCCGTCTGGCTGCTTTGCGGGTGCTTCGGGCAGCGCTGGCGACGGCGATGGTTTCAGCGCCACTGCCGCTGGCGAAACAGATGTCGCAGGGATCGCAGGCAATGCGGGCAACACCAGCGATCGTTGCAGCGCGGCAGTCAACGCATCGATGGCAGGCGTCCGTTTTGCAACGACCTCCAGAAATTGCCAAACCTCTTCGCCGTGCAATACCGACGCGAAGCGCGCTGTGGGTTTGGCCACCTCGCCCTTGCCCGCCATCGCTGATCCCACCGCAACATAGCTGCCGTAAGTCGCAAAGGGCGTCACCTTGTCGTTCCCAGTGCTGCGCATGATGTTGGCCACGGCGTTCTCGTGCAGGTCGTTAAACGACGCCATTTTGCGCACCAGCGAATCGGTGACCACAACGCTCGCGGCAAGCGGCTTCCGGTACACCCATAGCTCTAACTGCTGCCCATCCTCCTTACACACCAGCGCCGTATCAGCCACCGCGCAACTGCTCGGCGCATCAAAGCTCGCCCCGTTGACGATGACCGGTGCCGCGCTGGCAGCAGCGATGGTAACGCCGTACGAGACGGCAGCAACGGCGACGGCAGCGGCGGCAGCACGTTCTCTAGTTTGACCCATCACGATGCATCTCAAAACAATGTGTTGAAGCGCGAAGCGTAGCGCAAGGCAACCACCGGACGGTCAAATTGCCGGACAGCCAAACCGCGAATGACCTGCATTCAATCGGCGTACTATCCGACAACTTCCAACCGCGCTGATTCATACTATTTGTGGCAGCGAACCCGTATCGATTCAACACCTGTTGCGCAACGCCGGGGGCGCTGAAAAGTCGAGGACAGTATGTATTTGCGTACGACAACCCATGAAAAACCAACGTACATGACCTATTACTCACCTCAGGCAAAACCGGGCTGGCCGACACTCGCGCTTATCGTGATGGCCACTGCGCTCGCCGCAGGGCTAGGCTCTGTCGCCTCGCTGCAAGCGCCCGAGTTTTATCTGCAACTGGACAAGCCGTCGTGGGCACCACCCGCGTGGCTGTTTGGCCCGGTATGGACGGTGCTCTACATCATGATGGCCGCGGCCGCATGGCTTGTGGTGCGTCAACAGCGGCGTGCATCGATCACGCCAGAACTCGCACTATTCGCGGTGCAACTCGCACTCAACGCGCTGTGGACGTGGCTGTTTTTCTACTGGCATCAAGGCGCGCTCGCCGTAGCGGAAATCGTGTTGCTGCTGTGTTTTGTTGCGATGACAGCGATTGCGTTTGCCCGCGTCCGACCGCTCGCGGGCCTGCTCATGCTGCCTTATCTCGCATGGGTCAGCTTTGCTGGTGCCCTCACCGTGTCGCTATGGCTGCGCAACCCGACGTTGCTGTAATTGATTGACGAGGCAAAGATAGGATCGGTCCGGCTGGCTTTCTCTCCCCAAGGCAGGCTTGAGGCTAGGCAAGTGAAGGTCGATCCAGGCGTGGTGGTAACGATCAGACCCTACGCATGAACCTGTTGTTGTGGGCGCGGTTTCACCGCGAATAGCGAAACGTTAGCTGCCATCGCGGTGGAACCGCTCCCCCGGAAATGTAGACGCACCTTGTTGATTGGCTCATTATGGATCGCGCTCCGTACGGGTGCCAAGAAGCTTCCGGATGACTTAGAAGCAGCAACTTCAGAGCACTATCTGCGACACAAGTCGTCGCAAGCATGGCTAACATGACGGTATCGACTCAATGTGAAGAGATACCCCAATGCGAACGCTGTCCAAATCCAAAATCCTCGCTCACCGTCAGTGCCCAAAGCGCTTGTGGCTGGAGCTTCAGCCGGACATGAAGCCGGACTACAGCGCGCAGACGGAGGCCAGCTTTGCCACCGGTCACAGCGTTGGAGCCGTCGCGCAGGCGCTGTACGACCCGCGCCCTGAGCGTGTTGTGCTTGATGCGCAGACAGATGGCTACAACGTCGCATCTGCGCGCACGGCCGAACTGCTGCGCGGCAAATTGCCTTTCTTTGAAGCGCTTTTCTCCGCAGGTGGCGCGCTAGCCTTTGCTGACGTCATGCAACCGCATGGTCGCGCGGCATGGAAAATGATTGAGGTCAAATCGTCAACGTCGGTGAAGGACTACCACCGGGATGACGCTGCGATTCAATACTTCGTTGCCACGCAATCAGGCGTAAAGTTGAAGGCATTAGCGCTGGCGCATATCGACTCAACGTGGGTGTATCCCGGCGACGGCGATTACAACGGAATGCTGGTTGAGACGGATGTGACAGCCGAGGTCGCGAAGCGCGTGGGCGAGGTGGCGGCGTGGATCTCGGAGGCGCAAACCACCGCCCGCCGGCGCACCGAGCCCGCCGTCCGCACTGGCGTGCATTGCAACGACCCATTTCCTTGCGGATTCATCGACCATTGCGCAGCACAGGAGCCACAAGCGGTGCATCCGGTTTCGTGGTTGCCCGCAGCGCAAAAGAAGGCGCTGAAAGCCCATCTCGCTAACCCCGAGATCATTGAGCTGTCGCAAGTGCCCGACGAATTGCTCACCGATTTGCAGCAACGCGTGAAAGCAGCAAGTCTGAGCGGCAAAACTTACTTCGACGCCAAGGGTGCGGCTACCGCGCTGAAGCCGCACAAACTGCCAGCCTATTTTCTTGACTTTGAAACCATCAGCCCAGCGGTGCCATTGTGGGCGGGCACGCGTCCGTTTCAGCAGGTTCCATTTCAATTCTCCTGCCATCGGGTGGGTCGCACCGGCACCTTGCAGCATCGTGAATTTCTGCACACCGACAGTAGCGATCCATCCGCAGACTTTGTCGCCGCTTTGTTGGTCGCCTGCGACGCGGAAGCATCGAACGCGCCAATCTTTGTTTACAACCAGGGCTTCGAATCCGCTCGCATCAAAGAGCTGGCCAAGCGCTTTGCAAAGCAGAGTAAAGCACTTCTTTCACTCGTTGATCGGTTGGTTGACTTGCTGCCGATTGCAAAAGCGCACTACTACCATCCTTCGCAGCAGGGTAGCTGGAGCATCAAGGCCGTTCTGCCCGCGCTCGTGCCCAGTTTGGCGTATGACCAACTCGATGAGGTGCAAGACGGAGGCGGCGCGCAACAAGCCTTCCTCGAAATCATCGCGTCGGAAACGACGGCAGCGCGTCGAGCGCAGCGCATCACGCAACTGCTCGCCTATTGCAAACTGGACACGCTCGCGATGGTGCGGGTTCGCGACGCGCTGCTCAAGGGCTGACGGGATGCGCGTTTATCTGGACACGGAGTTCACGCAATTTACGCAACCGCATCGCATCAGCATAGGCTTCGCGGCTGATGATGGCCGCGAGTTTTACGCGGTGGTGAAAAGCATTCCACTTCATCAGTGTTCTGCGTTTGTTCGAGAGATCGTGCTGCCAATCATTCAGCATTGGCCTAGCGCAACGCTGGATCGACGTGAGCTACGCCAGTCGTTGCAGCAGTGGCTTAACGAGAGCGCTGAGCCGTTGGAAATCGTGTGTGATTTCGCCACCGATGCTGAGCTGTTGCTTGAACTTATCGACGGTCAGACGGCGCTTGATCCGCGTGCGTTCAATATTGCAAGTGTCACCGTGCTGTCAGCCGTGCAGTGCGAACAAATTACGCCCGCTGTTGATCGCTACTTTACCGAGCCGCGCCAATGGCCACGTCATCACGCGCTGGAGGATGCGCGAGCATTGCGCCACGCTTGCGCGGGGTTCGATTTCGCTAATTCATTCGTCTCCCCATCGAAGGCCGGAGCCCACGCCCGCCCGCCCTTCCGCACAACGTAAGAACGACATGGGTAAATCCTCCACGCAAAACACGTTGAAATTTGTGCTCGATCTGCTTGCACTTATTCCGGCAGCCCCGCGTGTACTTGATGCACAAACGCTGACCAAGCAACTCGAAGATCGTGGTCACATCAAGGATCAACGTACTGTCCAACGCACGCTCAAAGACATTCAGGAGCACTACCCAACGCTCGAATGTCGCGACGGGAGCAAGCCCTTCGGCTGGAGCTGGTCAGCCAAGGCGCTGCCGATCAGCGTGCCTGCGATGTCGCTCGATCAGGCCATCGTACTCACGCTCGCAGAGCGCGTGTTGCCCGGTTCACTGCCTGGCAATGTGCAGCGCGCAATCACACCGTATTTCAACGCCGCACACGCCACGCTCAAACGCGAAGTCAGCAGCAGTAAAGCGGCAAAGTGGCCGAAGAAAGTAGCCTTCTCCTCCTCCACATTTGCGTTGAAGCCAATGCAAATCGACAGCAATCGCATGTCCACGATCACCCAAGCCATCATCGAAGAGCGGTGGCTGGACATTCGTTACCGCAACGCCAATGATGAAGTCACCAAGAGTCGCGTTAAACCACTCGGCCTCATCCTCGAAGGCCCACGCAACTATCTCGTCGCGCAGTTTGAGCGCTTCGACACACCCACCAATCCGCCGCGAACGCTGGCGCTGTCGCGCATCGAAATGGCCAACATCACAGACGAATCGTTTGTCTATCCGTCGGATTTTTCACTCGATGAATTCGTAGCATCGCAACCCACCGGCTGGGGCACAGGCAAACAGATTCGCGTCACGCTGGCAGTGCTACCCTTTCTTGGGCGCATCCTGTCCGAATCACCGATGGGTGAAGATCAAATCGTGACGCGAGGCAACGAGCCCGATGACGACTGGACAGTGGAAGCGACCGTGCCTGAAAGCGAGCGACTGGTGTGGTGGTTGCTGAGCTTTGGTGCGGGGGTGGAAGTGATCGCGCCCGCTGCGCTTCGCGAGCGGGTGTCGGCTGAGCTGCGGGTCGCTACAGAGTTTTACGAGTGAGCGACATCACGGTTGCTCGGCTCACGTGCGACAGGTACTACCGTCTTTAAGAATTTTGCCACGCTCTCACGCGCACGTTCGATATCGTAATGCGTTTGCAGGTTCATCCAGCTTTGGGCATCAGTGCCAAAGAACGCGGCCAGACGCAGCGCAGTGTCAGCAGTAATAGAGCGTTTGCCGAGCACGATTTCATTGATGCGACGGCGCGGCACGCTGATGGCTTGCGCCAACGCATATTGCGACACGCTCATCGGCTTCAGGAACTCCTCCAAGAGGATTTCTCCGGGTGTGGCTAGGGGTACTTTTCGTGGCATAACGGGGCCTCAATAGCGAATAAATGGATTAGTGATAGTCAACAATCTCAACGTCGCGCACATTGCCGTTGGCCCAGACAAAGCACACGCGCCACTGATCGTTAATGCGAATGCTGTGTTGTCCTGCCCGCTTGCCAAGCAACGCTTCAAGCCGATTTCCTGGAGGAATGCGCAAAAAAACAAGCGTTCCGGCGGCATTGAGTAATTGCAGTTTGCGCATCGCAACGGTCTCGATGTTCACGAAACGCCGCACGCGTTTGCCAGCGAACAGCGCCTGAGTGTCGGAACATTTATACGATTCAATCACAGACATATTGTACCGCTAAGCGTTACGCTTGTAATAACACGCAAAGTGACCAGACGACATCTACCCACCTGATTCGTTATCTGCCTAAGAACAGCCTATTTTTTTCATTCCCGCAACGGCGGGAATGCAGACCGAGAGTCTCGCAAAACCAAACACCGCGCCGATTGGGATGCGGCTAAAAGCAAACGTCAACGCGACATAAGTCGTCGCATCAGAAGGTAACGTTACTTGACCGGTTCCTTTGTCGCGATGAACGAGAAAACGAATCGTGAGTCACGTCTCGCCACCGAGCTTGGCAGCTATTACCTATGATGTGTAAATCACCGTGAACGATAACGCAGATACAAACGAGGCAAAGTGCGGTGGCTATGTGCGACGGCGCTCGCGATCCGCAGGGCATATCCGCGCGAGCTTCAATCCCCTCGCGGAGTTGCATGAACTGATCGCCGCCCGCGCTGAATTGCTCGCGTCTTGTGATCGCGCGCAGTTGCAGTGGGCGTTGCAATTTCCACCGGTATCTTCGCACGCCGATGACACTCTTCCTACATCGGTTGCGCGGCAACCACTACTAGTTCTGGTGAGTCACTTTGAACAGCAGTCACCGGAATTCGCACTGTTTGAAGCTCAGTATCTGATTCGCGCAGCGAGGAAAAACCATTCGCACCTGATGCGACTCACGTTCATTTCTGACGCCTCGATTGTGAGCAGGACATTCAAACGCTTGCAGAAAAAGTGGCAATTCGATAGCCCCTTCTTCGTAAATCTACCGCGCGATTTTGTTCGCGCTCAGCCTGCGCAACCGTTGTTTCCAACGGACGAATTAGACGCACGCAATTTGCGCCCGGCGATGCGCTTCAAATGGCGATTCGATCTGACCCATCCGCAAAACTATCAGCGCTGGCAGGACGCCCGCCAATATCGCAGGATTGCCGAGCAACGTACCGAAAAGGACTTTCGTACCGATTTGGAAGGCGCGCGTATTCGTCGCTTTGCGAGGGCGTGCGACGAGATTGAGGCGGCAATCGCCGCGCCCATGATTGAGCACTGCGCCGCGTACGACGGCTACACGCCCTGTCATGGCGGGCCGTTCGACCAACGCGACCGGAAGCGCCGCCGCCCCGTGGTCGTCGCTCATGTTGACTTCTTGTTGCATGAAGACGACTTTGATTTCGTGCCCGGTACGCACAATGTTTTTTATCGATTCAGCAACGCGCTCTACGATGAAGTGCTCAATGACATCGCACGAGCGGCCTACAAAAACAACGGACTAGCTGCAACACCTCGCGCCCCGCGCGATCCGACACGGCCACGACGGTGGGACATTAGCGGAGGGCAACTCTTTGAATGGCTCCGCAACGAAATCGACGACACCGACAAGATGAGAGTCGGAAAAATTCGCGCGACGATTGAGCTGCATGAAGAACGACCGCCTGATCACAATACGCCGGTGGAGGTTGCGCAGCAGAGAACGTTGCAAATGATCGCTTGGGAGATGCACAGTCGCGTGCAGCAGGGCAAAAAATTGGCGAGATGACGAATGATCTTCCTGATCGCACGCGCTTCAGGCAGCCTCCTAGCGGGTAAGGAACCCGAGTAAAGAGTCTCACCGAAAGTTTATGTTTGCACGTTGCTTCATGAGCGGAAAACATGTACAAATCTTTGAACGTCCCACGTTCTCAATATATGCACATATGACCATTGACAAAAAAACTGTAAACGATTTTTTATCCGACTCAAGAATTTCACGAGAAGCTAATAGTTGGAAAGAAGCGCGGCCGCTTTTTCATCGTTGGACTAACCGAATTTCGAATATCGACCTTTCTCGCGTGTCAATTTCGTCGAATTGAGTAATTAAAAATGGAAAAAAATAACTGGATCGAATTTCAGTCGGAGCTTGAGAAACTTCATCGGAATGCGCGGAGCTCACAGGGAAAAATATTTGATCAAATGCGCGAGCGATGCAAAATAAAATTGCCAGTGCTGATTTCAGATCTTCATGCAGCAGATCCTTCAAATCCGGCCTTTTGCGGGGTCAGTCTTCTGCGGGTTCTGGGTGGTACTGGATTGCAAGAAACTGCACATACAAGAACGCTCGCATGGATATTTGATCCGAATAAAAATGATGAGCATAAGTTGGGGGAAGAGATTTTTGTTGACTCACTGATCCCTTGGATTCAATCCCATCCCAGCAAATCAAAGGTTAACTTTCCTCCAGGAGATTATTCCGTCCGAAATGTGCGGGCTGAGAGACATACCGGAACAGACCGAAAGGGGCGAATAGACTTGTGGATTGACGGCACCGCGAAAGTTGATGGTGTTGATCGTGTTTGGTTGGTCATCATCGAAGCCAAGGTGGAGGCTGAGTTGTCAAATCACCAACTAGGTTACTACGAAGATGCAGCAAAGGCCTGGAAGAAATTACACAAAAAAAATGCGCTCAATCCGTGCTTCATATATTTGAAAGATGGCCGAAAGGCTGATGGGAATGCAAAGTGGATTCCACTCGACTTTGATACGTTGGTCGAGCTAATCTGGGAAGCAGTGCCAACACCTTGCAAAACTGAACCTTTTTCAGACGGCTTGTATTTGGTGCGCCTCTACCTTGCGGGGGTACTTTCGGATGTCGTGGGATGGGAACTCCCTATCCGTGCATCAGTGGGTGATGCAGTAAATTATTCAATGTTCGACTACGTGCAAAATCTTCATCAAAAAGTAAAAGTATCAGGTCACCTATGAAAAAAATTAGCAAACATCCCGTAGGGGAATCACTGATTTTCTATTCAAAGTATTTTAATGAGGCAGCCGAGTTGTGGGATTCCAATACGTGGAAAGAGGCGGCTATTCTGGAGTTTGTAAAGAAGCACGAGTTGGATGAAGCGACTGCTAGAAAACTGCTATCCCAGTTCGAGCACACGCAGAAATCGATTGACGAAGATATGTCTGAAATTTCTGACGAGTTTAAGAAGCTGATCGATGCGGGCGGCACTTGGTCAAAGTGCATTTCACCAACAAAAAGCCCACTGAGAGATGCTAAAGAGTGGCGATCAAAGTATCAATTTCATCGAGACGCACCCAAAGGTGATCCCGTTCAGTTTGGACAGGGTTATCACTTTGATGATGAATTTCGGGTAGTTAGTTGGATATGGGCTGACAAACATTCAGCAACTGAGACATTGGCGCTATTAGAAAAGAACGGCGCAAAAGTACGCCAATTGAAAATTAAAGGATGGACTGAGAAAGATGGGCTGCTATTGTCCTCAATATCTTTTGCCGGCAATAAAGACAAGATTGTCCATACTGTTGAAGACGCAGCGGAGACGTTGGTAGCGCCATTTCGTCAGATTCCAGCAAAAGCATGGAAAGCATTATTAATGAAGACTGGTGTAATTGTTGAGTGACTTCACCCGGTTGTTTTCACCGACTGATCATTGAGCGCGGGCGTGTTGCCAATTATTGGTATTCGACGAGGAACTTGTTGCCGTCGATCTTCACGACGCCAAACAACCGGCTAGTTTCGCCTGGTGGTAGGGCGAATCAATGACTTCTATTCTCCGGCCTGTGCGAGCGCTGCTTTGATCAACCGCTCTGACAAGAAATAGCCCGAGCGCTTGAGTGCTTCAAGTAAGGGTGCGGCCGCGCTTACTAGCTCCGCCTGTTTGCCCAGTAGCAGCACGCCCGTGGTGCCAATCATGGCAATTTGCAAACGTTGCGCTGCTCGCCGACCGCGGGCATCGTCGAGCAGCACGAGCGCAGGCGTTGCGCGTTCGCCGTAGTATTGCGCGAGGGCAATGCCGCTCGATTCACCGGCGCCGATTAGATGATTGCTCGCCAGCTTGGTACTTCGCTCTGCAAGCGTGGCGATCTTTGGTTGCTGCTTGCACCAACGGGCAGAGAGCGCCGCTTTGAGAAGCGCGGTCTCCGCGAAGACTCCGGCTAGAAGCTCAGTTTTCACCGCCTCGGTTACCACAACCTCACCGAAAAGCGCCGGTAGCAGGGCAAGTTGATCCACGCGGGCGAGCGCGATAAACGGCCCCGCGTCGGCGATAACAATCGACATCAGCGAGCTGGGCGCAGCCAAGCCTTAGCGGCGTTGATCTCGCCGGTCAACTCGTCCGCCGAATAGTCGACCACCGGAATCTCAAGCGCGGCAAGACGAGACAGCATCGCACCCAACGGCTCACCGGCAAGCGTTGCGGATGCGGAAACCGAAAGCGCGCCCTGCTTGAACAGGTTCACAGCAATCGCTTGCCGAAGGTGCGGCAAATCGGCGACGCCTCCTAGTTGAGAAAAGCCAATCAACACAGCATCCGGCTCCCCCCGGTTAGTCACCACCACCATGTCGTCCCGCGCATCGCGGAGCGCGGTCGACGGGTTAGATTTGAGTTCGCGAACGCTGACTGACTGCATGATGTTCTCGCGCGGTGTAGGAACATACGATTGTATCGGTACTGTGAAATTGCTGAACCGGCCATTTCAGCAAAACTACTTCGGTATGCTGAGTGTTACTTATGGGCAAAAAACTCCCTGCTATGCCAATCGTCACTACCTCGCCAGTGTGGATCAAACTGGACGCTGCGGTTCGGGATCACTTGAGTTCCATTGCGACGCGACACAAACGCGCTTCGCATGCGATTGCATGCGAGGCAATCGAGACGTATGTGGCGCGTGAGGAAGCGCGCGAAGTGCTGAATCAAGAGGCGCTCTCTGCGTGGAATCACTTTCAGGAAACCGGCTTGCATGTGACGAGCGAGGGCATGAACGCTTGGATCGAATCGTGGGGCACGAAGGACGAGTTGCCGCCACCTAAATCCCGCGCGTAATCTATACGCAGCGCGCACTTGAAGACCTCATCCGGTTGCGTGAATTTCTTCAAGACAAGAGCCCTGAAGCAGCAGAAAAAGCCAAGGCGACGCTACTTCAAAATTTAGCCTCGTTCGGGCACTTCCCTGAATCACACAAGCCCGTGCCGGATATGCCTTTTCATCGGGAGTTGGTCATCAAATTTGGTGCGCGTGGTTATGTGGCGCGATATCGGTACGAACGTGGTGGGGATGTGGTCGTGTTGCTGGTGCGACATCAGCGCGAAGATTTGACTTCCGAGTAAGTGACGCGGGGGGCAGCGAGTGGCCCGTCCTGCAAAAACTACGGCGTGGTTTACGCCGTTAGCAGCGTTGGCAAAGCTCCCGCGGCTGTATCCCGCATCACCGCATCCGCATACCGCTCCGCCATCGTTTCGTTCGGGTCGATACTGATGATGAATGCGCAAGCTTCCTTTGCGATACGAACCAGGCTGGCGGCGGGCTCTACGATGCCGGAAGTGCCGATGACGATAAACACTTGGGCTTCGCGCGCGGCGGCGCTTGCGTGTTTGAACTCCACTTGCGGCAGCGATTCGCCGAACCACACTACGCCGGGGCGGAGCGTGCCGTTGCAATGATCGCAGCGGGGTGGTGGGAGGCGGCGACCGCCTTCGGGTTCGTCGGGAATCGTTTCGATCAATGCGGCACTTGCTGGTCGTGCGCACGCGAAGCAGCGCGGCGCGAGGATGCTGCCGTGCAGGTGCGTAACGTGTGCGCAACCCGAGCGTTCGTGCAGGTCGTCGACGTTTTGCGTGATGATTTCTACGAGCTTGGCTGGGTGATTGCGCACGAAGTCGGCGATGGCGATGTGCCCCGCGTTGGGTGCGGCTTGCATGACTTTCATGCGTCGCCATTCGTACCATCCCCACACCAGCGACGGGTCAGCGCGATAGCCCTTTGGGGAGGCGAGTGCTGTGGCATCGAAGCGCTCCCACAATCCGGTCAGCGCGTCGCGAAAGGTGGGGATGCCGCTCTCAGCCGACATGCCTGCGCCGGTGAAGAAGACGACGCGATTTGCGGCGAGGATGCGGTTGCGTAGTGCGGTGGTGGTTGGGACTTGCATGACTTAGTTTTACTGTTTTACTGTTTTACGTTTTCGCGCGCGTTCGTACTTCTCTTGGATTGACGGATTAGTCGTGGCGCGAATGAAAGGGTACGTTCTGAGCAGGTAATTTCGATGTACGCAACCACCCTCACCCCAACCCTGTCCCGCTTGCGGGAGAGGGGGTCAACCATTGATCATGCAAATCCTATTGCGCGTCCGCGCATTGCCGAGCGAAGTTGCAACTCCGCCTCTAGGACAGCAATCATTTCATCCGAAGTCATCGCGTCCGACCGCATGCTTGCTTGCCTCGCGATCACAGCGAAATCACCTGCGGTTAGTCCATCGAGTCGCGCGAGTTTTGTGCGTAGATGTGCCCATCGAATTTCTGGCAGTTGAACGTCGCCGAGTTGTTGCCGAAACATGGCGGCGCGTTGCTCAACGTTGAGTGGCAAAAATTCAATCTTGTAAGTGAAGCGTCGCAACGAGGCTTTGTCTAGCGTGTCGATCATGTTGGTGCCTGCGATGAAAATGCCTTCGAAGCGCTCCATGCATTGCAACAGCTCATTGACTTGTGACCGCTCCCAACTGTGATGCGCGCCGCTTCTATCGCCGAGGAATGAATCGGCTTCATCCAACAGCAACACGGCGTTTTCGCTTTGCGCTTCGGTGAAGCTTTCACGCATACGCTTTTCCGTTTCGCCCAGCCACATGCTTTGCAGGTCGGATGCGCGACGGATCATTAATGGGCGACCCAGTTCACGTGCGATATGTTCTGCGAAGCTGGTTTTGCCCGTGCCGGGTGCGCCGTAAAAACAGAGATTGCTTGCACGGGTGCGTTGAAGATTTTGTAGTAGCGACGTTGCGTCAATGCCGCCGCGTAGATTGATGAAGCCAGGGTCGTAGGTTGTATGTTGTAGCCGCGACTGCCCATGTACCTGAAGGCCAGAAGTGGTTCGGCAAATTCAGACAGCGGATTAAGCGAAACTTCAGGGCATTAG
>ENA-OFCX01000068-OFCX01000068.1-metagenomes-genome-assembly--contig:-NODE-68-length-52157-cov-5.491267_pt1 | contig 52157 bp, 46 predicted proteins | sample MGYA00153384_OFCX01 | MGnify analysis MGYA00153384
GATGCCACGGAATTTTGAATGCGCATATTTTCGCAACTAAACACTAGATCGCTCAGACTACGGGCGCGCGCGCTCTGACTGTGGCGGTGGCGCTTCGAGCGTGGGTGGTGGTTGTTTGGCCAGCGCCAACAACTCCTCCAACCGTCGTTGCACGTCTGCGGGCGTCATATTGCGTTGCCCCATCTCCTGAGCAAGTTGCGAAGCGGCGGTGCCGGCAGCACGTGCATTACGTTCCAGCTCGGGATTAGGCTGTAACTCTTTGGAATAAACAACCGGTGGCTCGGACAATGTGGCCATGATCGCTAAGCGCGCTGTTGCTGATGCTTCGGTGAGAATTTGCTCCATCAGAGGTTGTTTGACGGCGTCAAAAGCTTGACGCTCTGGCTTTTTAATTTCAAGCACCTGCGCAACCACCCACCCCTCGGGCGTGGGGATTGGCGCAGAAATCTCACCTATTTTTAGATCGCGAAAAATCGCCCGACGTGCAGCCCCCTCGATAGACCGCAGTTCCACCGTCATGGGCAGCGACAGTTGCACCTTTTGGCCGGGAACAATGTCCGCCAAATCCTTGGCGACGCGGGCAAACGGCTCACCTCGTTTCAATCTGCGCGCCGCCTGTTGGTAGCGCGCGGTTGCGGCCGACAGGCCGCGTTTGTGCGCGTCAATAAACAACAGATTCACCTGAGCTAGGGTTGGCGTGAAGTATTTCCCGTCGTCCGCCTGCCAAAGCTCGCGCGCGCGCGACTCAACGATGCTCACGTCGCTGCGCAACCGCGCAAGATCGCGCTGCACCAGCGCGTCTACCCCCGCTCGAATGTCGGCTAGGCGCGTGCGGTAGTTCACCGCTGCGAGTTCGGCAGGCGTGAGTGCTGCGCGAAGCGGCGACTGCATCCACTCCGCAACCGTCAGCGCTTCTTCAGCGACAGGTCGCCACTGCGTGGGATCGCCGCGCAGGCGCTCCTGCTGTTCGGGCGACGAGAAAAAAGCAGCGCTTTGTGCTTCCAGACGGTCAACGCGCAGCTTATCGCCCTTCGTAGCCAGTGGCGGCTGAGCGTCAGTGACTGCCAGAGACACTCCTACGGTCATAACCGCCGTGATGACCGCAACGATGCGTGATGCGGCTGTGTAAATAGCGGTGGTGGGGTAAGAGCCGTTCATTTGAGTGATGTCTTATGTTGTTAAATTGGAGCGCTGCCGATCCGGACCTGCGGTCGACTTCGCTCCAATAGGGTCGCCGAAAGTTCGACCCGTGAAAAGGCTGACTAATTCAAAACTTCCACAATACCGGCGACGAACAGCATCCACGTTTTCTTGGCGAAATAACGTGCTGCCTTTGCCTTCGGCCGCGACCTTGCTCAGGGTGGCTATTTGTTCAGCGTTCTTTTCTTGATTGCACGCATAAAGGCTGTGTCGGTAAAGAGTTAGGCGCGATCGGCGCATCGCTGTCGATCCGACTCCGGCGCACTTACTCACGCAGTCGTCTTCCGTGGCGGGGAAGAGCGATATCGCCCGTTTAAATCGCAGAAAGGTAGATGCGAAACCCCGCCCGCAAATCACCAGAAACAGTATTTCAGCCAGTGTCGCACGATCAAAGAACTGAGCCACCACCTCTAATTGCGCGCGTGCAAGTGCTTCCAAAGCCGACGCTACAGTAAATCTGGCGCAGATTTATATAGTAGATACCGTCTGACAGCCAGCCGTCCTGCGCCGTCACGCCGGGCGCAAGCAGTAACGTATCAAAAATACTGGTGCTGGGTCGCCTAGTGTTTACGATCCATCCCGCAAAAAATATGGTAGCACCCTGACTCTCTGGGCCTCTATAGCCACTTAAGCTGAGTACCTGCTCTCGTCCACTTGGCCCAAATTGCCCCCTGCACCGCGAAATAACCCCGTCAAAATCTGACGCTCCAAATTTTGCGCTAATCTGCAAGCTGCCAATCTGCCACTGCCCGCCGCCACCGTTGGCAGAAGTTACGACTAGCCTAACCGCGCCAACCGACTGAGGGTTCGACACGCCCTCCCTTACGGTACTGAAGTCGTAGGTGGCCTCCATGAAGTTGGCTGATGTGGTGGCGAAGTTTATTTCCTCGATAACAGGCACCGACAGGTCATCCGTACATCCGCGGTTACCGGAAGGTGGGGGGGCGGGCTGCACCGTGAGTGCAGCGGTTGCACTTCCTTGAGTTGCGCCTGCGGCGCTTGCTGTCACTTGCACAGTGTAGGGCGTGGCGAATGTCACCCCCGGTGCGGCTAGGCTAGACGTACACACGCATGCTGCTGACGTACTAGGGATGATACTCGTGCCCGAGGCTGAACAGCTGTAGTTCAACGTATTTGCACTCGCCGAACAAACCAATCCACCGCTCGGAGCCGTGCTCGGGTTTTGACGGGTGACCGTAAACGTGAGCGCTGGCAGTGCCGTGGCCGAGTTGATCGGGGCGACGGTAGGCGCCGTTACCGTCAGAATGGGTGACGGCGGTGGCGGAATGGGGACGTTGCGCGTGACTTGCGCGACGGCTGGCGCAGTGGTGCCGATTGAGACCCTTATGGACGAGATCGCGAGCGACATGCCGTCGTTCCATACCGGTTTACAGTTCGTTGGCGTCGGCCACGGAGCATCCGCGCAGACTCGCAAGTTGCCACGGTTATCAGCACCTCTGAAGTACAACCGGTAGTCTGCGTCTAGCGGCGGGTCAACGGGCAATAAGCGGGTTGTGCCGTTAGCAAGCGTGAACTCAATTTGACAGGCCGGTACCACTCCGCCTCCTGATTGCAACCGGGTGCATCCAAATAACCAAGCCGATTGCGTTGATGTGTTGGCGGTGAGTGCGCTCAAATCGATATTCGTAACCGCAGCTGGAATTGCGCCAGCGGCTGATTGCGTTCTTATTCGCGCGGCCCAGAGTGGACTTGCGCCTGTTGCCGGAGCAGTTACCCGCGCACTTGAAGATACAAATTGGGTAGCCGCTGCTGCTAGCGAACATCTCTGCTGATCCTCAAAAGGAGTCGCAGGTGTTGCGGCGCATAAATAAAATTCCATTCCCGCGGTCACTCCAGCAGGAACCGTCGCTATCACCTGCTGAGTAGCCCCAGGTTGGATGATCGTAACGCCACCGGTCGGCGAGGTTACAGTTGATCCAGAAATGTTGGTGCCGACGCCAACCACGGTAAAGACTGAGGAAAGACTTTCGTTCGAATTGTTGGTTGCTGCGCCTGTAGCAGCCATTACGCCCGACTGCGAATCCCTAACAACGCTAACGATAGACCATGACAATGTAGTGAAGTCAGCGGCCGCGGCTGGGGGGCCCATCATCGCTATCGTCGCAATGACGAGTACGGCATATCCGGCCGACAAGCTCGCTCGGTTCATGCGCATGGCTCCGCCTAGCCAACGGCGCTGCATCAAGGCCTGCAAGCTTTCCGCTAAGTACGAGCGACACTCGGTTTGATCTGCGATTGCTATGTCGCGGGCAGCGGCGGGCGAAGTCAAAATGACTTTGGGGTAAGGCGTGCTGGTAATGGGCGTGTCTTTGTTCATTCAGCAGATTTCGGTTTTGGTTTCAGACAGATCGCAGCTCGTCGTAGGCATATGGTTATAGTGATTTCAAGCCTGCCGTCAAGCTTCAACTATAGGCGTGTGAGGCCGGACTAAAACACACATTAACCTCCCCACCCGCCGCACACCAATGGAATGTTCCTGATCGCATCGATATTGATCTGAAATGTTGCGCTCTCACGGCATCATGCATCGAGTGTTGATTTCTGATCGTATTGCGGCACTCGTACCAAACGCCGCCGTCGATGGCACCGTAACACCGTTCAACAGCTGCGTATCTGCGATGCCTTGCATCAGTCGCGTGAGGATCACACCGTCGTTCGTCGCTGTGGGCAGTACTGGTGGCACGCCAAACACATCAAGTCGCGCGAAGCCAAGCGTATTTGCAAGATAATTTTCGATTTCGGTGGCTGTGGTTCGAGGCCCCCCCAACGGTGTAAGACCTGAAATAAGTGCAGCACCGCGAATACCGAGCAAGTAGCGCAAAATAAGAATGGCATCAACTTCTGCGGTTGGCCCATCCACTCCGTCTACATCGTATAGCGGACAGTCCCAAGTTACGCGCCACGTAACCGTGGCCGGGGTTTGATCTACGTTGCCTGCGGCATCTTTCGCTCGTACTTCAAAGGTGTGAAGTCCGCGGTTCAGATTGACCAGATTTTGTGGCGACGTGCACGCAGCGAAGGCTGCGTTGTCAAGCCGACATTCAAATGCCAAAGGGGAGGCGACGTTATCTGAACCGGTGAACTGTATTGTTGCAGTACTGGCGGTGGAGCTTGACGGCGTTGGAGATGTAATAGTGGTAGTTGGCGGGCTCGTGTCCGCAGCGAGGAGGTCAAAGAATGCGCCCGATCTGACTAGTCGCGTTATTTTGTCGCTGTCGCTTTTGTCGCGAATATCGGTGGTGCCAAATTGAAAATTAACGATCCACGCAGCGGCGCCGCTCTCTGGCAAGGTGGTGCTAGTCCACGCCCACGATTGTGGATCGTTTGGAAATACCGTGTCGTTAATCGCTGGCGAGTGACACGTGTCGTCAACCACGCTTTCGAGTTCCTGCTTATTGGGTAGGCGCCAGTCGTTGTACCCAGCGAAGTTGCTGTTTTTTGCGGTCGATAGTGAACCGCCCCAAGTGCTCGTTGAAGCAGGCCCACCGCAGCTTGAACCATTAAAGGTTTGACCCTCAGCGCATCGCTTCCACATCAGTCCTGTAGTGGTGTGGGTTGTAGTTCCGTCGCCAATGAGTGTGAAAGCGGAGGCAGGCGTGCTGGTGATGCCACGATTCCCAGGGCAAGTGGCTGCCTGCACCGATAGCGCTGATAGCGCCATTGCGGCGAAGGTGGCCTGACTAAAAATGCTGATTTTCATGGGCAGGTGGGGAGTAACCCGGCTTGGCCGCGTTGTTGGATTGCTGTCGTACTTGAAGGCAGCCAGTTGGTCTTTCGTAGTTTCCACAATAGCAGATGAAAACCTTCAGAGTCGCTAGCTGCCTGCGCTATAAGCGACGTTTTCTTCACTCTCGTTCTCGTAACGGCGGGGGCCGAGGATGACTTTCGCTTGAACGGTAGTTCAGTTCCTGACAGATTGCGCAATAGAACCTGCCTTATTTTCGTCTGTTCCGCGCGTACAAACACTGATGAGCCACTTTTGTGCAGCGCGTTACGCCTGTGGTCCATGCCGACACAGCTTGTTTCAACGTCATCGAATCGCGCCATTTTTTCGCGTTCCATGGTCCGCGGAAGGTTCATTTCACTGACCTCCGCGTACTAAGCGGACTACGTAACCGTCAACGGTGAACTTATCACTTGCGTAACTATTGCCGTCATAGAAATCAACATACCACGCGAAGGTACTGTTAAAAGCATGTGTGGAACCCGTCCACGTCTGGCTTGTAGTGGCGCTCGTCGTGTTGGGAAAATACGTGGTGTCAATGTATGGGGACGCATTCTTGCCAGCGTAAACTAAGGTTAGCAGCTCTTTGCGTGTGGGCAAACGCCAATCACTTGCTCCGCACAGGGTCGCGGCGTTTTGCGCCGAGACGTAATTTTCGAGGTTACAGGTTGCTAAGCTGCTTGCACAGGACGTGTTAGTGCCAATCGCGCCACTAGATCCCCCATTGGTTGTTGCGGCAGCAGAGTACCAAGTGTAAGTGTGCCCAACGTTTCGCGGGCCGCTAGTGTTTTTGACTTCCCAAGTGAGGCCAGTAACGTTATCTTTGGTACAAGCCCAATCGGAACTGCTTGTACCCAGCGTCCCAGAAGGTGCTAGCTGAGCTCCATTGTTGGCGATTTTTGTGTAGTCAAATGCGGCTGCTCCAGCGCCGACTTTGGTAAGCGACTGTCCAGCGATCTGCGCATCGCGACCAAAACGAGCATCCTGCCGTGGGTTGGTGCCTGAATCTCCACCAAGGGTTGCCGAGCATGGCGCTAAAGCGGGTGGATTAGAGGCGTCGTAGCATTGAGTTTGGCCTGTGTCATTTAAGCCTGCCGCTTTTGCACGAGTTGCGGAAATGACCGGCAACAGCCCAATGATGATTGCGAACATTAACAAGCGTTTTAGTTGAAGCCGTTGAATTGATGTAGGCAACGACCCGCCATTTGCGGAGCATCGCAGGCGTTGCACACCACGCATCAGTAAAGTGCGTACCTGAATCAATATAGCTTGCATGTGGCGCGCTGTTTTTACACTTAGAGTTAGCGGCCCAGCGATGCCTAACGCAACCTTGAAGCCACGCATCGTGCTCGACGTGTCGCCATCAGTTCCAGTTATGTCAACCCACATAGTGTTTTCAGGCCTTGTTAACAATTGACTTAAGTGCCGCATTAATTCACTTTCAATGTTGTGCCGTTTGCGTGGTGTGATAGGCCCTGACATGTAACGAATCTGGGTCGTGGCCGCCAAAGCATTTACCGAACTCGTCTGGTACCAATCACTGCACACAATACGACAATGCACTCTGACGCCCTGTTATGATAGCACGGCCGTTTGGTTATGAGTGCCGCTTGTGTTTACCTGACGATTTGTCGGGCTTTGTGCCGCGTTTTTTCGGCCACGAAAGGGGTGTAGGTTGCAGCCAATTCTTTCAAAGACAATTAGGTTTAGTCCCACTACCCGCCGCAGTGGCTCAAGCCTGCATATGTTGTCTTTGCGAAATCAGGGATTTCACCTTCTACGCATATACCACCGTCGTCGTGCTAGCGTGGATTATGGATACTCCGTAATTTCTTGCGTGACACCGGCCAAGGCATAGCAAGAGTCGTCACGCCCGGCGCTTGTTGTAGTCGATCACTCTGGCCTATCTGCAAGGCAGCGACTTCGCTTCGCTCAATCGGACGCATAGGCGTTTCAATTGTCCAGTAAGCCGTGCAGCTTGACCAAAACCTTGACCGCTGGATAGTTTCCTGATTTAAGTGAGGCGAATAGCGCGAATTTAATCGCAGTTAAAGCGGCGTTTCCGTCGTCAACAGCGCACTTTGCTGTACTTGCTGAACGCGGCCACAAAACATTTACCTAAAGGGAGCCTGCAAAAGCTTCAGCACTTCAGTGCAAAAAAAAGGGGGCAAGCGCCCCCTTTTCTTCGTTCTTACTAACGCGTTTGCGGTGTGTGTCACCGCTTCGCGATTATTAGTTGCCCACTACTAGCACTGGGGGCTGCACCACCGTGCCCACTACCACCGACTTCTTGGTTGCCAAGCTGTTCGAATGACGGTAGCTTGCGTTAAAGTTCCCAGTAATCGATTTGGCGAATGTCGCTTGGAAACCAATCACAGGTAGTCCGTTCATGGTCACGCTTGAACCTCTAAGGATCGGCACACCGGAACGAAGCTGCACGCCAGCTACGGCAGACCCTGTAATTGGACGTGTACCAGTAAACGACAGATCCAACCAACCGCCACCAACCAACGGGGTTTGCAATAGCCCGAGCAATGGTAATGCGTTGTCCGCCCCCATAGCACCACTGGTTGTGAGTGTTGTTGCACCTGCGGGACCAAACGCTATCACCGAGCTTTCGTGCGGCAAACTGTTGGTTTCGACGGTGAGTCGATCACATGGCGAGAACAAACAGCCAACGGTTGTTATCGCCGCCTCTTCACGGTCATACGTCACTGCACCGAGCGGAACTGGCGATTTGTACTGAAGTGCTCCAGCGGAAGCAGCAGTGCGCCACCACGCCGAGTTAGCAAAAGGTGGTACCGTTGTGGTCGCAGATGGCGCGTAAGCATCAAATGCTCCGCCTGCACCTGCGAATGTCACAAAGTGGCGCTTACCCGGCATGGTGATGACCCAATCCGTCGCAAGAGCTAAGTCGGTGCTGTAGGCATATTCGCCGTATACGTTGGTCGCGAACAATGGGGCTGTAGCCGCCCACATCGGAATAACGGCGGAAACGAGGCCCGCGGCTGTAGGACTACCAAATAGGTCTACCACAACAACGCTGTCGGAGGTTGTAACAACGGTGCTGGTGGAAAAATGGTCGGTAAAGTTAGGGTTTTGATTGCCCGCGTTAAATACGGTGCGTCCGCGAGTGAAACCATTCATCGCTGTTGCAGAAACAGCATTTGAGGTGCCATTTGCCACGTTCAACCAAGTAGCCGCTCCGAACAGGCCGCCACTCGGTGCCGTCAAAGCAGTGGCTGGATATTCGTCGAACTGATAATTTCGGTTCACGATAGGAGAGCCGCCAGTTGCAGCCGAGTGCAGTGCGGCGCAGTCAGGCTTACCGCCTTGTCCAGGAACGCGGTGATCAATCCGCGTATACATCAATGTGGTAGTCGGGATCGTCGCTTGCTCGATGACTTCAAAGTAACCGCGAGTCGTACGCTCAACTGTTTGCGCGAGCGCCGAGCCGCGCGTTGCATTGTCGTTAGGCTCGTAATCGCCCTTAGAAAATGAAACGGCATACGATGGAATTCCGTTGAAAACGGTGGTCACATCTTGAAACGAAGTTTTATTTGGTGCTGTGCAAGTGGTGTCTTGCGTCACCATCATTGCGCCATTAACCGCTTGCCCAGAGAATGGGCCCGTGCCCGGCACGCCAGCGGCACCTGCTGGAAGCAGTGCAGCGGTCCACACGTCTTTGGCGGACATATAGATATTGAAGTCGCGTACGTCTTCAGAGTTGGCGTAGTCGCGGAAGCGAATTTTGACAATCTTGCCCGCTTCTGTGGTGTTCACAATGCTCAGCAGCGTGATGTTGCCGTTTTGCACCGTATAAAAAGGATAAATCAGCGCTTCGCCTAGACCATCGGGGTTGACCGATACTGCGGAGCCAGGGGTGGTCTGGGCACCTGCGATACTCGCCAAACCGACCGACGCGAGTGCCGCAACTAGTTTTGTAATTTGGTATGTTTTCATGACTTTATGGTGTTCCTCACACGAAATTCGAGATGGACAAGAATCAACAGCAACTTGCTCTTTTACGAACAGATATTTTATATAAACAGCCTGATATTAATTGTAAACACAGTTCAGCGCAAAATCAACTGCGCCTCACCAGAGACTTGTGCAATCCACACCTCTTGTAGCAGAACTGGTACGGACAGCTCTCTTACCCTTGGTTGGCGTATCACCGCTTGGCCGACGAGGGTGACAGAACAACGGCTATCTTTGTCACATTCTGCTCGCGTGGCCTTGACGTCCCGCAGGGCAGAACCGGCAGCCTCCGACTCAAAAGCTGCAAACGACTTAAACGACTGCGATGCGAGACTCAAAAACTCATACGCCGCTTTGTACTCGCCCTTGCTCAGCGCCTGCTGGCGTGCGGTGGCGCGATCCACCACTGCAAGCTCCTGTTTGGTCATATCGCGCAACGGCGGCGCCACTTTGCGATCACTGGGTGGCCCATACCATCCGGCTGGAGCGGACTGATCCTCCGCGCTTGGGGCGCTCGATGTGCTTGGGGCGGCTGCCTCCTTCAATGGCGTTGCCGCCTTGGCTTGCACGGTCGACTGGGCGTATGCGGACGGAAGCACAATCATGAGAGCGCTAAGCGCGACGGCCGCCGCAGACATTAAGCGCCAATTTGCGCGGTTTTTTGGTTTACGAGGGAACATTTTTTGGCTCTGGTTAGGCGGTTATGGAGGTTTGGATAAGTTGCCAATTAGGGTTGTAGTGTGGTCATGTTGCGATGTTGCATCGTTGAAAAAAGCGATCGCTATCCGGTGAATTCAACCGAGATTCTTCATTCACGCTGGTGCTGGTGGTGCGCATTGCAACATGTTGGTCACATGGTGATCTGTGATGCAAATGACTATTCTCGGTTCCATACTGCAATGTGTCAAAACGTCGCACAATAGCGGGCGGTGCACCAACGTTTCAATAAATTTCCGCTTTGCCGCATCCAAAATAATTGACAGAATTTTTTTACGTAGCGGCGTTAGCTGCGCTGTAAGCCTCAAGCAAGCTCCACGAGCAGACGGAGCACCCGCAGTGCAATGGCCCTGGACTAAAGTGCTAGCGTTTTTCCATCCGACTGACTATTCAACACCCCACTCAGAAAAAAGATGTCCGCGTTCACATCTTGCCCCCCCAAGCCTGCGCTGCTGCCTGGCGGAGGGCAGCCTGCTCGCGACTTTCCGCAACCAATGGCGCGGGTGTCTGACTGAGCGCGCTCGCCGACACGGAGCCAGCGCCCGCAAAAACCGGTGCGGTGGCTACGGCAACCGCAGGAATTAACGGTGTTTGCGCCTGTGGCGTTGGCGGTGGTTGTGCTTGCGCCTGCAGCGGTGATGGTGGCTGCGCTGGCGCAGGGACTGGAATTCGGCCAGATGGCGTGAACTTGGGAAGCTCGATCAAATCAACGTTGCCCTCGTAAGCGAGCGTGATCTGGGTGGCGGTGATTGTTTTTACGGTGAGCTCTTGCAGCGCGTCGCCCTCTCGCACGCTGCGCACACGATTAGTGGCCACTTCGCGCAAATGCGCAATCTTTATCAACCCTAAATCAGTGACGCCCGTTAGTTGATATAAGCCACGGCGAATAGACGATTTAGCGGGCTCAGGTGCTGCTGTAACAATTTGAGTGGGCGCTCGCATCCTAGTGGGGCTGAATAGCGGTCGATCAACAATATCGCTGTACAACGACGCTTCGGCGCTCATACCAAAATCTGGTAGCACTGAATTCGGGCCACTTTTCATTGTCGCGTCGCGATGCGCTGCAATGGGTGAGTATCCAATCCACAAACGTCCGCCGCTAAGTTCAAACGCAAGCGCCAGCGCCAGCCCACATGCCAGCGCAGATAGCGCGATCCGCGGGGAAGGCCAAAGCCTCATGCGCAAAGCCCTCCGCTCGCTGGACCCATGACACAAGCACTCTGCTGCTTAAGGAGAGATCGGCTGCGCGCCATCGCCAGACTGAACCTTCAATGATTGGTTGAACTCAAGCGGGATTTTTTCGGCTTTTCGTCGATCCACAATTTCTTTGCGCAGATCGCCCGAAGCCGGAAGCTCCTTTGTGCCTAGTTGAGGCATCAACGTTTCGATTTTTGACATTTGTTGGCGAAGATCGTCAACCACAGCGCGCGTCTCTTCGACAGATATCATGATACGTGGAGTGATCAACATCACCAGCTCGGTTCGGTCGCCAGACCAACTTTGATTCCCGAACAGGCCGCCCAGTATGGGGATGGTTGAAACAAACGGAAGTCCGCTCGTTCCTCTATTGCCCTTGTCTTGAATAAATCCGCCCATAAGAATCGTGTCACCCGATGGCACCATCACACTGGTGCTCACGCTTTTGTCGTCGATATCGGGATTTGTCCCAGTCGACGTGGGGACTGCGTTGCTAATGGACTGCTGAATTTGCAGAAACACGTTGGTGCCGCTCACCCTGGGCGTCACGCTCAGCTTAACCCCTGTGGGAATGTATTGCGTGATATTCGACGTCACGTTACCGGTGGTGGAGGGCGTCGACGTGGTTCCCGTTACAACTGAAATGGATTGACCCGAATTGAAAGTGGCAACCTGATTGTCCAATGTAATCAAGGTCGGCGACGCAATGGTTCGAACTTGGCTGCTGGTTTGAAGCGTGTTTAAAGCAGCCTTCGCGGCCGCGCCAGTCCACGTGTAGTTGAATCCAGCCGCGACAAGGCTGCCGACACCGTTCTCGGAGGTGAGTCGATTGGCTGGCGAATCCAACTTGCCGGTAAAAAGCCCGCTCAGGCCAAACGAGAGATCTCCCTTTAGTTGAATCTGTGCGATCTGCACCTCAATGGCGACTTGCTTAGGCGGCGTGTCCAATTTTTTTATGGCCGATTCGATGGCGGCGTACTCCGACGGCGTGCCGACAATCAAAAGCGCATTGCGATCCTTATCGGCGATCACCGTTGCGTTGCGAGCCAGTCCAATAGCTTGGCTATTAACAGCAATGCCAGCGGTTGTTGCGACGACCGGTCGTGCGGCAGTAGCAGCAACATTGTTTGGGGTGTTGCCTGGTGTGAATATGGGCTGCCCTGGAAATGGCGAAACCGGGGAGATCAAGTTAGACGCCGTTTGCCCGGGTGCCACTGTGGCTTGAGGTGTGGCGGGGTTGGCACGTCCCGTAATCGCCTGCTGCAAGATAACCTGCAATTTTTCAGCCTGACCGAACTGCACGAAGTAAACATAGAGCCTTGCGCCTCCGCCTGCATCCGTCCCCTTATCCAACCGCTCAAGCCACTGCCTCGCCTCCACAATCACGTCGCGCTGCGGCGAAATCAGCAAAATCGCGTTCATCCGCTCAATCGGAACGATTCGAAGCAAGCCCGCAAAAGGGTTGGCGGTCGGCGGGAATATCTTCTCCCAATCGGCTGCAACGGTTTTGACGTCGGAGGATTCGAGTGGAAACAACAGAAATGACATGCCCGCGAGCAGGTTCACGTCGAACATTTCTGCAATTTCGAGCATGTTTCGAATCTCAGCCTCGGTGCCGGATAGGAACAACAGGTTGCGCAGTTCGTCTACGCGAATGGCAGCGGTCGAAGGCGCTCTGGCAAACGGCGTCATCACTCTTTCAAGCTCTTTTGCGCCGATGTATTTCACCGGTAGGATCACAACGCTTGAGCCTCTGCCCGGGCGCAACTGCGCTCGAGGCGGCACCGTACCGAGATTTGCGCCACTCTCAGGCAACACGCGCCAGTAGTTACCGTCCTTCACCAAGACCGCTTTGACGGAGCGCAACAACATTTCTAGCGTGGGAACGATGTCCGAGCGCTTGATGCCTTTTGCCGTACGTACCGTCACCGTGCCAGTCACCGCCGGATCAATGATGAAACCTTCGCCCAGTGCATCGCCCAACAGGTTGCGCACGATTTCACGGATGTCGCCGTTCTCGACGTTGAGGACGATAGGCCCCGGCGCGTCGTCGGCGTCGGCTGCTTTTCCCGGTGCGCTGCGAAAGGTAGCGCCATTGCCAAGCACCATTTTTGCCCGCTCGGAATCGGGCGCGGTCGAAGGGTTTGCCGCAGCCGACAATACTTGGTTGCTGATTCCGGGGGCGCTCGCCGCGGCGCGAGGAAGCAGATATTGCGACGAGACTTGGATCGGATTATCGGCGGGGCCCACACGATTATTCGCACACGCTACCAATAACAATGTCATGGGAACGATAGACCAGGCCCATCTCCATTGCGTTGTAACCATATTATTCTTTCGATGCTTCATCTCTATATCCTATTGACGGCCAGCTAGCTGCCTGGCTAAGCGTCTGCGCTCAAGTATGTCGGCGACACTCACAACATCTCCCTGCTGCGCTGGCGCAGGGAGAACAGCCACTGGAACGGCGGTCGAAAGTGGTGTGTCAGATGCTGCCGTTTGAACCGCGGCAGCGCGCTGCGTCGGAATTAACGGATTAGCGTAAGCGGCCGCCGCTAGCGGCTGGGAAGGCGGCTGCATTTGTGTCGCGACCGGTGGCGCTTGCGCAGTCACTGGCGGCGGCGCAGGTGGTTGCGGAACTCGGCCTGATGCGGTGAATTTGGCCATTTCGATGATGTCCGTTTCGCCCTGGAACGCCAGTATTACTTGCGCGGGCTCGATCTTGGCGACCGTCATTTCTTGCAACTGATCGCCCTCGCGAATACTTTTGACACGATTCGAAGCAATCTCACGAACCTGAGCGATTTTCACTGCTCCAAAATCGCTGATCCCCAACAATTGATACAAGCCTCGTCGCACTTGCGGTTTTGGCGGCTCCGGCGCAGCAGTGACGAGTTGCGTCGGCGCTGGCTTGCGGCTTGGGTTAAGCAGCGGGCGCTCAACGATTTGGCTGTAAGCGCTCGCTTCGGAGCCCAAACGGAAATCAGGCAACACCGACGTTGTGTCAGGCTTGGCAGCAGTGCTACGTGCTTGCAGGGGAGGGGCGGTCAGGGCTGCGCCCCAATCGGTTTCAATTCCGAGTGCAACGAGCAAGGCCACCGCTGTCGCGATCAATGCATTGCGAAGGGTGAACAATGCGCTCATCCTTTGACCCCGCCCTGATTGACGACGACCGCAGGTTGCGCGCTTTTAACCGGCGCGGACTTTGGCCCGTAGGCCTGCACTTCAATTTGCGCCGTGACTTCCGGCTCTTGATTCGGTGGGGGTTTGTACCCGCGCGGCACGGTGGCGCGCAGGGTGACGTTCTCGACAAACAAGTAAGGAATGGATGTCTCAATCGCATAGAGCGTCTTTTGCAAGGCCGCTGGCGTTCCATTGAAACCGACGTTGAGGGAGTACACGCGGAAACCGCCTTCGTCTTTCACCGTGACGGGCTGAATGGAGGTCAGGCGCGACCCGTTGGTCTCAAGCATCGGGCGAACCAGATCGGTCAGCTCGCTGCCACCCAAGTTGGGTGCAGAGTTTTTGAGAAAAAACCGACTGCTCTCGCGTGCCTTGATGACATCAAGCGCGCGCTGATGTTCGCCTTTACTCGACGCGATCCGCTGGTAGCGCTCAATGCGGCTCTCTGCTGCCGTAAGGGCTTCATCGTAGCGGTGGTACAGCACATAAGCGGGCACGGCAACCGCAGCGACCACGACACCGGCGACAATCAACAGCAGCAGCAAGGCCAGTGCGCGGCCACGGAAACCCACAGGGAGCGTCACGGGCGTTTCTCCGGAACGGCGGGAGCGCCATACGGTGCGCCTGAGGGGGTTAAAAAACCGGGCGCTACGTTGACCGGTTGCGCGGGCGCTCGTTTCCCGGCGTCAGCGGGAGGGGGCGGAGGGGGAGGGGGAAGGGTAAAAGGAAGGGGAAGGGGTACTGCGGAGGGCGAGGGCACGGCGGTTGGCGCAGGTGCCACTCCCTGTGCCTTGGCAACAGTCGGCGCGCCAGCGGGCGCAACCGGCGCGACGGGAACGGTTATCACGGCAGTCGCATCGGTCAACAACAACGCCTTTGGCAACTCGGCCGCCACGATCTCGCCCGCGATATGGAACCGTTCAGCATTCGGCGCGACGCGGGTCATGGTTGCTTTGAACGTGGGGTCTTTAATCAGAGGCGACTCTTGCACGATTTGCAGAATTTTGCCGCCGCTGCCCGTCTCGCCTTGCAACACGACCTCTTTCGTCTTTTGCGTCGGAATAGTGCGAATTTCGATGGATTGCGCCCATGTGTCGTCGGGCAGGCGCTTGCTCAAATCATCAAGCAGTTGCACCACCAGCGGCCCGCTGTATTTGCGCGCGAGTGGAAGGTTGTATTCGCTGATCTGCTTTTCGAGTTGGCGCTGCACCACGCTTGCGATTTCGGCATTCGCCTTAGCGGTGGACTCAATCGGTTGCAGCGCAATAATATGCTGCCGCATTTGCCACAGCGGGAAGGCGACCAGCATGATAACCAGCGCCGCACACAGCCCAAATAGCGCAGGCGTGATCCAGCTGCGTGGCTTGTTGCCATCATCAGCGGCGGTTTGCACGATTCTGAGCAAATCGAGGGGCGTATCGACATCAGACGCCGACAGTAGCATGCGCGTCACGGCAATGTTGCGGCGTTTCGCCTCGGCAAGCATTGGGTCAACGCGCACGCGTGGCGCTGCGGCCAGCTCGACCGTACACGTACCTACCGACAGATTTTTTCGTTTGACGCGAAAATCGAAATACAGCTCAGAAGCTTTAAGCGGCGTCAGTCGATCCAGCTCGTAACCCAGCACTTGCTGCAAGCGGTCTTCTACGGCCAGCGGCATCTCAAGCTCGCGACGAAAACCATTCGTCTCGCCAATCACGACCGCTGCCGAGCCGCCGCGTTGGGCAAGCGCGGAACTTAGAAACGGCTTCGATTCGGCAAGCGCACCGGCGGCAAGCCACACCCGATCATCAGCGGGCGACCATAACGCGGGGCGACGCGCCTGTGCCATCTTGTTGCGCAAGCTGAGCGGCACGCACTCTTTAAGCTGCTGCTGCCACCACGATAAAAATTGGCTGAAGCTTTGCGCCGCGCTTGACGAAGTGGCGTAGGTATCAGCCATTCACAGTTCCGGTGGCGTTTGCCGTGGGCATGATCTGGGCGTCGACCGGCAAGCCTTTTTGCCACAAATAAAACTGCGGGCGACCGCGCACTGCGCCACCCAATCGCAGACTCGCTTCGCGCGACGATTTAATGCCCGACTCCGTGATGGCGTCAGCGCGAATGCGGATGGCGGATTGTCCGCCCGAAAAGTATGGGCTGCCGAACGGCACCGGCGGCGGCGGCACGCCATCGCGCAGCGACTGATCACGAAGCTCCACCCAAGTTTGCGCCTGCCCGGCGTCGATACCGGGCACCAGGCCCAGAATCAAGGCGGAGGCGACCTGCGGATCAACGCCGGGCGAGCGACCGTGTACGGTAAATAGCGACGCAACAGCGTTGTAGAGTTTCGGCGTTATGCCCATCACGTTTTGGAGTTCCTCGATTGCCACGAAAAAGTCATTAGTCGGCAGCGCTTTTTTTCCGGCGGTCTTGTAGTCGTCTGCTTCTGCCCCGTTTGGGCGCTTGAGGCCATCAGCGTCGATCCAGTCTTTGACGGCGGCAACAATGACGTCCGCCTCTTCTTCTGTCGCTCCTCCAAACATAAACACCTTTTTGAGCAGGGGCTCTGCCGCAAAGTTCAAATCAATTTTAGCAGTCTCACTTTTGGCCGTAACCGCCATCTGCATGCCGTTTTCAACCCAGGCGTGAACCTGACCGTCGGCTTTCCACTGTGTGAGCGCGATTTGCGCATCGGCTGAGCGCGCGCGGCTCAGCTCATAAACCATGCGATTAACGGCCCCGTCGGCTGCGGCCTGACTGGTCGCCGACCCTAGCGTGTTGGCAGCGACCTGTGTGCTGACGCGCTGGCTCTCGGAGAACGGAAGCGCGATCAGCGTTAGGAAAATCACCAAGCCGAGCACCATGATCAGCGCGATACCGGACTGCTGCCGTTGGATGCGGATGGGCATCATCGTGCCACCGTGCTCTGGATGATGCAGCGCTGGCGCTGAAAGTCGAAGTTGCAGCCGACGGCCTGCGACAGCTTGAGCGGTACGGTTAAATCAGGCCACCGGCGATTACCTGTCTCCGTGACGCGAAGCGTAATGAGCGTGGGCATGCGCGAATTTTCGTCCCAGCTATCAACCCACACGCCCGCGTCGGCGTTAGTCAGCGGATCGTCGCCCGGATCGAAGTAGGAAAGAGTGAGCGTTTCGATATTGTCAGCCAGCACGATGGCTTCAGCGCTGGCAAGATCAGGCACTGCTTTTTCGTCAGGTGCCACCGGCAGGCGCCGCAGCACCAGTTGGCTACCTTTGCTTTGGCTTGCTGACTTCGCCACCGCGAGTTGCCACCACATCACACCGCCCTCAGCAATTTGCGAGGTGACCGGCGCGAAGTAGGTCAGCGTGTTTTGTTGGCCGCTGAACTTGAGCGGCTGGTTCACTTCGCGTCGCCAGCGCAGCGGCAGCGCGCCGCCGATGTGGTCGCGCAAAAAAGCTTGCGTTCGGGCATATTGCTCGGTGCGCTCGACGACGTCCGTTGCGGCGGTGGTACTGCGTTCTGCGCCGCGCACGGTACCCATGAGAATGGCGGCAAGCAGCCCGAGCAGCGTGATCGCTGCGAGCAGCTCGATGAGCGTGAAGCCGCGCAGATTCGACCGACGCAACCGCAGCCCCGTTCGCCACCCCGGCGTAGGCCGGGGCCTACGCCGGGTGCAAGTCGTTGATTGGGTAGCAGGCGCGGATACCGGACTTCGCCGGTATAGCGAAATCATGGATTTCGTCAGTCTCAGCTTAACTCGCGCGCTCATGGCGTCTGCCTGGGCACGGCAAGCAGCGTGACCAGTTCCACCGTGCGACCACGATTACCGGCAGCATCGTTTGCACTCGCAGCAACGACGCGGGCGATCACGCGCTTAAGTTCTAGCGGCGGCTTTATTGGGTTCTCAGCCTCGTCGGTCGGCTCGGGCGCGATGGTCACCGTCCACGTCAATCGCCCGTCGCTTGACGCTCCGGACTCGCTTCCATCGGAGGCCGCCTTTTCAACGCCGACGGCCGCGAGTAGCGACTGCGCCAGTGTCATAGCGCGCATGTAATCGCTGGACGTGGAGGCTGCGCGCACGCCGGTGGCGAACACCTGCGACAGCGCGGCGAGACACAACGCCGCGATGACTACAGCGACGATGACCTCCAACAGCGTGAAGCCGTGTTGCGGGCGCGTAGTCAATCTCACGATTCGTCAATCGCAACGCGACCGTTGAGCCAGCCGATGTCGATGCGGTATTCGCGCTCTTTGGCCTTCAGCGTCACGCGGCCACCGGTCGAGCCACCGTCGGAATAAAAGCGGACATAGGCGTGCTTGGCATCAACCGTTTCAGCGGCCGTGGTGATGAGATCGAGCTCGATGGTGGCGGGCCACTTGCCGCGCTTTTTGCCACCGGGCAGCTGGTAGGTACGCTCTTCAAGATTGAACTCAACGCCCACATCGGTGCGGTTGGCGATGGCCTCAGAGCGCGCAAAACGCAGCGTCTGCGCGACAGATCGGGCAACGGCGCGTTGTTCAGCAGCGGTGACGCCTGCGGAAAAAAGTGGCGGTGAGAGCGCAAGCACGATACCGATGATGACAATCACGATCATCAGTTCAAGCAGCGTGAAGCCGCGAGCGCGTGGTTGCGTTGTAGGAACGGCTCTGCTGCGACACGCGACCACCGTTCCCGTGGGCCGCGGCAGAGCCGCTCCTACAGGGTGCGCCAAGAGCGGCAGACGCTTCATGATCAATCCGTTTTAGAAGGCAACCGCCGGTTAGCCTTTGACGATGTCCGCGTTCGAGCCTTCGCCGCCTTCTTTGCCGTCGGCGCCGAGCGATTTCAACTCAAACGGCGTGTTGCTGGAGCCGGGCGTGGTGTATTTGTAGTCGTTCGTCCACGGATCTTTGATATTGTCTTTGCGCAGATACGGGCCGTTCCAGTTCGGCAAACTACCGGGGTTTTTGATTAGGCTTTCGAGACCTTCTTGCGAAGACGGATAACGTCCGATTTCAAGCTTGAACAGGTCAAGCGCTTGCACCATTTGGCTCATTTCAGCTTTCGCCACGCCCGCTTTTGCGCCCTCAGTTTGACCAAGGAAACGGCTGCCAATCGTGGCCGCCAACACGCCGATAATGACGATCACGGCGAGCAGTTCCATCAGGGTGAAGCCGCTTTGCGCTTGTTTTTTTGATTTGTAGTTTTTCATATTCACTTTCAGTATTCCAAATGCGTTACGTACGTTGCTTAAGCAGCGCCAGATCAAACCTCTTGCAACGCTCGTTTTCCAGCATTTAAGATAACAGCTTATTCATCAAAAGGCCGCCTTTTTTGGGGTAGCACTCAATATGACTATTTATCGACTAATACCTTAATGCAGGCTTAGCCCAAGTAAGGCGGGCATTTCATCAAAAAGCTGTAAGAGCGACAAGCGTAGCAGTTGTCAAAGCTATTTGCTGACGAATCCTAAGCTCAGTACGACCACCCGCTACACGTTAAATTCCGTCAATCCGAGCAGCGCACTCATCAAAGCGAAAATGATGCCGCCGACAACCACGGCCAGCGTCAAGATCAAAATCGGTTCCATGAGGCCCAACGCGCGTTTCAGCGCGGTGTTGACCTCAACGTCGTAAACCTGCGCAACCTTTAACAACATCGCGTCCAGCCGCCCGGTTTCCTCCCCGACGGCGACCATATGAACGGCGAGCTTGGGGTACAAACCCGTCTCCATCAACGGTCGCGCAAAGCCCTGACCCGCTTTCAATCGAACCAACACCCCTTCGAGCGAATTAGCAAGCGCGCGGTTATCCACGGTGTCCTTAACGATAGTGAGCGCTGGCAACAGACTCACGCCGTTGCCAAGCAAGGTGCCGAGTGTGCGCGCCAGACGCGCCACTTCAATCTTGCTGAACAGGTCGCCGAGCACCGGCAACTTGAGCTTCCTGCGATGCCACGCTAGCAAGCCCTGCGGCGTGCGCAAACGGCCACGAATCAGAATGTAGAGGGCCGCTGCGCCTACCAGCAGCATCCAGCCGTCGGTTTTCATCCAATGCGACAGCGCGAGCAGATTCTCGGTGGCCGGTGGCAGCGCTTTGCCAAACTGACGAAAGGTGGACTCGAACTTGGGCACCACAAAAAAGATCATGGTGAGCACGGCAACGACGGCCACACCGATTAACACCATCGGGTACATCAACGCCGATTGCACGCTGGATCGCAGCTCGGCGCTACGCTCCTGAAACTCGGAAATGCGTTCTAACACTGGGCCGAGCGTACCGCTGGCCTCGCCCGCGCGCACCATGTTCACAAACAACCGATCAAACTGTTTTGGATGCTCGGTGAGCGCTTGCGACAACGATTTGCCGCCCCGCACCCGGTCGCGCAAATCTTGCAACAAGGCGGCTAGCGGGCCGGTATCAGCTAAACCCACCAACAGCTCAAAGGCCCTATCCAACGGCAAGCCTGCCGAAATCAGGTTGGCCAGATCACGGGTGAACGCAATGGTTTGCTCGCGCGTGACCCTGCGCGGGGCGAGCAGGCGAGCCAGAAAACTCTTGTTCTGAGTATGCGAAGAAAACGCCGCTGCCGATGCCGTTTGAATGCGCAGCAGAATCAAGCCCTGCTCGCGAACCCGTTCAACGGCGTCGGCCTCGGTCGCCGCCTCCACCTGAGCAGAAACCGGATCGCCCGACTGGCGGACGGCGTCGAATGCGTAGAGGGCCATGCAGCTAGGCCCTGGCCGCGATAGAGGTAGCGCAAAACCTAATCGCGGCCAGAGCCGCTGCTACAAAAGCACCGTAAATCGCCACAGCACTACCCTTCACGCGTCGCCCGCAGCACTTCTTCAATGGTCGTGCTGCCCGCAATCACCTTCCGCAAACCGTCGTCGTACATCGGCAGCATGCCCTCGCTGAGTGCAGCGCGGCGCAGGTCGCCCGCGTTGGCTTTTTGCATGATGAGGCGACGAATCGGCTCGGTCAGCGGCATCATTTCAGCGATACACATCCGGCCTATAAAGCCGGTATTGCTGCACTGGGTGCAGCCGACCGCCTTGTATACCGTAGGTTGCAGCTCAGCACTGACGCGGCCAAAGCCCAGCTCTTTAGCCACCGCTGCTTCCATCTGATGCGGTTCGCGGCAATGCGTGCACAGCGTGCGCACCAAGCGCTGCGCGAGCACGCCGACCAGCGTGCTGGTCAGCAAATAGTCGTCCACGCCCATGTCCATCAGGCGATTGATGGTGGCCGGTGCGTCGTTGGTATGCAACGTGGACAGCACTAAGTGGCCGGTTAGCGCGGCTTGCACTGCGATTTCGGCGGTCTCCAGATCGCGAATCTCGCCGATCATGATGATGTCGGGGTCTTGCCGGACGATGGAGCGCAGCGCGCTGGCAAAGGTCAGTTCGATCTGCGGTTTAACCTGAATCTGGTTGATCCCGGCCATCTGATATTCGACCGGATCTTCAACCGTGAGAATTTTCACGTCGGGCTGATTGAGTTCATCAAGCGCGGTGTACAGCGTGGTCGTTTTACCGCTACCGGTTGGGCCGGTGACCAGCAAAATGCCGTTTGGCTGGGCTAGCGCTTCTTTGAATTTGGCGAGGATGTCCGGCGCAAACCCGAGCTTTTCAAAGTTAAGCTGCACGCCGCCTTTGTCCAAAATACGCATCACCACGCTCTCGCCGTGCATGGTCGGCACGGTCGAGACGCGCAGGTCAATGTCCTTGCCCTGAATGCGCAAACGAATGCGGCCGTCCTGCGGCAAACGACGCTCGGCTATGTCCAGATTCGCCATGATTTTGATGCGCGAAATCACGGCGGCGGCTTGGCGCTTGGGCGGTGATTCAATCTCATGCAGCACGCCGTCAATACGGTAGCGCACGATCAGGCGGTTCTCGAACGGCTCGATGTGAATGTCCGACGCGCGGGTTTCAAGCGCGTTGGTGATGATGAGGCTGACCAGCCGAATCACCGGCGCTTCGGAGGCCAAATCTTTCAATTGCTGAATGTCGTCACCTAGCGCGTCGGCATCAATGCGCGCTTCAAGATCACCATCGGTCAGCGAACCGACGGAGGTGCGACCACCACCGTAAAGCCGCTCGATGGCGGTATCGATATCGGTGCCAACGGCAACCACGCAATGCACTTTGCGATTGCTTACCAGTTCGAACGAATGACGAACAAAGTCGTTAAACGGGTCGGCCACGGCGAGCGTCAACGTGTCCTCGTCCTCTTCTACCGGCAACGCACGGGAATCACGCAGAAAGCGGGCTGAAATGCGTTCTTCAAGAATCGGCATTTCGGGGAAGGCAGACGTTTCAACGTAGGGCAAATCGGCCTGCACCGCGAGCGCCTGAGCAATGTCGCGCGCGGAAACCACGCCGAGCGTGGTGAGCAGGTTGCCGAGTTTTTCCGGACGGGCGGAGGCTGCCTGAAGACGCAACACGCGGTCAAGCTCATCCTCAGAGACCTTGCCACGCGCGAGCAAAATTGCGCCAAATTTCAGCCGCTTAACGGGGGCGATTTGAGTCGCAGTCTGCATATCCATCACGGCTGTTTCCACCCACGTCACCTCTGTCGCTCTGGTTGTTCGAACCATTGGATTCTAATGAGCGCGATAGGTTCACGAGCCGCAAACCCGCCTGTCACCTACAATCTCGCGGCTTGATTGCTAACCCCCGAGTGCGAGTTTTATGAAAAAGTACATGTGCCTGATCTGCGGCTGGATCTACGACGAAGAAACTGGCTGGCCGGAAGACGGCATCAAAGCGGGCACCTTGTGGAACGATGTGCCGATGAACTGGACCTGTCCTGAGTGCGGCGCGCGCAAGGACGACTTTGAAATGGTCGAGATTTAGAGCAGACGGCTGGTGTAGTGTGGCGAGATTGATTTGACTGATAAAAACGATGGATTTTTCGTCGAATCTAGGCGCAAGGCACAGCAATAGCTGGCTATTGCGAGCATTTGCAACGACGAGTCGGCGGAAAAGACGCGTTTTTAAGTCGCATCAAGAACGCAACACCACACCAGCAGGCGCTACAAAAAGTAGTGATCCGCCAGCAGAGCGCCGAACAGCAGCGACAGGTACGTGAGCGAGTAGCGAAACACCGCGCGTGACTTTTGATCGGTGTAGTTTTTGCGCAACTGCGACACCAGCTGGACAAAGCGCAATCCCAACACCAGTGCTGCCAACGCATACAACCAGCTGTTCATGCGAATGGCGAACGGCAGCAGCGACACCGCGAGCATCAGCCACGTATACAGCAGCATGTGCAGCAGCGTGAAGTCGCGCCCATGCGTCACCGGCAACATCGGCAATCCGGATTTTTCGTAATCTTCTTGCCGATACAAGGCCAGCGCCCAAAAGTGCGGTGGTGTCCACGCGAAAATAATGAGAAACAAAAGTAGCGGCGCGGCGGATACGTCGTTTGCCACCGCAGCCCAGCCGAGAACGGGCGGCATCGCGCCAGCTGCGCCGCCAATCACGATGTTTTGCGGTGTGTTCGGCTTCAGGTACAGCGTGTAAATAAACGAGTAGCCGAAAAACGTCGCCAGCGTTAGAGCCCACGTCAGCACATTGGTGGTGGCGATGAGCACCGCACTACCCAGTGCGCCGAGAATCAATGCAAACACGACAATTTGCGTGGTCGTCAGTGTGCCTTGCGCCGAGGGCCGTTTATCGGTGCGCTTCATCTTGGCGTCGACCGCCGCCTCCAGCAGGCAATTCATGGCGAAGCTTGCGCCCGCGATCAGCCAAATGCCAAGATTGCCACCGATCAAAACGGTCATTGATGGCAAAGATTTATCGACCAACAACATGCCGATGAACGCCGTGAACACGGCCAGCAAGGTGACGCGCGGCTTGGTGACAATCCAATAATCGCGCCAGCGCTCGCCTGTGCGGTTCCAATTGCTCACGCGCCCAACCTAGCCGATCCGCGAGGCGCGCATCAGGCGCGACAAGTCTTGATGCAGCTTTTTGATGTCGGGATTTTTCGGCCACACAATGACTTGATTACCGAGCGGATCGACGAGCAATATGCCGCGACCGAGCGCTTCGCGCCATGCGTCGGGCAAGGAGGTCGGCGCAGCAATCACCATCAAATCTGGGTGCTCGGCGATGAGTGGCGCGTCAAGCTGACGTGGTGCTAGGGCCACCCGTACTAGGCGTTCACGCTCGCGTCCCAGCATGGTGCGCGCTTGCCGCGTGGCGTAGAGCGCGTCAGCGCATTCGGCGGCACATGCGTCTGGCGTCAACATCATCAGCCGCCACTTGCCCTTCCAGTTTTCCGCATCTTCGGCGGACACGGTCAGCGCTGCGAGCGGGCGCGTCTCAAGCAATTGGCCGTAGCTTTTACCGGCGTTAGGCTGAATGAGGTAATAGGCCACCCACGCCGATACAAAGGGTGCCGCGCACACCAATGCCACCAACGCAATCATTTTTGTAGAGGATTTCAAACCGCGTCTGCTTTACGAAAACTAAGGACTAAAAATATGATGACGCCCATCGCGGCGAAGGCATACCACTGTAGCTGATAGCCGCGATTTTTCTCGAAGTTAGCACCGGGCACGGGTCGCAACACCTCTACAAAGCCAGGGCCGGAGCCCTGCTCCAAGATGAATGGCTCGACCGCGCGTTTCAGGCGCGCTGACAGCTCTGGAAGGCTGACATAGTTCAATCGCTGCCCACCCTTATTATCGAAGGTGCCGGGGTTTCGCGATGGCGGCGTGTTGATGCGCCCGCTGATCGTTACGCGGCCCGATGGTGTCGCAACTTCTGGCAATGTGGCCCGATTGCCTGACGCCCGCAACCAGCCGCGATCCACCAGCACGGTGCGGCTCGAACCCGCCGCTGATTCGACACGAAAGCTTTGCAACAAACCATAGCCTGCCTTGGCATCCATGATGCGGTTGTCGACGTAGAACAGTTCGTCCGCGACGAAGGTGCCAGTGAGCGACAGGCTGCGGTAGCGCAAAGCAATTCCCGGATCGGAACCCAGCCGAAGCTCATCAAACTTAAGGGAGGCCGCAGCCAATGCGGCGTTCAACTGCGTCTGCTGCCCGATTTTGTATTCGGCGCGTTCGCCCTGCCAATTGCCCAGCCGCACGTTTACCGCTGCGAACGCGATGGTCAGAATCAGCGCCCACAGTTGAGGTCGGAACGACCGACGCTGACGGGTGGAGACAACTTCCTGGCTTGACACACATTTCTCACTAAAATTGCCGAATGAAATGGCTTGTAATTCTGTGTTTGGTGGCGATTGTGGTTTCGATGGCATCCGCTCTGCTGTATCTTTTTCGCGGTGGCGAGGGTGGCTCATCAAAAATGCTGCGCGCACTCACCGTAAGGGTCGCCATTTCGGTGGGGCTGTTTGTATTTCTGATGGTGAGTTACAAATTGGGCTGGATCGGGTCACAAGGCCTGCGATGAATAATTGTGCGGCCCACTTAAACGCAAAGGCGGCCTCAAAACCGCCTTTTTTATCGGGCGAACTTGGGCGCTAGCTCGTGTAGTGTTGCGAAATTGGTGTGGCCAATAAGAACGACGGATTTTTCCTCAAATCTGGGCGCAAAACGCAGCAATGCTTGGCTATTGCGCGTATTTGCAACGACGAGTCGGCCGAAAAGACGTGTTTTAAGTCGCATCAAGAATGCAAAATTACACTAGAGCATGTAGACGATAACAAACAGGCCCAACCAAACTACGTCGACGAAGTGCCAATACCAAGCGGCGGCCTCGAACGCGAAATGATGCTTATCATCAAAGTGACCGCGCATCACCCGCACAAGAATAACGATCAGCATGATGGCACCGATTGTCACGTGAAAGCCGTGAAAACCGGTCAACAAGAAAAACGTTGAGCCAAAAATTCCACTGGTGAGCTTCAGGTTCAAATCTCTGTAAGCATGCACGTACTCGTACACCTGTAATGACAAAAACACAGCACCGAGCAGTATCGTGGCAGCGAGCCAAACGATAAGCTTGCTGCGATGATTGGTCAGCATTGCGTGGTGCGCAATGGTAAGTGTGATGCCCGAGGCCAATAGCAACGCAGTGTTAATCGCAGGAATACCCCAAGCGCCCATCGGCGAAAACGCGTCTTTGATGTACGGGCCGGTGGTGGGCCAAGTTGCTGCAAATTCTGGCCACAGGTTTTTCGAGTCTATCGAGCCGAGATCAGGCACCGAAAGCACCCGCGCGTAAAACAGCGCGCCGAAGAAGGCTGCAAAAAACATCACCTCCGAGAAGATGAACCAGCTCATGCTCCAACGGAAGGATAAGTCGACGTTCTTGCCATACAAGCGGCCTTCGCTTTCTTTGATCACAACGCCAAACCAGCCGAACAACATGTAGAACAGAATCAAGAAGCCCGCGCCGAGCAAGTAAACGCCAGCATCGATGCTGTTCATGCTGAAGACGGCACCGAAGGCAAGCGTTAACAGCGCAATGCTGCCGACGATAGGCCAATGCGATGGCTGGGGCACAAAATACGTGCCGATGGCTGAGGTGGTGGACGATGCGCTCATAAGCAAGACTCGTTAAGTGTGTCGAATAGTTGGGATGGCAGCGGCGCTAGCTTAACCGGGCAGCGGCTTCGGCATCGCCTGCGCCTCAAGCTTGCCTACGGGCGCTTTGCTCGCGGGCGGCACGGCAGCGCCGGGCACTTCAAAAAAAGTGTACGACAGCGTAATGGTGTTAATGTCTTTCGGTAGCGCCGGATCAACCACGAAAACCACCGGCATCTGCCGAGTTTCCTGAGCCACGAAGGTTTGCTTTACGAAGCAAAAACACTCAAGTTTTTTGAAATGCTCTGCCGCCTGCGATGGCCCATAACTTGGAATCGCCTGCCCAATCATGTCGCGCCCCGTGGTGTTGCGAACCTCGTACATGATGGTGGTCAGCTCTCCCGGATGGACGGTGACTGTCGAAAGCTCAGGCTTGAAACTCCATGGCAAGTTGCGCGTGTTCGCATCAAACTCAATCTTGATGCTGCGCGTTAGATCAACTTGCGTATTCTTCAGTTGCTCAGGCTTCATGAAGTCGTTGACGCCAGTGACCTCGCATATTTTTTTGTAGATCGGCACCAGCGCAAAGCCAAACGCAAACATCACCGCCACGAAGACGATAAGTTTGCGCAACATTTCGCGATTTACAAGAAAAAACATGGCAGAGGTGCGGCTCTATCCGAGCTTGGTGTACCAAATGGACAGCGCTAAACACAGCGCTATACCGCCCAACAACCATCCGGTGCGTAGGTTACGTCTACGCAAGGCGGCTGCGGCACTGCGGTCAGCGGCGATTGGCATTTATTTGAACGCTGGGGGGGTTTCGAACGTGTGATACGGGGCCGGTGAAGGCACTGTCCACTCCAAGCCCTCAGCGCCGTCCCACGGCTTAGCCGCAGCGCGAATGCCGCTCTTGCCCTTAATCATGCGAATGACGACAACGATAAAGAAAATCTGGGCCAGCCCGAAGGCAAACGATCCGATGGACGAGACCATATTCCACTCCGCGAACTGCATGTTGTAGTCGGGAATACGGCGCGGCATACCTGCAAGTCCCAAAAAATGCTGTGGGAAAAAAGTGACGTTAAACGCAATGAGCGACCACCAAAAATGGATCTTGCCGAGCTTTTCCTCGTACATCCAGCCCGTCCATTTGGGGCCCCAGTAATAGACGGCCGCGAATGCAGAGAACAGCGCGCCTGCAACCATCACGTAATGGAAATGCGCAACCACATAATAGGTGTCATGCAACTGGATATCGACAGGTGTCAGCGATAACACTAAGCCGGTGAAGCCACCCAGCGTGAACAGGAACAAGAAACCAAGGCAGAACAACATCGGCGTTTCGAGCGTAATGGAACCGCGCCACATGGTTGCTAGCCAGTTAAAAATTTTGGCGGCTGTAGGTACTGCAATCAGCATGGTCGCAAACATGAAATACAACTGTCCCGCCATTGGCAAGCCCGTGGTGTACATGTGGTGCGCCCACACGATGAACGAAAGGATCGCGATGGAAGCAGTGGCGTAAACCATTGACGCATAGCCAAACAGTGGCTTGCGCGAAAAGGTCGGAATGATCTGCGACACGACACCAAACGCGGGCAGCGCGATAATGTACACCTCGGGATGACCGAAGAACCAGAAAATGTGCTGGAACATGACTGGGTCGCCGCCACCGGCCGCGTTAAAGAACGTAGTGCCGAAATGACGATCTGTAAGGAGCATGGTGACCGCACCCGCGAGCACAGGCATCGTGGCGATCAGCAGAAATGCTGTGATTAACCAAGTCCAAGCAAACATAGGCATTTTCATCATCGTCATGCCCGGCGTGCGCAGATTGAGGATGGTGGTGATGATGTTGATTGAACCCATGATCGACGACGCACCCATGATGTGAATCGCGAAAATCATCATATCCATGCCCATGCCAGCCTGAATCGACAGCGGCGGGTACAGCGTCCAGCCGCCAGCGGCAGCGCCGCCCGGCACGAACAGCGACCCGATCAGCAGGATTGCAGCGGGTGGAAGCAGCCAGAACGACCAGTTATTCATACGAGCGAAGGCCATGTCCGGCGCGCCCAGTTGCAGCGGCAACATCCAGTTAGCGAAGCCCACGAAGGCGGGCATGATGGCGCCAAAAATCATCACGATGCCGTGCAACGTGGTCATTTGATTGAATCGCTCTGGCTCCAAAATTTGCAGGCCTGGCTGGAAAAGCTCAGCGCGGATCAACATCGCCATGATCCCGCCTGTGATGAACATGGCGAAGCTAAACCACATGTACATCGAGCCGATGTCCTTGTGGTTGGTGGTCGTCACATAACGCATGATCCCGGTAGGTTGATGATGGTGGTCATCATGCCCTGTGTGGTCGTGCCCAGTGTTGTTGCCGTGAGAGGCGTCGTGTGGAACGCTTGCCATGATTTACTGCTCCTGAAACTTTTCAACTACTTACTAATGCCGTACGGACGCAACTGATTAAGCCGAATGACGCTCAACCGCCCATATTGATTTCGACGCGACGCCCGTCTTTGTCGCCGCCGCCAGTGATTTCGGCGGGTGGTTTCATGTAGATTTGATCGCGTGTGACAACAGCGGCTTCGAGCGCGCTGCGCACGGCGATGACGCGGTCTTTGGCCAATTCAAGATTGGCGACCCGGTCACCGGTTTTGTCGGTAAAGCCCGTGACGTCGACCTTAGCCTCCGACTTCAGCTTCAAAAAAGCAACTGCCGCATCAATCGACTCCTTAACGTCGGCGGGTAAATTCTTTTTACCGGTTACCAAGTACAACTTGGCAGGCAATGCGGTGGCTGTAGCTACTAGGCCACCCGCTGCCGGAACGGTCGCGGCATCCGCACCGACGATGCCTGCTGGCAACACGCCACCATTGCGCGCTCGGGCAAAGTCGATAGGCTGAGCAAATTCAACGGCTCTGTTCGACCAACTGCTGCGCGTGTAAGCCGTGACGCCCGCCAAATCTTTATCGCTCAAGTGCTTGAACGACGCCATTGAGGTTCCGGCCTTGCCGTTGAGCAGCAGCGCGATCTGGTCAAGCTTTGGCCCGTTAACGAGTTTCGAACCATCAAGTGCTGCAAACTGTCCCGGCACGCCTTTGCCTGTGGGCTGATGACATCCTTGGCAACCACCCGCACCTTCATAAACCGTCTTACCGTGCGCGACTAATTCGTCACGGGTGTACGTTTTGGTATCCAGCGCCACCGCAGTGGTGGTCGTTTTGCCGACACCGTATTTAACTTTTTGCGCTGTCAGCCATAAGTCGTAGTCTGCTTGCGTTTTGACCTCAACAACAATAGGCATAAATCCATGTTCTTTGCCGCACAATTCGGCACAGTTGCCACGATGAATGCCGGGGCGATCAGCGCGAAACCACGCATCGCGAATAAATCCGGGAATCGCATCTTGCTTCACACCCAACGCAGGCACCCACCACGCATGGATTACATCGTTCGCTGTTATCAGCACCCGAACTTTTTTGCCTACTGGCACAACCAACGGATTGTCGACTTCGAGCAGATAGTTTTCGCCGCGCGTTTCACTGCCCTTGATTTGGGCCAGCGGCGTGGACAACGTAGAAACATAACCAAAACCGTCATGGATATAGTCATAGCCCCATTTCCACTGGTATCCAGTGACTTTGATTGTCATCTCTGGAGCCGACGTGTCGCGCATGTCGAGTACGGCTTTAGTGGCCGGAAACGCCATAACGAGCAAGATGAAAAACGGAATAATGGTCCAGAGGGCTTCTACCGTTGCGCTCTCGTGAAACTGTGCCGCTTTGCGGCCCGAGCTTTTACGGTGAGCATAAAGCGAATAAAACATGACGCCAAATACCGCGAAGAAGATAACCACGCAAACCACGGTTATCAGCGTGTGCAGGTCGAACATCTGCTGCGCAATCGCGGAATTCGCCGGTTGCAGGTTCATCTTCCAGTCGGCCATCGCCGAGACAGGCAACAACCCCGCCGAAGCAGCGGCTGCGCGGGTGCCAGCTACCTTTAATGATTGAATAACCATAGCAACCAATTCGTATTTGTTTCGCACAACCCAAACCCCAAATTCATTCTCATCACGAGCTAATACGCGGATAGCGCGGTGCGCAAGTCGCGCAACGCCCGGTGCTGCTCCGACACCGGTAAAAATTCCAGTAACTCAACGCTGCGTCCTGATTGCCGAAACGTCACGCCGCGCAAACCGCCCGTTTGATCGCGAATGAGTTCAGTCGACAACCAGCCACGATTGAACTCAAACTGCTGCGAGGTCAAACCGCGAAACCGCAAAATGTTGACGCGATTCTCAGTCACTCGGATGCAATCACGGTCGTTGGCGGATATTTCAAGCCACGCAAAGGCAACCGAGACACACGCAATTTCTAAACCCGCAAATGGCAGGATGATCCAGACTCCCGCGAACCACCAAAGGAAGATTGCAAAGGAAAGGGAGACCGTGGAAATGGCCGCGAGCACCATCATGCGCACTTGCCGACAAGTGGCAAACTGCCTACGCCATTCGAGATTGACCGCATCCATACCGCAATAACGATCTAGTGATTTGCTGAGTTCGACTTAGAAAACAACTGAAGTTTAGCAAATTTGCCCGGCGCGTCTATCTCGCTTCCGCGTCGCCTCTTTACCAGACGATAGGGTTTGCGGACATGAGGCAAGCCAGCGCACACGACACAATCCGGCTAAATTGTGAATCTGCTCGACTGGTGAGGACGATCGGCACCCGAGCCCCTTGGACAATGCCAGCGCATTCGCCTCCGCCCACATAGACAAAACTTTTGTAAAGCATGTTGCCTGAATTAAGATCGGGCACCACCAGCACATCCGCGTCCCCTGTCACAGAAGATACGATACCCTTCGCACGCGCCGCCGATGCCGAGAATGCATTGTCAAACCCAAACGGCCCCTCGACCGTCGCCAATCCAAAACGCCCTTCTGTCGCGAGGGCAACCAAGGCCGCCGCATCCAGCGTGGCGGGAATTTGGGCGTTTAAGGTCTCGACAGCGGCGATGATCGCCACTTTTGGAGCGCTGACGCCAAGTTGCCGCATCAGATGCAGCGCATTGAAAATCGCGTGAGACTTGGTCTGCACATCGGGGGTGATGTTGACCACCGCGTCAGTCATCGCGAGCAGCTTGTGATATCGCGGCAAATCAAAAACAAAAGTGTGGGTGATGCGGCTGTTGCCGCGAAGTGGCGAACCTCGGGCCACCACCGGTGCCAGCAATTCATCGGTATGCAAGCTTCCCTTCATCAAAGCGTGCACGCGGCCCTCGCCTGCATCGGCAACCGCCGCGCACGCCGCCGCGTTCGCTGAGTCGCCAGTGTCTTTGATCAACCCGGGGATGTCGAGATTGGCCAGCTCGGCAAGCGCGCGCATCTGCGCAGCGGAGCCATAAAAAGTGGGATCAATCAGTCCGGCTTGGGTGGCGTCGATAGCGGCAAGCAATGAGGTCGAATCATGTGCTGCCACCACCGCCATCTTCACCGCTGACAGCGACTGAGCGCGTTCCAGCAACGCAAAAAGTCGTGGGTGCGACGCTCGATGTTCGCCGTCTAAAACCCGGCGCGCACCGCTACCAGTCAAGTGTCTGCCCGATTTGCTCGGCCGCTTCTTTCAACGTTGGCAAAAATTCGATCGCTTGGGACACAGTCATGCGCGACACGGGCCCGTGGACGGCGACCGCCGCCACGACGCGCTCCTGATCATTCAACACCGGTACCGCTAAACAACAGATACCCGCCAAGTACTCTTCATTGTCCACAGCAAATCCAGCCCGGCGCACCTTGGTGAATTCCAGTTCCAGTTGGCGCAGTGTGGTGAGCGTGTTTTTGGTGTGGGCGATCAGCGGCGCATTGGTTAACAAGCGATCGCGCATGCGTTTGGCCGAATGGGCTAGGAACAACTTGCCGCTGGCGCTGGCATACAACGGCACTTTGGAGCCCGCATGCAGATTAATGCGCAGCGGCCATGACGATTCGACGCGGTCGAGATACATCACGTGATGACCGTTCGGGATGGTGAGATTGCAAGTCTCGCCGACCTTTTCCACCAACTCTTCGAGAATAGCGCGACGCGCCGAACGATGCGGCGAATGCAGCAGCACATTAGCCGCCAGATTAGTCAGACGCTCGCCGGGAACATAGCGCTTGGCGTCGGGCTCGCGCAACAATATGCCTGCCTCCTCCAGTGTGGTCAGGATGCGAAACACAGTGGGCTTTGGCAGCCCCACGGCCTGCATGATCTCGGTTAAGCTAACTGAGCGCTCGCTGTTAGCCACAAACTCCATGACAGTCAACGAGCGCAGCGCAGCTGATCCGGCCTCGCGGCCCTCCTTGTGTTCGTCTTCATGAACCGCCAACATCTTACGTTCCTAAGTTAATCGCAGCACTATTATCCACAATTCGCCACAACTTGTAAAAAATGAAACTTGCGGATTCGTTTTTTTGAATTTGCGAGCGGCCCCGATGAGCCCTCCCAGCACACTTGGGATCAGTTTCAATAGTTAGGAGGTTTCCATGGTTACTAAGCCGTCAAAAAAGTCAACTGAGATCGCAAAAATCGCGAAGACCGCCGCTAAACAAAGCGTCAAGGTTGATCGCCGCGTCACTAAAGGTAAAGTCAAGATGACGCCGTCGGAGGCGTTCGTCGAAACACTCGTCTCGCAGGGCGTGACCGACATCTTCGGCATCGTCGGCTCCGCCTACATGGACGCGCTGGACCTGTTCGACACCGCGGGCATTCGCTTTATTTCCGTCGCGCACGAGCAAGGTGCGGGGCACATGGCCGATGGCTTCTCACGCGTGTCCGGTCGCCACGGCGTGTGCATCGGGCAAAACGGCCCCGGCATCACCAATTTTGTGACGCCAACCGCTGCGGCGTACTGGGCGCATTCACCGGTCGTGGTGATCACACCAGAGACCGGCTCTATGACCTTGGGTCTGGGCGGTTTTCAGGAGACGGATCAGCTGCCGATCTTCTCCAAGATCACCAAATTTCAGGCGCATGTGAACAACAAAGCACGCATGGCCGAAATGACGGCACGCGCCTTTGACCGTGCCCACATCGAGCTGGGACCAACGCAGCTCAACATTCCGCGCGACTTTTTCTACGGCGAAGGCGAATACGAAATCCCGGCACCGATCACGATTGAGCGTGGTGCGGGCGGCGAAGGCGCATTGGATGCAGCCGCCGACCTGCTGTCAAAAGCAAAATTCCCGGTCATTTTGTCGGGTGGCGGCGTGATCATGGGCAACGGCATCGACGCAGCGATCAAGCTTGCCGAACTGCTTGATGCGCCGGTGTGTAACAGCTATCTGCACAACGATAGCTTCCCGGCCAATCATCGCCTGTGGTGCGGTCCGCTCGGCTATCAGGGCTCCAAAGCGGCGATGAAACTGATCGCCAAAGCCGACGTCGTGGTGGCACTCGGCACGCGTCTGGGCCCATTCGGCACGCTGCCGCAGCACGGCATTGATTACTGGCCGAAAAACGCGAAGATCATTCAGATTGATGCCGATGCGAAGATGCTCGGGCTAGTCAAGAAAATCTCCGTGGGCATTTGCGGCGATGCTCGCGCCGCAGCACTGGCGCTGGTTGCGCGCCTCAAAGGCAAATCGCTGGCTTGCCACGCTAATCGCGACGCGCGTCTCGCAACTGTCACCAAGGAATGCAAAGCGTGGGAAAAAGAACTCGACGGCTGGACGCACGAGACCGACGCGTATTCCATTGAAGTCGCCAAGGCGTCCAAATACATGCACCCGCGACAAGTGCTGCGCGAGCTAGAAAAGGCGTTACCCGCCCGCGCAATGGTGTCGACTGACATTGGCAATATCTGCTCGGTGTCGAACAGCTATCTGCGTTTTAACGAACCGCGCTCAATGTTCGCCGCGATGAGTTTTGGTAACTGCGGCTATGCATTCCCGACCATCATCGGGGCGAAACTCGCCGCGCCTGATCGACCCGCGATTGCCTACGTCGGCGACGGCGCGTGGGGCATCAGTTTCAACGAAGTGCAAACCTGCGTTCGCGAAAATATTCCGGTCACGGCCATCGTGTTCAACAACGGCCAATGGGGTGCCGAGAAAAAGAACCACGTAGATTTCTACAACCGTCGCTATCTCGGCGTCGCGCTTGACAACCAGCCGCATTGGGCAAACGTTGCAATCGCGATGGGCGCCGAAGGATTGCGCATTGATCAATTGGCAGACGTTGGCCCGGCATTGGCTGAGGCCTGCGAAGCACAAAGACGCGGCCGAACCACCATCCTCGAAATCATGGTGACCAAAGAACTGGGCGACCCGTTCCGTCGTGATGCGTTGGCGCTGCCAACGCGGTTCCTGAATAAGTACAAACATACAGAAATCAAGCGCTAGATTTTTTCGCTACTATCCCGCGTTACGGCGCGCGTTCGAGTGCGCGCCAACGCAACCATGTGTGCTCAAAACTATGCATAAGGAGGTATTTATGCAATCGGTATTTCGTTTACTGAAAACAGGAATCGCGATCACCATCGCGAGCTTCGTGATGGTCTCTGCCAGTTACGGGCAGACGTGGCCAGCAAAGCCAGTGCGTCTGATCAATCCGTTTCCGGCGGGTGGCGGCACAGACACTTTCGCCCGTCCGCTCTCGGCGCAACTGACGAAGCAAACAGGCCACCAATTCATCATCGAGAATATCGGCGGTGCAGGCGGCACAGTGGGCGCGGCGGTAGCGGCTCGTGCTGCTCCCGATGGTTATACCTTCCTGATCGGCGCGGTGCATCACACCATCGCGCCGTCCATTTATCCGAAGCTTTCTTACGACATCGAGAAGGACTTTGTGCCGGTAACCCTGCTTGCGATCATGCCGTTTGTAATCGCGGTGCAACCCACCAAATTGCCGCAGGTTAAAACGGTTAAGGATCTGGTTGACTACGCCAAAGCCAATCCCGGTAAGCTGAATTTCGGTTCGCCCGGATCGGGCACGTCGCAGCACTTGACCGGTGAACTGTTCAAGCTCGGGCAGGGCATCAACATGCAACACATTCCGTACAAGGGCATGGGTCCGGCGATGCAGGATTTTCTCGGCGGCTCACTAGACGTACTGATCGACGGAATGAGCGCCACCGCCGCGCAGATTCGCGCCGGCAAGGCTCGCCCGCTGGGGTTGATGGCTGCGCAGCGCTCGCCGCAGTACCCGGACATTCCGACCCTCACTGAGCTGGGTTATCCGAACAACGAGGTATCGCAGTGGTATGCCGTCTGGGCGATCAAGGGTACCCCGCCAGAGATCGTTGACCGTATGTACAAGGAAGTTGCCAAGGCGCTGGAAGACCCGGCGATCAAGGCGAATTGGGCCGCAGCGGCGGCAGACGCGGGCGGCATGCCACCCGCCGAATTCAGCAAGTTCGTACGCGTCGAAATGGATCGCTGGGCCAAGGTCGCAAAAGCGTCAGGCGCGAAGGTCGACAACTGAGCACGACCGTGGGCAACGTTACGCACGTCATCGCGCAACAGGTTGCGCGGGCACGCGCCGCACAAGCGATTGCAGATCGTTACGATCAAGCGCATGCGGATCGTGTGTGTGCCGCAGCCGCTTGGGCCATCATGGAGCCGTCGCGCAATCGCGCGTTGGCGCAACTCGCTGTGCGTGAAACGGGCCTTGGTAACGTCGCCGACAAGATGCAAAAGAATCATCGCAAAACGCTGGGCTTGATGCGCGATTTGCATGGCGCGAAATCAGTTGGAGTGATAGCTGAAAACCAAGCGACTGGCATTACCGAAATTGCGCGCGCGGCCGGAGTGGTCGGCGCGATCACACCGTCGACCAACCCCGGCGCAACGCCCGCGAATATGATCATCAATGCGATGAAGGGCCGCAACGCCATCATCCTGGCACCCTCGCCGAAAGGCGCGTCTACGGCTGAATTGCTGCTGCAATATGTGTATTCAGAATTTGATCGCATCGGCGCGCCGCATGATCTGGTGCAGGTATTGCCCTCGCCGGTCAGCAAAGCGCTGACGTACGAATTGTTGCAACAGGTTGATCTGATCATCGCCACTGGTTCGCAGGCCAATATTCGCGCGGCGTACTCAAGTGGAAAACCTGCCTTTGGGGTGGGCGCGGGCAATGTTGCAGTGATCGTTGACGCGAGTGCGGATTTGGCGGCGGCAGCCGAGCGCATTGTTCGCTCGAAAATGTTCGATAACGCCACCAGTTGCTCAAGTGAAAACAGCGTGGTTATTGTTGATGCGGTGTTCGACGCGATGATCGCCGCGCTTGAAGCGCAAGGCTGCATGTTGCTTAGCGCTGACGAAAAAGCGCAACTACAGAACGTCATGTTTCCTTCGGGCAAATTGTCATCCTCAGTGACAGCGAAAACTGCTCCAGAAATAGCCGCGATTGCAAGACTGAACCGAGTCGCTGCGGCGCGCGTTTTGATGGTGACTGAAACGGGCGTCGGCACAGACTATCCGTTCTCGGGCGAGAAATTGTCCCCCGTGATGACGATCTACCGCGCGACAGATTTCAACGCAGCGGCACATGTTGTCAACGACATTTACACATACCAAGGCGCAGGCCATTCCGTCGGCATTCACGCGTCGCCTGAACGCGCGGATGAACTCGCATTGCAACTCGGATTGACACTTCCCGTCGCGCGCGTGATCGTGAATCAGGCGCACTGCATTGCAACAGGCGGCAGCTTTGACAACGGTTTGCCGTTCTCGCTGTCGATGGGTTGCGGCACGTGGGGCGGCAATAGTTTCAGCGACAATTTGACGTATCGAAACTTCTTGAACATCACCCGCATCGCCAGGCCAATTCCGCAAAATATGCCTGAAGAATCCGTGTTGTTTGCTGATTATTTTTCTCACGTCAATCGATGACGGTCGCAGCCACGTTACGTGACGTTCTGCTTGCGCACGAGCAAACGCAGGCTGACGCGCCGCTGCTGATTTCGCCGGAAACTGGCGAAATTCTGACCTACGCGAAGTTCGCCAGAGAAGCGCGCCAGCTTGCTGCGCGCTACGCAGCGCTCGGCCTCGTACCCGGCGATCACGTCGGATTTTTGCTGCACAACGGCTATCAGACCACCACGATTTTTCTCGGCACGATGGCTGCGGGATTTGTTGTCACGCCGCTGAATTTGCTCGCGCACGGCGCGCAACTTGCTTACGTGCTCGAACACAGCGATGTGAAACTGGTGTTCACGTCAACGCATTACGAAGCGCAGTTGTGCACCGCGCTAGCAATGATGGCGAGCGAACAGGCAGCCAAAATTCGCGTAGAAGTGATCGATTCAGACGCGCCAGATGCGCACGCCAGCTACGGCGACATCGAACTCGATCAATCGTCGCACCGCCAGTCGCCTGCGCTATTGATGTACACCTCGGGCACGACAGGACAGCCTAAAGGGGCGCTATTGACGCACGCCAATTTGTTGCATGCAGGACGCGCCGTTTGTGATTGGCACGGCCTGACGAACGTGGATCGCGTGTTGTCGTCGTTGCCGCTGTATCACATCAACGGCCAATGCATCGCGACGATCGCGCCGTTTGTGAGCGGTGGCAGTATCGTCGCCCCACACAAATTTTCGGCGAGCGCGTGGTGGGGCTGGGTTGCGCGCTGTGAGCCCACCTGGCTCAATCTAGTGCCGACCATCATCGCGTATCTGTTGAATGCGTCCGACAGCAACACCAAACTTTGGCCCGCGATTCGATTCGCGCGTTCGGCATCCGCGCCGCTGCCTCCAGATCAACATCGCGCGTTCGAGACGACGTTCGGTGTTGGCGTGATCGAGGCGATGGGCATGACCGAATGCGCATCGGTCGTGTTCTGCAATCCGCAACAAACAAATCTGCGCAAATATGGCACGCCGGGATTGCCCTGTGGTGTCGAGACGCGCGTAGTGTCGACTGAGACGAGCGCGATACTGGCCGACGGCGTGACTGGCGAGCTGCAACTGCGCGGTGACAATGTGATGCTCGGCTATTACAACGCGCCTGAAAAGACTGCCGACGCGATGACGCCGGACGGCTGGCTCCGCACCGGTGATCTTGGGCATCGCGACGCGGATGGTTTCTACTTCGTGACGGGGCGCATCAAGGAGTTAATCATCAAGGGCGGCGAGAACATCGCACCACGTGAGATTGACGAGGCGCTACTTGCTCATCCGGCGGTGCTGGAGGCCGCAGCGGTTGGCATTCCCGATACAAACTATGGGCAGGAAATTCTCGTTGCCGTCGTGCTCAAAACAGGTGTGCAATGTGACGAAGTGGCGCTGCGCGAGCACTGCGTGCGTGTACTCGGGCGCTACAAAACACCAAAGGTTTTTCGCTTTGTTGATGAGCTTCCGAAAGGGCCTTCCGGCAAGGTGCAACGACTGAAGTTGCTTGACTGATGTGCATCGCTGCGTTTGCGTGGAGTCCCGGTAGCGAAACGCCGTTAATCCTCGCCGCCAATCGCGATGAGTTCTTCGCGCGTCCGACCGAGGCGATGCATTGGTGGGCGGATTCGCCTGTACTCGGGGGGCGCGATCTCAAAGCGCACGGCGCGTGGCTGGGCATCACACGGCATGGACGATTTGCGATGCTGACCAACATTCGCAATCCTGATTTGCGACGCGAAGCTGCGCCGTCGCGCGGTGACATTGTGAAGAACTTTCTCGAATCGTCGGTTCCGACGGCCTCCTTTGTCGCTGCGTTGGCGTCCATTGCGCAGCGCTACGAAGGCTTCAGTGTTCTGTGCGGTAAGGTTAACGCCAGTGCGCGCGAGTTGTGGTTTCTCAATTCTGCAGAACGTGTCGCCAAACAATTGGATCAAGGTCAGTACGGGCTCTCAAACGCATCGCTCGACACCGATTGGCCCAAGCTCGCGCGCATGAAGCAGGGGCTGCGTCATGCGCTGGCTGAACGCGATGTGGCGGCGCAGGACGCGCGGCTGATTCGACTACTGCGCAACACCACTCCGACGCCCGAACAGAATTTACCGCAGACTGGCGTACCGCTGGAATGGGAGCGCGCGCTAGGCTCAATCTTCATCAATCGAGATGGTTACGGCACGCGGTCTTCCACCATTTTACGCGTCAGTGGTGAAACTGCAAACGTTTCCGAAATCAACTACGCACCGGATGCAAACATCAGTCAGCGCAATGATTTTTCGTTCGAAATTTTGCCTGTTTCGCAGTAACCGTTCCTTTCAGCTTTTAGTTGAAAGCCTTATTTATCTGGGTCTTAGCCGTCTATTACATCAAAAGTCGATAAACAGCGAAATAACGCGCTGAGCCCGCAGAGAACGGGGCTGTACACAAAAAGCCGTTGACCGAAATGGCTAAAAGACCAACGCCGCAGCATTCAACATCCCAACCGAGATCGACACCGCCGCGAGGAACGTCGCCTTGGCGATATTGCCGCCTTCGATGGACGCCGTGAGTCCCGGCATTAACATTCGCGCAAACACGAATACGATCAGCTGAACGACCGTTGCAAGCACCGCGAACAGCACCAGATCGAGTAGATTGACGGCGTTGGCGACCGTGCTTGCCAGCGGCAAGGCAAAGCCGAGCAACGCGCCCGACAGCGAGATCGCAGCGGCCGTATTGCCCTCGCGAATCAGTGAAATTTCGTTGTACGGCGTCACCTTGGTGTAGATCAGCGTGAACGACACCAGCAGCAGCAGTGCAACCGAAAAGTAGATAAGAAAATCGTCGAAGTAACGAATCGATTCGTTGAGCGTGTAGGTCATATTTTTTCCTTTTTGCCTATCCGTAAATTAGCTGCAATTAGTCAAAGTAGTGCGGCACGAACCGCGACGTATTCATAGTGATTTCTGTGGCATCCTCGCGCAGACTGATGCCCGCTGGCGCGTCGCCGACGATCCAGCTCCCGATGGTGACGAAGTTGCCTTCAAAGCTCGGGATCGGCGTGTATTGCTGATACACAAAACCTTCTTCGCCGTACGTTCCGTCGGCGCGAATCACCTCGCCACCTTTGTAGATTTCGACGTTCTCGCCTTCGCGCGACAACAGTGGTTTTTTCACGTAATCGCCGAGCACTTTGTGCCGTTGAAATGAAGCGTTCAGCAGCAGCGGATGATCAGGATACAGTTCCCACAAAATCGGCAGCAAGCCCTTGTTCGCTAGCACCATCTTCCATGCCGGTTCGATGATGCGCATCTTGGTTTTGCGGATGTTGTTGCCGAATTCGTCAGCCAGCAGCCACTCCCACGGATAGAGTTTGAACAGCGTTTCGATGCGCTGATTGTCGGTGTCGACAAACGCAAGATCACCCTCACTCCAGCCAATCTCTTCCACGGCAATCCACGGCGCTTGCAGCCCCGCCTGAATGGCCGTGTCGCGCAGGTAATCGAGGTTACCGCCGTCTTCTTCGTGGTCGCCCACGCAGGTGAAATGAACATGGCTGTAACCGTGCTCGGCCTTGAGCCATTTCCACTGCTCAATCAGTGCTTCATGCAGACTGTTGAACTGATCGGCCTTCGGCTTCACATCCTCCAGCCAATGCCATTGCGCGACGCTCGCTTCAATCAATGAGGTCGGCGTGTCGGCGTTGAATTCAAGCAGTTTCGGAGAACCGGTCCCGTCCCACGCCAGATCAAACCGACCGAACAGCGAAGGATGATCGTCGTCCCAACTTTCGCGAATCAGCGCCCAAGCGGATTCAGGAATGGCCAACTCTTTGAATCGCTCTTTCTCGATGATGTGTTCGGCAGCGGCCATGCACATGGTGTACAGCTCCGTCGTCGCTTTTTCCAGCGTCTGGATTTGTGCGGGCGTGAAGTGATAGCAAATGCCTTCGTCCCAGTACAAACCGTCCAGGGAGTGGAACGAAAAACCCGCGTCTTCGCAGCGCTTTTGCCAGTTCTCGCGCTTCGGTACGTGCTCTCTACGCATGCCGCTCAGCCGCCCGACGATGAAGACGCGCTGGAGCCGCTGCTGTGCCGCGAGGCCGACGCACCGAAGCCGCCACGCGAGGCGCTTGATGCCACGCTGCCCACCGAGCGCGAGCCCGGTCGCGGAGTGGAGTTAAACCCGTAGGCACCGGAACGGGAAGAATATCTCGGGCCGTAAAAGCCAGTGGTTCCGGTGGCGGAGCGTTTGGAGTCCACCTCCTCGCAATCACCCGGCGTGCCCCAATCGGCCTTGCAGGCCTCCATATTGGCGTACACGTCACGGCTGTTGCTCGCGCCGCTTTCAAGATTACCGCAACCAGCAACGCCGCCGAGTGCGGTGGCGCTGATGAGCACGAGGGAGAGGTTGAGGCTGCGCATGCGCCGCAGTTTGAAAGGTAGCGCGTCGCGCGTCGCCAGATTCATCGTCGCGTCTATCGACTCAAGACCGTCATCCACCGGATCCCCTTTTCAAACGAATTCAAACGACCTGAGTTTTACGTGCGCGGCAACAATGTGTCAACGCCTGCAGCAGGCGTGCGTGCTTTCGCGACGCCGTTTGGCGCATCGTGCGGGTGTTTAGCAGTTACTTCTCGTTCGCCTTTGCAAAAGTCAGAATCACTTCTCTCAGTAGTTTTCGCTGCGGTGCCGGTAACGCCAAAAAAGCATCAAATGTTTCCCGCTCCAAGTATCCCAATCCCTCGTCCCACCTTTTCTGTTGCACTTGAATCTTTTTCGAAACTGCCTCGCCGTAGCGAAGCACATGCGGCTCAACCTTCAACCATTCGGCTAGCACCTGCATCTTGTCTTGCGCGGGCATCGCCTCGCCGCGTAGCCAGCGAGACACCGCCTGAAACGTCACCGACCTGCCCCAATAGCGTGTGTTGAACTGCTTTTCGAGCACCGCAGGGCGTGCTTCGTAGCCAGCAAACTGCATGGCCGCACGCAAGCGTTGTGCGAATTCAGCTTTTTCATCCATGGCGGAAAGTTAAATTTCGTTGCCATCTAAATGAAACTTGCTGTTGTATTATGAATTCACTTATCAGTTGAATTCACGCCAACGCATTTGCTTGGCTACCCAGCGCCCATGCCCAAGTCCCTGCTCGAACAACTCCCGGAAATCGTGGCCGAAGGTCGCAAAGAAGCGTCGAGAATTCTGGAGGGACTGGAGAACCGTCACCGCGTCACGCTGCAAACCCGCGAATGGGTGCTTCCGGCGAAAGACAGCGCCGCGCAGGACTGGATCACGCGGGATGCGCAGGCAGCCCAGCGCGACGCCATTTTCAATCCGGGTCAGGGCGAGCTGCTGCCATCGGCGCAGCCGTTGCCCGGCGACGCCGCCTCCGTTCGCGCTGAAGCAGTCGAAGGGTGGCGTAATCGTCTGATCTATGGCGACAACCTGCTCGCGATGGCCGCGCTGCTGGCGGGCGACGAAACCACGCCGTCGCTGCGCGGCAAGGTCGATCTGATCTACATCGATCCTCCGTTCGACAGCAAAGCCGACTACCGCACCAAGGTCACGCTGCCCGGCGTTGAGTTGGAGCAAAAGCCCACGATCATCGAACAGTTTGCCTACTCCGACACCTGGAGCGACGGCACTGCATCCTACCTCGCCATGATCACGCCACGCCTGATCCTGATGCGCGAGCTACTCGCCGACACCGGATCAATCTACGTGCATCTGAATTGGCATGTGGGGCATTACGTGAAGATGATTCTGGACGATGTTTTTGGAAAGGACAACTTACGAAACCAGATAGCTTGGAAGCGATCAGCAATTGCGACCAGTGTGAAGACCCAGTTCCGAAATAGTCACGACACGATCTTCTTCTACGCGAAGTCCACAAAATTTGAACTTCAAGAGATTCAATACACATCGTATTCGGAATCATCAGAGAAGCACTACAACAAGTCCGACGCAAGAGGCATATTCAGAACAGTACCGCTAATGGCGTCAGGCAAAACTAATGGCCTATCTGGTCAACCGTGGCGCGGCGTCGATGTTGCTGTTCGTGGAAAGTACGGGATGCACTGGCTGAAGAATCCCGACGAGCTAGAGCGTCTTGATCGTGACAATCTGGTCTACTGGAATTCAAACGGGGTTCCGGAACTTAAGTACTACACCGATGAGGCAAAAGCTGTTTACTTATCTGATTTTTGGGACGACATTGCTGTCATAAACTCGATGGGCAAGGAGTCCGTCGAATATCAAACGCAAAAGCCAGAAAAACTACTAGAGAGGATCATTCGAGCCTCATGTCCCGCAGGTGGGCTCTTGGCAGATTTCAACGGTGGCTCTGTAACTACCGCAGCAGTGGCAGAGAAACTGGGCTACCGCTGGATTACTACCGATCTCGGTAAGCCTTCCTGCATGATTACGCGCAAGCGCTTGATCGACCAAAACTCAAAGCCATTCCTATATCAAGCTATCGGTGACTATCAGGTCGAAGCCGCCAAAGCGACTCTTGGTCGGGATTTCCGAATAGGCGATCTATCTCAGATCGTACTTTCGCTTTACGGTGCGCTGCCTTTGTCGCCCGACGTCAATCCGCAACGCAACCTCGGCCAAATCAACAGTCCCGATTGGGGCGGCAAGAAGGGCAGCAAGACGCTGGTGCTCGCCGATTCGCCGAACAAACTCACAGGTGCGGCCACGCTCAAGAAGGCGATTGCGCAGCGCGATAATCTGCTCGGCGGCTGGGATCGCGTGGTGGTGCTGGGTTGGAACTTCGAGCCCTCGATTGGCTAGACGATCACCGCGCTCAACGATCAGCGGCTTGAGGTGCTGGTGATTCCGCCCGACCTCATGGATCGGCTCAAGAAAAAGGGCGGGCTCGACAAGCTGCGCGGGCAGGTGCGGTTTTCGTCGTTGCAGTATTTGACGATTCATCCGGTCACGCGGACAAACTCTTCCGTTCGGGCTGAGCCTGTCGAAGCCTCTAATGGCGCAAGAGACCCAACGACCGTCTCAGGGCGAACGGGGGAGCAAGAAACGCTCAGCGTTCGCCTGAGGAACTACGTGCTGCTCTCGCCCGAGGCGATCAACCTTGATGAGGCGAACCGCGTGAAGTTGCAGGCCGTGATCCAGCAGGAGCCGCTGGCGTTGATCGAATACTGGGCGGTCGACCCGGACTATGACGGCAAGGTGTTCCGCTCAATCTGGCAGGACTATCGCGGCAACACCGCGAACGATGGCGACCCATTGCGCGTGACCACGCAGGCGGAAGTGATCGTGCCTGCGAAGGCGGGCCCGCGCAAGGTGTGCGTGCGGGTGGTGGATGTGTTCGGCTTTGAGGCGGAAGTGGTCAGCACCGTGGCCGCTGCGAAGTGAATCGCGTGATGGATGGGCCGTGTTGTGGAAGGTTTGCGTCAGGCAGCGGCCAAACGTTGCACCGCCCGCAGGCTGCTTTTCATTTCCTGCTGTGCAATTTTCAGGTCATACGCTGTTTGCAGATTCAGCCAGTACTGTGGCGTTTGTCCCAATGCCTTGCCCAGACGCAATGCGAGTTCAGCGGTCACCGGGCGCTCGCCGCGCAACAGATGCGACACGCGCATCGGCGACACACCGATGGCGTCGGCGAACGCCACCTGCGTGAGAGCAAGCTCATCGAGCGTTTCGCGCAGGAATTCGCCAGGATGAATGGCTGGCAAACCGTTGGCGGTGCGGGGAATGGTGAGCGCAAGCATGGTGTTTTTTCCTCAGTGAACTCAGTGATAGTCGACGATTTCAACGTCCTGCGCATTGCTGCGCGCAAACCGGAAACACAGCCGCCATTGATCGTTGATGCGCAGGCTCCACTGCCCGGCGCGCTAGCCGGACAACGCTTCCAGCCGGTTCGACGGCTGGCAGGCGCAAGTCCTCAATGTCGGTGGCTGCGTCCAGTTGCATCAAGCGCATCGCGGCGCGGCGAAGAATGTCCGGCGGCAATCGCCGCGACTTGCCAGTAGCGAACAGGCGCTCCATTTCCGCGTTGACGAAACTTTCATTTATCGTCCCATTGTAAACAATTTGTTTATTTTCTTGGGAAGAATCAAGTATGGCTGAAGTTGATAACCAACTCGCTCTGGCTAGCGCACTGACGGCAAAAACACAGCAGCTGTGCCTGGGCCTCGAATCCGGCGTCGCCGAAACTCTCGATCTCGTCACACCAACCACCTCTGAACTCCTCAAGTGGTGGTTCAGTGACGACATGATCGCAGCGCGCGGCATGCTCAATTTTCACGCGGGGCAGAAGCAGGCGATCATGAACGCCATCGTCGCGCATGAGGTGCTGGCGACGACCCATCTGCTAGAGCTGTATCAGCAAGTCGCGCCGGATGCACTGCTCACCGGCAATCGCATGAACAAGCTGGCGCAGGCCAAGCATGCGCATCCGAAATACTGCTTCAAGATGGCGACCGGCACCGGCAAGACCTGGGTGTTGCAGGCGCTGCTGATCTGGCAATTGCTCAACAAGACGACCGCGCTCGCCGAAGGCATTGACGACGCGCGATTCACGCGGCAATTCCTGATCGTCGCGCCGGGATTGATTGTGTATGACCGGCTACTCGACGCGTTCTGCGGCAAGCTGGTGCGCAGTGCAGATGGCGGCGTGTCGGGCAGCCGCGATTTTGACACTTCGGATTTGGCGCAGTTTGCCGAACTGTTCATTCCCGATTCGTATCGCGAGCAGGTGTTCGGCTTTGTGCGCGGTAACGTGTGCGACAAGAACAATATCGGCCTCAAGGCGACAGGCAACGGCATGATCGCGATTGCCAACTGGCACTTGCTTGCCGAAGTAGACGAAGCAGTAGACGAGGAAGCGTTCGCAGCGCCCGGAGCAACATTGCCACCGGAGCGCGTGGTCGGCGAGGTGCTGCCACTCACGCCGGGTCGCGCGACGGGTAACAGTCTCGATGTACTTGACCGCCGCTATGCGCGCGGCAACGTGCTGGAATTCCTCGCCGGGCTGCCAGAACTGATGGTGTTCAACGATGAGGCACACCACATTCACGAAGTGAAGAAAGAGGGCGAGAGCACCGAAGTCGAATGGCAAAGAAGCCTGAGTCGCATCGCCGAGAGCAAAGGCGCGCGCTTTGTTCAAGTAGATTTTTCCGCGACGCCGTACAACGATGTTGGCAGCGGCAAGAACAAGCGGAAGCTTTACTTTCCGCACATCATCGTCGACTTTGACCTGAAGGCCGCGATGCGAGCCGGGCTGGTGAAAGCGCTGGCGCTGGACGTGAGCAAGGAGGTGGGCGCATTGCCGCTCGAATTCAAGGCGGAGCGCGATGCCGATGGCAACCCGACGCTGAGCAATGGTCAGCGCGTAATGTTGCGCGCGGGCCTGACCAAGCTGCGCAAACTCGAAGCGGACTTCGCGAAGATCGATACGGGTCGGCATCCGAAGATGCTGGTCGTGTGTGAGGACACGACGGTGTCGCCATGCGTTGTGGACTTCTTGCGCGAAGAAGGCATGGGCGTAGATGATGTCATGCAGATTGATTCGGGCAAGAAAGCCGAGCTTTCTGACAAGGATTGGGCACCCGTACGCGAACGCCTGTTCAGCGTGGACAGGCACGCAACGCCGCGCGTGATCGTGAGCGTGCTCATGCTGCGTGAATGCTTTGACGTGAACAACATCTGCGTGATCGTGCCACTACGTTCGTCTCAGGCGCAGATTCTGCTGGAGCAGACCATCGGTCGCGGCCTGCGTTTGATGTGGCGCGACGCGGAATACGCCGAACTGAAAATTGAGAACCGTGAGCGCATCAATCGCGGGCAGGAGCCGAACAGCTTCATCGATATCCTGTCTATCGTCGAGCATCCGGCGTTCAAGGATTTCTACAACGACTTGATGAAGGAAGGCCTGGTCACGACAACCACGGAGGAGAGCGACGAAACGCCGAGCACTGGTGATATTGTGAAGGCCGAACTGCGTGACGGCTACGAGGAATTTGATTTTGCGATTCCGTTTATCCTGCGTGAGACAGAGGAGTACAACGAGCATCGTGCTTTTCATCTTGAATCGCTGGCCACATTCAAGGCGATGACTCCAGAGCAGCTTCGCGGCATGCTCGGCAAGGGCGATGTGTTCATCTCGCAGGATTTGCAGAGCGCGACGCTGTTTGGCGACTATCGCGTCGATGGAGCGGTGATGTCGGTTGGCGGCTACAACGACTACCTTGCGCGAATGACGCGACGCATCAGTCAGGCGCTGAGCAGTCCGCTACCGAAAAGCAACAAGATTGCTACGCATCTGGCGAACCCCTATTTGCAGGTGTATACGGCCGAGCTGACCGGATGGCTGGACGACTACATCTGGCTGCATCTGTTCGGCGGGGACTTCAATCCGATGGATGGTGAGAACTGGCGCATTCTGCTGCTGCAATCGGTTGTGGAGCACATCACGCAGGTGTTCGCCGTAGCGCTCATTGAATCCGAGCAACAAACGCAGGTCGGCCAAACCGAGATTCATTACCGGCAGTTGTCCGAAGTGCCGTATTTGATGGTACGTGAGAGTGCATCGCTGCCAGTCGGCAAGTGCATCTACGAGCGCTTGCCGTATCCCACACGCAGCGGCGGACTGGAGAAAGCCTTCATCGAGTGGGCGCAGGCCGATAGCAGCATTGAAGCATTCTGCAAGATCAGCGAGGACCGGCATACGTTTGCGCGGCTTCGCTATGTAAAAGAAGACGGCCTGCCTGCGTTCTATTTACCAGATTTTCTGGTGCGTGCGAAGGGCTGCGTGTATCTGACTGAAACCAAAGCGCAGCAACAGACGACGCATCCGAATGTGCGGCGCAAACTCAAGGTCGCGAGCGCATGGTGTGAGCGCATTAACTCGACAACCGCAGGTATGGATGGCGCAAAGACCTGGCGCTATGTGTTGTTGGGCGAAGACGCGTTCCACGACTGGCGCAAGAAGGGTGCGCGCCTATCGGAGTTGCTCGACTATGCGCGGGTGCGCCCTCTGGTGGCGCCGGAAGCGCAGGCCAGCCTATTGTCACGCGCCAAAGGTGCGCCGCCTTGCATTAGCATGCTCGTAGGCGAGGACTAAGACGAATGAGGAAAAAAACGATCTTCTTCGGTAAATACTTCGGGATCAATGAACGGCAGCAGGTCGCAAAAAGCGAATCAAGGTGCCATCGCGCAGGCAAATTTCACCATCGCCGGTGAGCTTTGAGCCTTCAAAATCGCGTTGGGTTAAGAGCAATTCCTGATCTTCACGGGTGCCTTCAACCAGCACGTCGTCGGGACGGGTGAATTCGTCGGGCGCATGCAGATAGTCAGCCGTGAACACGGTGTCGCCCACCTGCACAAACGCGGCTTCGCTCATCGCCACCGTCAGAGTGTCGAACATCGGGGACAAGACTGGGACAGTCGAAGTTTGCATCATAGTTTCCAAGGTGGGGCGGGACGCAGGCTTTTCAAGCAAATAACGCGCCCTTGCCGGTTTTGGCCTACACCGATGGTGAGTGATTACTAATTGTTTGTTTGAGCGCCTACTTAAGGGCGACGGGCCCCGCCTCGTCTTCAGCCGTTTTCGTACCGAACTTGTCCGACAAAAATCGGGAATGATCTAGAAACGCCTGGGCGTCATGTGCGGCCAGCGCATCGTTGAGCTGACGCACTTTCTGCCCCAATTCGTCCACTGTCTTGCCCAATGTGGCATCTGCCGTGAGGCCGTTTTCCAACTGCCGCGTGGTCGCAAACTGCGCCGGGATCGACCAAAAACTTTTCAACGCATCCGGCAAATAGCGCAGCGCAATGTAGCGTGCATGAAACGAATCCTCGACCGAGAGCTGTCCTCTGGAGCGCTCCCACTGCGCAAGCATCGCCTCGATATCGTCACATAACTTGTGCAATTTGGCACCGGTCATCGCGGACAGGCGACGCCCGGGATTACCGGTGACCAATCGACGGATGCCAGCCAACGCCCGCGCTGGCGCATCCCGCGCGGTATCGTTCTCGGCAAACGTCAACTCGTCCCACGCCGGACCTGAGAGCTGCGGCCATCCGAACCACAGACCACCTGTAATGAATCCGACGCCATAAGCTAGCGCTGCAATGCCCAGCCATCGAGCACTCACAAACCCGATCAGAATCAGCGCAACTGCGCCCAAACTGAACGCCAATCCAATCCAGTTGGCAGGCGAAAAAAGAAATCGCGTCAGCGTTTCAACGATCCCGGTCAACCTCATTGATAGGCCCGGATTTCCTTAAATACGGCACTAAGTGGCATTTTTCGGGCATCGAAATTCTTGCCACTGGAAAGCTTTGAAATCTCTCCGAGAGCCGCTGCATTGGCCTCGCCAAAGGCTACCGTAAACACCGGAATCGCGCGGGCGTCTTCCGGCAACGCAGCGTATGCCTCTTTGAACTGCATCAACGTGCGGCCCTGATTACTCTCGCCATCGGTGAAGGCAATCACCGAGTACTGATACTGGCGATTCTTCGCCTGCTCGCGGCTCATCAGCACCACAGCGTCGTAAATAGCGTCGTACAGCGCCGTGCCACCCTTCATTTCAAGCCCGGTCGCGTAGTCACGTACAGCACTAAGCGTATCCGCCTTTTTCTGGGTGTCAGCCGCAGTCGCTACGGGAATATCGAAGTACATCGGCGCACCCACTTTGTCTGAAAACGGCAGCATCCAGATGCGCTCGCGGCTCGATAAGCGCGCCAGCCGCCCGGTGAGCGAGCCGTCCGCGCCAGCCACACTGTGCAACGCGTTGATCAGATCAGTACGGCGCGATCCGCCGTTCATGCTGCCGCTCACATCGAGCACAAACGTTGACGCGATGGGTTTCCTGAATTCGTTGAGATACGCATCGATCAGGCCATCGGCCAGACCACGATCAGGCGAGAACGGCAACTCCACAAGTGTCGCAGTCGGGAAGGTCGCAGCACCCGCCGCGGCTGGATTGACGGGACGACGCAATGTCGTGCGCGCGAGCCAAATTTGCGCCTCCGCACCTTTCAGATAATCGACGACTTTCTGGTATTCGCCGCGCTTGGCATCGTTCAACAACATGAACGGATAGTCGGCCGTCGCGATGCCTTCTCGCGGATAAAAAAGCCGCAGCGGCTCTCGAAGCTTGCCGGACTGGTTCATCGAAAGCAACCAGCTTTCGTAGTTGATGAACGAATTCACGTAAATGCCCTGCTGCTCGAAGAACTTTTCGCTGAGATAGGTCGAGTTGTCGCCGACCAGTTTGTAGCCTTTAAGAAAATCCGCCACCGCTTTGCGATCAATGTCTGCGGCAGTCAACGCCTCCGCCTTCTGCGACACCGCAGCAACGACACCCACCAGCGCCATGTAGCCCTGATTCGATGTTGCCGGGTTCGACAACGCGTATTTGAGCTTGCCCGAGCGAGCGCCTTCCATCACGGTCTTCCACGTCACTTTGCTCGCATCCGTCCAACCGAGACGCGCCACTTCGGACTCGCTCACGCCGACCACAATCGGCGATAGCATAATTTTTTCTTGCAACTTAACCTTGGCTTGACCTTGCGGGTCAGACAGCAAATATTTGGCATTGGCAAACCACGCAACATCCGCCTTTGTTTTGCCGGTCAACACCTGCTCTGTGCTCTCCATCGTGCCGCCGAACGTGAACTTCAACGTCACGCCCGTAGCTTTGAGCACCATCGCCTCCAACGGCGACACATCGCGCAGGTCGCTGGTGGCGAGGATGGAAAGCGCGGCGTCAGTGGTGGCCTTTTCAGCGACCGCGACTTTGGGCGTGGGGATCGGCATTGGGTCAGGGGATTTGCCGCAGGCGGTGAGGAGTGCGGCACACGCAATGGCCACCGCCATCAAGTTCCAAGCACCTTCCCTTCTGCCCGCTCTCGTAGGAGCGCCTCTGTGCGCGAAAGAGGGTTGCTCAAGTGGAGTGATGATCACGGCCGGGGCCGCTCCTACAGTTGCGTTCATTGCGACATCTCCCTTCGAAGCATTTATTGCGACATTTCTCTGCTGACAACATCAATCATCAGCGACATAGTTTCAAACGACGGCGGATCAATCAGGTTGTTCAACTTCTCATCTACACCCAATTTGGCCGCCTGCACCTTTTGCAAAAATGCGGCGGTGTCGCTGGTGCGGAATCCGTATTCCAAGCCAATAGTCAACAACTCCGCGTTGGTGGTCAACAATTCGCCGAGTCGTTTCGAGCGCTCGGTCATCGCTACAAAAACAACCTTGTTCACGATGGTGGGGTTCGGATAGAGCAGCGTCATATCGGCCGCAACCGGCTTTGCCAATGCGTACGCAATCATCTGGTTTTCGTAGATGAAGGCCATCGGTGTTTTGCCGATTCCGATGGCGACGTAATCATCAAAATTGCCGTTAACGTAGTTCTCCTGATAGCCCTGTCGCTTGAACAAATCAGCCGCTTTCTTTGCAACGAGTTCAGCGGTGGCGCGGTCGCCGGGCAGCTCGTTGTTGTTCAGCGCATAGGCTGCGAGTGCCAAATACATCGCGCCAGAGTTGCTTTTGCGCACATCCGTCGTCGACACCAGCACCGACTTGTTTACCTCAAACGCAGTGCTCGCCTTCATGTCCTTCCAGCGTGTTTTCGCTTGCATAAGGGCAACCAGTTTGGCGAGATCAACGCTGTACGCACCTCCTGTGAGCGGCGTCGCTAGCCCGTTCGCTTGCAATATTCCCGCGATGGGCTTCCACGAGGCGATCACCATCGGTGTGTAGAACGGCGTGTATTGAGTGCCTGAAAGGTTGACGCGTTTTGCGGCGTCAAGAATCTGATTGGCCGCCACGATCCCCGAC
>ENA-OFCX01000069-OFCX01000069.1-metagenomes-genome-assembly--contig:-NODE-69-length-51921-cov-5.204874_pt1 | contig 51921 bp, 43 predicted proteins | sample MGYA00153384_OFCX01 | MGnify analysis MGYA00153384
CCGATCGCATTTTGGTGGAGCCGGGCGTCACCCGGTATGGTCTGATCAGGGGTCGAGCCGGTTGCATGGCGCCGCGTGGGCTGGTGTCTCACTGCACGGCCTCGATCGGGTTGACGCACCGTCGCAATCTGCGTAAGTTCGGCAGTCTGTATAGGAAAGATTGATTGCGCTCGTAGCTCAATTGGATAGAGCATCTGACTACGGATCAGAAGGTTGGGAGTTCGACTCTCTCCGGGCGCATGCAGGACAAGAAATGCTTACTGGTTTCGGGGTGTAGCTTAGCCCGGTAGAGCGCCTGCTTCGGGAGCAGGAGGTCGCAGGTTCAAATCCTGTCACCCCGATGGATTCAATTGCAGGCCGTATTTTTAAGCCAATTCTCTGCAGCGATCACGCTGCAGAGAATTGGTTTTTTTGTTACGCGCAGCAGACGCGATACGCAGTGAGTGATTGAGTCATCACCGCCCACCGGAGCGGTGGCCCGTCTGCTGCGACGTCTGCATGCCTCCGTCGCGCGATGAGAAGATCAATAACGCGATCGTCGACCGCCACAACACCACCACCAGACGTTGCGTCAGCGCGAGGGCAGAGCGCAGGGGTCGCCATCGACGTGCGTGATCAGGTGCTCCCGCATCGCGACGGCGATTGCCTCGAGGTCGAGGCCGTCACCAGCCGCAATCACGATCTCGTCCGCGTCGAGCAACGGCAGCAGCAGGCCGTGAATCAGACCGCGTTCCTGCCACCATGGCTGCACACTGAGTACGCGCGCTCCCACGAGCGAGGTCACCGCGCGGCGCGCGTTCATCGCCGATGTCAGCTGCCCATTCGATACCTCGACCCACCGACTCCGCTGGTCCGAATCACAAACCGCGAGCAGCAACGCCACACCGGCAGTCGGCGGTACGGTGACGATGCGCAATGCGGGACATTCGTCAGGAGGTTGCGCAGCCTCGTCAGGAATGAACACGCTCGCCAACGGCAGACTGCCGGTGCGCGAAGAAGCCACCGCGGCCCGCGCGTCGAGGGCACACATCATGGCGTGAACATCACATGGCAGGCTGACCGGCGCGAAGACAATCTCCTCCCACAGGCAGGCGAGCAGCACCTGCACGAACGCGGCGCCCTGCGGCAGCGCACAGACCAGCCGGTCTCCGGCGCCCAGACCGGCGCCACGGAACGCGGAGAGCCAGGCGCGCGTACCCGCCCAGAGCGATGCAGCACTCCACAGGCTGTCAGGCAGGACGAGCATGGGCACCGGCTGCCCACGCATGCGTCCGCGCAATGTTTCCCGCCAGGGATTCTGCAGCCCATCGGACATCACACGCTCCAGCGGTTCAAGTCCGTTGTCGGGACGGCCGATACAAAGGTTTACGGGTGTTGATCCGCCGCCACCACAGGATACTTCAATGTTCGACATCGCATGCGAGAGCCTCGATTTGCTCGTCCCGCCGCAACCGCACACGGCCGCGATGGACATCGGCGGCGAGCTCACGCCGCATGACATCTTTGCTATCGCATCCGGTGGCAGCCGCGTCAGGCTGGGCCCGGCGGCGGCGGACCGCATGCACGCTGCAGCGGACACCTTGCGATGTATGGTGGAGGAGCGCCGGCGCATTTACGGCGTGACCACGGGCTACGGCCCGCTCGCATCCCACGCCGTGACGCCCGAACATGCGGAGGAATTGCAGCGCAACCTGATCTATCACCTCGCCTCCGGCGTCGGTGCCCCACTCTCCGAACGACATGTGCGCGCCACCATGGCCGCGCGCGCCGCCAGCCTGGCGCGGGGGTATTCCGGCATCGGCGCACCGCTCTACACGTTGCTGCTCGAGTGCCTGAACCGGGACATCATCCCGGTCGTACCGGAAATGGGCACCGTGGGCGCCAGCGGCGACCTGACGCCTCTGGCCCACATCGCCCTTGCACTGATCGGCGAAGGCGAGGTGACGGTTCGCGGCCGGCGCATGGCGAGTGCCGATGCGTTGCGCGCCGCGAATCTCGAACCGGCGGTGCTGGGCCACAAGGAAGGCATCACGCTGGTCAACGGCACGTCGTGCATGACGGGCATCGCAGCCGTGAACGCCGTGCGTGCGCGACGACTGATGGCGTTCGCGTTGCGGCTGGTCGTGGTGCACAGCGAGTGCCTGCAGGGCCGCGTGGAGGCGTGGGACATGCGCATCGGCCGCGCCCGTCCGCACCCGGGCCAGCGGCTGGTGCACGAGGCGCTTGCCGCGCTGGCCGACGGCAGTACGCGTCTGATCCAGGCCGAACCGGTACCGCCTCGCCTCGACGAATCACAGGCGGTGCGCGGGTGGCTGCCGGAAGGCGAGCTGCCCCAGGATCCGTACACGATTCGATGCGTACCGCAGGAGTTCGGCGCCGCGCTGGACGTCCTCGACTTCCACGACCGGATCGTGACGACCGAACTGCAGTCCGCGACGGACAACCCGCTCGTCTTCTCGGACGAGGGCACGGTGCTGCATGGCGGCAATTTTTACGGCCAGCATGTAGCCTTCGCATCCGATGCATTGGCACTCGCGGTGATAAAAATCGCCCTGCACGCGGAACGCTGCCTGGCTCGCCTCACCGATGTCACCCAGAACAAGGGCCTGCCTGCCTTCCTTCGCGGCGGCCCTGCCGGCGTGAACTCCGGCTTCATGGGGGCGCAGGTCACGGCGACAGCGCTGGTTGCCGAGATGCGGACGCGTGCCACGCCAGCGTCGATTCAGTCCATCCCGACCAACGGCAACAATCAGGACGTGGTCACCATGGGCACGATTGCCGCGCGAAAGACGGCGGAACAACTCGACATGGCCTTTCAGGTGCTGGCGATCCAGGCCCTCGCCGTTGCGCAGGCCGCCGAGTTGCGAGGCGGCGCGTCGTGTCCGGGTTTCGCGCCGCAGTCGCGCGATCTCATTGCATTCATCCGATCGTTCGCGCCGGCGCTTGGCCGCGACCGCAGCCTTGCCGGTGAAATCGCCCGCGTCGCAGCACAGCTGGATACCGAAGACTGGGCCGCCGGAACGCCGCTCGCCATGGACTGACGACGCGTTGGTCGGCGTGCCCGTTCGTCACATCACGCCGCCATCAGCACGCGCTCGACACGCACGGCGGAGCCACCCAGCCGTGCCACGTCCCAAAGCGCGGCCAGGTCGAGCTCTGCGCCATGCACCGCGGCCATGTCTGCTGCCTCGGCCACGAACAGCACTTCGCTCAATGCGTTGCGGACGCGTGGCATGGGATTGCGATGATGTGTGGCGATGGCTTCTGCAGCTGACGCGCCAAGACCCCAGCTGTGTGCAGCCAGTCCGCCCAGCGGCTCGTGCAGGTCGCGCAGCACGCGACCGAGTTCAGCCGGCGTGATCGCGAGGTCGCGTCGCGCGTCGATGCGCAGCGTCGTGAGCCGGTCGAATACGATCAGCTTGCCTGCATCGTGCAACAGACCGAGACTGAAAGCTTCTTCAGGATCGGCATTGAAGGGCGAGGCGAGGCGCCTCGCGATCGGCGCGGTGCGCACCATGTGCGACCAGACGTCGGCGACCATCGGTGCATAGGCGGCGCCAGGACGGCAGAGCAGCGCCGACACCGCATGTCCCAGCAGCACGCTGCGCACGGCTCCAACGCCAAGTCGAAGCACCGCATCCCGCACGGACACGCAGGGCCGACCAGCACCGAACAACCCGGAATTCGCTTGCGCAAGCAGCGCCTGCGCGAGGGTCGGATCCTCTTCGAACACCTCCGTCAGACGCTGGACGGGCGGATCCGTGAGTTGTGTCAGCGCGAGCGCGCGCTGCGCGGCCGCGGGCAGCTGTCGGATGACAGCCGTTGGCGAGCCAGTGAGATCATCGAGCAGCTGTCGCACTGCCGGATTTGGCAACTCGCTGGCGAGTAATGACGCGCGGCACTGGAGCTCCGCCGTCAGTCCGTCAGCGCTCGCGTCAAACTGCCGAGGCGCCGCCAGCGGCGTCCCCTCGGCGACGAGCGAGATCATCGCGTGGCCCGCGGGAATGGTGTCAGTCGTGCAATTCACCGGGAGGTTGGCTGTCGCGCCGGACTCCGCCAACATCGACGACTCCAGCGACGACTCCAGCGACGACTCCAGCGACACGCCGCAGTGCTCCGGAACGCCGACGTCGGTGAACGCCGGCGGCAATTCACTCCCGTCGTCTGCAACCGGTGACGGCGTGACTTGCCCTCTCAACCTGAAACGGTCCCACGCCTGCAATAGCTTCGAAAGCATCTGTCTCCGGTCAGGAAAGCGGAGAGAGGGAGATCGCTTCATCACCCCATCGTGACGACAGATCGGCATTCGCGCCCGAGATCAGTTCGACAGCGAACGAGGCCCAGCGATCACGATCGCCGGAGTCCAGCAAGCCCTCGATGCGATCCAACAGGTTGCTGCACGCACCGGCGGTCACGAGCATCAATGTGTTGGCCGCACCATTTCGCACGGCCTGGTAATTGAGCACCATGTTGTAGCGCTGCCACTCGAATCGATGCTCGAGCCACGCACTCGCAAGGCACCGGTACAGGTCCTCCTCGCTTGCCGCGTCGTCCAGTGCTTCGGCCAGGCCGATCAACGCCCACTGCTTCCGCTTCGCGTACTCCGCGAGGCCGGCATGCTCGTCTGGCGACAACCCCATTCCTTCTGCCAGCCCGACAAGGCTGCTGACGAACTGCGGATCGTCGGCGAGCGCGCGGAGAGAATGCGAGAGCATCATTGGGCACTCTCCGTCTCGCGCGGCGCGATGCGGACATCGGCCAGTAGCTCCATTGCGTATCGCGTCAACATGTCGAGGTGAACAGCATCGAGGCACAGCTCCAGTCGTGACAGCATGAATGACCCGATCGCACCTTCGACGATGACGCGCGGGTCGGCGTGGTCGCGCATGACGGTCTGGTAATTCATGATCTCGTTGTTTCGCTGCCATTCGAAGCGCAGCTCGAGCCAGAAGGCGGCCACCGTGCGATACAGCTCCACCTCATCGTCGGCCTCGCCCATGGCCGTCGCGAGATCGCGTACCGCCGCGATACGGCTGACCACATGGTCACGCACTGCCGACTCACTGCCCGGCTCCAGCGGAGTGTCGCGAAGCAAGCCGTCAATTGCGTGCTGGATCACGTCGTCCTGCGTGGCGACCAGCAGTTGTTCAACAAACATGGGTGTCCACCGTGAGAGGAATTTCCGGACGTGCTAGTGCGGCGTCACCCCGGACGGGGCGACGCCTGCAGTGTACGGATCAAGCTGCGCGCATGCCCACGAGCACCCAGTTCGTCTTCGATGGCGCGTGGCGCAGCAACCGGATCTGCACGTTCGTCGGCTTCATCTTGTACGTGAACGTGTAATTGAATTCGGCGTCCATGTCGCCCTTGGCCACACCGTCCTTGAACTTGCCATAGACCAGCCGGTTGTTCGTGCACGGCGCGACCTGCGTGAAGAAGTTTCTTCCCTCGGCCGAGGCGACCGGCACCGCCGCCATTTCCGACTCCCACTTGTTGTACAGCTGGATCATGCCCGCGTCATCCACCTGCACGACGCCGAACGGCTGCGCATCAGCGGAACTGCGTGACACATCGGGCAACTGGCCGACGAAGGCCTCTGGGACAAACGACATCGTTCACCTCTGAAATGGGGACCACGGGAGTACCACGAGATACAGCGTCATGCCTTACGCGACCGCGCCTCAGGCCAGCGCATTGTCCATCAGCGAGGCGACCATCGCCTTCGCCTTGATACGACTGCGATCGAGTTCGGCCTGCTTCTGGGCCAGAGCCTCGGCCCATTCAGCACGCTCCTCGAGCAGCGCGGCGACCTGAAGCTCGAGACTCTTCACCATCTCGTTCGCCTCGGTGATGCTGTCCGTCGAGAGAACCTGATCCGCATAGAGCGCCTCGAGCTGCTCCTCGAAGCTGCGCACCGTGGCAGATAGTGCCGCGGTATCGGATCCACCGGCGTGGCCAGCGTGCTCACTCGCGTCCTCACGCTCGCCGTACAACGCCGCCAGCTGCGCTTCGAGCCCGTCCACGATCATCGACAGGTCGGCCTGCTCCTGACGCTCGCCGTAGAGTGCCGTCAACTGCTCATTCAGCCCGTCCAGCTTTGCGTGGAGATCGCCATCGACCTCGCGGTCGACGTACATACTGCGTAGCTGCGCCTCGAGTGAGTGCAGCGCCTCGTTCGTGGAGTCACCGGAAGTCACGCTCTCCTCGTACAGGCTTTCCAGCTGCTGCTCGAAGCTGTGCACCGTCGTCTGCAAGTCATTGATCGTGACCCGGCCGGCCCACACCTTCTGCTCATAGAGCGCCAGCAATCCGTCAATGTCACCGCCGACAGCAGCGGCACCATCGGCTTCCCGCTCTTCGTACAGCGACGTCACCTGCGCCTCGAGACTGGCGATGGTCTCGCGCAGCTCATCGATGGAGTCTGATGCCCCTGCGGCAAAGGCATTCCGCACACTGATCGCCATCACTCCATCCTGATATCTCGGGAAACCTGCTTGCGCGCTGCACTTCTACTCGCCCATGCCCTGCGCTTGAATGTCGGCTCGTCAACCTGGATTGTTGAGCTGCAGAATTCTCACTGTCTGCTTGCTGTGTGTTCATTCACCAAGTGTCCGTGGCACTGTTGCGCGCGACGTGTCTGTGTCGGCTCGCACCATCTGCGTGGTGCAGGTGGTACATGAGCGACGAACACGATCGACCCGTAGCACGTGAAACCGCGCTCACCGTGCACATCGATCGTGCTTCCCAGGACACATCGCCGCATTATGCAGCGCGCTTGCACTTCCACGGGCAACTCGCAGATCTCGCACGTGCCGTCAAGTTGCGCGCATGGGAATCCGAGATTCCAAGCAGTCTGCAAAGTCTTGCGGTGCGACAGAACAGGCCGGCATCGCATTCACTGTTCGCGACAGAATGCGCCCTTCAGCAAGTCAGGCTACGGAGATGATGGATATGTCGTGTGATCGGAATACTGCGAGGCTGACGATGCGTCGTGTCGGCCGGCAGAAGGCACTTCGTCACAGGACGGCGTGATGCCACAGCGCGTCATGGCACTTCTCGAGCTCCTGGACGGAGACGGCGTCCGCGACCGCATCCGGCAGATGATCGTGGAGTTCGGCTGCGTCACGCCCGAAGACACCGAAACCCTCTGCACGTCGATCGACCGGCGCCTGCGCGGCATTCGTGCATCGCTGCACGACGTCTGCATGGACGGTGACACGTCCGAGGCCGAGGCGATGCTGCTGTGGATCTGCCTCGAGATGCGCATGGAGTGGATGCGCTACAACTCGCAGATGCAGTACCAGACCGTGACGCAGGGCTCAGCGGATCCGGTGCTGATGGCGCGCGGCGCGGCGCTGTCGTTTCTGCTCGAGGCGCTCGACCGTAAGCTCGATGCCACGCAGCTCTACACCGTGTCGCGAATCGCCGAGGATCCGCAGGGGGTGGCACTCGCGGCCGTGAGCCGGACAGACCGGCTTTTCTCCGTGATGGCGCGTGCAAGCCGTGGCGGGCGTGAAGCAGTGGACTCGCTGCTTGCGGCGCAGGACAAGATCACGCGCGCCTCCAAGTCGGGTCCGGTACAGCACGACCTGACGGAAGCAATCGGCACCGTCATGCAGACGGTCGGTGATGCGCTGCGGGTCACGTCAGAGGACTTCAGTCATGCCCTGCAAGGCGTGCTGCTGCGCGAACTCGGCCATGCCCCCGTGCTCGTGCTGCTGGAGAATGTGAGCCGACAGGCTGACGCACAGTTGCCGAGTGCCGTTGCCATCGGGCTGCTGCGTGCGGCGAGCACATGGATGGCCGCGTTGAGCGCAACCTCACTGCAGATGTCGGCCGATGCGCGAATCAGTGCGGGCCGTCCCGCCTTCGTCACGCTGGCGTGGAGCCTCAGCGAAGAAGGTGACCAGGTTGCGCTCCAACTGCGCGACGACGCGGATGGCACGGTTTCGTTCAATGCGAACAGTCAGGATTGGCCGATTCGCGATCTCGTCCTGCACGTGTTGCAGGAACCGGGGCATGGCAGCTCGTTGCGCATCAGTTGCCAGGTCACCACGATCGCGGACTACCTGCTGCTTCGGGTCGGGCGTGGTGAACACGACGCTCTCATTGGCGTTCCATCACAGACGATCATGCACATCGAACAGCGTGATGAATCGGCAGTCGCCGTTGGCGGCACGACGTTGATCGACCGCCTCGATGGTGGCGCGCACGCGCTGGTCGATCTCGGTGAGGTGCTGTTCGACAGCCCTGTCGAGCCGGACGGAGCAACGTATGTGCTCGTGCGACATGGCGAGGGACCGAACAGCTCCATCGCATTCCGTGTGCGCGGTGTGCAGGGTATCCGCCGCGGCACCATGAAACCGCTGCCATCGGCTCTCAGGGGGGCGCCGGTTCGCGGCTTCGTGGTGACAGGCCACGACATCACAGCGGTACTGGACGTTGCCAGCATCGTGCAGCAATGCGGTCGCGAGCGTGGTCGTCCCGAGACGGCAGCTGCGGTGATGAACGGCAACGACCAGCTCGTGCTGGCGTGATCGCTTTCGTGTGCCTGATGGAGGCGGATAGCCGGCACGGATGACAGGATGACCGTAGCGAACGGATCTGCAACGGCGGTCGCAGCGCATGTGCAACGATGTGCATCGTCCCTTGTCGCGCACCCGCTGGTGCGGTAACCTCAGCCGCTTAGCATGGAGCGCGATCGCGCGTTCCTCCTTGTCGTGCGAGCGCCGGTGGCTCGCGAGACGAAGGCGGTTCCCCACTTTTCAACGAGTCAGGGACCGTTTTTTTGTTGTCATGGTTTGCGGCTGTGGAGGCCTCATGAAGACACGAATCGGACAACTTGCCCTGCTCTCGCTGCTGACCCTGCCCGCCTGCGTGCGGCGACCAGTTGCGACCATTTCAGCGGAGCCGGACAACGTCGTCGCATCACGGTGGAACGCGACGCTGAGCACGCCGACGGACATGCAGGGCATCATCCAGGCACAGGGACGTTCGTGGATCACGTCGGTCGATGGCGGCCGCCGGACTCGCGTTGACGTCGAGCTGAGCAACATGGTGTCCGGAGGACAGCATCCGTGGGTCCTGCGCGCCGGACAGTGCAGGTCAGGCGGGCCCGAGCTGGCCCGTGCGGAAGGCAGCAACGCACTGCGCATCGGCGGCGACGGTCGCGCCCGCGCGAGCACAGAATTCGATCGCGCCTTTCCGACGACCGGGGATTATGTGGTCGAGGTCCTCGCGTCGAGCCAGAATGCAAACCAGGTGGTGGCATGTGGCAACTTCGCGCCGCCGAACCTGCCGGCGCGGTAGGTAGCACCCAGGGCCGCCGATCATCACGGCGGCCCTCAATTCGAGCGCCACATCGATCCGTCAGGTTCCGCACACTCGCCTGCACGGTTATGCTTCTGCTCCTGCCAAACTATCGGCATCGCGTCTGTAGCTCAGCTGGATAGAGCGTCGGCCTCCGAAGCCGAAGGTCGCAGGTTCGACTCCTGTCAGGCGCATTCGTTACCTCCGCCCGTGAATGTGCTCGTCCTGAACAGGAAGTAAGAGCATTCACCGATTTTCTTCCCCGGCCGCGTCCACTCACGCATGAATGCCGGTACCCGCGACGCCATCGATGCGCCGCGTTCCCACAGAACGCCGATCGAAACAACGGAGCTGAAGAAGCTTCGTTTTGGTGACCTTGTGATCCGCGCCGACGCGCTCGGCGTTCCCAACGAGCCCGGCCTGCGCGTGCCCGACCTGATTCACCGCATCGAGCTTGCGATGCTGCGCAATCGCGACCTGCTGGTGGCCGAGGGGGTGCTGGATCTCGAGAAGGGCGGCCATGGCTTCATCCGCTATCAGGACTGGAACTTCGCGCCGAGTCCGGACGACGTGTATGTCTCGTTGGCCCAGGTGCGCCGCTTCAATCTGCGGGCTGGCGACTGGTTGCGCGGCACGATTCGGCCGCCGCGGCAATGGGAAAAGTTTCTCGCCTTGCTGCGCCTGGAGCAGATCAACGGCGACGACCCCGAGATTGGTCCGGTGCGGGCCGAGTTCGACGCACTGCCGGTCAAGTATCCCGACGAGCGGCTGCGACTCGAGTATCCCGACTGCCCGCTCTCGCTGCGCGTCGTCGATCTCGTGTCGCCGATCGGCAAAGGGCAGCGCGGCTTGATCGTCGCGCCGCCGCGCACCGGCAAGACGATCATGCTGCACCAGATCGCGACCTCCATTCGGCGCAACTATCCGGAGATCGCGGTCATCGTGCTGCTGATCGACGAGCGGCCGGAGGAGGTCACCGACTTCCGCGCCACCGTACCGGGCGCGCAGGTGATCAGTTCCACTTTCGACGAACCGCCGACGCGCCATGTGCATGTGGGCGACCTGGCCATCGAGCGCGCCAAGCGCCTCGTGGAGCAGGGCAAGGACGTGGTGCTGCTGCTCGACTCCATCACCCGGTTCGGTCGCGCGCACAACAACGTGCTGCCAAACAACGGCCGCATCATGAGTGGTGGTGTCGACGCGCGTGCACTGCAGAAGCCGAAGAAGTTCTTCGGATCGGCACGGCGCATTGCTGGCGGCGGATCGCTCACGATCATTGCCACGGCGTTGATCCACACCGGTTCACGCATGGATGAAGTGATCTTCGAAGAGTTCAAGGGCACCGGCAACATGGAGATCGTGCTCGATCGCGGCATTGCCGCCAGCCGCGTCTTCCCGGCCATCGACATCGGCAAGTCTGGCACGCGTCGCGACGAGATGCTGCTGGACCAGACCGAGCAGAATCGCATCATGCTGCTGCGCAGCTTTTTGGGCGACATGGAGCGTGAGGACGCGATGGCCTTCCTGATCCAGCGCTTGAAGCGCACCGCGTCGAACCGCGAGTTCTTCGACGACATGGCGCGCTGACGATGGGTCGCCTGCTCGCGATCGACTGGGGCGACCGTCGCATCGGTGTCGCGGCCAGCGATGAGTTGCGCATGCTGGCCTCGCCGGCGGGCGTGATCGTGCGTCGTGCCGGCAAGCGTCCGCCGGTGGCGGAGCTGCTTCGGCGCATGGACGAAATCGGCGATGTGGATGCGGTGATCATGGGCCTCCCGCTGGATGGCGACGGCAACGAAACGGCGCGCTGCGCCGAGGTGCGCGCCGTGGCCGCGGCGATCACCGAGCGGAGTGGTCGCGGCGTCTCGTTCGTTGACGAGCGGTACTCCACCGCCCGCGCGCATCGTGCGCTGCATGAAGCGGGCGGCAAGGTCGGCGATCATCGTCATGACATCGATGCCATGACCGCCGCGATGCTGTTGCAGGCCGTGCTGAACGGTGGCGCCGTCATGCCGGCGAGCACGGTCGGGGATGCAGACTGACGGTCACGTGAATGCCGGCCATGTGCCGCGGCCGACCGGGGTGCAGACCCTCGTCGGCGTGCTGCTGCTCATTGCCTGCGCCGCCATCGCGACCGTTCTGCTGAACACGCGCGTGTCGTCACGCGGCGCATCCGTACGCGTCAGTATCGCGCCCGGCAGCAACCTCGCGCAGGCCGCGGACAGCCTGGCCAGCGCGGGCGTGATCAGATCGGCGCTCGTCTTCAGGTTGACGGCGGCCATGCGGGGAACCGGCTCGGTGCAGATCACGCCAGGGCGCTACATCGTCACGCGCGGACGTTCGACCAGCGCGCTTCTCGAGCAGCTGCGTTCCGGCACGGGGCGCGTGCGGCGGCTCACGGTGCCCGAGGGCTGGGGCATCAGGCAGATCGCGCGACTGGTGCAGGACTCGCTCGCAATTCCTGCTGATACCCTGATCGCCGCCACGCGCGATGCAGCGCGTAGAACCCGGATGCAGACGCCGGCTGCGGATGTCGAAGGGTACCTGTTCCCCGCAACCTACGAATTCACTGACGCGGTCACGGCAGCCGGCGTGGTCGACACGATGCTCCTCACATTCGAGCGTCGCTGGAAGAGCGCGTGGGACACGACGATGCAGCGGCAGGGCCGCACACGGCACGAGGTCGTGACGCTCGCCTCGATCGTGGAGAAAGAGGCGGGGCGAAACAGCGACCGCGCGTCGATCGCGTCGGTGTACCTGAACCGCCTTCGCGCCGGTATGCGGCTGCAGGCCGATCCGACGGTGCTGTACGCCATGGGCCTCGTGGCCAAACGCGTCATGTACGCCGACCTGAAGGTCAAGTCGCCATACAACACCTATCGCGTGGCAGGACTGCCCCCCGGGCCCATCGCATCGCCGGGAACCGAAAGTCTGCGAGCCGCGCTGGCGCCCGCCATCGGCAATGCGATGTTCTTCGTCGCATTTCCGGATGGACACTCGCAGTTCAGCCGGACCTTTCGAGAACATGCGGCCGCAGTGAAAGCGGCACGACAGGCGCGCGACTCCGCCCCGACGCGTGGTACGGCGGCCGTCAGCGTCAGGTAACGGAACGGCCTGACGGCACACACGCCAGCGCATGGTGCAACGACGTGTCGCAATGCGCGATTGCTGCGGTCGGGCGCACCCTGCGCGCACGCGCGGACATCGGCATCATCGCGCCGACGTTCGCGGTGCATTCTGCACGACTACGGCGCCCGCACCACCTTCCGGATCCGGACGGGATTTGTCATCCGCTGTGGAGGCTGCGACGCACTCGGCATCTGCTGAATGCGTCGGACGACATTCATGCCCTTGATCACGCGGCCGAAGGCGGCGAATCCCTGCCCGTCCGGGTTGCGCTTGCCACCGAAATCCAGTGCTGGCTGCTCGCCGATGACGATGAAGAACTCACTCGATGCCGATCCTGGTGCGCCACGTGCCATGCTGATCACACCGTCGGTGTGTTTAATGCCGGACCTGTCGTTCGTCTCGTGCGGGATCGATTGCAGGCGTTTCAGCGTGTCGGCATCGATTCCGCCCTGAATGACCTCGATCTGCGGCTGCTGCGCTGACGGGAGCTGGTTTCGCAGCGTCACCGCGCGATAGAACGCACCACCATCGTATCGATGCTCGTCGACGTACCGCAGAAAGTTTGCGACGGTGATCGGTGCCTTCGCCGGCTCCAGCACCACCACGATCGTACCGGCGTCCGTGATGATCCGCACTCGTGGACCGGCCTGCGCACTGACCTGCGCCGCCGACAGGAGCAGGGCTGCGGCAGCGACGAACGACAGACGGCTGCGGCCCTTCACTTGTCGAACCACATCGGCACATCCTGCTGTGGCACAGGACTTGGCGTCTTCGGATTCGCCGTGATTTCCTCGCTGCGATAGAGCAGGCGACGGACGAGACCACCGACCAGCGCACCCTGCGGCACCTGAAGCGTCGGATACTCGCTGCCTCGATCTCCACTGCGCCGCCATTGCACCCACGCCTCGAGCGGCCGCATGAACAGGTCGAGGTACTGCTGCCGGTTCAGCTCACGCCGGAAGTTGGTCGGAGTCAAAGTCGGAAGCCCGGCGAGGAAGACGTCGGTCTGTCCCGCTGTGACACCAAGCACGGTCATGCCTTCCCGAACCCCGGCACGATACCGAGCATCCGCCGCAGATAATCCACCCGTCCAGAATCCACGTGCGAACGCCTCGGCCTCGAGCAGATACTGCTCCGAAAGCGAAAACGACATCTCGGGCAGGTCGGCCTTGAGCAGATTCAGATTCACGAGCGACGAAGTCGGCGTGAACGGCTCGACGCTGTTCAGCGCCACGTACTGTCCCGACGTTGCCGACGGTCCCGGCTGATAGAAGATGGCCAGGCGCGGATCGTTGGTCGGGAGCAACTCGCCGAACATGACGTTCGACGCATACCAGTCCTGTTGCACACCGCCACGGAAGATCTGCGTGAACGAGAACCGCGGATTCTGTCGCCCTGCCTGATTGGTGTATATCACCTTGAGTTCATCGGCACGCGCGCCAATCACCGGCTGACCCTGCAGCGCGGTGATCGCAGCGGCCTTGGTCGGATCAGCATCAACCATTGTCATCAGGATCCGAAACTTCAGCGAATTGGCAAAGCGTCGCCACTTCGCCATGTCACCACCGTAGTACAGGTCATTCGGTGCCCCGATCGCCCGCGAGGTGCCATCGATGACGGCCAGCGCTTCATCGATCAGCTTCAGCGTCCCGTTCAAAACGTCCTGCTGCGAGTCGAACTTCGGCTTGTCCACGAGCCCGGTGGCTGCTTCGGAAAACGGGATGTCGCCCCACAGGTACGTCGTCTGCGAATACACGAAGGCGCTGTAGATTTTCAGCTGCGCGATGGAGTTGTTCGGCTTCGGCGTGAGCGCCTCGGCTTCACGCGTGGCGATCACGAGGTTCTTGAGCACATCGGTGTAGATCGAGCCCCACGCGCTGCGCACGCGCGTCTGATCGTACTGCGCTTGCGCGAGGCCCCACCGCGCGCCAGATGCCCACTGCTGGGTCGACAGGGCCACCGGCCAGGTCAGCTCGCCGACCCGCAGCAGTGAAAACTTCAGCGCTGCACCCGAAAAGAGTTGTGCGGCATCGGCTGATGTGGAGCGGTTGGGATCGACATTGAGGCCGCCGTCCTGGAAGCAGCCCGGGAGTGCCAGGAAGAGAGCACCGGCCGCGGCGCACCGCGCAGCGGCGTGATTGATGAATCGCATGGATCGATGCCTCAGAAGACGAGCCGGATGTTCATGCCGAACGTCCGGGTGGACGGCAGCACATTGCGTTCGATACCTTCGCCGATCAGACTGGTCCCCAGCACATTGGCCTCCGGGTCCACATGCGGAACCTTGCTGGAAATAAGCCAGAGGTTGCGCCCCTCGACTGCGAGACTTCCCGACGCGGCGCCGAGCACCGAGGTCCAGCGCGACGGCAGCTGGAACGTGAGTGTCGCCTCGCGCAACTTGGAGAATGACGCGTCGAAGATGTTGTTCTCGGGGCTGATGGAGTTATCCAGGTTGCCCCAGTACTGCTGCACGGACGCCACCTGCACGTCGTTCGGACGTGTCGTGCCGTTGGTACTCCGGATCACGCCATCCTGAACGAACGGGGTGCGATTCGCTGTTTCCGCCGCGAGGCCGCTGGAGCGAAGCTGCGAGGTCGTCTGCGAGAGGAACACACCACCGCGGCGGACATCGACGAGGAACGACAGCGCGACGTTCTTCCAGCTGACGGTGTTCGTCACGCCGCCGGTCCAGTCAGGAAAGATGTTGCCGAACAGCTTGCGCTGTCCCTGGATGCGCAGGCCGTTGGCAGGATTGATCAGGTACTTGCCCGTCGCCGAATCACGCGCGAATCCGACGCCCTGGATGTTGAACGTCGTACCCGGCCGGGCCGCGACGAAGATACCGAATCCATCACCCGAGGTCACGATGAATTCGCTGAGGCCTGGCGCGAGTCGATCGACGATGTTGCGGTTGCGGTTGAAGTTCATGCCGACATCCCACCGCAAGCCGCGCGGATCCGACGACGCGATCGGGACACCGGTGATCTGCAACTCGAGCCCCTTGTTCGAGAGCTGGCCCACGTTCAGCCGACGCGCGGCGAAACCGGTGGTCTGCGGCACGGCGATCGAGACGATCTGGTCGTAGTTCCGCGATTCGTAATACGTCGCATCGATTCCGAGCCGGTCGCGGAAGAAGCGGGTCTCCGTCCCGAACTCGATGGAGTTCTGGCGCTGCGGGCGGAGATTCGCCGGCGGAATCACATTCGTTGCCGCAAAGGCCGATGCACCGTTGAACGGGAACTGCTGGTTGAATGTGTAGATATCGGTCTGCTGCGTGAGGGGCGTATAGGTGAAAGCCAGTTGATACGGATCCTCATCCGAGCCGACATTCGCCCAGTTCGCGCGGAGCTTCAGAAAGCTCACCTTCCCCTTGTCGAAGATGCCAAGGCTCCGGAAGGCATCGGACACGACATAGCCGGTCGATATTGACGGGTAGAAGTACGAATTGTTGTTCGTCGGCAGCGTCGAGCTCCAGTCGTTTCGCCCCGTGACGTTGACGAACAGGTACTCGCGCCAGGCCAGGCCGACATCGCTGTACACGCCGAACAGCTGTCGCTCACTGCGGAAATTCGTGGCTGCGTTCACGAGTGCATTTGCCTGCGTGTACAGCCCGTCGATGTTCAGCCCCTGACTGAAGACGCGCTGCCGCCTGAACGTCCGCTTGTTGAAGTTGTGCCCGACGATCGTCTTCATGGCAAGACTGCCTGTGAGCTGCCGCTGCACGGTTCCGATCAGGTCGGTGTTCACTTCGCGCTCGGACAGGTCCTGCGTGTCGAACTCGCCGTCCAGCCGGCCGCGCGTTCCCTTGCGCGTGATGAACCGGCGGTTCTCACCAGCGAGGTCGGTGCCGGCGCGGAAGGTCACGTTCAGCCAATTCAATGCGTCGTACGACAGGTTCACGTTGCCGAAGATACGATCGATGGCATTGTTGAGGCCATTGTTGTCCGTGACCCAGTAGGGGTTGTTCGATGTGCCCGTTCCGTCAATTGAGCCTGCGATTCCTGTCGACGTGACCCGGTTGTCGCGCAGGAATCCGCTGGACAGTGTTCGCGGGAGGCTGGACAGCAGCTGCATGGGAATACTCGCCGTGTTCTGTCCCTGGCTGGGCCGACCCGCGGAGGTCGTGCGCACATAGTTGGCCGCAACGCGAGCGCTGAACTTCGGCGTGAAGCGCTGTCCGGCATTCAATGCAATCGTATACCGTGACAGCTCCGAGTTCGGCACGATGCCTGACTGGCCGAGCCACGTGCCGCTCAGACGGTAGTCACTCTGCTCGGTACCGCCGGCAACGGCCAGCGACTGCACGTTGGTGGCGCCGGTTCGGAAGAAGTCGGCCACATTGTTCGGATTGGCCTGCAACGCCACCGTCTGATTCAGCAGGTTCGGCACTTCCTGACCAGTGATGCGCGGTCCCCAACCGTTCGCGAGATCCTTGTTGTAGACACCAAGGTTGCCCTGCGCATACTCGTTCTGGAGATCGAAGAGCCGAAAAACCTGGTCGGTACGTATCGATGAGTTGTATGTGATCGTCGGCTTGCGCCCGGCGCGTCCTCGCTTGGTGGTCACCACGATCACACCGTTGCGCGCGCGAGAACCATAGAGCGCAGATGCGGCGGCGCCCTTCAGGATGCTCATGCTCTCGATGTCGTCCGGATTCAGGTCCTGCGCCCGGTTGCCGACATCCACGCCACCGGTCACGATTTCCGTTTCGGTACCGGCAAACGACGAATTGGAAATTGGAACGCCATCGACGACGAAGAGCGGTTCGCTCGCGCTGGCAATGGAATTTACTCCACGAATGACGACCTTGCTCGACCCGCCAATAGTCCCGGACTGCTGTGTGACACGCACACCGGACACCTTGCCGGCAAGCGCGTTCAACACATTGGAGCCGCGTGCGACAGCAAGCTGCTCGGTCTGTACCGTCGCTGTCGAGTAACCCAGCTCGCGAGTGTCGCGCACGATCGCGTTGGCGGTGACCACCACGTCAGAGAGAGCCGTCGGGCTCTGCTCCATTACCAGATTCACGATCGCGCGCCCGGCGATGGCGGCATCAGCCGGCTTGAACCCGATCAACCTGAACGTGAGCACACCTTCCGTGGCTGATGCAGGAAACTGAAGACGATAGGTCCCCTCGGCAGACGTGAGTGTGCCGTACCTCGTGCCACGCAGCAGGACCGTCACGCCTTGCAGTGCTCGACCGCCATCCGAGGCAGTCACCTTGCCGGTGATGATGCGTGCTGCAGCCTGCGCCTCGGCGAGCGCGGGGGAGAGAATGACTCCTCCACTCGCGCACAGGATCGGGAGCATGCACATCAGCGTTCGTAATGTCATTCCGTTGTTCTCCAGCGTACTTGATGTGAATCGATCGCTGAAGCGATCGACAAACGAAACGATACCGAGTGCATCATCGCACATCAGCGTCGCGTGCCCTCGTCACCGTCAGCGTCGCCGACTGCAGCTGACAGGCGCAATCCGCAGTCAGTGGCTGTCAATTCGACTCGTCGTGGAGCAACTCCAGGCGAGCGTGTTGAGCCAGCGTATCCTTCGTCATGAATGGTGTCAAGCACATGAGGCTGGATCAATCAGGTAATAACGGACTGGAAATGTATCGACGTGAAGTACATTTATTGTTGAGCTTGCCACGTTGTGTTCATCACGCCTTCGGCTCGCGAATTGGCGATTCAATGGGTGAGTACCTGATCATTTCGAGTGCGTCGCTCATTGATGACCTAGTGCTCTGTGAGGCCGTAGAGCAGCCGTCGACCTGTGACGAGCGCGGAGGAGTCAAAGCCCTGAGCCTGTAGCCGTGCGCGCATGACGGTGCGCGTCTCAAGGCGAACGCCGGGAGGGATCGCCGCAATCAGTCGAAATTCAGATCAGGCCGCAGCGACTGCGTGCCGTTCAGATAAACGGAACGCAATGTCTCGGCGCCGCGTAGCCTATCAACGATCAGGAGGGCTCGGAGGCACCGTGGCAGGTCGCTATCGGTCGGCATCTCGGCGAGGCAGAGAAACTGCGCACTCGTCCACCCTGCTTCCCGCGCTGCACCGGCGGGCTTGGCTGTACGAAGATCGTGCGTGGCAGTGAAGACGGCGATCCGCACGGCCGATGGTCTGATGTCGTTCCGTGCGTGGAAAGTGCGCACCAGTTCCGTGACCGCGTCGGCGATCGCCTTCGCGGAATCTTCTCGGCAGGTTGTCGCAAGCCGGACTGCGACAGCGACCGAATTGCCTGACGGTGCTGCCTGATTGCCAGACATCAATGTCGACAGCATCAGCGGTTCAATGTCATCCATGTGCGTCCCCGTGATGTTCGGTCGGATGATTCACATTTCCGTCCCCGCTGACTGACGGTCGATCCTGGCGATGTCAGCGTAGGCCTGATTGACATGATGTAGGCCATTCAACGGAGCGGCAGCGTGACACTCTCGCTGTCGCAGGTACAACATGCTGACGCCCTGACCTTGGTGGAAGCGGGCCACGCTCTGGTGGCCGAGTGTCCGCTTCATGCTGTTAGCAGAGTGTGTTGGCATGGAACGGTGTGCCATTGCGACGACTACATGAATCTGACGAGACGAGTGCAGCACTGGAGGCGGCCGTCGTACAGTCGGACGCTCGCTACTGTATTTGCGAAAACAACAAAGTCCCCGACCACAAACCGTGATCGGGGACTTCGTCAAAAGGTGCCGGCGACGGCCTACTCTCCCGCGACCTCGCGGCCGGAGTACCATCGGCGCTGTCGGGCTTAACGATCGTGTTCGGAATGGGAACGAGTGTGGCCCCGACGCTCTAGTCGCCAGCGAATTTTCAAAACCTATCCTGCAACAGACATCGTATCTGCCCACCGGTGCGAGCCTGCGGCTCACATCGGGAATGGCATGCGGCTGCACAAAGACGCGCAGTCGCGAAGACGACAATGGAAGAGAGTATGGAGATCGTAGGAGTGGTATCAGCCGTAGCTGACGACGCGGAGTGCACTGCATGCACGGCGTATGTCGGTGACCGGGCTTTTGCGTGCCGGTCACAGTATTGGGAGTCAAGCCGCACGGGCGATTAGGACCGCTGCGCTCGGAATGGATTGCTCCACGTCCACGGGCGGCCTATCGACGGAGTCGTCTCCTCCGGCCCTTCAGGGTGCTCAAGGCACCAGGGACAATTCATCTTGGGGGGCGTTTCCCACTTAGATGCGTTCAGCGGTTATCGCCACCGATCATCGCTACCCGGCGGTGCCCTTGGCAGGACAGCCGGGACACGAGCGGATCGTCCGACTCGGTCCTCTCGTACTAGAGTCCGCACCCCTCAATTGTCCAGCGCCCACGACGGATACAGACCGAACTGTCTCACGACGTTCTGAACCCAGCTCATGTACCACTTTAACCGGCGAACAGCCGGACCCTTGGGACCTTCTCCAGCCCCAGGATGTGATAAGCCGACATCGAGGTGCCAAACCGCGCCGTCGATGTGAACTCTCGGGCGCGATAAGCCTGTTATCCCTAGCGTACCTTTTATCCGTTGCGCGATAGCCGATCCACACCGGGCTACCGGATCACTACAGCCGACTTTCGTCCCGGTTCGACCCGTCGGTCTCACCGTCAGGCTGGCTTCTGCTGTTACACTCTATAAGCGCGAGTACCGACCGCGCTGAGCCAACCATGCGCGCGCCTCCGTTACTCTTTCGGAGGCGACCGCCCCAGTCAAACTGCCCACCTGCCACGGTCCTAGCAAGGGTTTGCCTTGCGTAGTGAGGACAGCACACCACCCAGGGTGGTATTTCACTGGTGCCTCCCCCGGAGCTAGCGCCCCGGGCTCATCGGCTCCCACCTATGCTACACAGTGAAGTGCACCGTCCAATGACAAGCTACAGTAAAGGTGCATAGGGTCTTTTTGTCCTGTCGCGGGGACTCGGAATCCTCACCGAGACTGCAATTTCGCCGAGCACGTGGTCGAGACAGTGCTCAAGTCGTTACGCCATTCGTGCAGGTCGGAACTTACCCGACAAGGAATTTCGCTACCTTAGGACCGTTATAGTTACGGCCGCCGTTTACCGGGGCTTCGGCTCAAGGCGTCGCCTTGCGGCTAACCTCTCCCCTTAACCTTCCGGCACCGGGCAGGCGTCAGTGCGTATACGGCGCCTTATGCGGCTTGGCACGCACCTGTGTTTTTGCTAAACAGTCGCTTGAGCCGATTCTCTGCGGCCTCGACAAGCTTCGGGTGTTCCCCTGACTCATCAAGGCATCCCTTCTTCCGAAGTTACGGGATCATTATGCCGAGTTCCTTGACCACGTTTCACTCGTTCACCTGAGGCTACTCGCCTTACCCACCTGTGTCGGTTTACGGTACGGAGCCTCGATACCCTCCCCCGTCAGCTTTTCTTGCCAGTCGACGCCACAACCCTTGGAATGCATCGCTGCGCTCCTCGGCATCCCGTCTCGGCTTGCGCCTACGCGGTTACATGAGCAATCCACAAGCTCACGGTCATCTTGTTCCTGGGTCCCTGACGGCTTCAACGAATATCGAGACGGACAGGAATCTTGACCTGTTTACCATCAGCTACGCCTCTGGGGCCTCGCCTTAGGATCCGCCTCACCCAGCGCTGATTGCCATGGCGCTGGAACCCTTGGGTTTCCGGTGTGCGGGGTTCTCACCCGCATTTGCGCGTACTCATTCCGGCATCCTCACTTCTCATCGCTCCACGGCTCGTTTCCACGACCGCTTCACCGCAGATGAGAACGCTCCCCTACCCCTCACACATACGTGTGAAGGCCAAGCTTCGGCGGGCCGCTTAATCCCGACCATTCTCGGCGCATCTTCGCTGGACCAGTGAGCTATTACGCACTCTTTAAAGGAATGGCTGCTTCTAAGCCAACCTCCTGGTTGTCACGGCAACGACACATCCTTCGCTATACTCAGCGGCCACTTCGGGGCCTTAGCTGTGGCTCTGGGTTCTTTCCCTCTCGCCTACGAACATTATCGCTCGCAGACTGCCTCCCAGCGTCCATTCCATGGGCATTCGGAGTTTGGTTGGGGTTGGTACCAGCGTCGCCGGCCCGCGCCCATCCAGTCGCTCTACCTCCCAGGAACATGCACTGAGGCTCTACCTAAATAGATTTCGGGGAGAACCAGCTATCTCCAGGCTTGATTGGCCTTTCACCCCTATCCACAAGTCATCCGAACGGTTTTCAACCCATACCGGTGCGGGCCTCCACGTCGTGTTACCGACGCTTCACCCTGCTCATGGATAGATCGCCCTGGCTTCGGGTCTACCCCCAGGCACTCTAATCGCCCTCTGCAGGACTCGCGTTCGCTCTGGTTCCGTGGCTCAGCCACTTAACCTCGCGCCTGAGGCGTAACTCGCCGGATCATAATGCAAAAGGCACGCCGTCAGTCGTGCCACAGCTCGCGCCATGGCCAACCTCCGACCGCTTGTTGGCATGTGGTTTCAGGATCTCTTTCACTCCCCGCACTGGGGTGCTTTTCACCTGTCCCTCACGGTACTCGTCCACTATCGGTCACAGAGGAGTCTTTAGCCTTGGAGGGTGGTCCCCCCAACTTCCGACGGGATTTCTCGCGTCCCGCCGTACTCAGGAACTCTACTACGATCGGCACCTCAGCTTCGCCTACCGGGCTCTCACCGTCTGCGGCCCCCCGTTCCAAGGGAGTTCAGCTGCTTTCGCCCATCGCGTCCGTAGGTCCTATAACCCCGACATGCACGCACGTCGGTTTAGGCTCCGCCCCTTTCGCTCGCCACTACTCAGGGCATCTCGGTTGATTTCTCTTCCTCCCGGTACTGAGATGTTTCAGTTCCCAGGGTTCGCTTCTGCTCGCGCAGATGACGGGACTCGCGCCCCGCCGGGTTGCCCCATTCGGCCATCTCGGGATCACCGCGTGTGTGCCACTCCCCCGAGCTTATCGCAGCTTACCACGGCCTTCATCGCCTCTCTGTGCCCAGGCATCCCCCACATGCCATCTCTCGCTTGACCTCCCGTACCGGTCAAGCCGTGCATGCGCAAACATGCACACTGCAATCACTGCATCGCGAACAGACACGTTGCCGTGCCCAGTCAAACGATGGGATTCACTTCCCACGATCTCCACACTCTTTCCATTGTCAAACATCGTTCGTCGAGTCACCAAGCAACTGCTCGTTTCTCTCAACGTCCCGGCTGATTATCCCGGGGAGTCTGGAGAACCTAATGGGCCCATGCAGATCGTCAAGGGGGCTGAAAGCGAATTCTGCAGGAGGTCAGCAATCTCTTCGTTTCCCCCTCGCACACGGTACCAAAGCCGCGCGCAGCGGCAACCTCGAGCTTGGAGCACGCGCGACGCGAGTGGGGCAGCAAGTCCAAGGTACTTGTGCAGTCTCATGATCTTCCCGGCTCGCGGACAGGGGACCGCTTCCACTCGTCGGCCCCGTGCCTTGAAGCCGCCATGCGGGCCAAAGAATGCCGCTGACTGCCGCTTGCTTCCGCAACCGAAGTCGACCGTGGAAACCCTCCGCAGTGCACGCCTCGCATAACGTGCGTCCACACGCATACATCTGCGGATGCCGTGTCGCGCCGGTGATGTGGCTATTCTGCCCGGACTCATGAGCACAAAAATCAGTCTTCCGATCGCGACGCTCGCCACTCGTGGCGCCGAACGACTCCTGCGCGGCCACCCTTGGGTCTTTCGCAGCGACATCGCCACTGCACCCCGCGTCGAGGCTGGATTGGTCGATGTCCGGGGGCCTGGCGGCCGGAAACTCGGCACCGCTCTCTTCAGTCCCGGGTCCGAAATCACCATTCGCCGGCTCGAGGCCGACCCGGACGTGGTGGTCGACGATAGTTGGTGGCAGCGCACCCTCGCCCGAGCCATCGCGCGGCGTGCGCCGCTGGCCTCGCTCACCACCGCCTGCCGCCTGGTGCATGGCGAGGGCGATGGCATGCCGAGCCTCGTGGTGGACCAGTATGGGGACATTCTGGTGCTGCAGCTGCTCAGTGCCGGGCTCGAGACGCAGCGCGCGCACATCGTGAACGCGCTGCACGCGCTGCTGAAGCCGACCGGCATTCTGGCCCGCAACGATCCAAGCGTTCGCACACGCGAAGGACTCGAGCGAACCGTGGAGGTGCTCGCCGGCACCGTGCCCGATACAGTGCAGGTCACCGAGCATGGTGTCCATTATCTGGCGGCGCTGCGCACCGGACAGAAGACCGGTGCCTTTCTTGATCAGCGTGACAACCGGGCGCTGATCGGCTCACTCGCACGGGGGCGTGCGCTGGACTGCTTCAGCTATCACGGCTCCTTCGCAATGCACCTCGCGCGGAATGCGGAGCATGTGACCGCCGTCGACGTCTCGGCCCATGCGCTCGAACGCGCGACCGAAAACGCGTCGCTGAATGGCCTGACGAACATCACGCCCGTGACGGCCGACGCCTTCGAGTATCTCCGCGAAGCACGGACACGCGGCGATCGGTTCGACACCATTGTGGTGGATCCACCGGCATTTGCAAAAAATCGTGCGTCGGTCACGCATGCAATGCGCGGGTACGCTGACATCAATCGCATCGCGATGCAGCTCCTCAATCCCGGCGGACTGATGTTCACCGCCAGCTGCAGCCATCATGTGCACCTCAGCGACTTTCTCGAGGTGCTGGAGTATGCCGCTGCGGAAAGCGGACGCTCGATGGCGATCCGCTCGATCACGCTGCAGCCGCTGGATCATCCAATGCTGCTGACCGTGCCGGAGACGGGCTACCTGAAGGGCGCGATACTCGAGGCGATGTCCTAGAACAATGTCATGATTGCGTCGTGAGCGACCATGCTCCGGGTGCGAGTCGTCACATGAGGCGGTCGAGATGCACAAGCCGCCGCAGTCTCACGACCGCTGACATCGCCGGCACCAGTACGTCGAGCGCTGACCCTGCGTGGTGCGCGCGATCGGTGCGCCACATCGGCGACACGGCTGCCCTTCGCGATCGTAGACGGCGAGGCGCCCGGTCGCGGTGCCGTACCGGTGACGCCCGGCCTCGTCGAGCGCGAGAGCCAGCGTCCAGCGGATGCCGTCCAGCAAGCGCCGGACGCGCGCGAGCGTGAGCCGCTGCGCTGGCGCCCACGGATTGATTCGCGCGTGCCAGAGCGCCTCAGCGGCGTAGATATTCCCGATACCCGCAATGACCGACTGATCGAGCAGCACCTGCTTGATCGGTGCTCGTCGTGACGCGAACTGCGCACGAAGTGCAGGCGCATCGAGTGCCGGGTCGAGCGCATCAGGTCCGATGCGGTGCGACGTCGGGTGGACGTCGCCGGAGCGGCGCACGGTGACGCGCGACAGCACGCGAGGATCGACCAACCAGACATGGCGTGCGTCGCTGAAGACGAAATGCGCCCGCGCATGCCTGGGCGCGTCAGGCCGATGCGTGACCGCCCAGTCCCCCGTCATGCGGAAGTGCACGACGACCGCGGATTCGTCGTCAAATACGATTTCCTGCCATTTGGCGACCCGCACCACGCGCGCCACGCGATGGCCAATGAGCGTGTCCACATCGGCCGCCGCATCGCGCAGCAGCGAGCGATGCAGCCAGGTGACCGCGAGTAATGTGCGACCGGAAATCTGCGAGTGCAGGAAGCGGGCGGCCGCCTCGACTTCAGGAAGTTCAGGCATCGTGCACTGAATCAATTGCGGTACGCAAGCACGGCACACCGCCGAGGCATGCGCGCACAGGCTTGCATTCGCTGACGGCACGCGCCAGCTTGCCGCTCACGCTGACCCCGGGATGCCATGCTGCTGTCGACGCCGACACGTTCGCTCAAGCACGAGTACGCGACCTACGTTGACTTCGAGATCGAGCGGTACAAGGACTCGATTCCACGGAGCTCGCTGCTGAAGCTTGCCGACGATGCCGTCGAGTCGTTGCGTACCGGCGAGCAGATCGAGTTGAGTGAGCTGGTTCTCTGCGATGCCGTCAACGAGCTGATCATGCGTCGATTGAAGATGCCTGCTTACGACAAGTGGCGTCGCAACCGGCTCAAGATGCTCGAGCAGTTCCGGCGTGCCGATCATTGGGGGCTGGCCGCGACGCAGCATCTCTCCGACGAGGTGCGACCGCAAGAGCATCCACATGTGGTGGTGACGGGTCCGCATGTGGAGGAGCGCACGCTGTATCTGGCCGCTCACGGCGCCCATGTGACCGCAATTGGAGAATTGCATGAAGAGGAGCTCGTCACCAAGGTGCTGGTTGCGGCAGCGCAGGCCGGATTGTCGGGGCAGGTAAGCGGCTGTGCCGACGGGCTGGACGAGTGGGCACCCAGCGTCCCGGTGTGGGCTGTCATCTGGCATGCGCAGGTTCTGGATGACCTCTCGCCGGAGCGGCGGGCACGCGTGCTCGCCCACCTGCAGGACTCGACCGTCGCGGGCGGGGTGCACTACATAGAAGGAGTTTCGCCCGAAGCGCGCCGGACTCCATCGATTCGTGCGCTGATTGCGGATTACCCGGGCTGGCAGACACCAGCCGACACTGGCGACGGCGTGATCGTCTTGCACAAGCCGCGCGTCGCATAACGACACGTTCGAGCGCCATCGTCGTGTCGTTTTGAAACGAAACCTCGTAGAATTCAGGAAGGCGAGCGCGTCAAGCGCATGTGCCACAACAGGTTGCGACAGCTCGTGCTTCAGGCATCCTCCCTGCCGTAGTCATGGCAGACACGCGCCACATGCTGGCGCCTCAGGGTCAGCTATCGGTCCGGCACGCAGCGTCACTTGTGCGCGGGTCGCGATTCCTGAGACACGAGAGGAGTTGCGTCATGGCCAGGAAGAAGGATACCGATGTTTCAGACGAGCCAATGGGCATCGTCATATCGCGCGGCGCGGAGCCGGAGCTCGCGCCCACGGTGCTCGCATTCGTCTGGGGTCCTGCCGATTTTGATCTGGCGGAGCTGCTGGCGGCGTAGGGAACGCGTGCGCGCGCCTGGCGCGCACCAGGCGCGGCGACTCTGAGGTCGCGCCGTGACGGAGGTGGTGCCACGCGGCACTACCTCCGTCATCTTTTTCTGCTGCAACGACGACGGGGGCGGCGCCATGAGCGCCGCCCCCGTTTGAATTCCGGAAACGACCGGAATTACATCGCAGGTGCTTCGGTTTCCATCGGGGCGTTGGAGGCGCGCTTGCTCTTGCGAGCGGCCTTCTTGCCGGCCTTCTTGGCAGCCTTGCGGCCGCCCTTCTTCACCGCGGCCTTCTTGGCACCCTTCTTCGCGGCCTGCTTTGCGCCTTTCTTGGCGGCCTTCTTGGCCACCTTGCGGCCACCCTTCTTCACCGCGGCCTTCCGAGCACCCTTCTTCGCGGCCTTCTTGGCGGCCTTCTTCGCGCCCTTCTTGGCAGCCTTCTTGGCAGCCTTCTTCGCGCCCTTCTTCACCGCGCGCTTTGCGCCCTTCTTGGCGGCGCGCTTGGCACCTTTCTTCGCTGCGCGCTTGGCGCCGCCCTTCTTTGCAGCGCGCTTGGCGCCGCCCTTCTTCGCAGCCTTCTTTGCAGCCATGGGAACATTCTCCAGAACTGGAGTGATGCGGCCCGTGTCTCCCCCGGTGGAGACCGGAACCAAGGGGCCACGCCCGACCGGGCGGGAGGCCCCACGGCCGGCCTTCCCTCGCGGGAAAGCCGACATCCTGCGCGCACGACGCGAATGGTCGCACGCTGCTTCTTAAACGGCGTCGCTCAGGCTGGTGAACGTGAAGTCGCGCGACTTGATGGCCGGCACGACGATCGGAACTCCTGCAGACCCGCTCTCACTGGCACTGACGCGTTGCGTTGCACCGAGTGCCTCGACGTTGTTCAACAGAAAGACGGGTGACTCGTTGAACCGTAAATTCTTGATTGCCTTCGTCACACGGCCACGTTCGATGAGGAACGTTCCGTCACGCGTGAGACCCGTATACAGAATGGTGCGGGGATCGACTGGGCGGATGTACCAGAAGCGCGTGACGAGAATTCCGCGCTCCGTCGACGCGATCATGTCCTGCACGCTCTGCGTGCCGCCAGCCATCTGCAGACATCCCGGAACCACGACAGGTGCGACGTTCTTCTTCGAGGCCCAGAAGCGATCGTATGCGAGTTCCGTGACGACGCCATTCCGTATCCAGTCCACCTGGCGCGTGGGCAAGCCGTCCGCGTCGAACGGCACGCCGGGTGCGACAGGATCCTGCGGGTCGGAGCGCAGGTTGACGCGCTCGTCGACGACCTTGAGTCCGATCTTGGTGCCACCGCCCGGCTTCGAAAAGAAGCTGCGGCCTTCGTCTGCCTGGCGTGCATTCGTGGCGAATGCCATCAGCTGCACGAGGTTGCCGACCGCCGTCGGTTCCAGCACGACGGTGTAGCGACCCGGTTCGATCGCCGCGGCATTCAGCGAGCGACGTGCCTTGTCGATCGCCGTGGTCGCAAGCGCCGCACCATCGATGGCGCCGATGTCGCGAGACGCCGCGCCGGCCCATCCCGACCCTGCGCCGTCACTGGTGCGCACGGTGGTGGTGAAGGCGCAGTCGGTGCTCCGATGATATGCAAAGAGTCCAGCGGAATTCGCGATCGCATTCGCGGACGTCACGACTTCGAGGTAGCCCGTGGCACTGAAGCCTGCAGCGCGGGACGCCTCGGTGACCTTGCGGATGATCTCGGCGCGCTGCTGTGGTTCGGCGGCGGCGGTGGCCGCGTGATAAGCATCGACCGTCATGTACTGCTGCGGTCCAAGCTCGGGCATCAGCTCCGGATCATCGGGCTGCAGTCGCGCGATACGTTCCGCGGTCTGAACGACCTGACGGAGTGCGGCGTCGTCGAGGCGGTTGGTCGTCGCGGCACCGACCTTCCGGCCGACAGTGACGCGGACACGGACGCTGACATCTTCGTTGTCGCCGGAGGTCGAGACCTGGTTCACGGCGAAGCGTGTGTTGCCGCGCGCGGTGCTGGCGATCGAGACGCGGCAGCTGTCCGCCTGCGAGAACCCGACGATGCGTTTGGCGAGGGACTCCGCCTCGGCCTGCGACAACACGCGGGCGGGCTCCAGGAGGCTGCGCGGCGAGCTGTCGGCTCGCAGGCGATGGCTCATGCCTTCCGTCCCGTGTTGATGACATTGATCTGCCGGTGCCGCGTTGGCGGGCAGCCGTGGCTGACGGCATTCGATTGTGCCGGCTGCCCCTTGCCGTCTCCGAATGCGCCGCCAAGCTCGTAGCTCCGCTTGCCGCCCAGCATATCCATCGCGTTCCAGAACTCGGGAGTCCGAATCTGATACGCAACGTCCTTCAGCATCCCGACGATCTTGCCACCGCGAATCTCGTAGAAGAGCTGTCCGCCGAACTGCGAGTTGTAGCGCTGCTGGTCGATGGAGAACGATCCATCGCCCACGATCGCGATGCCGCGGTCCGTGGCGGAGATCAGGTCCTCGTACATCAGGTCCTTGTCACCCGGGAGCAGCGACACGTTGGGCATGCGCTGGAACTGCACATCAGCCCAGCTCTGCGCATACGAGTTGCCGTGGCTGCGCACCGGCTTGCCCTGCTGCGCATACCACCAGGCGAGTTCACCAGCCTGTTCGCGCGTGGTCTGATAATCGACCACGACACCCTTCCGGATGATGTCGTAGGTCTCGGGCGCGACACCTTCGTCATCCCAGCCGATGGCGCCCAGCGAGCCGGCCTCGGTGCGATTGCCCTGCACGTTCATGATCTCGGGCCCGAACTTCAGCTTGCCGAGGACCTTCTGCGGCGGTGCGACGAAACTCGTGCCGGCGTAGTTGGCCTCGTAGCCGAGTGCGCGATCGAGCTCCGTCGGATGCGCGACCGATTCGTGGATCGTGAGCCAGAGGTGCGACGGGTGCAGCACGAGGTCGTAGCGCCCGACATCGACGGGCTTCGCCTTCAACTTCTCGACGGCCTCGGCGCCCCATCGGGGGGCATTCTCGACCAGCTTCCCGTCGAGCACATGCTCGTAGCCAAGACCGTGCGGCTGGATGTCGGTGGACTGTCGCGACTGGAAGTCGGAGTTGTCACTCGACACCGCGGTGACGGTCATGCTGGGCTGCGACCGATAGATCGTCTGGACCGTGACGGTGCCGTCGGTGGACGCGAACGTTTTCTCCTCGCGGAGAAAGAACATCGCGGAGTTGACGAACTTCACGCCGGCGACGCCGAGTGCGGCTTCGTTCGCTCGCAGCAGCAGCGCGACCTGATCCTCGATGGCGACGCTGAACGGATCGACGCGTATCGGGCTGCTCCATGTACCGTTCGGCGTCGGTGTGACCGGTGCGAGCTGCACGGGTGCCACTTGCGTGCGGCGATTGGCCCTGGCTTGCGCGACGGCGAGTCGCGCGGTGCGAGCGATTGCATCGGAGGTGAGTTCGCGCGTGGCGGCGAAGCCCCAGGTGCCGTCGACCAGGACGCGGATGCCGCATCCCAAAGTCTCGTTATCACTGAGGTTCTGCACGCGACGCTCGCGCGTGGCGAGCGTGCGACTGCGGTTCTGGCTGATGCGAGCATCGGCATAACTGGCGCCGGCGCGCTTCGCCTCATCGATGGCCGCGAGGACCAATGCGCGAATTGCAGGGTCGCCGACCGTCGGCGCAATGCGCAGGGCATCTTCGGCAAAGCGCGATGCGGGCGCTGCGGCACCCACCATGCGCGGGGACGCGAGATTCGCCGCGAAGCCGACTGCGGCAACGGTGGCGCTGCTCTTAAGGAATTCGCGACGGGAAGATGTCACGCAGTACCCTCGGCTCAGTGAGCCCTTGACAAGTTGTCGCGAATATAGAAGTGCCGAAAAACGGCGCGCAAGAGATGCTGCAGAAAAATTTCACGCGGTGCACGCGGCGTCACGCATGCAGGATGACTGATGATCGCGTCACGGCGTGAGTATCGGTCGCTCGTCGGCGCGATTGAACGTCGTCTGAAAACGCATCCACGGGACGGCGTGCTGCGTCGCATCCGGTGCAGCACGTTTCAACGAAATGCACATCCTGTGCGGTTTTCTCTGCAAGCACCTTGTTCGACATGCGATGCGGCATGCCGTGCGAGGCACGCCTGGCGGGTCCGACACATCGTGTGACGCACCCGCCTCACGAGCTGATGCCGGCACCTCGAATCGAACCTGTCGGCGGGTGTACGCTACATTTCTTCAGTGGTGCGCGCTCAGCACCTTTCACGCACTCCGGTGCAACGCGACGAACGCCGATACGGTGCACGCGTCGTGATTCCTACCTTTCTCAAGCCACGGAGCGGTGCTCGTGCGAGCACTTGTGAAGACCCACGCCGGCCCCGGTTTTGAACTGCATGACGTGCCGACGCCGACGATTCGAGACGACGAAGTCCTGATCCGTGTGCGGCGCGCCGGCGTGTGCGGCACCGACGTGCACATCCATGAATGGGATGCCTGGGCAGCAGGTCGGTGCAAGCCGCCGTTCATCGTCGGTCACGAATTCGCGGGCGACGTCGTGCAGGCCGGACCACTCGTGCACCATGTCGCCGCCGGTGACCGCGTCACGGCGGAGGGCCACATCGTCGACGAGCGCAGTGTGCTCAGCCGCACCGGCAACGCACACGTCGATCTGTCGACGAAGATCATCGGTGTCGACCGTGACGGCTGCTTCGCGGATTACATCGCGATGCCGGCGTCGAACATCTGGCCGCTCGATCCGACGCTGAGCTACGAGATCGGCGGCATCATGGACCCGATGGGCAACGCCTTTCACACGGCGCTGACGGCAAACATCCCGGGCAGCGTCGTCCTGGTAACGGGATGCGGACCGATCGGACTGTTCGCCGTGGGCATCTGCAAAGCGGCCGGTGCATCACGCGTGATTGCAGTGGACGTGAATCCGACGCGGCTGGCCCTCGCGCTGCAGATGGGTGCCCATGAGGCAGTGCAGCCGCAGGACGCAACGGCGGCGGTGATGAGCTGGACGCACGGGCTTGGCGCCGACGTCGTGCTCGAGATGAGCGGTGTGCCGGCGGCCGTGCATCAGGCCTTCGCGCTTGCACGACCGGCGGGCCGCGTGCAGATGCTCGGCATTCCGTCACGTCCGATCGACATTGATTTCGCCACCGAGATCATCTTCAAGGGCCTGACGATCTACGGCGTGGTGGGTCGACGCATGTATGACACGTGGGACCAGATGTCCCGCTTCCTGCGCTCGGGTGCGTTCGACCCGACGCCGGTGATCACGCACCGCTTTCCCCTGGAGAGCTTCGCTGCGGCGATGGACGTGATCAAGAACGGAACGGCCGGCAAAGTCGTCTTCGAGATCAATGACTGAGCCGACGCTCCCGACCTTCGCCGACGTGCAGGTCGCGCGCCAGCGGCTGAAAGGACAGGCGCATGTCACGCCCGTCATCACGTCACGCACGCTGGACGCGATGGTGGGCGCGCAGGTGTTCCTGAAGTGCGAGAACCTGCAGCGGATGGGCGCCTTCAAGTTCCGGGGCGCCTACAACGCGCTGAGCGCACTGCCGGCCGCTGCGCGCGCGAAGGGCGTCGTCGCGTACTCGAGCGGCAATCATGCACAGGCCGTCGCGCTCTCCGCGCGATTGCTCGGCATGTCGGCCACCATCGTCATGCCGTCGAACGCACCCAAGTCGAAACTCGACGCGACCGAGGGCTACGGTGCGCGCGTCGTGCGCTACCACCCGGGTGAGGACGCGCGCGAGGTCGTCGCAGCACAGATCGTCGCGGAGACCGGCGCGACGCTCATCCCGCCGTTTGATCATGCCGACGTGATCGCAGGACAGGGCACCGCAGCCGCTGAGCTGATCGACGAGGTCGGGCCGCTGGATGCCTTGCTGGTCTGCTGCGGTGGCGGCGGATTGCTCACCGGCTCCGCGATCGCAGCGCATGCGATGTCACCGGGCTGCACGGTGATCGGTGTGGAGCCGGAACTTGGCGACGACATGACGCGCAGCTTCAACACGAAGACCCCGCAGCGCCTGAGCGCCGTGCCGGACACGATTGCCGACGGCGCACGCACGATGGGACCCGGCTTGCTCACGTTTCCGTTGCTGCTACAACACGTCGACGCGATGGTGACGGTATCGGACGCCGATCTGGTGCAGGCCGTGCGGTTCGCGATGCTGCGCCTGAAGCTGGTGATGGAGCCGTCCGGCGCGCTTGGTCTCGCGGCGATGATGACTGGCAAGGCTGGCGTGACCGGTCGCGTCGGCATCATCGTCTCGGGCGGCAACGTCGACGCCGAGATGTTGCGCTGGATTCTGCTGGACGATGCGGCGCGCCCTTCCGCTCCCCCCGAGCCCTGATTCGAGATGTCATTGAATACTGCTTTCACCGCCGAGCTGCAGGCCAACCTGGACCAGCTGAAGGCGGATCGCGTCTACAAGTCGCTGAACTACCTGAGCAGCCCGCAGGCCGCGCGCGTGCAGATGGAAGGACGAGGCGAAGTCCTCATCCTGTCGTCGAACAACTATCTGGGCCTCTGCGACGAGCCCAGTGTGGTGCAGGCGGGTATCGACGGATTGCAGCGATTCGGCGCCGGCACCGGGTCGGTGCGCTTCATCTGCGGCACGTTCACCGTTCATCGCGAGCTGGAGACGGCGCTGGCCCGCTTCGTCGGCACCCAGGCGGCGATGAGCTTCGCGTCGGCCTGGATGGCCAACGAAGGCCTGACGCACTGCATCGTGCGCGAGGGCGATTTCGTGGTGAGCGACGCGCTGAACCATGCGAGCATCATCGACAGCATCCGGCTCGCCAAGTCGATCACCAAGTGCACCACCGGCGTGTACCGGCACAGTGATCTGGACGACCTGCGCGAAAAGCTGGCGGCGAATGCCGGCGCGCGTCGCCGTGTGATCTGGACGGATGGCGTGTTCAGCATGGAAGGCAGCATGGCGAAGCTGCCGGACCTGCTGCAGATCGCGCGCGACACAAACTCGATCGTGTGCATGGATGACAGTCATGCGACGGGCGTGATGGGGCGCACGGGTCGCGGAACCGCCGAGCATTTCGGAGTGCTGGGCGAGGTGGACGTGATCACGAGCACGCTGGGCAAGGCCATCGGTGGTGCAGCAGGCGGGTTCGTGGCGGGCAGTGCCGCGCTCTGCGACACGCTGATCCAGTCCAGTCGTCCGCAGCTGTTCTCCAATGCCTTGCCGCCGACGGTGGCGTGCAGTGCGCTGCAAGCGATCAAGGTGATCGAGGCCGAGCCGGAGCGGGTGACCAGGCTGCACGAGAATGCCGACTGGTTCCGTCAGGCGATCACGGAGGCAGGATTCTCGCCGCTGGCTGGCGAGACGCCGATCGTGCCGATCATCGTGGGCGAGACATCCACAGCCATCGCCATGAGTCAGGCGCTGCTGGCCGAGGGTGTGTTCGTGACGGGCTTCGGCTTTCCGGTGGTGTCGAAGGGCGAAGCGCGCGTGCGCTGCCAGATCTCGTCGGCGCACACGCGTGACGACCTCGAGACGGCCGTGCGTGCGTTCATCAAGGTGGGTGATCAGCTGGGCATTCGCGGTGTGGCCGTCTGACCTGAACCGTGCGGGTGGCGTGCGACGCTAGAAGCGCGCGCCGCCATCGCTGTCGACCAGGCAGCGTCGGGTGCTCCAGACCGCGCCCTGTCGTTCCGCAATGGCACGCAGGCCGACGCTTGCCGTGCGCTCCTGCGCATTGCCCGACTTCCACTGCAGCAGCGCCTCGAAACGCGCCGTGGCACGGTCAGCGGTCTCGGTCTCGACCTGCGTGCGGAGCGGCCCACTCACATCCAGGCTCCCATCCTTCGCGATGCGGAGCAGGTTCTTCCGGTCGCCGCCAAACAGTGCTTCGAGCTTCGTCATGTCGTGTGCGTTGAGCGCAGCGACGCATTCGGCGGCGGCGCGGCGTGCCGCTCGCGACGCATCGGCCACTTCGGTGGCTGACGGACCACCGCTGCCGGGCAGCGCGAAGACGGACGTCACCGCCGCCGAATCGCGCTTGAGGCGCAGCGAGTCGGCGCGCGCCTTGCGCGCGACGCGCAGCGAGTCGGCGATGGACTTCTTCACCGCAACGCTGTCGACCGAATCCGCGACGACGGGCGCCGGGACAGGCGGCTCGGCGATGGTCGGCGGCGTGATCGCGATCGGCGCCGCGGCGGCGGCAGGCGCGTGCGTGGCGGCTTCGTGCTCGCGCTGCGTCACGCTGCGCGACAGCAGCACCCCGATCACGGCGACCACCGCAATGGCGCCGATGGCCATGAGTGCGCGCGGCATACCGCTGCGCGTCACGGCTTCGGGCGCGGCGACCGTGAACTCCGGCGTCGGCATCGCGACCGATGGCAGCGCTGCAGGACGCAAGTCGAGCGGCACAGGGGCGGCGGCGGCGGCGGCGGTTGGAAGCGGCAGATCGGTGGGTGTCACACCCGGCGGATCGAGCGAGAACGGCACAGGCGTGAGGCGCATGGCCGAGTCCACGGGCGTGAGGAGCGCCGATGAATTTGGCTTGAAGCCGGGTACCGCCTTGCTGGAGACTGCAGGCACGATGCCCGAGGTGCGCGGCGCGGCGCCGCCGAACACCGGGGGGATGCCGGACGCCGGCGTGCCGTAGGGACGCAGCACGCCATGTTCGCGTTCGAGATCCTCCAGCGCGTCGCGAAAATCGCCCGAGGTCGCGTAGCGATCGTCCGGCTCCTTCTGCAGTGCGCGGGCGACGATCAGGTCCAGCCCTGCCGGCAGCGCGGCGTTGTGCGTGCCGGGCAGCGCCGGCACCTGCTGCAGCTGGGCGATCATGCGCAGGTAGTCGCCCTCGACCTCGAACGGCAGGTGCCCGGTCGTGAGCTCGTAGAGCAGTGTGCCGACGGCATACACGTCGGCGCGACCATCGACTTCCTGACCGAGGAGCTGCTCGGGCGACATGTACGACGGCGTGCCGACGGCGACGCCGGTACGCGTCTGGCGCTGGGCGCCGACGAGCCGCGCGATGCCGAAGTCCATGACCTTCACGCGGCCGGCGCGCGTGATCATCACGTTGGCGGGCTTGATGTCACGGTGAATGACGCCACTCTCGTGCGCGTGATCCAGCGCATCGAGCACGGCGCGTGTGATGCGCGTGGCCTCGGGCCAGGAGAGCGGGCCCTCGTTGGCGAGGCGATCGTCGAGCGTCTGCCCGTCGACGAACTCCATCACCATGACATACTCATCGCCACGCTTCTCGAGCCCGTACAGCGCCGCAATGCACGGATGCTGCAGCCGTGCGAGCACGATGGCCTCGGAGCGGAACCGTTCAGCGAGCCCGGGCCGCGACATCAGTTCCGGGCGAATGAGTTTCAGCGCGACATGGCGGTCGAGCAGCTCGTCCACGGCGTGCCAGACCGCGCCCATGCCACCGACACCGATGAGGGCGATCACGCGCAGATGGCCGATGCGTTCTCCAATCATGCGACGCTTCGACCCCACGGCACGAGACGCGATCCGGCATGCGAACGACGCACCATGCGCCGCCAGACCGGACACTTACGAGCAATATGGCGGTTCAGGGTGCTCGCTGCAGCAGGAACGGTCCAAACCACACGGGCTTCTCACCCGCGACATCGACCATCAGGCGCGTCGCACTGCTGTCACGCGCCGGCAACGCGAATTCCAATGCGATGCGCGCAGACTCCAGCTCGCGGAGCGGAATCTCCGCCTTCTTCCGCCAGCCGGCGACGCGTTGCACTGTTTCGCCGGCAATCAGATTCTGTGCGACCACGAGCTTGCGCCGTGTGCTGTCCGCAAGGTCGCCGCCCTTCACGCCGAAGTTCGCACGCTGGGCGAGATTGGTCACGCGCAGGTAGCAATAAATCCTCTGGCGCGACTCGAGTCGTGCACAGCCGTAGTGCTCCACCACAAACTGGCCCGCCGTGTCCGCGCCCAGGCGTGTGCCGTAGCGCTCGGGGAAGAGGCTGCTGCGAGGGCGCGTCGCCGCGTCGGCTGCGACTGGCGCTTTCGTGTCAGCGGTTGCGAGAGCCGCGGCGATGCTGCCATCACGTGCAGGAAATCCGAGCCTCGCTGCCGACCGCGCGAGCAGCTCGCGAACTGCACTCACGTCGATCGCGATGTCGCCATCCCCGCGACCGGCAATGGTGCCCAGCGCGACGCCAACCAGTTCACTCCGCACATTCACAACCGGCGAACCGGCAGCGCTCCCGGTCACCGCAGCGCCGAGCCGCAGCAGCAGACGACCCTGCGCATCGGGTTCAATGCGGGTGATGGTGCGTTCGAGCACGACACGCGCGGTGCCCTTCCTGGGGCCCAGCAGGCTGACCTTCTGATTCAGGACGACACTTCGCCGTGACAGCACGAGGCGAGCGCCCGGCGATGCAATGCGTGGCAGCACCGCGAGATCGAGCTTCACGTCAGCCTGCTCGAGCGTGTTCACCGTCGCGAGCAGATCGCCCTCGGCACCGAACACCTCGGCTCTCGACGCACCGCGGAGGTGGCGCAGCGACGTCACCACGCGGCCATCGGACACTCGCAGGCCGATACCGCTGGTCACGTCGGAGGTGCCATCGCGATAGGCGATTATCGTGACGACCGCGTCGCCCGCGCGCGCGAGTGCCGCAGCGGCAGCGGCGCGCGACATCGGGGCAGGCGCCGGCGGTGTGACCGGACGACCCGTCGAGGCGGGGGCCGTGGATTGCGGGCGGCCCTGTGCGGCGAGTGGCACTGCCAGACCCGACGCCAGTGCGATGTACAGCAGTCGAACGCACGCGCTGGCTGCTGCGTCCCTGCGATCCCGAATCAGGCCAGGCATGCCGCCGGCCGTGTCGATGCTGCGATCGCGAATGAACATGCTCGACCTCACAGGGCTGTGCCGAACCAGCCGACATCGGCGGACATGTTCGGTCGCGAGACCCGTCGTCACGCGGCGCGCACGTGGACGGAAACAGAGACTGCGCAATATATACGTGAGAAAATGGGACCAGACTCACGTGCGTCGTCAGATGAAGTTGCGTGAGGTCGTCCTGGCGCGCGTCGCCTTGCCGCGCGCCGGCGCGCTGCGTTGTCGCGCACAGGACTCAGGAGGGCGGACTGCGATCGAGCTCGATGGCAATGCGGTTCCAGCTTTCGACCTCGGATCCCCGCACCTCCACGACCGTCGCTCTGCAGCGTCCGCCTGCGAGCATCCACGGCGCGAGCCAGGCGGCGACCTGCACCGGGACATGGCCCAGCACATCGCCGCCGGAGACATGCACCCAGACGGCAGGCGTCTCATTCTCCTGCAGCGGGTCCGGCACGAGCAGCAGCCGATCACCGGGCTGCAGGCGGCTGATCACGTCAATGCGGGCAGCGAAAACCGTTCCGTGCACGTTGGTGCGCAGCGGTGAGTCAATTGGCGGCATGGGAGGCAGCATGGCTGCGTGCGTCCGTGTTGTTTGCGACATGGCCGAGCTCCTGCTGCAAGATGTCCAGCCTCGAGACAGTCTGTCAGGCCGTCGTGTCGTCGGCCGTGTTCCTTACACCCTGCACGCACTCCCATGACTTCTGGTCGCCCGCTGTCCAGCGTTCTGCGCCTGCTCTGTCCTGCGCTGCTGCTGTCCGCACCCATCACGGCCATCGCGGCACAGGCGGTAGTCCCTGCTCCAAGCGAAGCGCTCGGCATCACCGTGGGTGCCGACCGGACACTGGCCGACTGGCCACAGATCACGCGCTATTTCGGGACACTGGCGCAGCGATCGCCGTCCGTCAAGCTGGACACAATCGGTACCACGACGCAGGGACGACCGCTGATCGTGGCCGCGATCTCCACGCCGGAGAACATCCGGCGCCTCGACGCCATCCTCGCGGTGCAGAAGCGGCTGGCTGATCCGCGCACGTTGAGCACGGCGGCCGAGGATTCATTGGTCGCCTCGTCGCCCACCGTGATTTGGATCAACTGCAACCTGCACAGCACCGAGATCGCGTCGAGTCAGATGGCGATGGAGCTGGCCCATGCACTCGTCACGACCGATTCGCTTCAGCAGTCGCTGAAGAATGTGGTGGTGCTGCTGGTGCCGTCGGCCAACCCGGACGGCATGCAGATGATCACCGAGTGGTATCGCAAGGGACTCGGCACCCCGTTCGAGGGCGGAGCGATGCCCTGGCTGTACCACGAGTACGTGGGGCACGACAACAATCGCGACTGGTACATGGTCACGCAAAAAGAGACGCGCGCGATCAGCGCGGCGCTCTACACGAAGTACTTCCCGCAGGTCTTTTACGATGTGCACCAGCAGGGCAGCACCGGCATGCGCCTGACCGTGCCGCCGCACATCGACCCGATCAACCAGAACGTGGATGTGCGGATCGTGCGCGGCATCAACCTGGTGGGGCAGCGAATGTCGTGGGCGCTGCAGCAGGCGGGCAAGACGGGCGTGGGCGACGGCATCACGTACGACCTGTGGTGGAACGGCGGCGCCCGCTCCACGCCGACGCGGCACAACATGATCGGTCTGCTCACGGAAGCCGCCAGCGTGCGCATCGCGACCCCGATCACGCTAAAGCCGGAGGAGGTGGTGGCCAACCGCGGCAGTCTCCGCAACGAGCCGCGGGTGAATTATCCCAGCCCGTGGCCAGGCGGTACGTGGCGCCTGCGAGACATCATGGACTACGAGCTGATCGCGGCCACCTCACTGGTGCGCATGGCCAGCGAGATGCGCCATGACATCGTGCGCTCGATGGTGCAGGTGGCACGCACGCAGATCGCGACCGGTGCCGGCCAGCAGTATGTGATCGACTCGAAGCAGCATGATCCGGCGGCGGCATATGCGCTGGTGCAGGTGCTGCGCCGCGGTGCAGTGGACGTCGCCGGTGACGACGATGCCGTGCGCGCGACGGGCGGCTCATGGACGATCGCGCTGGACCAGCCGTACGCGGCGCACGTGCGTGACCTGTTCGAGGAGCAGAAGTGGCCAGCGAGCGCCGGTGACCGGCCGTACGACGTCGCAGGCTGGACGCTGCCATATCAGATGGGCGTGACCGTGCGCATGGAGCGTGGCGGACAGCACACGGTCGCGACCGCGAAAGGGGCGGCGTCGTGCACGCCGGCGACGGATGGTAGCCTGACGCTCGACCTGCGTGATTCGCGAGCCTTCCCGACGACCTTTGCGGCACTGCAGAAGGGCGTTCGCGTGGACATGCGCCGCGATCGCACCACAGCCTCGATGACCGTGCCTGCGTCGTTCGCGAAACGCTTCACGCCCGACGGCGGCTGGTGCGGCGCTGCGACGCTGGCCACGGCCACCGGCGAACGCACGCGACTGCGCACGACACCGCGCGTCGCGCTGTACAAGCCATGGACCGCGAGCATGGACGAAGGCTGGACGCGCTGGCTGTTCGACACGCAGGGTGTACCGTTCACGAATGCGACGGACAGCCTGATCAAGGGCGGCAACCTGCGCGCGCAGTTCGACGTGCTGATCATTCCGGACATGTCGTTGCGGGAGGCGAAGGACGGGCTCGCGGAACGTGCCGCACCCGCGCAATACGCGAACGGGCTGGGCGCGACCGGCGTGAAGGCCATCGGCGATTTCGTCGCCGCGGGCGGCGTGCTGATGACATTCGATCGGGGCAGCGAGCTCGCGCTGGAAGCGGTGCCCGGGCTGCCGGTGCGACGCATCTCGCCGCAGTCGCGGGCACCGGCGCGTGATGGCCGCGCACGCGACGACTCCACAGGCATCACCGCCGGTGCGAACGTCGTCGCACCGGGCTCGATCCTGCGCACGATCTCGGTACGCGGCCACCGGCTCACGATGGGCATGCCGGACACGGTGCCGGTGTACTTCACGAACTCGACGGCGTTCGAGGTCGCGCAGGATGCGAACGTGGAAGTGCCGCTGCGTTACCCGACCGACTCGGCATCGATCCTGATGAGTGGCTACCTCGCTGGCGGAAAGGCGCTGGCAGGCAAGGCAGCGGCGGTGGACATCACGGTCGGTGCGGGTCGCGTGGTGATGTTCGGGTTCCGGCCACAGTATCGCGGGCAGAGCTGGGGCACGTTCAAGCTGGTGTACAATGCGATCCTGACGTCGGCAGAGCGGTCGAAGGCAACGGTGCCGCTGGTACCGTGATCACCTCGTGAGTCGCCTGTACGGGCGGCAGGCATCTGCGCGAAGGCAGCCGTTCCTGCGTCACAGGGAGACACACGAAGGCTCAATGAGCGTCGTCTCGACTGGACGCCGTGTGCGACGATGACGCCGTGAGGCGGCGACAAAGGGGCGTGTGGCGAGATATTCGCCGCACGCCCCTTCCTGCATACTCGCGCAAACGTCCGCTCGTCTTGCGCGCGACGTGCCTACCGGCGCTTCCGTTCCGTGGGATCGATCGCGGTCTCGAGCACGCGCAACATGTTGCCACCAAGGATTTTCTTGATGTCCGTGTCGGAGTAGCCACGATCAATGAGGTGCTGGGCGATGCGAGGCAGCATGGTCACGTCTTCCATGCCGATGGGCAGCGCGGTGACGCCGTCGAAGTCGGAACCGATGCCGACATGGTCAACGCCGGCGACTTTCGCAATGTGATCGATGTGGTCGACGAGCACCGAGAGCGGTGTCTCGGGAATGGAATCGAGGAGCCGCTGACGCAGCGAGGCGACGCTGGTGCGGATCTGCTCGTTCGGCGTGCCGGCGTCGCGCAGACGGCGGTCCTCGGCGCGCAGGCGAGGTTCGATGCCGGCGAAGCGCTGGATGTACATCGAGTCGATGAATTGACTGAAAAAATTCACGTTCACGACACCACCCGTCTTCGCGACGGCGCGCAGCATGTCGTCGGTGAGGTTGCGGCGATGCAGGCTCAGTGCACGCGAGCTGGAATGCGATGCGATGACCGGCCTGGTGCTGGTGGCCACCGCGTCCCAGAACGTCGTGTCCGACACATGCGAGATGTCGACGAGCACACCGATGCGATTCATCTCGCGGACGATCGCCTTGCCCTGCGCCGTGAGGCCTGCGGTGCGCGAGTTGTTCTGTCCCGCGGCGGCACCCGCCCACGAGTTGCCGTTGTTCCAGGTCAGTGTCATGTAGCGCACACCCGCCGCGTGCAGCTGGCGCAGCTTCGTGATGGATCCCTCGATGGCGTGACCACCTTCCACGCCGACGAAGACGGCAACCTTGCCCTGCCGCTTGGCGCGGCGCAGGTCGGCACCGCTGGTCGCGAAGAAGAGCTTGTCGGGATGACGCTTCACGAAGGCATGCACCTGGCGCGTGAGCAGCATCGCGCGCGCAAACGAACTGTCCGGCGTCATGAGCGCATACGGCGCATCGACGAAGGCCGAGAAGAACTGCCCCGTGATGCCGCTCTGCAGCAGGCGCGGATAGTCCGTGGAGCCGAATCCCGGGCCAAAGCCGATCGGGTTGCGCACGTCGGGATCGTACTTCTCGTCGGCCACCTTGGTCGGCATGTCGTTGTGCGTATCCACCACGACAGCCTCGCGCCAGAGCCGCATCGCATGCGGCGACACGTCGGTCAGCGAATCCAGCTGCGCGGCCACCGGACGCGATGTTGGCGCAGGCCGACGCTGCGTGCCGGGGCGCTGGGCGTGCAGCGCGCTTCCGGAAAGTGTGAGTGCGAGGGCGATGCGCGACGCGTGGGAGAGTGTCATGGCGAATACGGGGTGACGGCGAACAGCCGTGGCGTAGCGGAGACGAACGGGTTGCCTGCAACAAGGAAACGCAGCGGCCAGTCTGCCGCTCGCGTGATGCCGATGCGCGGCGAGACACGCACCTGCGCATCGGGTACTCCGTCGGTGTGACGGATCTGTATTGGCCCCGACTGGAGCGACGTGCCATCCATGGCTCGCGTGATGTCGTACGCTGCGCAGAGCTTGCCCGGCCCATTGGTGAGATCGCGATCGCGACGCGCGGCGAGACGGCGCATGCGCAGCGGCGCGACGTCGCCCAGCGGCTCGACGGCACGGAGCAACACCGCCGACCCGATGCCGTCAGCGAGCGTCACGGCATTCAGGCACCAGTGCATGCCGTAGATGCGATACACGTACGCGCGGCCCGGCGGCCCATGCAGGTGCTCGGTGCGTGCCGTGCGGCCGGCGACGGCATGGCAGGCCGGATCGTTCGGGCCAAGGTAGGCCTCCGTTTCCACGATGCGTGCGCAGAGCATGCTGCCGTCCGGCCGGGTGACGGCGAGGTGCATGCCGAGCAGTTCGCGCGCGACGAGCGCGGGATCGCGATCGTAGAACGTCGCGGGCAGCGCATGCTGATGAATGATCGACATGCGTGAAAGATGTGCAGGCGCATGCACGTCGCCCGCGACACCATGTGTTGGTGACGCGGGCGACGCGGGAACGGCGGTCCAACGGAACACCAACGCGATTACCGTCGCGCGGTCTTCTTCGCGGCGGGCTTGGCAACCGGTGTCTTGGCAGCCGGTGTCTTGGCCGCGGCCTTCTTCGCGGCCGGTGCCGATTTCTTTGCAGCAGGCGGTGGCGTCTTTGCAGTGGGCGCCTTGGCTGGTGCCTTCACGGCCACCTTCGCAGCGGCGCGGGCCGGTGCTGCGGTCTTCTTCGCCGCGGGACGACCGTTCGTACGACTCGGTGCCGACTTCACGGCTGGAGCCGCCGGCATCGTGAGTGCGAGTTCCGGTGCCGATACGGGCGCCGGTGCTGCCACCGGTGCCGGAACGGCGACCGGGGCCGGTGCCTCGACAACCGGGGCAGCTTTCGGTGACTCGTCGACCACGCCGACCATCAGCAGGCCCGGAGGCGGAGCGCCGAGGCGGCCGCCGCGTGCACCACCGCGCGAACCCATGCCACGCGGCGCCGGCGCACTGGCAACCGGCTTCGGGGCATTCGCGGCTTCGTGCTTTGCCAGCTGTTCGGAGACGGCCGCGACTTCCTGCACCGGCGCGACTTCCCATGAATCGCCACGCTTGCGCAGGTCGATCACGTCGGCGTCATGGGCATCCTGCAGGATACGCGTGAAGTTGCGCTCGTTCAGGCTTTCGCTGTCGCGACCCAGCAGTGCCGCCGCGCTTTCGCGGACCGCGAGCATGGCCGCCGGCATGTCGTTCTTCACCGTGGCCGCAACGGACTTGCGGACCAGATCGAACGCTTCGTTGCGCGTGAGGCGCTCGCCCACGAGGCCGATGGTGTCACGACCCTGTGCCGCACGCGGCGTCTCGCCACGCGGCATTTCGGGTGCAGTTGCAACGATGTCCGGCGTCGCAGCGCGCGGCGTCTCACTGCGTGCCGGACGTTCGCCGCGTCCCGAGCGCGAACGGTCGGGACGCGTGCGCTCCGGGCGCGACGCAGGTGCGGCGTCGACCGCCACGAGCTCGGTCGGCGACGCGTCAGGCGCCACGACGTCGCCATCGATCGCGACAACGGTTGCGTCGGTGGCATCAGCCGCATCGGAGGGTGCATCGGTGCCGTCGGTGGGCACGCGTGCTTCACGGTCACGACCACCGCGTCCACGACCGCGACCGCGACGACGACGCGAGCCACGCTCCTCACCGTCTTCCTTCTCGGCGGCTTCGTCGAGCACGCCTGCGACATCGCCGCTGGCAATGGCAGGCGAGGTGCTGGCATTGCTTCCCGGCGGTGCGATCTCGAACTGGCCGTTCTCGAGTCGCGTCAGCGTGAGCAGCCCCTTCTGCGCTGCCTCCTGCACGAATTTCGAGAACTTCGACATGCCGAGATCCTTCTCGTCGAAGCCGTTGTCGATGTCCTGCATGACCTGCTTGAGGCGATCGGCGCGCATGACGTCGCCATTGCGCACCATGCGGGCGAGCGACTCGGTGACGAGCTCCCACGGGTCGCGCTTGACCGTCTCCTCGTCGCTGGTCTTCACCAGGCCGGCGAGCGCATTGTAACTGTAGTATTCGTCGCAATTCATCACCAGCAAGTCGCTGGAGCTCTCGCGAATGCCCACGCCGATGACGTACTTGCCGTACTCCTTGAGCTTCATCACCATGCTCGAGAAATCGGAGTCACCCGAAAGCAGAATGAAGGTGCCGATCTCGGGACGCGTGAACATGAGTTCCACGGCGTCGATGGCGAGGCGGATGTCGGTGGCGTTCTTCTTCGAGCTGCCGTACGCCGGCGCCATGATCATGTCGATCGACGACTCGGCAAGCGGCACGACATACTGCGGGTAGCGGCGCCAGTCGGCATAGGCCCGTTGCACGGCGACCTTGCCCTTGATGATGTCCGACGACAGGAGATTCTTGAGCTCCGTCTGCAGGTCGGAGCGGATCCCCATCGTGACGTTGTCGAAATCGATGAGGAGCGCGGCGTTCGGTGCGTTGCCGTACTGCGAGTAGCTGGAGGAGGCCGCAGCGGTGGTGTTGCTGGCCTGCGGCCCGCGGTGCACCGGGGCGATGGGCCCTCTGGGTGCGTGCGGGCGCGTCGTGCGTCCGTTCATGTAACTGGGGATGTGAAGAATCGAATGGGCACGCGCCGCATCGGCGAGGTGCCGGCGGCTGCGCGGTCGCTCTCCCAGGCGCCCCGCCCACGTTGTTCAGGGCAATGCCAGCCGGGGTCCGCGACAGCGGAAGTGCACGTGAGAAACTAATGACGTCGCAGCGCAACGGCACCGCCGGACGGGTTTCGCCGTGTGCTCGTGGCTAGAATGCCGAAGCAGTCCCTTCCTCTCAGTTCGTATCCGCTCAGTGTCCCGTCTCGGGTTCCGCACTCGACTCCTGCTCGTCCTGATGGCCTTCGCGGTGCTGCCGGCGGCGGCGCTGACGACGTTCGGGCTGGTGGCGGCAAGCAACGTGTTCCCCTTCCTCGCCTCCGGCGGTGCGTGGTCGCGGGTGGCGGAGACGGGAAGCCGGGCGCTGACGGCGGCGCGTACTGCACCGCGAAGCCGCGAAGCGACTGCCGCCCTCGACGCGCACGAGGCGGAGCTGCATGCGTCGCTGGATCAGGCCAAGCGCCTGGAGTACCTCGCGCCGCGAGTGATACGACCAGTGCTCGTCGTGGTACTGGTGTTGTTTCTGATCCTGGCCGTGCTCGCGGGACGTGTAGCCGGGCACTTCAGCCGTCAGCTCAGTCGCCCGCTGGATGAGGTGGTGGACTGGACCGATCGCATCGCGACGGCACAACCGCTGCCGTCGGGCTCGCCGAGCCGTGGGGCGCCGGAGTTCGACCTCCTGCGCTTGCGGATGCGGCTGATGGCCGCACAGCTGGAGGAGGGTCGCACCGCTGCGACCGAGGCGGCGCGCCTGAGTGCCTTCCGCGAGACCGCGCGGCGCGTGGCGCACGAGCTGAAAAATCCGCTGACGCCGATTCGCTTCGCCGTCTCGCGGCTCCGGATGTCAGCAGCGCCGGAGCTGCAGGAGACGATCGACGTGCTGGAGGTCGAGACGCAGCGGCTGGACAGGCTGGCGAAGAGCTTCGCGCAGTTCGGACGGCTGCCGGACGGGCCGGTCGCCGACATCGACGTCGCGGAGCTGCTGCGCTACGCCGCCCGCACCGCCCTGCCCCCCACCACGACCGTGCTGGTGGAGCTGCCGGACGACCTGCCGTTCGTGTCCGGACACCACGATCCACTGGCGCGCGCGGTCAGCAACCTGCTGCTGAATGCCGCCGATGCCGCGGGTCCCGACGGCACGATCATCGTCTCGGCAGAAACAATCAGCGAGCCGACACCATCCGTCCGGATTTCCGTACACGACACTGGGCCGGGCATTCCGGCCGAAACGTTGTGCCGGATCTGGGAGCCGTACACCACGACCAAGCCCGGCGGCACGGGGCTTGGGCTGGCCATCGTGCGCCAGACGATTCTCGCTCATGGCGGGAGCGTCGGTGCATCGAGTGAACCAGGTCGCGGCACGACGATCACGCTCACGGTACCGCTGTCGCGGACCGAAGGACGCCCGGAGACGCCGAATGCGTAGCACCACTGCCGAACACCGAATGAGGAGATGCTGAACATGTCGCAACGACCCGCCGCGCCGCGCGCGCCAATGACAGCCGAGGAAGCGCAGCTGGACCAGCGCATCGAGTTGGCGGCGAAGAAGGCCGCGTTGAGGAGCCTCGAGGCGCAGGAGGGCGGACCCGCGACGGGGATTTCGGTGCCGCCGGGTATGGAGGCGCGCGTCGTCATCGAAAAGGATGGGAAGACCATCGTGCTCGAGAACCCGACGGCAGAGCAGCTCAGGCAGATCGGCGTGACGGGCCCGCAGCAACCAGATGCCCAGGTGATTGCGGCGCTCACGGGCGGTGTGCTGGTCACGATCGTGCTGCTGGTCTGGATGACGCTGAGTCATCTGCGGAAGGGACGAGGCAGCCAGACGCCACGGCAGGATGCCGAGATGGCAAACCGGATCGCGCGCATCGAGAACGTGATCGAATCGGTGGCGGTGGAGGTGGAGCGGATCAGCGAGGGGCAGCGGTTCACGTCGCGCATCCTGAGCGAGGGCGCCGCCATTCCATTTGCCGTACCCGCACGTGGTGAGGCAGTGCCACGCGACAATGGAGCTACATGATGACGACGATCTCGATGCAGGATGCCGCTGCGCAGGCTCGCAACGCCGCCGAGAATGCGCGCGACATTGCGCGGGCACAACGTGAAGCGGCGCAGGCCCAGCGCGACGCGGCGCAGGCCCAGCGCGATGCGGCGCAGGCGGAGCGTGAGGCGCAGGGCGGCACGACTGGCAGCGAGAACCTGGTGGTCACCGTCACCAGGGACGGCAAGACCGTCACGCTGAACGGGTCGCAGGAGGAAGTGTTCTCGACGCTTGGCATCGCGCAGGGCAATCGCGAGGAGCCCGACGGTCCATATGTCGTGGGCGCGCTCGCCATTCTCTCGACGGCGATGGTGCTGATCGTGGGATTGGTACTGCGCCATCGCGGCAAGCGGAACCTGGCACAGAAGCCCGTGCGCGATGCCGAAATGACGGAGCGATTGTCACGCATGGAATCGGCGATCGAGACGGTCGCGGTGGAAGTGGAGCGCATCAGCGAAGGGCAGCGCTTCACCACTCGCCTGCTCTCGGAGCGTGCCACGGTGGAGGTGCCGCGTGGCTGACCACATGCTGCGCGTGGATGCAGCGGTACAGCCGGCCGTACCTCAGGCACCGGCAACTCCGGAGCTTGCCCAGGTGCCACAGGCGCCCGTTGCAGGATCGGACGTACCCTCGCCGGGCCGAATCACCGTCATCCGCGATGGCAAGACGACCGTGCTCGATGGGGCGCCGAACGTGGATGGCCTGACCACGTCCAGCGGATTTCCGTTACCGATGGACATCCCGCCGAACGTGTACATGCTGGCGAAGGATGGCATCATCGGCTTCACGCTGATGATCATCGCGTTTCCGGTCTTCGGCTTTTTGAAGGCGTTGGTAAACCTTCGACCAGCATCGAAGTCGGCGCTGCCGTCACGCGACACGACGGACCGGCTGCAGCGCATCGAAGCGGCTGTGGAGGCGATGTCGGTGGAGGTGGAGCGCATCAGCGAGGGCCAGCGATTCGTGACGAAGGTGCTGGCCGAGCGCAGCAGCGCGCCGCAGGGCTGACCTCAACCCGATGCCCAGCGTATTGATCGTCGACGACGAGCCGAACATCCGCCGCATGGTGGGTGCGTTGCTGGCCGGCGAAGGCTACGAAGTGCGCGACGCGCCCGATGGGCACGCGGCATTCGCGCGCGCGCTGGAGGCAGAGCCCGACGTGGTGCTGCTGGACCTGATGATGCCGAACGACACCGACGGCATGGAGACGCTGGCGAAATTCCGCGAGCGTTTTCCTGAGCTGCCGGTGGTGATGATGAGCGGTCGTGCCGGCTTGAGTGATGCCGTGAAGGCCACGCGACTCGGTGCATTCACCTTTCTCGAGAAGCCGCTCACGCCCGAGGGCACGATCCTGGCGCTCGGCTCGGCGCTGGAGTTGCGGCAGACGCGTCGTGCGGCGCGCACGTTACGCGAGGATCTGGGCCTGGTGGGTGGGCTGGTGGGCGAGAGTCCGGCGATGGCGAATGTCCGCGAACTGATTGCGCGCGTCGCGCCGAGCGATGCGCGCGTGCTGATCGCGGGCGAATCAGGCACCGGCAAGGAGCTCGTGGCTGGTGCGCTGCATGCCGGCAGCCCGCGTCGCGACAAGGCGTACGTGCGCACGAACTGCGCAGCGATTCCGCGCGACCTGGTCGAGAGCGAGATGTTCGGGCACGAACGCGGCGCGTTCACAGGCGCGACGGACCGGCGCATCGGACGATTCGAGCTGGCGCATGGCGGCACGCTCTTCCTGGACGAAGTCGGTGACCTGGGCAGCGAGGCGCAGGCGAAGCTGCTGCGGGCCATCGAGGCGCGGGAGATCGAGCGCGTCGGCGGCGGCAAGCCGATCAGGGTGGACGTGCGCATCGTCGCCGCGACCAACCGCGACCTGGTGACGGCGGTGGCAGATGGCAGCTTCCGCGAGGACCTGTTCTTCCGCCTGAACGTGATCCCGATGACGCTGCCGCCGCTGCGCGAGCGTGTGGAGGACATCGAGGCATTGGTCACGCACTTCACCGCGCTGCACCGCGCGCGCACCGGTCGCGCCGCACCGACCTTCACGCCGGAAGCGATGAACGCTCTGCGGGCACATCGCTGGCCCGGCAACGTGCGTGAACTGGCGAACATCATCGAGCGGCTGGCGATCCTGTACCCGGGGCGCGAGCTGCGCGTGGGTGACGTGCACGAGGTGCTGCCGGCACCACGTGGTGCACCGGGATCGCTGGCGGGCGCACCCGTGATGCGCAGTGATGCGCCCATGCTGCCGTTGAGCGATGCGCTGGATGGCTATGAGCGACAGCTGATCGTGCGCGCCCTCGACGAAACAGCGGGCAACGTGGCCGAGGCCGCGCGTCGCCTGCAGACTGATCGTCCCAACCTGTACCGGCGCATGAAGCGACTGGGGATCGGCGGTGGCATGCACGACGGTCGGAGCGACGCATGACCGCGCGCATGACATCCGGCGAGCCCTCACGCCGGAACGCGCACCTGATCACGCGCATGAACGCGCTGATGATCACACGCATGAACGCGCTGATGATCACACGCATCATCACACGCGTGATGACCTCGGGCAGCGGCGCACGCCCGGCCTCGCGACGCGCACGAGCGGGCGTGTGTGCACGCCATCACGCGATGTCCGTGGCAGCGCTGCTGGCCGCGGCCGGTGCGCTGCTGGCGGCGACACCGGCGGGTGCCCAGCAGCCCACATGGTCCACCTGCACGGACACCGCGGGCGGCAGGGATTGCGCGCCGCAGCATGGCATGACGCGGCGCGAGCGCGACGAGGCGCAGGCTTTGTACAACGCGCCATCGACACGCCGGGAGCATGGGCCGTTCACGGTGCCGGCCGACTCCATGGTGCGGGGCTCGCTGGCCGTGATCGGCGGGCCGGTGCGCATCAGCGGCACGGTGGACGGGTCGCTGCTGGTGGTGAATGGTGATGTGACGTTCGACGCCGGTGCCGTGGTGTCCGGCAGCGTCGCGGTGCTTGGCGGTCGTGTCACCGGTGCGGACACCGCGCGCATCGGCCGGCTGCGGATGGACGAAGACTCGGTTCGCTACGTCATCGAGGATGGCGTGCTGCGCATCGATGCACCGTTCGAGGAGATCTGGCGATTGTTGGGTCAGGGCAAGCCGACCGGAGGCATCGGCATGCGCCTCGCACTCACGCGCACGTACAACCGTGTGGAAGGCCTGCCGATCGAGTTCGGGCCGCGGCTGCGTTATCACACCCCGCTGGGCACGGTCGCGGCGGACATCTTCGGCGTGTTCCGAACCGGGTCACGCCTGGAGTGGACGGGCAATAACGTGGGGCACAGCGCACGCGTCGAGCTGCGCATGGGCCGCAGCGAACACTGGAGCGTGGGCGGGCGGTTGTTCGACGTGGTGGCGCCGGTGGAATCGTGGCAGCTGAGCGATGTGGAGACTGGGCTTGCGGCCTTCATCGCGCACAGTGACTATCGCGATTATTACGACACGCATGGCGGCAGCGGCTTCATCGCGTTCCGCGACGGTCGTGCGCTGCGCGGCTCGATCGAGGTGAGCCGCGAGACGTGGGGTCCGCGCCGCACGCTCAACCCCTTCACGCTGTGGCGCAACGACGAGCCATGGCGTGAAAACCCGGTGTTCGATCGCGCGCGGTACCTGCGCACACAGGCGCGCCTGAGCTACGACACGCGCACCGATCCGATCAGGCCGCGATCGGGCTGGTGGCTGCAGGGCGAGTACGAAGTGGGCGATGGTGACCACGAGACGTTCGGCACCGAGCGCGCCACGCCGGTGCCCTCGCCGGATCGGCAGGTGCGGTACGGACGCGGCATGCTGGACCTTCGGCGTTACAGCAGGCTCTCACGCACGGCACAGCTGAATACGCGTGTGATGGTCGGTGGGTGGCTGCACGGCGATGCGTTGCCGCTGCAGCGCCGATTGTCGTTGAGTGGGCCCGGAGCAAACACCGGCTTCGGCTTCCGGGAGCGTGTCACGACGCCGGATCGGTTGCAGTGTTCAGCAGCCGAGCTGTTGCCCGGGTTGCCGGCACTCTGCGATCGCATGATGCTGCTCAGCGTGGACTACCGGCACGACATCAACTGGCTGGTGGACCTGTTCGGCGGGGCGCGCATGATCCAGACCGACCGCAGCGGGTACGGCGGCTGGCTGCTGTTCACCGACGTCGGACGTGGGTGGCTGCACTCGCCGCGCGCTGCGCTGCCCGCCACGACAGCGGACTCGCCGCGCGGCTTCGAGGCGCTGCAGACCAGCGTGGGTGCGGGGCTGGAGCTTGGGCAAGGTGGCATCTACGTGGCAAAGGCGCTCGGTGCGCCACCCTCGCGCGGTGTGCAGGTGTTCGTGCGCCTGGTGCGGCGCTACTAGTGAGCACCGTCATCACCCGTCGGCATGCGCTGCGCAGCCTCATGACGGCGGTAACACTCGCCGCCGCGACGCTGTGCAGCGCGACGCCGATGGTGGCACAGCCGGACGCGCGTCTGGAGATCGTGTTGCCGGCGCATGCGGTGGGCAGCGGCGAAGGGCCGGCGTTCGCACCGCGCAGCGTGCTCGCAACCCGTGAGCTGCGCGACCTGTTGCGCAACGGCTTTCCCGCGCGCCTGCATTTCCGCTGCGAACTCTGGCGCAACGAGCGGCTGAACAACACGCTCAATGCCGCCGTGGAGTGGGACATGCTGGTGCGCTTCGATCAACTGAACAAGAAGTTCGAGGTCTATCGCGTGGTGGGCGACCGTGCGACGCGCCTGGGCCGCTTCGATACGGCCGAGGAGGCGGAAGCCTTCCTCGAGCGTCCGTATCGGATCCAGTCACCACCGATGAAGCGCGGCGCGAGCTACTACTACGACGCGAGCCTGGACATCGAGGTGCTGAGCCTGAGCGACCTGGAGGAAGTGGAACGTTGGCTGCGCGGCGAGGTGCGCCCTGCGCTGCGCGGCGATCGCAATCCGGGCACCGCCGTCACGCGCACGGTCCGCACGTTCTTCGTGCGCCTGCTGGGCGGCGAGCGTCGTCATTACCAGACGCAGACGCGGCCATTCACGGCGCAGTAGTGTCAGGCCTGCGCGACGGCCTGCATGAAGGCCGCGAGCTTCGC